>Ga0302322_100000275_pt1 | contig 37962 bp, 29 predicted proteins | sample Fen_T0_2_FD_203757 | JGI IMG/M metagenome (GOLD analysis project Ga0302322, IMG submission 203757) | Peat permafrost microbial communities from Stordalen Mire near Abisko, Sweden - Fen_T0_2 | ecosystem: Environmental > Terrestrial > Soil > Wetlands > Permafrost | place: Sweden: Abisko...
GTGCTCTCGGATTGGCTGGTGATTGAGGTACGCCAGGATCCGGGCGGTGGCTTCATCGACCGGATGATCGCACTGGTAGAAGGCGCCCAGCGCCAGAAGACGCCCAATGAAATCGCGCTCACCATTCTGCTTGCGGGTCTGACGATCATCTTTCTCGCAGCGACGGCGGGCCTCATTCCGAGCGCGCGCTTCTTCGCTGGCGACATCAGCATCTTGCTCTTGGTGTCGCTGCTCGTGTGCCTGATCCCGACTACGATTGGTGCCTTGCTGTCCGCCATCGGCATCGCCGGCATGGACCGCTTGGTGCAATACAACGTGATCGCAACCTCGGGCCGCGCGGTCGAAGCTGCCGGCGACATCGATGTCCTGATGTTGGACAAGACCGGCACCATCACCTACGGCTCGCGCCAAGCATTCGAAATGGTCGCGGCCACCGGCGTCGACCCTAAGCTCCTGGCCGAGGTCGCCATGCTGTCGTCACTCGCCGACGAAACGCCCGAAGGCAAGAGCATCGTCAGCTTGGCCGAGAAGACCCTGGGCAAGCGCGTCGATGCCGACGGCGGCACCGCCGTCCCGTTCACCGCGCAAACACGCATGAGCGGGCTCGACATCGGTGCTCGGGTGCTGCGCAAGGGCGCAACCGACGCGGTCGTAAAGCACGTGACGGCGTTGGGCGGCTCCGTACCCGAGCAGCTGATGACGGAAGTGAAGCGCATTGCCAACGAAGGTGGCACGCCGCTCGTCGTCTCGGACGGCCCGCGCGCGCTCGGCGTGGTGTACCTGAAAGACACCGTCAAGCCGGGCATGCGTGAACGCTTCGAACGCTTACGCGCCATGGGTATCAAGACAGTGATGATCACCGGTGACAACCCGCTCACGGCCAAGAAGATTGCCGAAGAAGCCGGCGTGGACGACTTCCTCGCCGAAGCCACGCCCGAAACCAAGATGGCCTACATCGAGAGCATGCAAGAAGGCGGACGCTTGGTGGCAATGACCGGTGACGGCACCAACGACGCGCCAGCGTTGGCGCGCGCCGATGTCGGCGTGGCCATGAATACCGGCACTCAGGCGGCAAAAGAAGCCGGCAACATGGTCGACCTGGACTCCGACCCGACCAAGCTGATCGAGATCGTGGAAATCGGTAAGCAGCTGCTGATGACCCGTGGCGCGTTGACGACCTTCTCGGTCGCCAACGATCTGGCCAAGTACTTCACGATTCTACCTGCCATGCTCACTGGGATCGCTGCGTTTCAGCTGGCCAAGGGCGACCCGCACAGCTCCGCCTTCTGGTCACTCAACATCATGGAGCTCGGCAGTCCTTCGAGCGCCATCCTCAGCGCCGTGATCTTCAACGCGCTGATCATCATCGCGCTCATTCCGCTGGCATTGCGCGGCGTCAAATACCGTCCGATGGGCGTCGAGCGCATCCTGCGCCGCAACCTGCTCGTCTACGGCGGCGGCGGTGTCGTGCTGCCGTTCATCGGCATCAAGCTGATCGACGTGATCGTGAACGTGCTCCATCTCGCGTGAGGCTATAATGAAACAAATTCGCCCTCTGTTCGTGATCACTCTGGCGCTGTTCTTCCTCTGCTGCCTGGTTTACCCCGCGGTCGTTACCGCTGCTGCGCAAGTCTTGTTTCGAGACCAGGCCAACGGCAGCCTCGTCGAGCGCAACGGAAAGGTCGTGGGCTCCGCCATCATCGGTCAATCCGTCGCCGACTGGGCCGCGCACCCCGAGTATCTCTGGGGCCGCGCATCGGCAGCGAGCAACGATGCCGCTACCGGCATCACCTACTCGTCGGGCAGTAACTACGGTCCGCTGAACAGCGCGCTCCTCGACGAGGTGAAAGCGCGCGTCACGCTGGTGCGTGCCTCGGGCGTGAACGGCCCAATCCCCGCGGATCTGGTGACCAAGAGCGCGAGCGGTCTCGATCCACACATCTCCCCCGCCTCGGCCGAGCTTCAGGTCCCTCGCATCGCTAGCACGCGAAAGCTCGCGGAGTCCAAAGTGAGAGAGTTAATTTCGAACCATACCGAGCAGAGCTCGCTGGGTTTTCTCGGTGAGCCGCGCGTCAACGTGTTGCTCGTCAATCTCGACCTGGACGGCCAGGCGCCGTATGCTGCTCCGCCGCCCGCGCCAAGCGCGGTCCCCGCGAAATAACAGCTACGGAGTGAGCCAGCGGTGCCCGATGATTTCCTCGCAGTTCTAAAGGCCCACCGCCGGGCACCGCTCAAGATCTATCTCGGCATGGCGGCCGGCGTCGGTAAGACCGTCGCCATGCTTCGGGAGGGCAAGCGCCTCACGACCGAAGGCGTCGATGTCGTGTGCGGCATCGTCGAGACGCACGGCCGAAGCATGACCCTGAGCGAGACGCAGGGCGTCGAGCTCATCCCGCGCAAGACTCTGCAATACCGCGGCGTGCCGCTCGAGGAGATGGATCTCGAGGCGGTGCTCGCGCGAAAGCCGGCGGTCGCGCTCGTCGACGAGCTCGCCCACACCAACGTCGGCGGATCCAAGAACGAGAAGCGCTGGCAGGACGTCGAGGAGTTGCTGGACGCCGGCATCAGCGTGATGGCCACGCTCAACATCCAACACCTCGAGAGCCTGCACGACATCGTGCTCCGCGAAACGGGTGTGGACGTTCGCGAGCGCATCCCGGACCGAATCGTGTCCGGCGCGGAAGAAGTCGTGGTCGTGGATTTGCCGCCCGGTGAGCTGCAAGAGCGCCTGCGCGAGGGCAAAGTCTATCCGCCGGAAAAGGTCGAACATGCGCTACGTCGCTTCTTTACCAGTAAGAACTTGGCCGCGCTTCGCCAGCTGGCGTTGCGCGAAGTCGCCAACGCAGTCGAACAGCGCGGGCGACGCGAGCCCGGTCAAGCGAACGACGCGCAGGCAAGCCCCCGCTGGCATGCAGTGGATGCAGAACGCGTCATGGTGTCCATGTCCTCGCGGCCCAGCGCGACGCGCCACTTGCTACGTCATGGCGCCCGTCTAGCCGGCGGCCTGAATAGCCGTTGGTTCGTGGTCTATGTACGCACCTCGAGCGAAGCCGTGGAGCGCATTGATGCCACGAGCCTTCGCTCGCTGACCGAAAACATTCGGCTCGCCAAGGAACTGGGCGCCGAGGTCGTGCGCCTCGAGGGCACCGACGTGGTAGCGGCGCTCGCCGACTTCGCAGGCAGCAAAGGCATTACTCACGCGGTATTCGGCCGGACGGGGCAGAGTCGCTGGCAAGAGCGTCTGCGTGGCTCGATCCTCGCAGAGTTCATGCGCGCCCGGCCCGAAGTGGACGTACTCGTGGTCGGCGAACGGCGCGAGGAAGAAGCGGGGCTCGCGGAGCCATGAATCGCCGCGTGCTGATCATCGAGCCAGATGCGACGATCCGTCGCATGTTGGAGTACGCGCTGTCCGCAGCCGGCTTCGCGCCCACCAGCACGCCGACGGTCGAGGCCTCGCGCGCGTTGCTCGACGGCACGCCGATGGACGCAGTAGTCCTCGAGATGCGGGCGACGAATTCAGAAGGCACTGACGGCGTCCGCGCCTTGCGCGCCGACTACCCGGAGCTGCCACTCGTGGTCACCGGCACGCTGCTCACGCCGCGCGTGATGCAGGAGTTGATCCGCGCCCGCGTCGACGACGTGGTTCCCAAGCCGTTCACGCCGCGCGAAATCGTCTCCGCCGTGGAGCGAGTATTGCGAAACTCGCGCACTCGGCACAACGGTGCGCTGGAGTACGCCGCCGCCATGGCGAACGCTCGTCGCGCCGTGGTCGAAGGCCGGCTGCGAGACGCCGAAGCGCCTTTGGCTCGAGCTCGCGCCGTTTCGGCGCTCGACGGTGAGGCCATGGCTCTCTTGGGGCTGGTTGCCGAGCTATTGGGGCACGACCGCGACGCAGACCGCGCCTACCGCGCCGCCTTGGCGCTGCGCGAAGAACGAGTCACCGAGGACATCCTGCCCGAGGAGGGGCTGGCCAGGCTTCACGCTTATGCGGGCGCTCGAGCCGTGCCGACCTTCGAGCACCATGGCAGAAAATCGCTCTGGTTCGTATCGAACGCGGTGAATGAGCTGGCGCTCGGCCCTGTTGGCGATAAAAAGCCGGACGTGATCGTGTTCGCTCTCGGTCTGGTGGCAAGCGAAACCGGTGCACTTTATGCCCGGATCGCTTCGGACAAGCAGGCCTTCCTGATCGCCACCAGCGCGACTACCGAGCGCTTGGTGCTGCGCATCACCCACTCATTCGAGGAGCCAAAGATTTTGGCCCATCCCGAAACGCTCTCGCGTATGGCGACCAACCCTCAAAGCCGAGCGCCGGGCAGCGCCGAACCGGGCATTACTGGATGAAAGGGCGAACATGACGGTCAAACCGCAGATTTTGGTGATCGACGATGATGAATCGATTCGGCGCACTCTGCGTTTGTGTTTGGAGTCCGGCGACTACTCCGTTTCACTCGCGGGCAGCGGCGAGGCGGGCCTCGCGCTCGCCAAGAAGCAGCCGCCCGACTTGGCACTCGTCGATCTGCGACTAGGTGGCATGGACGGGCTGGCGGTGACTCGTGCCCTATCGCAAGAGGCCCCGGGCGCGCAGGTGATCATCATGACCGCGTATGCAACGATCGACAACGCGGTCGAAGCCATGCGCGCCGGCGCGTCCGACTATCTCGCCAAGCCGTTCACGCCTGCGGCTGTGAAGCACGTCGTGGCGCGGGTACTCGACTCCGCACGGATGCGTCAAGAGTTGGCAGAGGTCGAACGGCACAGCCGTCGCACGCCGGTCAAGAGCTCCAATCCGCAGGTAATCGAGGCGTATACGCTCGCGGAACGCGTCGCTGGTAGTGATGCCACGGTGCTCTTGCTGGGCGAAACGGGCACCGGCAAGAGCCTCCTGGCACGTCACATCCATCAACGTTCGCCGCGTGCGTCGCGACCGTTCGTGACCGTGAACTGCGCCACGATCAGCACGAACCTGATCGAAAATGAGCTATTTGGACATGCCAAAGGCGCGTTCACCGGCGCCGATCAGCCGCGCGCCGGCTATGTCGAGGCGGCCAAGAACGGCAGCCTTTTCGTGGACGAAGTGGGAGATCTTGGGAAGGAGACGCAAGGCAAGTTCTTGCGCCTGCTCGAAGAACGCGAGTATGTGCGGGTCGGCGACACGGAACCGCGCCGCTCGGACGCGCGCATCATCGCGGCCACGCACCGGGATTTGAAAGCCTCGGTGGCCGACGGCTCATTTCGAGACGACCTCTTTTACCGCCTGAACGTGGTCACCATCCGTCTACCTGCGCTCCGCCAACGCCGCGAAGACATTCCAGGCTTCATCACTTCCTTCCTCAAGCCAATGACCCAATCCGGACGGAAGACCCTGAGCGTCTCGCCCGAAGCGATGGCAGCCCTGGTTGCTTACGACTGGCCGGGCAACATTCGAGAACTTTCCAACGTGCTCGAGCGCGCGACCCTACTCGCCAATGGAGAGCTGCTCTCGCCCGATCTGTTACCCGAAGAGGTTCGAGTGAGCTCACGCTCCGTGGTGCCGCTGCAAGACGGCGACGAATCGCTGGAAGCCGCGGAGCGACGTCACATCGCGCAAGTCGTGGCGCGACACCCGACCCTCGATACGGCGGCCAAAGCGCTCGGCGTCGACCCGTCCACGCTGTACCGAAAGCGCGAGCGCTACGGCCTCAGATGAGCTCCTCTCCCCCCCCAGCAGCGGCACTCGGTCGGCACATGTCCTTGCGCTCTCGGCTATTTCGTGCGCTCGCCGTCGTGGGCGCCACGCTGGTCGTCGTGTGCGCACTGTCGACCGCTGCAGTCAACCGCTTGGGCGGGGCGATCGGGCTGATTCTGCGCGAAAATTACGTGTCCGTCGTCGCCTGCCAGGAGATGAACGAAGCCCTCGAGCGGCAGGATTCGGCGGCATTGTTCAGCGCCAGTGGTCGCGCCGACATCGCGGGGCCGATGCTCGCGCAGCATCGCGCCGGATTCGCCAGAGCCTTCGCGCGCGAGGCGGGCAACGTGACCTTGCCCGGCGAGGGTGCAGAAGTGCAGCAGGTCGACGTCCTTTATCGCGACTACGTCCGCGAAGTGGATCGCGTGCTCAGCGGCCCGGGTGAGCAGCGCGTCGATGGCTACTTCAGGGATCTCTTGCCCAGGTTCGGCGCGGTTCGTAGCAAAGTGACGAACATCCGCTTGATGAACCAGCGCAACATGGAATGGGCTGACAAAGAGGCGCGGCGCACTGCGCGGCGCTCGCTGGAGCTCGCCATCCTGGCGACCGCGCTGGCGCTCGGCATCGCCGGCTGGTTTGCCATGCGCATTCCGAAGACCGTGCTCGAGCCGATCGTGTCGTTCGCCCAGCACGCGCGCGCCATCGGTGAAGGGAAGCTCGACACCAATATCCCGGTTCCGGAGGTCTCCGAGCTGAGCGTGCTCGGCCATGCGCTCAACCGCATGCAAGAGCGCTTACGCGCCTATCGCGACAGCTCGCTCGGCGAGCTGCTCGCGGCCAAGGATCTATCGCGAGCCACCATTGCATCGATGGTCGACCCGGTGATCGTGTTCAGCATGCGCGGCGAAGTACTGCTAGCCAATGAATCGGCCGAGTCGACGTTTGGGCTGGTATCCGGAGACGTCGACCTGCTGCGACGCGGCGGCATCGAGGTCCCCGAGCCGATCGCGATCGCGCGCGACGCGGTGCTGGCCCATGGACAAGCACTGCTGCCGCAAAGCTTGGCCGAAGCGATGCGCTGGATCACCAGCGACGGCGAGAAATACTTTCTGGTGCGCGCCTCTCCGCTGGAGAGCGACGAGGCGAGTGGCGCCGGGGTGATCGTGGTGGCGCAAGACGTGACGCGTTTCCGCCGCATCGACGCACTCAAGAGCGACGTGGTGGCGACCGTGAGTCACGAGCTCAAGACGCCCCTCACCTCACTTCGGCTCGCGACCCACATGTTGCTGGAGGAATCCACCGGGCCGCTCGGGAGCATGCAACGCGAGCTGGCGATCACGGCCCGGGACGAGACCGAGCGTCTGCAAAGCACCGTGAACGAGCTCTTGGATTTGGTGCGCATCGAACGCGAGGCGGGAGCGTTGCAGCTGGCCCCGGTCAATCCCCACGCACTCCTGCAAGAAGTCGCCTCCGCCCATCGCAAAATGGCCGAGCTGAAGCATGTCACGGTGGAAATCGAGGATGGCAAACAAGAGTCGCTCGTCGAGGTCGACCCAGAAAAACTCACGATCGTGCTCAGCAACCTGGTATCGAACGCCATTCGGCATTCCCATGAAGCTGGGCACGTCTGGCTGAGCAGTGATGTAGACGGAGAAGGCCACGTCTTCAGCGTGCGCGACGATGGCGACGGCATCGCCCCCGAGCAACTGCCTCGCATCTTCGAACGGCATTGGAGTGGCTCGGAGCCTTCGACACTCAAAGGCCGCCATGGCCTGGGCTTGGCAATCGCGAAGGAGATCGCGACGCGCCACGGTGGAACCTTGGACGTCCAGACCAAGCTGGGCGAGGGCAGCACCTTCCGGCTGCGCATTCCCGGCGTTCGAAGGCCAACGGAACCCCCGACGAAGGGCTGAGGCTATCGCCCCGTACTCGGCCTTCGGCGTCGATGTGCGGGAACTCGGCGCAGCCCGGGCTGCGAGGCTGGATCGCACGCCTTCGAGTTTCACGAAGCGCGTCGATCGCCCACTCTCCGACAGAAGCTGGCGCGCGCCGCTCGAAACCGGAGTTCACCCCTTCGGGGCTCGCGAAGCGCGTCGAATTCGCTCAGCAATGGTCGCATCTTTCGCATGGCGACCTGCGTGGAGCGGCGCTGAGCGACGCTCGTCGTCCTCCTGCCACCGAAAATGATGCTTCGTGCACGAAGCACAATTTCTGCACTGAGGGGTGCCTCCAGAGGCGCTGGGTACCCGCCGGCTTTCGCAAGTCAGGATGTGACGAATCGTGAGAGCCGATGGCCTTTGGCTAAGGCCCGTGGCTAAGCGCGCCGTTGGGCGCGTTCGCGGCGTTGGGCGGCGCGAACTTGCCGCTTGCCGACGCGGGCTCGGATACGCTCGGCGCGCGACTTGCGCTGTCCAGCATGCAGGGCGCGCAAACAATGCGCGACGGTCCCGACGCCGACCACCAGGGCCGAGACCGCGAGCGCCGCATCGATCCCCTGGCTCGTATCGCGCGACACGAGCAAGCGGAGCAGGCACCAACCGCTCAGAAAGAGAGCGGCCCCGAGCAGCTCTGTGGTGTAGTCGCCGACCTTGCTGCCCGAGTGCAGCGCATCCGGGAGTGGCGGCCGATAGGAATGACCACGCATCAGAAATAGCAGCATCGCCGAGTGCCTCCGATGTGAGCATCCCAGCAATGATCGGGCCAGCGCCCAAGAGGCCCGACTTCAGCCCAACCCAACGAGCTGACCGGGCCAGCGCGCACGAAATGTCGAGGCCGAGTGCGCAATTCTGCACGCTCGGCCGTCCCGTGCCCGCCGCTCTTGCAGCAACGAAGCGCCTAGCCCTGCGCCACGTGATTTTGGCTCGGCGTCGGCTTCGCCACCTTATCGAGCGAAATATTCAGCATCAGCACGTTCACGCCAGGCTCCCCGAACATGCCCCAGCCGCGGCCTTCGGTCGCGGCTTGAACCAAGCCGCGCACCCGGCCCTCGTCGAGGCCGCGAGCCTTGGCCACGCGCGCCATCTGCAACTCGGCATTGCGCGGGCTGATGTGCGGGTCGAGACCGCTGGCCGAGCGAGTCACCGCGTCCCCCGGCACGAGCGCGTCAGGCGAGAGGCCGTTCTCTTCACGATACGCTTGGACAAGTTGTTTGATTCCGGCAAAGGACTCATCGACGTCCTTCGTCTTCGGGTCATCGGCGGCGCCGTTCAAAAATTTATCGCTGATCGGACCCAGGTTGGTGCCGCTCGAGCTCGCGGCGTCGTAGCCTGAACCGGCAGCGGAGGGACGCGGGTGGAAGTAGCCGGGGCTGGTGAAGCTTTGCCCCAGCAAGCGCGAGCCCGCGGCGTTCTCTGGAGTGGTGGGATTGCCATCCTTGTCGACCAAAGACCCGTTCGCCTTCCAGCGAAAGGCGGTCTGACCGATGGCGTATACCGTGACTGGATAGCAGACGCAGCACAACACGAGCAGTACGGCCAACGCGCGAACCGAGCTCAACGTCTCTTTGAGGATGGGATTCATGATTCAAACCAGGTGCAAGAGGTTATAGACGACGAGGTCGATGGCTTTGATGCCCACGAATGGCACGACCAAGCCACCGAGGCCGTAGACGAGCAGATTGCGCTGCAGGACTTCGCCCGCGCTCAACGCCTTGAATTTCACGCCACGCAGCGCCAGCGGAATCAAGAAGATGATGATCACGGCGTTGAAAATGACCGCGCTCAAAATGGCACTGGCAGGGTTGCCCAAGCCCATGATGTTGAGCGGCCGGATCTGCGGGAAAGCGCCGAGCAGCATCGCGGGAATGATGGCGAAGTACTTGGCGACGTCGTTCGCCACGCTGAAGGTGGTGAGCGCGCCGCGCGTCATCAACATCTGTTTGCCGATCTCGACGATCTCGATCAGCTTGGTCGGATTGCTATCGAGATCGACCATGTTGCCGGCTTCCTTGGCAGCCTGAGTGCCCGAGTTCATCGCCACGCCAACGTCTGCCTGGGCGAGCGCTGGCGCGTCGTTCGTGCCGTCGCCCGTCATCGCCACTAGGTAGCCTAGGCTTTGCTGCTTTCGGATCAGCGCGAGCTTGTCTTCGGGCTTGGCCTGCGCCAAAAAATCGTCGACCCCAGCCTCCTTGGCAATCGCTGCGGCGGTGAGCGGGTTGTCGCCGGTCACCATCACGGTGCGGATGCCCATTGCACGAAATTCTCGAAAGCGCTCGGGTAGCCCCGCCTTGACGATGTCTTTCAGATAGACGGTGCCGAGCACCTCACTACCGTCGGCCACGACCAGTGGCGTGCCACCGTTTTTCGAGATCTCCTCGACCTTGCGGTCGACTTCGATCGGAAAGTTCTTGCCTACCCAATCTCGGATCGCATCCGAGGCGCCCTTGCGGATCGCACGGCCGTCGACGTCCACGCCGCTCATGCGCGTCTGCGCGGTGAACGCCACGAACTCCGCGAACTTCAGCTCCGAGGGCGTGGGCAGGCCGGGTCGCCCTTCCTGAGCGGCCAGAGCAACGATCGACTTGCCCTCGGGAGTCTCATCGGCGAGCGACGCCAGGTGCGCGGCTTCCGCCAGGCGCTTCGGATCTACACCCGGCGCCGGATAGAAACCCGCTGCTTGGCGATTGCCGATCGTGATCGTTCCGGTCTTGTCGAGCAGTAGCACGTGCACATCACCGGCGGCCTCGACGGCCTTGCCACTCATCGCCAGCACGTTCTTTTGCACCATGCGGTCGATGCCGGCAATGCCAATCGCGCTCAATAAGCCACCAATCGTGGTCGGGATCAGGCACACGAGCAGAGCGATCAACACCGTGGTGGAGAAGGCAGATGCAGACAGACCCGGCGTGTAGCTCTGGATGTATGCGCCGAACGGGCGCAGACCCACGCACACCAGCAAGAAGATGATGGTCAGCGCAGAGAGCAGGATATTGAGCGCGATCTCGTTGGGCGTTTTCTTGCGCTTTGCGCCCTCGATCAACGAGATCATGCGATCGAGAAAGCTTTCCCCCGGATCGGCGCTGATGCGAATGCGGATTCGATCCGACAGTACGGTGGTGCCGCCCGTCACCGCCGAGCGGTCGCCACCGGATTCGCGAATCACGGGCGCCGACTCCCCCGTCATGACCGATTCATCCACACTGGCCACGCCTTCGATGATCTCGCCGTCGCCTGGGATGAGCTCGCCAGCGACGACGACTGCTATGTCACCCTTACGCAGTGCCTCGGACGAGACCCGCTCGAGGGCGCCCTTGGCCTCGCGGTTGGCGAAGGTCTTGGTTCGCGTCTTGCGCAGGGCGTCTGCCTGCGCCTTGCCCCGCCCTTCAGCCAACGCTTCGGCGAAGTTGGCAAATAGCACGGTGAACCAAAGCCAGAGTGCGACTTGCACGACGAAACCAATGGATTCCCCGTGCGCCGAGGCGCGGAATACTTCGACAGTCGTCACCGCCGCGCCCACCTCGGTCACGAACATGACCGGGTTCTTCAGCATGTGCCGAGGGTCGAGCTTGGCGAACGTCGCCCGGATGGCGGGAATCAGAATCTCGCGTTCTAGAACCGATCTCTTTTGAACCGACATAGCGTGTGCCTTTGCGTTCGAAACAGCGTCTCAAAAAGTCGTGGAGGACCCGGTCATTAGAAAATGCTCGACGACTGGCCCCATGGTGAGCGCGGGAAAGAAGGTGAGCGCGCCGACGATGACCACGGTCGAGGTGAGCAGGACGACGAACAGCGTGCCCGAGACGGGGAAACTGCCGGCATCTTGCGGGGTCGCCTTCTTGGCGACGAGCGTGCCCGCGAGCGCGAGCACGGGAATGGCCGGCAGCAGGCGACCGAACCAGATCACCAGACCGAGGCCGAGATTCCACATGATATTGCCGTTGGCTGGAGTTGCCGTCAGGCCGTTGAAGGCCGAACCGTTGTTGCCAGTGCCCGATGCGGCGGCGTACAGGATTTCGGTGAAACCGTGTGGGCCACCGTTGTTGAGGCCTGGCGGCCCCCAATCCGAAACGGACGCCCAAGCCGTAAGCCCGATCGTAAACACCGCGGTCACGAGCAAGGAGAGCGCGGCCAGCTTGACGTCCTTGGCCTCGATCTTCTTGCCCAGGTATTCGGGTGTTCGCCCGACCATCAAACCGGCAATGAAGATGGCCACGAACACGAACACCAACATCCCGTACAACCCGGAACCGACGCCGCCGAAAATCACCTCACCCATCAGGATGTTGGCGAGCGTCACCAGGCCACCGAGCGGCGTGAAGGAGTCGTGCATGGCGTTGACGGCACCGCAACCCGTTGCCGTCGTCATCGAGGCGAAGATCGACGAGTTCGCAATCCCGAAGCGAATGTCCTTGCCCTCCATATTGCCGAGGGCAGGATCCACGCCAAGCGCCCACATCCGCGGGTTGCCAGCCGCTTCCGCGCCCCAGCACACCAGAATGCCCACCATCAGCAAACTGAACATGGTCGCCCAGACGGCCCAGCCGTGCTTCTGATTCTTCACCATGCGACCGAGGTAGTACGTGAGGCCGCTGCAGATCGCGATGAACAACACGATCTGCACGAAATTCGAGAGCGTGGTCGGGTTCTCGAACGGGTGTGCGGCGTTCACGTTGACGTATCCGCCACCGTTCGTGCCAAGCATCTTGATGGCGATCTGAGAAGCGATCGGACCTTGCACGATATTCTGTAGCAGCGGCTTTGCCGCGCCCGCTTGGTCGACCAACTTGGCTGCCGTGTAAGGCAGAAAATTCATCGGGATCCCTTGCGCCATCAGGAACACCGCGTACAAGAGCGATGCCGGCAGGAACAAGTACAGTGTCTGACGCACGACGTCGCGCCAAAAGTTGCCGACGGTCGTTCCCGACGAGCGAGCGATCCCGCGCACCAACGCTGCCGCCGTGGCAATGCCCACGCACGGCGAAATGAAATTGTGCACGACCAGCGACACCATCTGCGAGAAATAGCTCATCGTGCTTTCGCCGCCGTAGCTCTGCCAATTCGTGTTGGTCGAAAAGCTGACCGCGGTGTTGAACGCGAGATCGGGACGCACCGCGGCGAGCGCCTGCGGATTCATCGGCAAGTGCTGCTGAAGCCTGAGCAGCACGTACGTGAACAGCGTCGGGATCGCGGTGAACAGCACCATCGAGATCGCGTAACGCGACCAAGTTTGCTCACGCTGCGGATCGACACCGATCAGGCGATAAATCAGGCGCTCCAGTGGGCCGAGGAAGCGTTCGAGGAACGTCGGCCCCCCCTGCTCGGGGTCGAGCACGCGCACCAGGTAGAGCCCCAAAGGCTTGGTGATCGCGAGCAGAGCCAGCACGATCAAAGCGAGTTGCAACCATCCGGAAGCGCTCATGATCAAAACCGCTCCGGTCGGATCAAAGAATAGAACAGGTAACCGAGCAATGCGGCTGCAATGCTCGAGACGAGGAAGGTTTCCATGTCACAACCTCTCGCACGCGCTGACGTAAGCGAGCGAGCTCACGCAGCTAAACAATAGGATCACCACGAACAACAAATCGAGCATTGCATTCTCTCCGGATGGAAGGAGTGATGGCGACTGACACGTGCCACTGCGATGCGCGACGAAAGCACGCACCGTGCCATGAGCGGTTAGCTCGGGGTCTACACGCGCGTTTCTGAAAACGAGAAACAGTTCAGAAACCGGCGCAAATCACGACTACTTGCAAGCGTGCATGACTGACGGTGCGTTCGTTGCAAATTGCAATTCGAGCGCCTCGCGCAACGCCCGCCGATGCGGTGTGCGCCGATTTTGGCACCGAGCTCGCTCGTGGCACGACGAGTGCATCGCTTCACGCTGCCATGAACATCGCCTTCTTCCTGACGCCGAAATTCGAGACCGTGTGTTCGAGACCGTGTGGCTGAGAACCGACAGCACGGCAAGAGAAGCGATCGAGAGCATGGAGCAGAGCGGCTAAACGGCATTGCCGATGCTCGATGAGCACGGGCTCTGCGTAGCGACGATTACGGAAGGCGACATGCTCCGTAAGCTCGTACGCGGCGCTCACTTGAGCGTGCGAGACATCGATCGAGTGCGGCTGACGGACGTACCCGGATTGCGAACGGCGCGCGCGGTGGGGATTGAGGCCCAAGTCGAAGAGCTATTCAACCGCGCGCTCGACCAAAACTTCGTCCCAGTAGTCGACAGCCGCAACGTGTTCGTCGGGATCGTTCGACGCCGTGAAATTCTAGGCCATTGCACGGGGACCTTGCCTGCGCGTGAGCCGTGACGCTCCCGCTTGGGGGCACTTCGCTCGTGCATTTCCGCACGAGGCCGGGCCAACGATCGCGCGGCCTCGCACGAGCAGAGCCCCTACGGGGAGCGCTCCTCGCTCAGTTCGATGGTTGGCACGCCCCCTGCTTGAACCGCGTCATGCGCTCACTCATCCCGGGCAAGCAAACGTCGCTTGGCTCGGCACGGACTCTGGCCGGGCCCGTCGATCTGGTCGAGGCGTGGAAGATCCGCGTCCGGAGCCAGCTCACTCGGCAAGCCGAGTTGACAGGCCCAGGACCGAAGGTGCGGCTCCACGTCGACGTCAGGTTGGTGCTGTTCGCCGGCCTGTTTGGTCTTGCCGGAGGACCAATTGGAGCGGTTCGCTCGCTGGTGTTGCTGCTCTCGATCCTATTCGTGCACGAGCTGAGCCGGGCCGCGCTGGCCCGCGGGCTGGGACGATCCGCCTGCGTGTCGATTTCGCTGGCTGGGGGTCGAACCGAGATTTCCGGGCCTGAGCTGCGTGGCGCGGCAGCGTTCGCGTTTACCATGATCGGATCGCTTGGTAACGTCGTCCTGGCGTTGGTGCTCCAGGTGGCGAGCCGGCGCGTCCATGATCCGGCGTTGGGCCTGGCGCTCCGGGAGCTCGGCAACGGGCACGCAATCTGGGGGATCGCTCAAGCATTGCCGCTGCTGCCATTTCGCGCGGGAAGCGAGCTTGCGCGGCGCCTATCGCCGCCCCTGCGCTCCGGTCATGCCATTGCTTCGGGGGGCCTGGCGATTGGTGCCGTGTTCGCGATCTTCAATTTGCCCAAGTCGCCGATCTTGTTGCTCGCGTTGCTGTTCGTGGCCATTTCGTCGGCCCGCGCAGCGCACGAGGCCTTCCAGGAGGAGTTCGACCGACAGAGCGGCGTCGCATGCAAGCTCGAGGAAGCACGCGCGGCGCTCGAGGTCGGCGATCATCGCCTTTGCATAGCAACTACGCGCGCAGCGCTCGAGATCGCGCGGTCGAAGGAGCAACTTCAAAAGTTGTGGACTACCTTCGCCTGGGCAGGCGTGGGGAGCCGCGATCCGTTCGTCGCCCACGCCGGACTGCAGCATCTGCCGGATGCTTGCATCGACGTTCAGCTGCTCGCCGCCTATTTGTGCTGCTGCAATCGCGCTCTCGAGGCACAGGAACTCTTGCAAGAGGCTCGTCGCCTGGGCCAGTGGACAGCCGAAACCAGTAAGCTATTGATCGAGATCCTGTTCGCGCAGGGTGACCTGGCCGGCGCGCGGGCGGTGATCGAAGCCGATGCCGCGATCCTTTCCGACGGCGATCGACGAGTGGCATTGCTTGCCCTGGCGCCGTCAGTCGCACCGACGGTCTGACCGACGCGGCGACGTTGCACGAAGCGCACCCGATTGCATCGTGCGCGCGCGCATGACGTCAACGCGGGCTGCCAATGGTTAGCGGGGTTTTCGGGTTGGCACGACACCTGCTCCTGAGCAGACCATGCGCCAGTTGAAAGCCACGGACCTATTGCTAGACGGCCGTGGGCTGGGATACCGTAGCACCGAGGCCAGCAGGCTGCTGATCGAGCTACTGGATGCACAGGGCGACCGCGATGGAGCTCTCTCAGTCGCCAAATCCGACGCGGCATTTCTTTCGGATCAGGACCGGTGCGCCATCCAGGCCGCGCTGGGACAGGGGGTTGAGCATGGGACTTGCTAGCTCATCGAACGCGCACGCAGACACGCGGAGCCCTACAGGCTCGACGCCAGCGAGACCGTTGCTTTTGCTGGTCGAGGATGAACCGTCGATGTGCGCATTCTTGCGCGCTTCGTTATCCAGCCGCGGCTACCGGTTGATCGAAGTGTCGACCGGTGCGGAGGGATTGAGCGCGACGGCCTTGCGCAACCCCGAGTTGATCTTGCTCGATCTCGGCCTGCCCGACATGGACGGACTGGAGGTTGCGCGCCGTTTACGCGAATGGGCGACGACGCCCATCATCGTACTTTCAGCAAGGGGCCAAGAAGCAGACAAGATCCTCGCGCTAGATGCGGGTGCCAACGACTATCTGACGAAACCGTTCTCGACCGGCGAGTTGGCTGCTCGCATCCGTGTGGCGTTGAAACACTCTCAGCAGAGTTTGCCGAGCGCGGCGCCGATCCTCACGGCTGGAGACTTACGCATGGATCTGGCGGAGCACTCGACATTCGTGGGCGATCGCGAGGTGCATCTCACGCCGACTGAGTTCAAACTGTGCGCCACGCTGATGAAACATGCCGGCAGGGTTTTGACGCACCGTCAGCTACTCGTGCAAGTGTGGGGGCCCGAGTACGCCAACAATACGCAATACCTGCGCGTGTACATGGTCCAGCTTCGCCATAAGCTGGAGGCCGACCCAACTCGCCCACGTTACCTTTTGACGGTTCCGGCCATCGGCTACAAGCTACGGGCCAACTGGTAGTCTTCTGCGCGCCCTGGTCGTGCTAGCGTGCGGTCACTTTGAGCAACCTGCCAAGCGTTCAGAAAGCGATGCGAAAGTTCCGTGCGGGGACGTTCGCTTTGATCCTTGGTGGCTCGACATTGGCCATTGCGGCTGGGTGCCACGGCGGACCGGCCACCGTCTTGGCGGAGCTGAGCGAGTCACGTCGACTAGCGGCAGATCTTCGCATTCAGTTTCACAAGGCAGCGGATGCCTCCAATCGCGCCGTCATGGCCGAAACCGACGAGGCTTCGATCGCATTTGCCCACGAGGCGGAACAGTCGTCCGCTGTCGTCGATCGCGATGTGGCCGCGCTCGGGCCGCTACTCGATAGCTTGGGTGTCACCGCCGAGGTCGAGCTGCTCGGACAGTTCGGAAAGCAGCTCTCGAGTTACCGGAAAGTGGACCGCGCCGTCTTGGCATTGGCGGTCGAGAATACGAACCTCAAGGCGCAGCGACTGTCGTTCGGCAGTGCCCGGGAAGCCGCCGATCGATTCAAGGCCGCGCTCCTGGATCTCGCGCCCTCCCTCTCCGCGACGGACCGCTGCCGCGCGCAAGCATTGGCTGCAAAAGCGACACTGGCCGTGCGCGAGCTCCAGATCCTCCAGGGGCCCCACATTGCTGCAGCGGACGACGCAGCGATGACTTCCATGGAGAAGGAGATGGCGACTTTAGAAGCGCAGACCACCGAAGCCTTGACCGCCCTCCACGGACTCGTTGCCCCGACCGCCATGACGACCGCGGAAACGGCCTTCAAGCAATTCGAGACCATCGAAGGGCAGATCGTGGGGCTTTCGCGGCGTAACACGAACGTCCGATCGCTCGAGCTTTCGCTCAAGGACAAGCCGCCACTGACCGCCGCTTGCGACGATAGCCTGTTACGCCTTCAGACTGCGCTGGCCCAGGAGGGCTCCAAGGCGACGCGCTGAGAGCATCATTCGCTCCCCGAATCCTGACGCCCGCGCGAGGCCCGAGGCTATCGGGGTGCGACAAGACCTCACCCCACGTGGTCAGGCCGGGACGTGACGGCTCTAGGCGCCCATGTTACGGTCGCAAGCCATGGTCTACTCACGGGATTTTCGAGGACCGAGCCGCGGAATCGCTGTCGCACTCACGCTGGCGTTGGGCCTGAGCCTGGTCGAGCCGAGCGCGTGGGCGCAGTCGGACGACGATCGCGCGGGAGCGCGGGTAGCAGCCACGGAAGGCGTCAAGGCGCTGAACGAGAAGCGCTTTGCAGACGCGGCAGACCTGTTCACTCGAGCTGAGTCCTTGGTCCATTCGCCGGTTCATTTGCTGTACTTGGCGCGCTCGCAGGAGAAGCTCGGTCGTTTGGTCAAGGCGCGCGAGAACTACAATAAAATTATCCGGGAGAAGTATGCAGCGGATGCTCCCGACGCTTTTCGCCAGGCGCAAACGTCGGCTCAACAAGAGGTAGGCGGGCTCGACGGGCGCATCGCGTCGATCACGGTGAAGCTCGACGGCGAAAAGGGCCCAGTCACGGTAACCATGGACGGCGAGAAGGTGCCGCCCGCGCTGCTGGGTCTGCCGTTGCCGGTCGACCCGGGCAGCCACACCTTTCAAGCCGCTGGCACGGACTTGAAGAGCGACCCGGTGACCATCAGCGTGACTGACGGCGGTCGCGACGCGCTAACCCTGACCGTCAAATCAGCGCCGGGCACGCTTGCACCCGGCGCCGCGGCGCCAGTGATTACCCCCGCGCCTGCGCCCACGACTCCAGCTGCGGCGGCGCCACCGCCGAACACTGAATCGACGCCCAGCGGTGGCAGTAGCGGAATGAAGATCGGCGGCTATGTCGCGCTCGGCGTGGGCGTCGTTGGTGTCGGCCTTGGGACGGTTTTTCTGCTCAAGGCCAACAGCAAGAAGTCGGATGCGGATGCCTTGTGCAGTGGGCCCGCGGGTTGCCCACTTAGCAAGAAGAGCGAAGTCGACGCGCTCGACAACGACTACAAGAGTGCCGGTACACTATCGGTCGTCAGCTACGCAGTGGGCGGCGTCGGGCTAGTCACGGGCGTCACGCTGTTGGTTTTGAGTGGCAACAAACACTCCGAGAACGCCGCCGGGGTAACGCCATGGATCGGTTATCAATCAGCCGGCCTCTGCGGAAGGTTTTAGGCAGATGTCGCTTCGAAAAAATCCCAGTCCTGTTTTGGTGCCATTCATGAAAATCCGCCGTAGCCATGCCGCCTTCGCTGCTGGCGCTTGCTTCCTGGGGTTGGCCGCGTACGGCGTTGGTTGCAGCGTTCCCGATCGCACGTTCTACGACGACACGGCCGGGAGCGGCGGCGCTTCCGGTGCTTCCGGCCATCCCGGTAGTTCCGGTGGTTCGGGTGGGGGCGCCAAAGCGGGTGCCCCAGGTGCTGCCGGCGCAGACGATGGCGGCACCACGGGCGACGCGGGCGATTCGCCCGGCGGCGCGGCAGGCGCGGCAGGCGCGACGGAAACCGGCGGAACGGGCAATGTGCGTCCCACGCCCAGCAAAGGGCTGATCGTGATCGGAGGCACTGATATCGATCAAGCCAAGGGCCTGATTTCGGTGATCGCACCCGCCACGGGTAAAGAGCTGGCGCGGGAGACCTTGCCTCTCACGACGCAAGTGGCCGGGATCGCCTACGACGGCGCGGATCAAAAAGACGTTTGGTACGTGTTCGTAGGCGCCGACTTTCCCGCCAAGCCAGACAAAGTCGTGGATTTGCAGGTTCGCTATTTCAACGACCTCACGGACAAATGGATCACGCTCTCCAAGGTGACCACGCTTCCGCCGCCGGTGCCGGGCACGCTCACCGTGCTCAACGACCGCGTGGCTTACCTGTCGCATGTGGTTTCCGGAAGCACCACCGTGCCGGCGCTCACCATTTTGGACACCACGGATGTGAAAGCGGTCAAGACGATCGCCGCAGCGTATACGCCGTCGACCGCGTTCACCGGAAGCATGGTCACGCTGATCGGCAACCGCGGCACCGCTGCGGACACGACTGGCGTGGGTGGCACTCTCGATTTGGGTCTGCAACAGAGCTGCAACCAGACAACCAAGGTCTGTCAGCTGTTCGTGCAGCCAATCCCGGTCGGAGACACCATCGGCTCGGCCTTGGGGCATGTGCTGGGCGCCTATCAAGGCACGCCGGTGGCCTACGCGAGCCAACTGGAACAGCTCGATTTCTTCGCCCTTTCGCCAGCCAGCGGCTCGGTGAAGGTGTACCGCGCCACGCCGAACGCGCCGGAATCCGCAGATAGCTTCAACGCGCCGCAGAGCGCCAACGATCTGTCAGCCATGACCGTCGCCGAATGCCAAAAGACTGCGCTCGTCACCGCTGATTCGGAAAATGCACTGTACGGCGTGACACTCAACGCCGGTGCCGGCGTGAATTTCGACCTGGGTCGCGCGGGACAACTCGTTGCGTATGAGCCGTTCACGCGCGGAGTGATCGCAACCTACAATCCAACCACCAACGACTTCCAGACAGCGGCGGAAGACGCGGGTATCGTCGGACCCCAGATCACCGCGGTGGATGTCACGTCCACCGGCGGGGCGACGCTCAAGTTGGTCGCGCGCACCAAGCTCTGGGCGCCGCCCACGGATCTGCGTGCGAACGTGCTCGTCACGCGCTTCCCGGTGCCGTTCACGTGCACGCCGTGACTGTGGTCGGGGGAGCCCTTCGACATCGACTGATCTCGCTGATTTCACTCGCTTCATGCGTGCTGCCCATCGCTGCCTGCTCGAAACTCGCGACGAAATCGCTCGATCCCAAGCCTAGCGCTAACGCAGCGGTCCCCGCTGCGTCCGACGTAGTCGCGCAAGTGGTGCCGAAGACACGCGCCCCTGTGGCGCGTGACAGCCTCAAGCCCCCCCCGCTCACTCCTACTGCCGAAGCCGCAACGGGCGCCGGAGGCGTACGCTTCCAGATACTGCGTCCCGGCACAGGCGATTCTCCCGGCCCGGTCGACACTATCGTCGTCGACTTCAGCATGTGGACGGGCGAAGGCCAGCTCGCGTTCTCGTCTTACCCAGAGGAGCAGCCGGCAGGCTTTTCGGTGTCGACGTTGGCCCCGAACCTGCGCGTCCTGCTCACGCAGCTGAAGGTCGGCAGCCAGGTGCTGCTTTGGGTGCCGCGCGCCGCATTGGCTGGATGGAAACCGCCCGCTTGGCCAGAGGCCGATCTCGTGTTCGAGCTCGAGCTGCTGAACGTCAGCCATGTAAGCGTACGCGACACGGACGGCAACGCAATCGAGCCAGTCCCCTCGATCACCCCAGATGCGGCCGGGCCGCCCAATACGGCCGAGAAGACGCGCAGCGGCCTGCGTTACGCCTACCTGGCACACGCCGTGACTCAAAAGCCGCCGACAGCCACAGACCGGCTCGCTTTGCTGGCGAGTGCTTATGTGGTCGAAGGAATCGAGGTGAAGTTGCTCCGCTCCGGGTTCAAAACCGCGACCACCCTGGCACGCGCGCCGGGCAAGCTCGGCGAGCTGCTAAGCCAACTGAGCTCGGGTGATCGCGTGCGCGTCTGGTTGCCCAAGGGCGAGGGCAAGGCGATCATCCCGGAAGCGGGCGCGCGTGAGATGATCCTCGACCTCAGCGTGTCCTTCTAACGCGCTTCGGCCTGGCAACCCGAGTGCGCGCTCCCGAGTTGCTCAAGGCGTTGCAAGCGCGTGGTCGACCCGCGCACGAAGCAGCACTCGCACTTGGGTCCGGCTCGCTTGCAGCGTACAGCCACCCCGGCATCGGCCTTGCGCCTATCATGCCGATCGCGCTGATCGCCCTGGCATTCTGGGCTGCACGCACTCGCTCCTTCTTTGCGGCAGCGCGGCTCGGCATTGCGTTCGGCCTGGGCATATTCTGGGTAATCACGATCTCTTCGCGAGAATGGGCATTGGTCGTGCCCATGGCGCTGACGCTGATTGGCACCGGACTGTATGCACTGCCGCAGGCACTTTTGGCACGCGCCGCCAGCCGACGATCATTCGGCGTGGCGGCGTTTTGCGCGACTGCGGCCGCCTGGAAATTATGCATGGATGGCGGTGATTACCTAGGCTTCCCAACAAAAGGGGAAGGGCTCGCAGCGATCGCAGGCGCGCCGCTGTTGATGGCGGGTGCGCGGTTGCTCGGCAGCAATTGGGTATGCGGGATCATGATCGCAGGGACGATCGGTACCGGCGTGCGTCTAGCGCACTCGTCCCCGCTGCGGTTCGAGCGCGTACTCAACGCGTTGCAGCCGCTCGCGGCCGCACTCGCCGCGCTGCTTTTCTTGGGCGCCGTTGCACACATCACCGCGCCGAACTCCGCCCGTTCGCTGAACGTTGGCATTCCGCAGATGAACGTGCCAAGCGCGTATTTCCAGCAACGAATGCAGCACCCAGAACTTTCGGACGCATTCGAAGACGTGTTTGCGAAACAGTTGCAAGAGCTCGCAGACGTCGACTTGCTGGCTTTGACCGAGACCTACGATGGCAGCTATTCGCTGCTCGTTCCAAAGGTACGTAGCCGCTTCCAGAACTATGCTCGGCAACGGCAACAGGCGGTGCTACTCACCTCCTACCTCGCCGCAAAAGATGGTGGGATCTACAATGCTGTGGGCAGCATCGACGCCAGCGGACGGCTCGTGAGCGTGCACCGCAAGGTCAATTTGGCGCCCTTTGGCGAGGTCGAGTTCGAGCACGGCTCGACCTTCAGCCCAGCACCGATCTTGCCCGGAGTCCGCGTCGGGAACCTGATCTGCCAGGAGTCGCTGCTCACGGACGGACCGTATGCGTTGGCCAGGGCCGGAGCAAACCTCTTGGTCAGCCCCACGAGTGACATCTCCTTCCACAGCGGGCTGCTCAGCTTCGAACACTTGGCTCTGGCCCGGATGCGGGCCATCGAGACGGGGCGCTCCTTGGTCTGGGCAAGTGCTGGAGGGCCTTCCGGTGCCGTCGATCGCTGGGGGAACTTCACGCGAGCGGGCCCACTGCGAGCGCCAACCCCAGTCAGGGTCAGCGTCGAGTTGCACGACGAGATCACGCCCTACCTGGGCAGTATTTGGCTCTGGCGAGCGCTGGCTGCGAGCGTGCTCGTGGCGCTGGCTTGGAGGCGGCAGCCAAGAACGATGATCGCACCCGTCCCAATGCCGCCCGTGGGGACGCTACGTGGCTGCCTGGAACTCGCACTCGCTTTCCTGCTCGGCTGGGGGCTGAGTATTGGCTCTGCAGGCGCAGTCGAGATCGTCAACGGCACGCCCGAGCGAGCCCGTCAGAGTGCAAACGAGCTGATTCGGCACGTGGAGCCCTACCTGGGCGCCGGGTCCTTGGCTCGGTTCCAAACCGACCTCGGGCACAGCGCAAGCGGAGCGCTCGCTTACTATTTGGATTTTTATGGGCAGAGAACCGTGCCAAGCGCGGTGCAGCTCACCGCAGCAGAACCCACGCTCTTGGAGCTAGCCAAGGAGCTGCGCCTCAGGCAGGGGTTCCCAACGCAGATCGAAAAGCTACGGTTCGAGAACGCGCCGCGCGTGGCCGCAATCGTACGCAGCAAGTCGGGAGAGTTCTGTGTCGTGAGCTCGGATCGCGCTCAGCGCTTTTGGTTGTTCCGCCCAACGCAAGCGGAGGTCCGTCAACTCTCGGCGGCCAACGCCGCCGAGCTATTGGAGCCAATGGTACTCCTCCCAGAAGCGCTTCCGTGACGCCCACTTACGAAGCCAACGATGCTTGGGGGCGGGCTATTTTGCGCAGATGACAGTGACAATCCCACTGCAGCTCGTGCCGCCACAAGTGCAGGTATAGCTCTTGGTCGAAAGATTCGTATTTGACGAACTCGGGTAAAAACCCGCGTTGACGACGTACGCGCCAGTGCCGCTTGGACTGCAGCCGCCGCTCACCATGACCGTCCCGGTATCGCACGCGAGAACGGCCGTTTGGCTGGCGAGCGTCGCATTCTTGGCGACGAGGTTCCCAGCAATGGACTTCACGGTATCCGCACTAGTGGCGGTCGTCGCTTTCGTGGCGAGATCTGCATTCGTCGCTTTCGTGGCGAGATCGGCGGTCGTCGCGCTGGTTGCTTTGGTGGCAAGATCTGCAGAAGCCGCATGCGTCGCGGAGACTGCATTGAGTGCCAGCAACGCAAACGGAACGCTGGTCAGTTCCTGACGCGGAGCCATCTCGGCGTCGGATCCAATCTTGATGCCGAGGTACAGCGTTCCCTTGCTGCCGTCGAAGATGTCCGAAGTGAAAGCGGTGCCCTCGCCGATCTTGGCGGAGAAATAGCCGTTGTCTGGTGTAATGGTTTGCTGCTCACTCCAGATGGCCGTGCCGGCGCTGGCGGCCGTGTACAGCGAGAAGGTGAAGGTCAGTTGCACGCCGTCGACCGGCGCCCCGTCGCTGCCGAGCAGGCGCCCTTGCTGGGTGAGCGTTTGGGGCACAAGTTGCGGTGCAGCCGACGCGGCATTCGTGAAGCTCAGCGCCGCACACGCGAACGACGTCACCAACAAAGCGATACTCTTAGAGATTCTTGACATCAGCAGTACTCCCAATAGTTACCCGACCAAGGTGCTTGAATGCTTGAGACGTCTCGCGCTTCACGGGGACGAAGCGGCGATCACGCCCGGAATGTACGTGTACTTGAGCGACTTCGATCGCTTCGAACCCACGGTGCCACCGAGGCTCTCGCCGAGGCCGCTGATGAGGATGAAGTTCTTGCTCTTCGAGAACTGACCCGTGGTCACGAAGGAGACCGCAGAATTGTTTTGAGCCGTCGTCGGTGCGCCGACCTCACCAGCCGCGCCAGCCGCGCCACCCGCACCACCTTCGCCGTTGAGCTCGCCGCCCGCGCCGGCCTCGTCGACAGTCGGCGCGCCGGACCTGCCGGCGCCGCCCTTACCGCCCTTGCCCGCGGCGCTCGAGCCGCCTTCACCGTTGTCGCCAGCGTCACCGCCAGAACCTGCGCTGGGCGATTGCGAGCTATCCCCACCGCTGCAACCCGCGACCAAAACGAGTGTCGTGCCTGAAAGCACGAGGGCACCAACCAAAGCGCGCGCCGACACCGGCCCAAAAGAGATCTGCATTGACCTCCCACGGTAGGCCGGCGCCCACGTCCACACAATGCCCTTTGTCAGCGAGGGTCGGGGGCTTCTCGCGGATCGAAGGCGCTCTTCAGGGTGAAGGTGCGACACTCGCCGCAGAGGAGGCCCGATGTACGATTGGGAGCTCGGTGGGCGCTGCGCTTCCTGAATGGTTCAACGCCGCGCGCGCGGCGACCAGGCGAGCGTCGCCCACGGGGGCGATCTGGAGCAGCTCCTGATAGTCGTGCTCGGCTTCTTGGGCCGCGCCGGCCGCGGCGGTAAGCGTGACGAGATTGTAGCGTGCATCGATATGCTGCGCGTTGAGGCGGAGCACGTGCAAGAAGCCTTCCCGAGCCCGATTGTAGTGGTCGCGTTTGCGCTGCGAAAGCGCTTCGTAGAACAGCGAATCCATGTCCTTCGGATCTTCTTCGAGCAGCTTCGCGAACGCGATGTCGGAAGTACCGAAGTCTTTACTTTGCATGGCGACTATCGCCAGTGCTCGGCGTGCAAAGCGGTTCTGCGGATCGCTTTGCAGTACCACCGTAGCGACTTTGCTGGCCTCTTCCGCGCGCTCGACTGCGGCTAGCGCCTCGGCGCGCACAGCCAGAAAGGCGGATCCCGTACAGGACGCCGCCGCGCGGCTGGTCAGCTGCAGCGCGCGTTCGGCAAATGACGCCCCGAGCAACTGAGCCCCGTGGTCGGCCGCGCACGCGCAGCGGTCCGCAGCCTTCTCACAAACGTCTTTGCTCAGAGTCATGGTGGGAGCTTCAGCTTTGGCCGACACCGATGCCGATGGGGTCGTCGCGCCAATGGGCGAAGCGGTCGGGCGCTTGCGCACGAACCACGAATAGCCGAACCCCATCGCCGCAACGAAACTCAGCGCAACGATGGATGATGCTAGCCGTTTGCTCTTCATGTTCTGAACCTCGAAGCCGCGTGAACTATCACAGAAGAGCGGATGCGAAAATGCGCTAGGGTGGCGGCGGCCGATGGCAAAATTTCGCGTCTATCATTATCCCCAGTGCAGCACCTGCAAAAAGGCGCTCAAGTGGCTCGCCGCTCACCACGTGCAGGTAGAGTTGATCGACATTGTGCAGCATCCGCCGTCGAAAGCAGAGCTGCGCGAGGTGCTGACGGGCGCGGACGTTCCGTTGAAGAAGTTGTTCAACACGTCCGGAGTTTCCTACCGCGAGGGCGGTTTCGGGGAGCGACTCAAGACGATGACCAAAGCCGAAGCGATCGATGCGCTCGCCAAAGACGGCAAGCTCATCAAGCGACCGCTCGTGCTCGGCAAGGGCGTTCAGCTTGTGGGTTTCGACGACGCCGCGTACGAGAACGCATTGATCTGAGCGCTTGAACCCGATGAGCGAACCTTCCGCAAGTTGGGGATGAGTCGTCTATTGGCGGGCGCGCTGCGGCGCTGGATGGAGGGGAGCTGCCAAAGTGCTTCAAACGCCTCTGTCCTCCGAATCTTCGGGTTGCGCCGCCGTTCGGCACGACGTTGATCCTGAATTTCACCGATTGCCGTTTCACGTACGCGAAGAAATGGCCGCGTGGCATGGGTGGGGAGGCGGCTGAGACGAAATGCATCAGACGAGGTTTTCGGCCCCATCCGATGTCTCGATTTTCAGTTCGGAGTCGGCGGTACGATTCCTGCTACCCGCACTTCATGGGCATCGTACATGAAGTCAGTGTCGCTGCGGGTCAGGCGCTCGGCATTAAAGCGGGCGCAGAAAAGCTTGCCTCACATCGAATGAGCCAAGGTCTACCAGCCACGATCGAAGTGCGCAGCGTCGCCTTCGAGCCGGGCGTGCCGCTGCCGATCTCGTGCACCATCGATGGCGTCGGCGCTCCGCCTCCGCTCAGCTTCGCAGGAGTGCCGGATGGCACCCAATCGTTGGTCGTCTTGTGTGAAGATCCGGACGCGCCGCAGCTCGAGCCGTTCGTGCACTGGGTCGTGTATGGCATCCCCAACACCGCCAGCGCTGTCGACGCTCAAACGCAACACGACTACCGCATCGGCCAAAACAGCAAGGCCGAGCCAGGCTACACGCCCGCTGCCCCGCCGCCAGGTCACGGCCTGCACCACTACCATTTCCAGGTTTTTGCGCTGGATGTGACGCTGGAGCTCGCTGCGGGCGCCAAGCGCGAAGAGTTATTCGACACCATGACCGGCCATGTGCTCGCATGGGGGGAAATCGTGGGTACGGACGAGCGTGAGTAAGCCACAGCCACGATAGCTAGTGTCGCTACTGCCATGATCCTACTATGCTCGGTTTCGCTGAAGCGAGTGTCGGGCTCGTTCGGTTGTTGAGCATGGGCTCGAAGCCTAGATCGAAGGCGAGAATCGTGACCGAAAGCCGCATGCGCTGCGCTGCGGTCACACTGAAGTAAGCGAGCGTTCGCGGAATGGCCGCGAGAGCTGTCGGAACCCGACACGGCACGAGTTCACTCGCTGGCCCCAGAGCGATGCGCAGACATCGTGTTATGCTCACCCTCAGGAATAGCTGGCTGTAGATGCCAGATAGGAGGAAGCGATGCGAGTCATTGATGGCGTAGCTTGCGTGATTGCGTTGAGCCTCTTTGGGTGCAGCGCGGGAGCCCCCGAACCCAGTCCCGAAAGGAGCGTTGCGTCTGAAGACGAAGCGCTGAGCCTGAAGCGGCGGTGCGACGGACCGCTCCATCTCAGCTGTGCGAAGGGCGACTACTGCAGTGCGGTCGCCGCGGAGCACTGTCCTAGCGCGCGTACGTTCGGCGTCTGTGCAAGCAAGCCCCAGGTTTGCCCGCAGCTGATTGCACCGGTCTGTGGTTGTGATGGCCACACTTATGGCAATAGTTGCTTTGCTGCGACCGCCGGGGCGGCCGTGGAGCACTCGGGTGCCTGCGCCAAAGGGCCCACGTGCGGCGGCATTGCCGGCATCGCCTGTCCAGGCACGGGGCGCTGCGTCGATGATCCTTCGGACAACTGCGATCCGGTGACGGGTGGCGCTGATTGCACGGGCATTTGTTCGTGCATCGAGACCGTGCTCTGCATCCGCGGCACGCACTTCGATAGCGACCCGAAGGTTTGTGCCTGCGTGCCCGACGCGCCCACCTGCGGCGGGTTTGCCGGCATCGCCTGTCCAGGCATGGGGCGCTGCGTCGATGATCCTTCGGACAATTGCGATCCGACGGCGGGTGGCGCCGATTGCGCGGGCATCTGTTCGTGCATCGAGACCGTGCTCTGCATCCGCGGCACGCACTTCAACAGCGACCCCAAGGTCTGCAGCTGCGTGCCGGACGCCAAGCAGTAGCCCGAACTGGCACCCGCTCCGAGCGGCACGGATGGCCGCGGCCTTGCAGGGCCGCGGCCATCGCACTCGCCGCGGTGCCGCTGTGCGTCACACCCGCTGACCCTACGGCTTCTTCGTCCCTTCACAGCCCAAGAGCCCCTTGTCGCCGCAATGCGTGGCCATGCACTCCACCATGTTGGCGCGGCCGAGATCGGACATGCCGGCCAGCGTTTGGCGGCAGTCGACCAGTGTTGGCAATAGCGGCTGCCCTGCGCAACTCTTGACGATCTTTTCGCACGCACTCGCTACGGCTGTGACGACTGCTGCGCCGGTTGCGTCCGCCTTGCTGGGGTCGGGGATTGGTTCTGGACAGGCGGCCATCAGCGCGCTGTGGCCGCACAGGTTCACGCGCGACGGATCACAGGCGGCGTTGCCCTTCAGAGTCTTCAAACAGGCCACCGCCGCCTGCGCAACCTTGGGTTTGAAGGCCGCTTTGAATTCGGAGCAGCGCTTGGCGGCAAAGTTCGTGCATACGCCTTCGTCCGCCGGACCCATCGCGGGGCAATCCTCGACCGTGCCCAGGCTGTCGTCACACATGGGCGGTGCGGGGATCCGCTCGGCAAGAGCGGCAGCTGACGGCGCCGCGGACGCGACGAGCGGCACGGCAGTGGTGGGCGGCTCCGCGAATGGCACGCGATCACGCTGAGTCTTGGCGTCATGTGCCAGCCAGCCCCCGACCCCGCCCGCCGCCAGTGTTCCAGCCATGAGAAGAAATCCTGATTTTTCGATGATCATGGGCGAAACTCCTGAATAGATCGCGCCCTGTACGGCGCGCGACTTCCAGCCAGCCCCGAGCACGCTCCATGCCAGAGCGCGGAGCTCGACAAACTGGCTATTTGCTGGCTCTGGGCGCCGGTCACAGAGTGTCAGATATGCACACTCTGCACGATTGCCTCATCTGAGAAGGCGATCTGCACACCCGCTGTCTCTTGTTCGAGCTCATGCCCTTTGCCAGCGATCAGCAGCAAATCCTCGGGCGCCGCCGAGCGAATCGCCAGCTCGATGGCGCCTGCGCGATCGACCACACGTCGCACGTCTGTGTGCTCGCCGAGACCTTCCGCGATCTGCGCCATAATCGTCTGCGGATCTTCGTGCCTTGGATTGTCGGACGTCAGGATCACGCGATCGGCCGCGCGCGCGGCCACGCCCAAGAGTGGTCGTTTGCTGCGATCACGTTGTCCGCCAGCGCCGAAGACGACGCATAGCCGCCCCCGACACAGCGTACGCGCAGTTGCGAGCGTGCGACTGAGCGCGTCCGGCGTATGCGCGTAATCGACGACCACCGCGGGACGTTCGCGGACGAGTTGAAAGCGACCGGGAGGGGGCGGTACTCGCGACAAGGCGTTTGCAGCGGCCGCCGCTGGCACCCCGGACGCGAGCGCAACCGCTAGCGCGGCCAGTGCATTCTCAACGAAGATCTCACCCACGGCGCGAATGCGCAGACTCAGGGGAAGCTCCGGGAAGTGAGCGCAAGGTTCGAGCTCGAAACGAGTGCCTTCGAAGCTTACCTCGAGCGAGTGCGCGGCAAGGTCGAGCGGCGACCAGGCTTCGCCGCGCGAGGCGACGCCGTAGGTGAGCACGCGGACTCCGGCTGGGATCACTTCCGACAGCAGCTGCGCGGCCGAGTCTCGACCATTGAGCACGGCGGTCCCGCCGGGGCCGAGCGCCATGAAAAGCTGCGCTTTGCTGGCCAAGTAGTGCTCAGGTGAACCATGCGCGTCGGAGTGGTCCAAGCTCAGATTGGTGAAGGCCGCCACGCGACACGGCCAAGCCTTGGCAAAGCCGAGCGCCAACGCTTCACTGGTGAACTCCAAGGCTGCGTAACGACCGCCGCGCTCGAGGCAGCGCCGCAGCGTCTCCAAAAAGCCAGCGTAGTGAGCGGGCACGTCTTGCCGCTCTTCGTCGAGAAAGGAGCCGACGGTGGTCACGCGGGCAACCGGTCGCGAAAGCTCGCCCAGTAGTGCCGCCGTCATGGCAGCAGTCGTCGTCTTGCCGTTGGTACCGGTGATGCCGACGCTGAACAGGGAGCTAGCCCAAGGCGGTGCGGCAGGGGGTGGACGAACGGCGGTCATGCGGCCTGCCCCGGAGATTTGCCGCTGGCGGAGGCGAAGTCCATGGGCTGCGTTGCCTGAACGACGGCTAACCGCGATAGTGGCGCACGTCCGTCACCTTGCGCAGGTTGGCGGCGTGCTGCTCCAGCCCGCGCTGACGCACGCCGAAGCGACCGGCGAGCTCGAATACACGCGGCAAGTGCTTCCAAAAAGGGCCCTTCCAGCCGAGCGCCTTGAAGGCGCCTTTCATCATGGTGTTCATCGCGGGGCTGACCACGGTTTCGGCGTTGGTCATCCAATTCGGATGCACGGCGGCCGCCGCCATCAGCGTCCGATATAGCTCGTTGAGATCGAGCTCGGGCGACAAGAACCACGAGGGCAAGAACAGCGGATCGTCTTCGGCGAACCAGCCCATGTCCTTGCATTGCCGTTCGAGCGGCGTCCCGGAGTACACACGAATGCCGGTGGAGAACAGCACCATGTCGGTCGGCGCGATGTGCTCCTCACAAAAGGCGAGCGTCTCCCGCACCGTGTCCATGGTCTCACCTGGCGCGCCGAGCATGAAGAACCAATACGTGGGCAGGCCGCCTTCACGGAGCGCTTGGGCGGCCCGGATCACTGTGTGCTTTTGAAAGCCTTTGCGTAGCGTCTTGAGCGTGACCTCGGACGCGCTCTCCGGCGTGCACATCACGCTCTTGAAGCCCGCGCGTTTCATGGCCTGCACCAAGTCCAGCGTCACGCCGGCCGGATTGAGGCCCATGGTCGACAGCTCGACCCCAACCAGCGGGCGCCGCTCGAGCTCTTCGCAGATCGCGCGAGCGTGCGAGAGCGGCAAATTGAAGGTGGAATCGACGAAGTCGATCGCCCGCACACCGTGTTTCTGCACGGCCTCTTGCAGCTCGTCCACGACCTCCACGGGATTGCGCAAACGATAGGCGTGGCCTTCGATGTTGTTGTAAACGCAGTAGGAGCACTTGAGCGCGCAGCCGCGCTTGGTCTGTATCGAGTATGGGCTGCCGTGCGCCGCGTACTGCTTCAGATCGATCCAGCGCCAGGCCTCACTGCGCGGTGACTCGGCAAAATCATGCACCAGCGCACGGCCTGCGGGCGGCTCGCCACGCGCCAGGCGACCCGTATCCAGAATTGGCAGCGCCTTGGCACTGCCCTTCCCAGGCTCGAGCAGACCACGCACGTGTTTGAGCGGGGTGCCGTCTTCGAGTGCCCGCAAAAATTCCGGCAGCGCCTCTTCGCCCTCACCGACCAGCGCGTAGTCCGCTTCCAAGAACGCAAACGTATCCGCGGGCGAGACGTTCACCGCGCTGCCACCGATCACGATCTTTGCGCGCTGAGACGCCGAACGCACCGCGCGCACGACCTGATCGCGAATGTCGGTCAGATAGAAGTGCGGGACCTCGAAGTTGCAATTGTCGATATTACGAATGCTGAGGCCTACGATGTCCGGGTCGCACTTGCGCACGCGATTCGAGGTCTCGCGGGCCGGGTCGGCTGCGAACATCAGATCGAGCACCTCGACCTCGTGACCGGCGGCCGAGAGGCCACTGGCGACCGTGCACAGCCCCAGCGGCAGTGCCGGCCACGGCATGCGCTCTCGATTGGGGTTGACGAGGAGGACCTTCACGGCGCTCGGATACTAGCTCTTGGGCTGCGCGCCTCGTGGAAAAAGGAAAGCGTTTTCGCTGCTTTTGGAACCCGAGCTAGGCTAGAACCGCTACCGGAACTGTGCCCACCCCGGTAAGCCCTGCCTTTACGCCACACTGCTTGACAAGGCCTGCCGCGATCGGAAGGATACGGGCCCTAAAATAAGTCGGATGTCATAGTTCCGGGGTACGCGCTCGTAGCTCAGCCGGATAGAGCAGCGGGTTTCTAACCCGCCGGTCAGGGGTTCGAGTCCCTTCGGGCGTGCCAATCTACGACGGTAGTAACAACCGTCCCCTCCGTGGGTAAGGACACTCGAGGCTCCGCCATCATCGCCAAAGCGACGTTGGCGCGGGCCTCGATGATGATCGGAACGCTTCCCCGCAGCCGCACCGTCCGACTCGACGCGGGGAGCCTCGTCAGAATCGCCCGTGATCTCGGCGCCTGGAAATTTACGAACGAGGACGCGCTTCTGACGGCGGTTGCCGAATTCAAGCGAGAAGCCGGCCAGCAGTGCGTTCTCCGCGAACAAGAGCCCGCGTACTGCGCGTCACTCAAATGGAGCTTCCGCGACTACGGACTGTCAGCCGTAAGTCTCGTCCTGGGCACGGGCGTGATCACCGGGTTGACCGACTTCACCGAGCACAGCACCCGGAATAATCACGGCTCCGCATCGACAGCCCGACAGCCCACCAGACAGCCCGACAGCCCTCACCAAATCTGCAATTCTAACGCTTTCCTCCGGCCCTCGCCCCCTCACGACACTTTGAGAGACTCGCAATACGCGCGCGCCCCAGCCCCGCGCGTCAGGCTTCCGAGGCGACTTTCGAACCGGGTCCGATCCGCCGACCGCGACCCAGCAGGCTCTGCAACGCCGAGAAATCCACCGGCTTCACCAGGTGCTCGTCGAAACCGGCTTCCAGCGCGGTCTGCCGATCTCCACGCTGGCCATAGCCAGTCAGAGCGATCAAGTAGATGTCCGCGTGCTTCGGATTCTTACGGATGCGCCGCGCGAGCTCCAGCCCATCGATCTCGGGCAGCCCGATGTCGACGATGGCTGCGACAGGCGTGAAGTCGTCGATCAGCACCAGGCCGTCGCAACCATTGTCGGAAGATTTGCACTCGAACCCCGCGCGAGTCAGCAGCGCGCACAACACTTCTCGGCTATCGGCGTTGTCCTCGACCACCACGACCCGAGCTCCCCGCGGCAGCTCGATGCCGCCGGGACGATGAGCATGCTCCTGGTCCGGCGCGGGAGCGACCAAGGGAAGATGGACGCTGAACTCGCTCCCCTTGCCCTCACCTTCGCTCCGGGCGCGCACCCTGCCGCCATGCTTGGCTACCAGGCCACGAACCAAGGTCAACCCGAGACCCAGCCCGCCTTCTGCCCGGTCCAACGTGCGACGCGACTGAACGAATAGGTCGAATGCGCTCTCCAGCATCTCTTTAGGGATGCCCAGACCGTCGTCAACGACACTGATCGTTGCTTCATCCCCCTGACGCTCGGCTCGCAGAATCACGTGACCGCCGCGTGGCGTGTACTTCGCGGCGTTACTCAACAGATTGACGTTGATTTGTTGCAGGCGCGCCGAGTCCCCGTCGACATAAAGCGGATTCGGGTCGAGCTTTACCGTGAACTCGACACCGCGAGAGTCCATCAAACTGCGCACCGCATCGGCTGCGTCCTTCACCACGGTTCGCAGGTCCAGCACGCTGCGCCGCAGCTCGATCTTGTCCTGGGTGATGCGGCTCGCTTCCAACAGATCATCGAGCAGGCGCGCCATCTGCTGCGCTTGACGCTCCACGATTTGCAGCACCTTGGTCTGCTGCTGAGGCTGCGCCGAGGCCTCCTTCAGCAGCGTGGTCGCCGACACGATTGCGCCGAGCGGATTGCGAAGTTCATGCGAGAGCATCGCCAGAAATTCATCGCGCCGTCGAACCGCATCCTTGGTTCTTTCCTCGGCTCTTTTTTGCTCGGTGACGCTGCGAAAAATGCCGATGACGCCGACGATATGGGACGAGCTATCGGTGAGCGGGAGGCGAGAGACGAGGTCCCACTCCACGGCGCCATCGTGGAGTTCCCGTTTCTCGAGCTCATAGTGCTGCGCAACACCCGTGCGCAAGACTTCTTCGTCCTGACGGTGCACGGCCAGCGCCGCCTCGTGTCGCGGCAGCTCGAAGCCGGTTTTTCCCACCGCCTCCCGTGGATCGGCGAGCCCCAGGCGCTCCGCCATCGGCTGGTTGGCGCGGATGAAGCGGCCTCTTGCATCTTTGAAATAGATGGCATCCGGTACGCTGAACAAGAGGCTATTGAGTAAGTATCGCTCGTGAAAGAGCGCGTCCTCTGCAGCTTTCAGCCCGCTGACGTCAATCAGAGTGATGACCACTCCGTCGACCGAGCCTTTCGCGCGATAAGGCAGAATTCTAAGAAAAAACGAACGATTGTGTCGATCGCGAAGCTCGCGCTCGACTCGCTCTCCAGTCGCCAGGACCCGCTTGAGATCCTCGTTGAGTTCTGGGTGATCGACGGCGTACGTGAACGTCTCGATCGGCCTGCCGACGTCGCCTGGGAGCAGATTGAACGTCTCGGCGATCTGGGGCGTAAATTTTCTAATCTTGAGCTCACGGTCGAGAAAGATCGTACCGATATCGGTGCTCGACAGCAGATTGTCCATGTCGTTGGCGAGCTCGGTCAGATCGGCGATCTTCCGTTGATACTCGGCATTTACGGAGTAGAGCTCTTCGTTGACGCTTTGCAATTCCTCGTTGGTGCTCTGTAGCTCCTCGTTCGAGGCCAAGAGCTCCTCGTTCGCCGCTTGCAGCTCTTCGTTGCTGGTCTCGAGCTCTTCGGTAGCGGCTTGGAGGTTTTCCTTGGTACGGCTGAGCTCTGCCTCCAGCGCCCCCAGCTGCTCACGCGGCACCTGACGCAGATCGATCTCTGTCTCAGCCAGCGCCGGTGGCGGTGCCGCGTCGAGCTTCTCGAAGGAAATCAGCACGTGCGAGCTATGGGCCTTCTTGCTCTGCACCCGTCGAACCGTGACCTTGTATTGTTCATCGTCGAGGTGAACCCCGCGAAAGACGACCGCGGTGTCGCTCTGCAACGCGCGCTGCACGCCACTGAGCAGCACCATGCGCAGCTCGGCGTCGACCATGTCCAGTGCGTCGAGTCCTTGCCGGCCGTCGCGCAATTTCAAGAAACGTGTCGCCCCGCCAAAGGTGTGCACGAGCTCGCCGCGCTCATCGACGAGCAAGCTCGGCGGCATGAGCTCCTCCAGTAGCACGTCGTAGGTCCCGAGTAGTTGGGTGACCGAATAGCGCGCTGGCCCGCGCTGACCCACCGCCTCCGAGGCGGCGGCGCTCAGCCGCACGGAGCTGGGCTTGTGCGCTTGCGGCGCCTTGCGATCGAATGGAACGCGCGAGTCACTGTATTTTCGGTAGATCCGCCACTGCTTATCGATGGTTTCGAAATCGTGGTCGAGATGACCCAGGCTTTCGCTCGGGCCAAGAAACATCATGCCACCGCGGTTCAAGGCGAAGTGGAAGCGGCTCAGCACCTTTTCTTGCGCTGGCTGCTGCAGATAGATCAGCATGTTCCTGCAGCTCACCAGATCGACGCGCGTGAACGGTGCGTCCTTGATCACGTTGTGGTGCGCAAAGACCACCGATTGGCGAATCTCTGGCACTACCTGGTAGCTCCGGCCTCGGGGCAAGAAGTAGCGTTTCAGTCGCTCGGGCGACACGTTGACGATCGCTTCCTCGTCGTACAGCGCGCGTGTCGCCTGTTCCAGTGACCCCTGGTGCACGTCCGTCGCGAAGATTTTGAATGAGCGCCCGCTCTCCGCGGTCAGCTCGTTGAGGATGATGGCGAGCGAATACACCTCTTCACCCGTCGCACAGCCGGCTACCCAAACGCGGAATGGAGTTTCGTTCGAGCCTGCCTTGAGCAGCTCGGGCAGCACCTCTTTTTCGAGGATGTCGAACGCTTCCTCGTTTCTGAAGAAGCGCGTGACGCCGATCAGCAGATCTCGGTAAAGGACATCCAGCTCCTGATGTTCTCCGCCTAGTTTTGCTACATATTGTTCGATGTCGTCGACGCGCGCGAGTTGCAGCCGCCTTTCGATGCGACGGGTGATCGTGCTCGGCTTATAGTGGGTGAAATCGATCCCGAACTGTTGCTCGAGCATGCGATAGACCGCGCCCATCCCGTGCTCGGCCTCCGTCGTTTTCACGGGCCGGATGCCAGCCCGGCTGGCGTGCTCGATCAGCACGCCCGGCATGTCCTGGGGCGGCAACACATAGTCGGCAACCCCGGCTTCGCGAGCCGTTTTCGGCATGCCATCGAACTGCGCGCTCTCCAGGTCCTGAATGACCACCAGGCCGCCCGCCTCGTGGACGGCGCGAATGCCGCGCGAGCCGTCACTGCCACCGCCAGAAAGCACCACTGCGATCGCGCGCCCCGCGCAATCCTGCGCGAGTGAGCGGAAGAATACGTCAATCGGCAAGGTCAGCTCTTGATCGCGGTCTCTTTCGCTCAACAAGAGCCGCCCGCCCGAGATGATCATCTCCTTCTTTGGCGGAATTAAGTAGATGTGGTCGCCCTCCACCACCATCGCGTCCTCGACGAGGCTAATTGGCAACGGCGTACGCCGGCCCAAAATCTCGTCCATCAAGCTCTTGAAGTCAGGCGACAGGTGCTGAACGACCACGAAGGCCATCCCGGTCTTCCTCGGGACATTGTCGAAGAAGTGTTCGAGTGCCTCGAGGCCGCCAGCGGAGGCTCCGATACCGACGACGTAGAGCGGGCCCGCGTGCGTGGCGTCGGGGCTAGCATCCGGCCTTTCCGCTTCGGCCAGGGGGACGAGTGGCGACACGGCCAGGGGGACGAGTGGCGACATGGCGCGCGGTTTTTGCAGCAAGCGTGCCACAGCCAGCGCCGTCAAATCCCGCGTTTCGACGCCGACTAGACTAAGGGCGGCGGCGAGAACTCGCGGTAAATTGTCTCAGTTGGAGTAGGCTGAGACAGAAATCCACAGGGTCCCCCGAGCCACCGTGCCCCCTCTGTACCCGCGGCAATCAGCAATGCCAAAAGTGACTTCACCCAAGGAACCGCGCCAGTTTTCGCGTCGAAACGCCCTCGCAGCGCTCGGCGCTGGAAGCGCGGCGTTCGTCACCGGCTGCGCTCCACATCCAGTAGCCGCGGCCGTCGCCACTGCGCCGCAAGCCTCGACGCTCAATCCTCAAGGAGATCCCGACATGCCATTTGCAAGAGCGCTTACTGGTACGCACACCGCCCTCCCGCTCCCGTTCAAGCCCGCAGCGCTAAACGGTCTGTCCGAACGGATGCTCGTGTCGCATCACGACAACAACTACGGCGGCGCGGTCAAGAACTTGAACCGTGTCGAGCTCGAGCTATCACAAATCAACTCGGATACAGCTCCGTTCGTCGTGGCGGGTCTTCGTCAGAGCGAACTCACCTTCCGAAACTCGAAGACACTGCACGAGGCCTACTTCGGCAACTTGGGCGGCGACGGCAAACGCTCCGGTGCGATCGAGAAGGCCCTCGGCGAGGCGTATGGCACGTCTACGCGCTGGGAGGAGCACTTCCGCGCCACCGGCAACGGCCTCGGCGGTGGCAGCGGTTGGGCCCTACTCGAGCTCGAGCTCCAAACAGGCGAGCTCAGAACAACCTGGTCAGGTAGCCACACGCAGACCCTGGCAACGGCAGTCCCTCTGCTCGTACTCGACATGTACGAGCATGCCTATCAGATCGATTTCGGGGCTGCAGCGGCGCGGTACATTGACGCTTTCTTCGCCAATATCCAGTGGGACGAAGTGAATCGGCGCCTAGAACGAGCGGTCGCAGCGTCGAAATTGCTGCACGGGTAGGTGTCGGGGCTCTCGAACGAGCTCCGGATCCAGACCTGAGCCAATCCCTTTTCGCACGGAGCCAGCCGCGAGTGAATTCCGTCGTTCCTAACCGAGTATCGAGCGCAAGCACCGAGCGCGAGCCGTACTCGCTGCGCGCGTTCTTGCTCTATTTTTTGCGTCTGGGAGCGCTGGGATTCGGGGGTCCGATCGCGCTAGCAGGCTACATGCAGCGCGATCTGGTCGAAGCGCGCGGCTGGGTCGAGAAGAAGGACTATGACGAAGGCCTCGCTCTGGCTCAGCTGTCCCCGGGCCCACTCGCGGCACAGCTGGCCATCTACCTCGGATGGTTGCGCGGCGGCGTGGTCGGCGCGGCGCTGGTCAGTCTCGCGTTCATCTTGCCTTCGTTCGTGATGGTGGTGGCCTTGTCAGCGGTCTATGTATCGTACGGCGGCTTGCCTTGGATGCAGGGCGCGTTTTACGGCGTTGGCGCTTCGGTGATCGCCATCATTGGGCGTAGCGCCAACAACTTGCTGAAGAAGACGCTCAGGCGCGACGCGCTGCTCTGGGCGATTGCCGCGATCAACGCGGCGACCACGGTACTCACGCGCTCTGAGCTCATTTGGTTGGTCGTGCTCGGTG
>Ga0302322_100000276_pt1 | contig 37959 bp, 51 predicted proteins | sample Fen_T0_2_FD_203757 | JGI IMG/M metagenome (GOLD analysis project Ga0302322, IMG submission 203757) | Peat permafrost microbial communities from Stordalen Mire near Abisko, Sweden - Fen_T0_2 | ecosystem: Environmental > Terrestrial > Soil > Wetlands > Permafrost | place: Sweden: Abisko...
CGGGTTCTCATGGAGCTTGGTCAGATCGAACAGTGAGCCGGTGCTTGGCGTCCAGACACGCGACTTCTCTGGGACTGCCGCGGCTGGAGCTTCCTCGACCGCGCCAGCTGCGCCACTTGGCACCGACTCCTTCGTCGTCACCGGAGCGTCGGCTTCTGCTTGACGAGCGGCCTCGCCAGCACGCAGATCCTCGGTGCGCTTCGCGCCGTCGTACAACGCCCCGACCTCGTCGCGGGTCAGGATTCCTTTTCCGGGCACGCTGAACAGGTCAATCGTGTCGCCCATCTCCCGGTTGAGCTTCGGTGCTTTCAGGTCGAGCAAGCCCGCGGCAGCGGCTTTCTTCATCGCCTCGATATGCGTCGCCCCATCGAACTCCTTGCCGCCGAATCGGACTACGGCGCGAATGCCGTCAGGAAGCTCGCCTAGCGCGTCTGCGGCCCTCCCACCACCCTGAGCAGCATGGAGCAGCATTGCGAGCGTTGGCGCCCCGGCCTTTGCCATCCCTGCGACCTTTGCCGCGCCTGCGGCGGCAGTCTTGATCGGTGGGCCAGCCAAGGAGGTGATGTTCTCGACCGGGGTGTCGCCCCACCCCAGAGCAGACTTGAGCGCGTCGGCGAGCATCGAGCCAGAGTTGCCTTGCGCTTGGAACGGGTTCATGTCCGCGAGTTGACCGGCGCCCACCGCGACTCCGCGACCGACGTTCTTCGCGGTGTCCTGCCACGGGTTGTCGCGCACTTGCTCTGCGGCGTCGGCGACGTACGATCCAGCACGCTGCCTCGCGTCCTCAATCGCGGCGAGAAGACCGGAGAGTGTCGGCATTGCCATGGGTTAGCTTTGCTGCGGCACGCCAGCCTGCGCCGCGATGGTCGCGTCCTTCTTGATCGAGCCTGCGCTCGTACCCATCCAGAACGCGCCGATCAGAGAGATAATCACCAGCGTCGCGGTCACGATCTGCGTCTTCGTCGCGGCGTCGTAGGTGTACGGGTGAATGAACAGGCAATCGACCAGCAGCATCATCGGCATCGATAGCATGATCATTGAGATCCAGAACACCGGGTTGTACCAGAACGGGCGCTCCGAGTTCTGCATCGCGAGTCCACGTTCCGCCGCGCCAGCGATGCCGCCCTGGCCGACCTCGAGGATCTGGATGATCTGCGGATCGTTGACCACCGCAGTCGTCACGGTCTTCACCAGATCCGGCGAGGCTTGCATCTGCTCGACAGCAGCCTGAAGGTTCGGTGCGCCTGCGGCCTTTGTGATCACGTCGATGATCTGCGAAACGTTCGCGGCGTCCTTCGCCGACGAGATCGAGTCGGGCTTCATCATCTTCGCGATCTGCGGGATGAGGTTCGCGAGCGCAGGACCGAAGGCGGTGATCAGTGGAATCAGTAGAGCGAGTGGCATGGTCGTTCCTTGTGGTGTCGAAACTGGTGCTACTTGCGGTGCGTTGGTCAGGTACTTCGCCGGGAAGCTCGCGGCATCGGCTTTGGTGACGTAACCCTTGCTGCCAATATCGAGCGCTTTGTTCTGGTCGTATGCAGTGGTGCCAGCCCGGAACAAAACGTAGTCGTTCGCCTGGCCGACTGCCATCGGCCAGAGGATTGCCATGTAGGTGTCCTCAAACGTCGCAAGTCTGCCGCGATAGTCCGCAAAGTACCGTTCAACATAGTCGAGCTGATCCTCTGCTGACATTGCCGCGAGCGCGTCGGTGGTCGTGCCGAGGCGACGCGCAGTACCTGGCATGAACTGGATCAATCCAGTCGCGCCAGAAACGATGTTGCGTTTCGCTGGATCGAGCCTCGACTCAAAAGTCATGCACGCCAGCAGCCACGCCGGCTCGATGCCGAGCGAGGCGCAGATGACGTTGAGCTTGCTCTGAAACATTGGCGTCACTTCTTGGCGTCCCGCAGGAAGTTCTGAATGTTGTTCAGAGAGTCCTCGATCCGGCGCATCCCGTCGCGCAACGCGGCGTCCTGCTTGTCATCGATCCGTGCCTGCATCGCTTGCTTCTCTTCGATCACCGTGATGCGCTTATCCATCGACGTGTACCCCATGACCGCTGACACGATGAAGCCGACCGCGATCAGCAGATCGCCAGTGCTGACTTCCCGCTTGAATTGCCACTTGTCCCCATGTCGCCTACTTTGATTTTCATCGTCTCTATCATCGTTCACGGAATTCTCACTACGTTGATCATCGAATTGGTGCCGAAAAGCGTGGTGGTAGCCGGGGCGGTCCACCACGCTGCGATCACTTGACCCACCGTCAGCGTCATCACTTTGGTGTACGAGAGTGTGACGGGCGCATTCGCAACCGTTGGTGCCGAGTAGAGCGATTGGAACAGCGCAACGCCGTTGTCGCCGATGCCGAAAGTTATAGTGACGCCAGCCACAGTGCTGTCGCTGACGTGCGCCTGCACGTTGACCAGATAGCGGCCGGGATACTTGCAAGTGAACTGCGGCGTCGTGAACTCACCGAGCGGATCGGGAGAGGCGGCATTCCATGCTGTCACTTTCGCCGAAGCTCCCACGCCGACTTGATTGCCGTTCTTCGTCGTATTGACCGCGGTGCGCGGATCGAGGTATCCCGGAGCGCTGGGCGACGAGAAACGCATCAACCCGTAGTACATTGCGCTGATGCCGGCGTCGATGACGCTCGCGCCGTCGTTCACCACGGTGATCACATTGGGAATCGCGCCAGTGATCGACACGATGGTCGAATAGACGAAGCCAGAGTTGTTCTGCGTGCGGATGCGATCTCCCGGCCCGAGGAAGTATGGCGAGAGCGTCATGTCGGTCAGGCCGTTCAGGTTGATGCTGAACGAAGTCCCGGTGAGGAACGCGAAAACAGGTGCGAGCAGGGTAGTCGGATTCAGCGCCTGCACCCACTGCGACGGCGACGGCGACGGCGCAGCAGTGTTTGGCGAATAGTTGTCCACCGTCTCCAGCGTCGCCCCGCCGCTATCCTTCATCACGAACTTGTAGGACAGCGCGTTGACCCAGATTTGCGCCTCGCCGCTCGCGTTCAGCACGACCGGGTTCGCGTTGGCGTTGGTGCCCGCTGCCGCGTCAGCAGCGGTCGGGTAGGTCGTCAGCGGCGTCGCACTGCCCGCGGCGAATGTCGAGACGCTGCCGCCCGCGTTGGGCGCACCGTTGGCAAGGAAACCTCGGAAAAAGCCTGTTCCTAGTACTGGTGAAGGCATGGTAGATTCTCAGCGATGAGTGCGTTTTTGGTCGGGCTGCTTCGCCCACTGGTGATGGTCTTTGTCTGGGGATGCGCTATCTCGATTGCGCGTTGGCTAGAACCGGCAGCGTTCCGCTTGAGCGAACGAGTTGGAGGACGAACTGCTCGCTTGGTGACGGCGCTCTACCTTGAGCGAGGCGGCGCGTAATCCCCTGGACGAATACGTCTGGGTTCTGCAATGCCTGCGACAGCGCAGCCTTGTATAGCGACTGCGAGTGCCCTGCGACCATGCCGACGATGCCGGTCGGATCTTTGGACGACAGCGCCTTGACCGCAGATTCCTCCATCGCGTTGCCGAGCGGCGCCGTCATCGATCCGCCGCCCGAAGTCATCGTGCCCTTGAGTAGGCTCATCAGCCCGTCACTGCGACCGATGTTGTCGATCAGTTGACCGAACGCATCGCGAGTCCCGAAGTCCAGCTTGTCGCCGAAAGCGTCAGCGCCGAATCGATCCATGTTGCGACCGAGGTTCGACCGCGTGACGCTGGGCACCGCGTCGAGTCCACCACCGACCATTGCCGCGCCATCCTTGGTGTACGCGCCCAGGATGTCGCGCTGCGCTGCTGCGCTATTCACCGGCTTTGAAAGGTCGCCGTAGCGTTCCATGTACGGCGTCCACTTGCCGCCACTCGCACGGTCGAGCGCGAGGTCGATGGATTTGATCATGCCCATCGTCTCGCGTTGTGCGCTCTTCGCGGCGGCGCTCAACGTGTCGCCGATCTGCGCCGGACCCGAGAGCTTGTCGGTCAGCACTTTGCGAACCGTGTACAAGCGCTCTGGCGTGATGCCGTCCTCAAGCGCACTCTGGACGTAGTTCCCGATGGATTTCACCGCCGGGTTCGATCCACTGCCACCAGCGAGCATATCCTGCGTCGCCTGCGCGACCGGGGCACTGAACCACTGATCCTTGCCTGCGGCCTTGAGTGCCTTGTCGCGCATCGGTCCCGTCGCGGTGTCGCGTGCGGCGGCGAGCTTATCGACGTTCGCGGCATCGGCGGTGATGTCCTCGAGCGCACCGTAGCGGGCCTGCGCCTGACCTTGCCGGAAGTTCGCCCAATCGCCACTTTTGTCGCCCGCAGACGCGACCATCTGCTGCTTCGCAAGCACCGGGTTCTGGGTGATCTCCGCTGGCGTCATCGGGATGTCGCGAGTGAACGGCCCCTGCTTGCCGCTGAAGTTCCGCACGGTGTCCGCTGCGGCCTGTCCTTCGGATGCGCCGCCGAGCGACGCGATGAGTTGTTCTGCAGCGCGATCCGCCGCGCCGCGGGAGGTGAGCTTCCGCATGAACGCGCTGCCGCCAGCAAGCACGCCGGGGAGCAGTGCGCCGCCGCCAGCACCGAGCGCGGTGTTCGCGAGCTTCGATTCGTCTGATGTCGTCGGCTGCAACGCGCCAGCGGCGCCGCCCATGAGGGCAGAATCCGCCATCAAAGCGACAGTGCCGAGTCGAGCTACGCCAGCGGCTCCACGCCCAAACAAAGCAGAAAGGCCTCTTCCTGCGGCGCCTGCGGCGCCCCCAGCTGGGATCACCATCGTCGGCAGGATCTCGCCCGCGAGTTGCAGCGCACCGCCGCCGGTCGTCTTTTCGGCGAGCGCTTCATCACGCGCACGCTTCTCGCGCAGTTCTTGGTCGGACATCCCCTTGCCGAAGAGTTGCTTCGCGCCCTGCCAGAGGTTATCCATCCCGGCGCCGACGTTTATGAGCGCCTTGTCGCCCCAACCCATGTCGTCAGCCGCCGCCGATGCGCCGGCGCGAGCGCTATCGATGCTCGACTGCGGCGAGGACTGCGGCTGCGGAGTCGCGCCAGTAGGAATGATCAGCGTGCCCATCACTGTCCTCCGTTCATCTGCCAAGTCGTACCGTCGTTGGTGAGCTTGGTGCGACCGTCTTCGCTGACCCAGATCGTTCCCTTCGGGTAACTGCGCGGATCTGGCGGCGTGTCGCCTTCAGTCTTCATCGTCTTGAACGCGCCGCTCGCGGCTTGTGGTGCTGCCTGCGGAGTAGCAGCTGGTGCGCCCGTTGGCGTTGGTCTGCCGCCAGTGAAGTCCTTGTCGCCGAGCGCCATCACGCGCTGCACGTTCGCCTGCGCCGCTGGCGGCAACATGTCGAGCCAAGTCTTATTGGTGCCGAAGGCAGCATTCTGCTGATCGGCGAGCGCTTGCAACCGTCCTTCCATTAGCTTAACTGCGGCTTGCACCGCGCCGCGCATCGTGGCTGGCGTGAGGTTGTTGCCATACGTCTTCTTCCAGTCGTCGATTTCCTGCACCGACATCCCAGACGAACGGAACACCTTCGCCATTTCGCCAGCGACGCCGTTTACGTCAGCCGCAACCTTGCCCATCGCGTTTTGCAACCCGCGGTCGCCGAATTGATTGCGAACGGTATTGCCAACAGCGTTCGCAAGCGGGAAGTCTGTGTTGTTCAGTTGCGCGAAATCGTCGGCCAGCGACACCAAATGATTGCTCGCGGTCGCTAGGTTCTTGACGTTCTCTCCTCCCTGCCCACCAGGTGCCATGTACAGGTACGCCTTGCGCCGCGCTTGATAGACCGGCTCACTGTACTGCGGGTCGTATTGCGAGAGCAGCAAGTTCATCTGGTTCGCCATCGGATTGCGCGAGTTCTGTGATGGCATGTCGATCTCGCCAGCCTTGATCTGGCGCAGCCGGTTTGCAATCGCTGGCGGCAACGTGGCGAGCAGTTCGTCGCCAGTCAGTCCACTGCGATCAATCGCGCCACCAGGAGCGTTCGCGCCCTGCACAATCGGAGCGGACCCGTACGTCGTGGCGGTGTTCGGCGGTCCCGCAGGCTGCGCTGCGCCGAAACCAGACGCCTGCGAGTCGGCCTGAATCGCGGCGCGATCCTTCTCCGATAGACCGACCGAGTTGTCGAACGACTGCGGCGGTCCCTGCGGTGGTCGCTGCGGAGGAGCGCCGCCACCTTGCTGCTGGCCTGGCAAGCCGAGATTGCCGGTGCCGACATCGAAACCGCCGCCGAAGTTGCCGTTGTTGATGCCGAGCAGGTTGAGCGGATCTGCGGCAGCAGCGGTGACGCGGTGACCTTGCGCTGCGCTGTTCGCGGTCATGTTCTGGGCGCGCACTTGCACGGCTCGCTCGTACGCCTTCGCTTGGTTGCTGAGTTGATCGGCAGCAGTCGTCGCGATCCCAGACAGATTCCGCAGGTACTGGCTCGCGTCGTCGCCCATCTTGTAGGGCGGCAGATCCAGACCGAATCGTTGCGCGTGGAACGCAAGGTTTGCCACCGTCTGCGGGTTCACGTCGCCATTGGCGAGCGCGGACTGCGCCAGACCGCCGAGGTGACCGAGGCCAGCAGCCATCGCGTCCATCTGTTCCTTCGCCGCCTTCGCCTTCGATTCTTGGGTCTGCGCTCCCTTGTACTGCGTCTCGGCAAGCGCTTTGCGTTCTGCGGACACGCGGTCGAGGAGCGCGGCTCGAGCGTTGGGATCTTGCGTACCCATGAGCGCACGCTGGACCGACGCGTCGTCGAATCCGCTCGCCTGCAGATCCGGCAGGAACTGTCCGAGCGCTTGCGTGGCGGCATCCTTCCGCATCGAGTCTTGCAGAAGATACTGCTTCATCTGGTTGCCGGTCGCGAGGTCGCCGAGCTTGTACGCGCTCAACGCAGTCGCCATCGGATCTGGCATCTGCAGCGGCTGCGAGTGCAGCAGGACGGACGGATCGAGTGCCATCAGCTGGTCCTCGTCATGTTCTGCGGCTGGATCTGGTTGAGGTACTGGCTGGTCAGGTACTGCTGCAGCGCCTGACCAATTGCGCCGCTGATGTTGTTGCCCTGGCCGATAGTGCTATTCGCGTCCGTCTGGCCTGCGGTGAGTTGGTTGTTCGCCAGTGCCTGCGCGAGCGCGGCCTGCAGCGCGTTAGAACTTTGAGTCGCGCCGAGGCCCATGTTCGCGAGCGTCATGTTCTGCTGCCACGGGATCTGCTGGTTGTTCAGATCCTGCTGGTAGCCGAAGTTGCGGTCATTGTTCGCCGCCATGTACCCGAAGTTGCGGTTGTCCACGCCTTGCTGATAGGCGAAATTGCGGTCGTTGTTCGCAGCCTGGTAGCCGAAGTTCCGGTCGTTGTTGTCAACGTTGTAGTTGAACCCCTTGTCTGCCATGTAGCGCTGGTTCGCGTTCGCGTACTCCTGCGAAGCTGCGTTCTGACCGTAGTCGCTGATGCCCTTGAGCGCGGTGCCCGACAGGAAGTTGCCGGCGGCACCGTAGGTATTGCCGAGCGCCTTCTCTCCCTGCTGCTCGCGGAAGTCGTACGACGGGTCGAAGTAGTTCGCGAGCGACATCCCACCCGTGTAGTTGCCGGGTGCTTCGGTGAACGTGTTCGGCGCGGTGCTGCTGCCGAGGTTGTTGCCACCGTTCGCGACGCCGCCCGTGCCAGCACTCGTACCTGGAGTCGTGCCGGGTGCCGGGTTCGCCGACGTGCCCGTCTGATCACCTGACTGCCCAGCGCCAGGACTGTTCGCCCATGCGCCAGTGTGATTCGCTTTGTCCTGCTGCGCTTTCGCGATGGCTTGCGCCTGCGCTTGCGGCATTCCCTCGAAACCGGAACCAGCGAGCAGCGCTTGCTGCATCGCGTTGTCGCCCGCGGCATTGTTCGGCGTCTGGTAGCCGGCGCTCATCGAGTGCCCTGCCATGAACTGTGCGAGCGCGGTGTTCGCTGCAGAACCGGAGTCGGCGTTGTCGCCAGCGAATCCGAGCGATGCGAGCAACGAACTTCTTGCCGCGCCGCGTTGCGCCTCCGACAGATTGGAATCCGACATCGTGTCGAACAGTTGCTGCTGATTGCCGGTGCTGGCTGAGTTGGCGTTGCTGCCCTTGTAGCCCTGCTGCCCGTACGCGCCGATGTAGGCCGCAGGATCGGTGTAGATCGTGTCCTTCGGCGTCGGTCCTGAGAACGTCCCATCGCGCAGTTGCGTTCCTTGGAACATCTGCTGGATCTGCTGCGGCGTCATGTTCGCAGCATTCGCGCCGACGCCGCCAGTGATCCAGTCGATGGCTTGATTGGTGCCGGTGTCGTAGTTCTTGTTCGCCGTGAAACCACCTGAATTGTTGTAGTCTGGATTGATCACCGATCCGTCAGCAGCCTTGCCCGAGCGCACGACACCCGGCTGGAAACCGGGTGCGTTGAAGTTTGTCCCCGAGTTCGCGTAGGTGCTTCCCTGCCACCAGTTGGTGCCACCGGGCGGCGGCGCAGCGTTCGCGTCGAACGTTGACGCGGCCGTGTTCTGCGACGGGGTCGTCGTGCGCTGATCGCCGGGACCGGCACGCCACGGCATCGAAGCGCCCGGAGTGTTCGGGTCGTTGAATCCGCCCCAGTCGCCGGGCGCGGAGGTGTAGGGCGTGCCGTCAGGGTTGTAGGCGTTCATGTCGCCGGGGCCGTGCGGCGGCCCGGTATAGCCCATGTTGAGCGGCACCTTTTGCTCGCCTCCGGGAATCGTCGCACGGTTGTTATTCGCCAAAGAATATGGCGTTGTCGTGCGTAGGTTGCCGAAGAGTTGCGCCCCGGTCAGCGAACCGGGGTTGCGCGACAGGGAGCCAAGGGTGAGAGGGGGCGGCATGGTCAGTACCCCATCCTGCCGCGACGAAACGGCGACTTTCCGGCGAAACCAGCGTAGGGCTGGCTAGAATCGCCCCAGATCGATTTTCCGCCCGTCATGGCACCTCCGCCCCAACCCGGTTGCTGCGGCGGCTTGTAGCCCGCCTGCGAGCTTGGCGCGGTGCCGCTTGGCTGGTCGATCCCCGGCAGGTTGATGCCGTTGTTCATCGGACCCCACTGGCTGAAGTCTTGATTTTGCGACGGGTCTTTGTAGCCGCCGGGAGTGCTGGGACCAGTCCCGAACAAACTGCCCGGCGCCGGCGGCGGGAACGGATCACCGTGCGGCGGTTGCGGCGGCGGGAATCCACCGACACCACCCTCGCCCGGCGCGACCGGCGGCATCCCAATCGACGGCGTGCCGCCGGTTGGATCGGGGGGAATTCCTCCGGGGGGCACCGGGTCAATCGAGATCGGCGGCATACCTGTAGCGCCGGTTGCCGCGTTGAATTGCGATTGATCCTTGATGCCCGCATTACTGAGCGCGTCCATCGGATCGCCGCTACCTGTCGGCAGTCCCGGCAGAGGCATGTTGCCACCGCTGAGGTCACCGCCCTGCTGATAACCGAGCTGCGGTTGTTTCTTCATCCCCCACAGATCGTTCTGCCCGGTGCCGATGTCGCCCAGCGTCGGGTACTGGCCCTTCATTTGCTGGCCGGGATCATAGCCGGTAGGAGCCGCGGACATTCCCCAACCACCAGTGCTGGGGTCGAACGCGTTCGGATCGTTGCGTGTCATCGGCATGATTACCTCTTCGCTATGTTGCCGAGCGTCAGTCCACGACCAGCGCCGAGCGGTTGAAATTGCGGAGACAGCGGGCCACCACCATTGATCGAACCAAAGTTCTGCGCGAGCGCTCCGTAGTTCGTCGGCTTGAACATCATCCCCGGCGCACGACTCATCGCATCGGTGCCAGCTTGCGCGTACGGCTGCAGGTTCGCGCCCGCCTTGGTGTAGGCGTCGGTCAGCGTAGTGTTCGCGGTGTTCAGCGAATTATTCAGTTGATTCGCTGCCGTTTTCGTCTTACTGTTGCTGTAGAGCGCCCCGGCGAAGGGGGCAATCATTGCCGCGAGTTTCCCGAGATCGGCAGCGGACGTGATGCCGAGCGCTTTCCCCAGCGTTTTCGCCAAGTCGCTGATACTCGGCGTGCTGCCCGGATCGGCGCCGCCGCCCGCATAGGTGGAGTTCGCCAGAGTCTGCTCGTCGTCGCCAGCGTTGACGTTGCCGGGCACGTAACCACCACCAGTTGGCGCGCCGCTGGTGTTCAGATCGAACGATCCATCGTACGGACTGCCGAGTCCGTACTGCGAGGGATCGCCCAGCAAGTCCCAGTTGTCGCCCAGATCGAAGTTTTCACCCGCCATTGTTCGGCCCTCCGAAGGCACCAGCTCCGATGTTCGCGAGCGTCAGTCCGCTTCCTGTTGGATTGCGATTGAAATTGTTGAGCGCATTGTAGGCTGCCATGCCCTGCTTCGCGTACCCAACGTATGGAGCGATTCCCTCCATCCCAGGGATGAAACCCGACGCGTTCATCGCCAGTTGGACCGGGTTGAGCTTCCCGCCCTGGCCCAGCGTCTGCATCCCACCCATGAGCATCGATGCCGCTGGCGGGACGCCCAGCGCCATCATCGCCAAACTGGGACCGTACTTTCCGACGTAGTCGAGCCACGTCTGCTTCTCCGGGAGGAACTTCGACGTGATGTTGCTCGAGTCGGTCACGTCGCCGTAGTTCTCGTCTTGCGACACCTTCGATGGATCGATCAGCCCATGCAGGATGCCGCCGCCGCCGTTCATTCGCATCGCTTGATCGTTGCCAGCCTGCGTCGGCGCGAGCGTCGCGCCCTTGCCGTTCGCCATGTCGAGACTGTTGAGGCCCGTCGTGCCGCCGATCTTCGGCATCTTGTCCCAGTCGGCCGCAATGTAGCTCTGCCCATAACCGTTGTCGGCGAGCTTCGCGTTGGGATCGTACTTCAGCGCGATAGCGAGATTCGCGGCGAGGCGCGGGTCCGCAGCGTCGCCCTGCATCAGCGCGCCACCGTTGAGCAGGAAGTCGCGCAGCTGAAGCCCGGTGTCGCTCTGACCGTTGGTGCCTCTGTCGATATAACTGCTCATGTCAAAAGGTATCCGCCGAAGTATGAGTAGGCGGTGCCAAATGCAGCGCCGTACAACGTGCAACCGCCGCCCTGCGAAAAGAAGGCCGCATCGACATAGTCGGTCGTCCCGTTCATCGCATAACTGCACGACACCGGAAGGGAGAACAACTGCGCGATGGTGGTTGTGTTCATGGTGGGACGACGATTCACACCGTTCTTGCGGATGTAGCTCAGTTGGTAGTCGAGTCCAACGATGGGGGTATAGGACAACTGGGCATAGAAGTAGTACGTCCCGGCGATCTGCGGAACCCACCGTGAAGTTCCAGCGTTCCACCACGCGCGCGGATCAAGGACAACCGTATTGAACGTCACCAGTGTCTGCGCCGCAGCACCGATCGCTTGGTTGACTTGCTGCTCGACCTCAAAGCTCGCGGTGAATCCTGGCGAGAGAGTCCACACCGCATCACCAGTATTGTTGCCGGTGTTCACGGTCGTGCAGACGATCTCGCGCTTGAGTGTTGTGTCGTAGAACACCTGCCCAAGCACCGGATTCGCCGGTCGCTGCGCGGTCGTTCCAGTCGCGAACAGACGCTGCACCGCGTCGGTAACCTGACTCTGCCAGTTCGTCAGTTCTGGGGCGGGCACTTGATGACCTTGCTGCACGCCAGCGGCAGCACCAAATGCGGTTCCCGCTCGCGGGTCAGGCTGGAGGATCTGCGACGAGACGGGGTCGATGTTCATACGACGTTCATCGCCCCGTTCGCAATCACGAATTTCACCGGGTCAGTCATGCGGAAGCGGAATAGCGCGTCACGCGCCATGCCAACTTTGTTCCAGATCACGCGCTGCTGGAAGTTGCCCTGCGCCCCGATGTCGGCCCAACGCTCGTTGCCGAAGGTGTGCCCGCCATCCTGCGACATTTGCATCATCATCTGCGCGTTGCGCTGCGGCGTGATCGGTACATCGTCGCGACTCGACACGATGATCGTCGGATCGGTCCAGTTGAGGGAATTGCCGCGCCCAGTGCCGTCAGGAGCGAACTGCCCGATCTGGTTGAACGTGCCCCAGAACGCTCGCAATCCCGTTTCCGCTCCGGTCAGATTGAGGTTGTAGTTCGCCGCGACTTGGGCAGCGGTCAGGTTCTGGTTCCAGATGCGGATCTCGCTGAACTGGATGCCACCGCTCGCGATATTGGTGGTCAGGAAGTTGACGCGCCCGATATCGACCGCGAGCGCTGCACTTGTGCCGCCCCAGTTGCGGATCACCGTTTCTGTGTACAGCGCATTCGCATTGGAATAGATCCCAAACGCGCCCGTCGTGTCGTCGTAGCAGACGCTCAACATGAACCAGGTGTCGGGCAGCAACAGGTATGGCGAGACGGGTCCGACAGCGACGCCGGCGCCGATGGCGTTGGCGACGGTGATCGTTGTGGTCCCGAACGCGATCTGCGGCGCAGGCGTCGCCGCAGCGGCTCGCTTTTCAAAGAGAGGCACGCCAGCCCCAGCGCTGAGAATCAGAGCGAGCGGGATCTTGAGCTTCATCTGCACGGCCCAACTTGCGGTGGACATCGCCGCGCCAGAAAACGCGCTCGCGAATCCGCCTGCCGTCAACGGGCTGGTGAACTGGATCGCGCTCGCGTTCGTCTGCGGGACCGTGCCGATGCCGCTCTCCATGTCGAGTTGCAACTGCTGGATGCTCACGCGGTCGAGGTCATGGAAGATATGTCGCGTCCACAATTCGCGAGCCTTCACGTTGCCGTCGTCGGAGTAGGTGTTCGGGTCGAACGTGTAGATCCGCCCATCGCGGTAGTCGCTGCTGAACACCTTGCCGAATGCTGCGACAGAGTAGTTCCCTGCGGCACGCCCGCCATCGGTCTGCAACTCCGACCAGAACCCGCTGCTGAAGTCGTAGCACCACGACGTTTCCGGCAGATTCAGTTGATAGAACTGGTGACCGGCGATGGTGTAGCCCATGCCGGTCGCGCTGTCAGGTGATGCGCTCGCGTTGATGTCGGCGATCACGTTCGGGTCCGAGAGCGGCGTACAGGTATGACCCTGCAGCATCAGCACCATCTTCTCGCCACCAGTGCGCGAACGACCGACGAAGCACAATCCGCCGGCAACCTTGGAAATGCTCGACTTCGCGGTGCAGCCCCAATCGATCCCGGAACTGCCGATGCGGCGGATGATGTCGGTGCCGCCGGTCAGTCCCCAGAATTCGATGGTGTCGCGACCGAGCGCGACGAGCTCGCCGAGCGACTCCGCGATCGCAGTGAGCGGGTCCGCTGAAGACTCCGCGGTCCAGAAGTCGAGCGCGGCCCAGGCGGTGCCGTCGTAGGTGCCGCTGGCGCGGAATCGACCGGGGAACGACGGGTCGTTGACGAAGAACTTGCCACCGAGGAAGCAGACGCTCGATGCACCCGCTGGGAACGAGGTCGCTCCCGGCAGTTGCGTCACCGTGCCGACCGCGCCGGTCAGGATATGAGCGCCACGATTGCCATCGACGGCGAGCAGGCCGAATCCGTTGTATGCCATTGCCACCGGACCCTGCGTCGTCACTAGGCCGGTCACCGACGCCGCATAGTTCAACTGCGGTGTCGTGATGCCGGGAGTGAAGAACCCCATCCCGACGCCGTTTGCGCCCGGTGTGAAGTCGCTGAACGCGGCGATGATCGCGTCATTGCCGACGACGCCGCCGAAGTTGGTGATCTGCTCACTGAATCCGCGCACCGCGGTGTCATTCGCGATGCGGCCAGAACGCACCAGTCCCGGCATACCGAAGAACGCGATTTGCGTCTTGTCGGGATCTTTGTAGATCTCCGCGTAGACGTTGATGCGCCGCTCGCCAGTGATGTTCACCGACTTGCCGAGCGTGTTGCTCCCGAAGAGTGGGACGATGTTCGGCACGATGTCAGGCGACGACTTTCAGATCCGGTGTGCGATCCAACGCGACGAGGCTCGCCGCATCTTTCTTCAGGCGCCCAGTGAAGTCGCCCTGGCGGAACAGTAACGTCATGCGACCGCCGACGATGATCGGCTCGCCACCGCTCTGATACTTGCCAAACATCACCACGTCGCCGACCTTGAAGCGCATCTCTTCAAAGTGACCGTTCTCATGCGTGCGGCCTGGCCCGACCGCGACCAGACGCGCCCAGCGCTGCTTCTGCGCGTCGCCCACGTCAGGGATCATAATTCCGCCCTTGCTGACGTGTTCCAGGATCTCTTCGCCCGCGCAGATGTCGGACATGACCTCGAAATCGTCCCAAGTGAAATCGGCGGTGCCGGTAGTGATGTACTTCGCTTCTGGTGCTGGCATTCTCAATATCCTCGATTGATGTCAACCCAGCGACGATGACCTGTCGGCAACTGGGTCGTGTCCATGATTTCCGGCTTGTGGTTGGTGCGCTTGAGCCACGCGAGAGAATCGCGAGCTTCTGCGGCCAGTTCAGCGGACACCGGGCGCGTATAGGGCACCGCGAGCCGCACCGCGAGGTTCGCCACGATTGCCGTCTCGTAACCGGGCGGCAGCGACACCGTAGTCGCCAGCGTCATGGTTCCGTTCACGTTCAACTGAAGGCGGAAGTTCGCGGTGTAGGCTGCGGACGGCAGCGGGTAGAAGTAGATCGTGCTGTTCGGCCACGATACATCCACCCAGCACCAACGCGGCAATCCAGATGTCGCCTTGAACGCGAGTTGGTCCCACTGCGCCGCAGTGACGAAGTCGCAGGGATACGTCACACCACCGATGGTGACGTTTACATCGTTCCACATTTGTGGATTGCCCTGCGACAGCAGAGAGGTCGAGTACGACTGCACTCCTGGAGTCAGCGCGAGCGTGTCCAGATAGTTGTTGTACATCGCCGCCGGCTGATTCGCCCACTTCGCGAGCATCCGGTTCAGATGCCGCAACGCCAACTGCGAATCTGCAGCGGTGACAGGCTGCTCCAGACCCTGCACGCCGATGTCCATCAGCGCGTCGGTGATCAGTTCCAGAGCGGTCGCCATCACGCCGCCTTGCGCTTCTTGCCGAGATCAGCCGGCAACTCGACGCCAGCGGCAGCGAACTCCTGCGCGGCCTGCGCTTCCGCCTCAAGGCGAATGCGTTCCATCTCCGCAGTCTGCTCTTTGTCTGGGTGAGTGATCCCGAAGGGCAACTTCTGCCAGAGCGGGTCCATCTCCTTGAGTTCCGCCAAATCCTCGTCGTTGTCGATCTGGACCGGCTCCAATTCCGGGTGATACATCGCACGCGGATATTCCTGGTAGACGTAACTCTCGCGTGGATCTTCCACCGGATCACCAGTCACCGGATCTTTCGGCCCGAAGTAAACCATCTTCGGCGCCTTTGACTTGAGTTGACGCTCCTGTACTTGATTTGCGTCGTTCAGTGCTTTGATTGCCATGTGGCACTCTCCTTGAAACCCCCGGAGGCACCATGCCTCCGGGGTGTTCACAGACCGTCGATTAGTTGCCGACCATCTGCGCTGCCTGCTCCGGGTACGGAGTGGCCCAACCGTACAGAACGTCCACCCGCGTGCCCACCGTGTCGGTCGCAATTGCGGCCTGGCGGAAGACGCGGAGCGAGAAACCGTCCTTGGTCTTCCGGGCGCCCCAACCGCCGTACTCTGCAAGGTTCAGCAGATCGACGCAGCCGAGCGTGAAGGCGTCCTTGTACCAACCGATGTTGCGGACGCCAACCTGGCCCGTCGTTCCGATCACCACGATGCCGCCGCCGTTAGTCGGAGCAGCAGTGCAGTTCTGGAACGGGCCAGCCGAGATCGGGGCCGGCGATACCGGGACCGTCGATGCGCCGGCTGCGTCCGAGGACACGTTCGCCAGCACGACGAATTGCAGCAGCACGCCGGTCGATTGGCGCGTCACCGGGTTCACCGTGAAGCAACCCGGCAGCGTGATGACATCGCCTTGGTTCAGGCGCGGCGCAGCTGCGGCGGTCCAACCGTTGATCAAGATGTTGGCGGTGTTCGACCAACCACTCGTCAGCGACTGATTCGCACCGTTGATCACCGGAGCGCCACCGAGCGGACCCGTCGTGTGACGAATCACGTTCTGCGACATCCCGATCTTGAAGCCGACCGTGTTCTGCATGTCCACAAACACGCCTTGCTTGAACTGCGAGGCGATCTGCGCTTGCGGATTGAAGAAACCAGTCAGCGCACCCACCAGTGCCGCGTTGGTGCCTTGGTCGATCACCATGTAGCGCTCGTCACGCGGGACGCTGAAATCGTCGAGCTTGCGTCCGTTGTCGAACAGGAACGACACGTTGTTCGGTGCCGTGCCGATGGTGCCGGTCAAATTGCCGACCGTGTTCTTCGCGTTCAAGCACCCGTCTTGATCGATCTGCTGCGCCAGTTGGATCAACTTGGGGTTGATCACGCGGTCGATGAAGTCCTCGACCTTCAGCGTCAGATCGCTCGACGTGAAGTTCGTATCGACGTGCTTCTGGTTGTTGATCACCAGCGGGATGCTCGTCTCGGTGTAGTCCTGCGGGCTGAAAGCCGCGCCAGTCGACACCGTGAAGCGAGCGGGACGACGAATGTTGAGCGTGTCGCCGATCTTGCCGCCCTTGTCGCCGAATTTGTCATCGTACTCGCGGACGACGTGCGCCGCGAAGACGATGTTGTTTTGCAACGAGCGCAAGCACTCATTGGTGAAGACGTTTGGATTTTGGAATCCGTTAGACATGATTAGGAGCCTCTACCTGAGTCCCCGAGCTTTGGCCCAGCGAAAATATGCGTCGGTGTCTTCCGGTGGGTTGTCGTTTGACGAACCACCGCTTCTACCTTGCGCCGCTCGACCAGGTGCCGGAGCATTGGACGTTGTCCGAGCAGATGACATGGCAGTATCGATACGCGACACCACGCGAGCAACTTCGACTGGATGCATCTGGGCCAAACGCATCCCGATGTCGGGGTGCTGCGCGAGGTAGTGAATCACCGCCGCGGGCCTGTTTGCATTGGCAAGCTCCATCGCAACGTGCGGGGGAACCGGAACCTGCGATTGACCCACCACGGCCTCATAGTCGGGAATCGACTTTGCGTCCTCAGTGTGCTTCGCATGGAACCGTGCGGCAATACTCTCAGCCTGCGCTTGGGCGTGAGCCTGCTGCGCTGCTGCGAGTTGTCGCTCCTCAAACTGACGAATACGCGCATCGGTCGTCCGACCCGCGTTGTAGTCAGCTACTGCTGCGAGGTATTCCTCGTACGTCCCTCTGAAGGTGTTCGGGTCCGGTGGTCCTGCTGGTGCCGCAGCCTGACGCGTCTGCTGCTGCGCGATGGTCTGACGCAGTACGTTTTCGCGCTGCTCTGCAGCTTCCCGTGCCCGACGCTCCGCGTGCTTGTCGGCGGTCAATTCATCGACGCGCTTCTGGTACGCATTGCGTGCCTTGTCCTGTCTCTGCTGCGTCTCGCGGATCGTTCTCTGATTCCGCTCTTCATCTGTTTCGGACGCTTGCCCGGTCGTGTCCGTTGCGCCGGATTGCACACGTTCGCCTTCCGGCGTAAACGTGATTTCGGACGATTGCGCGGGGGTGTTGCTGCCGCCCGTGTCGGCCACTGCTCCTGCTGGCGCTGCGTCTGGTGCAGCGAACCCTACATCTGCTTCTGGCATGGATCTCTCCAAGAATTTTAGCCCCGCGTATTAGCGCACGGGTGCGCTTCCCTGCACGGTTACTGCAACGAGATGTACGCCGAGTTCAGCGACACGGCATCGGTGCCCGTCGCCTTCGTCGCGGTGATCACGAACTCTGTTTCGTTGTTGAGATAGTCGCGCGACAGTGTGACAACCGCAGTGGTACTCAGTCCCAGACCCGCACCGACGCCGGGACCGTATCCGTTGATCGACACGCCGTCCGACGCGGCAGACGAGATGTTGCATAGGATGTTGGTTGTCGCCGCACTGGTGATGACATAGGTCGCCATCAGCGATCCAGCCAGACCATTGGCGCGAACGCTGACGTTCTTGACGTTCGCGTTGTTGGTCGAGACGAACGACAATATCATCATCATCCGCCAGTTCGTCGGCGGCAGATAATTCGGCGGCACGCGCAGGCTATACAGCACCACCTCCGAAGTCGTGTTCGGGCTTGCGAACACGCCGTTCACGCTCGCCAACTGATCCTGACTGGGAATGTTCGACGTACCCATGTCGGTCAGCGCTACCGTCGCGGCTTGCGTCGTCGCGGTCACGCGGCACCACTGGTTCACCGATGGGCGCACCGATCCGCCGTTGGTCGCGCTGAAAGCGGTGGACCAAGGTCCGTTCTGCGTCGGCGCCGTTTCGACCAGCACCGTGCCACCCAGCACTGCGGGACCGACCGACACGCATGTCAGCGGGTTGATCGCGAAAGGCGGCAACTGCGTTCCTGCTGCTACGTTGAATACTGTGGTTCCAGCCATTTCAGTTCTCCTTCGTTTGCTGCGTTGTGGGGGCGCGTCGTTCTCACGCGCCTTGCTATGCGAGAGCGCCGGGTTGAGCGGCAGTCTCGGTAAACGAAATCGATACGTTCACAGTCGCGCCGGCGATGGTCGCGCCATTGAAGTTGAGCGCGAACACGTCGCCCGACCCGCGCAGCGTCGGCAACGCCAAATTGCCGTCTGTGGTGAAGTCGAGGAACAATTCCGCGCCAGCGACGACCGTCGCCGACACCGTCGCCAGCGACAGCGGGCGATTGAACAGCGTCCCACCCTGCGGCGGCGTCGCGGTGCCCACAGTGGGCGGCACGGTATAGGCCTGAACGAGCGCCGTTGAAGGCAAGTAGGTGTTAAGCCCCGTAGGTGCCTGACCGGGCGCTGCGGCTTGTGGCGGGCCTCCAGTGGCGTCGCGTAGCACCGGAATGAGGGAGGTCGCGGTGCCAGCGGTGTTCGCAGTGCTGCGCTTGATCCCGGCGATCATCGCGATCTGGGCGGCAGTCGCGACCCCAGTGATGATCACGCGCTGGATTCGCTGGATGAAGCCGTCCTTCCCGGTCACGGTGAAGAAGTCGGTCGCCGCGGCGCCGACGACGAGGCCCGCGAGAACCGTGGCGCAGGAGTAACTGCGTTCGCCGTTCGGGATGACTGCAACGAGAGAGCTTGAGAGCATGGTTTACCTCACATTGGCGCAGCTGGGGCCGCGGTTTGGGTTGTCTGGTTTGGCACTTCACCGGGGAGCGCGTCAGGGACCGGCGACATCGCCGCTTCCATGCCCCTCGACATGATCAGCGCGTTGCCCTTCACCTCTTCGCGACGCAACGCGAACTCCTCGCGCATCTTCGCGATGCGCTCCTCGCTGGCGAGCCGGATCTGTTCAAGCCGCTCCTGCAACTGGGCATCCATCATCGCGCTCTGCACCTTCGCATCGCGATCAGCAGCAGCCTTCGCGGCGTCGGCCTGCGCTCGAGCTTGCGAATCCGCGGCGTCGGCCTGCGACTTCGCCTGAATCGCCGCCATCTTCGATTGCTCGCCGCTCTTGAGTTGCTGATTCTCCTGCTGCATCTGCTGCATACCCTGCTGCATTTGTTGCATCTGCTGCTGGGCCTGCTGGAGCTTCTGCTGCAAGTCGGCAAGCATCGCTTTCGGGTCTTGACCACCAGCCTTTGCTTTTTCCATCGCTTGAATCGCGGGCGGCAGCATCGCTTTGAGACGGTCAGCGATCTCCTCTGCACCTGGAATCTGCTGCGCCTTCACGATCAGATCACCAGCGACTTGCATGATCTGCGGGAACGATTGCACCAGCGACATCGTCGTCTCCGCACTCTCGGCAACCTTCGACGCGTACGCAGGCCCGGTCGAGATCGTCACCGCGTACTGACCCTTCGACACGTCGTTCATCTTGATCGCGTTCAATGCGCCAGACAGCGCGTCGCCCTCTGCGCCTGGTACGTTGATCGGCGTCGTCTCAACCTCGTCCTTCTCGTTGAGGATCGACACGATGCGCTGCGAGTCGTAGTACTTCGGGATCAACTCGACAATGATGCGCCCGGTGAGCGCGACGGCACGATCACGGTTACCGACGAAGTGATACGTCGCGGTGTCACCCTGCTTCTCGCGAGCCATGATCGCCTTGCCGCTGATCTCGTTGCTGCGCTGGCCGAGCGACGGGTCGTAGATGCCAATGGTCGAGCGCAGATCGGCCTTGCTGCTGTTCATCAACTCGATCAGACCGCTCTCTGCCTGTATCGGCGAGGCGCGTTGCGGCGGCGGCACCAGTTGCCCTTCGTACGTCGTCGGCTTGTAGAACAACGCGCTCTGTGCGCTCTTGTTCGCGTTCTTCCACTCAAGTTCGTGCGACTCGTCTTGCCCCTCTGCCATGATGTATGGCGCTTTGGGCGCGAGCGCGATGCGCTCCGCGGTCGCCGACGAGGCATAGTTGTACATCATCTGCGGATCGCGAGCGCGGCGGATCAAGCCCTGGTAGAGAACCTTGCCCTCGACCACCAATTCGTCACCGATGCACGGCACCACCGGGATGATCGTTCCCGGCCACTGGTTCTCCTCAAGGATCTGCCGACCGCCAGCGATCTTGAACCACTCGACCGAGTAATCGTCGCATTCTCGCGTGCGGACAATCGTCACGCCACGCGTCTTCATTCCCGCCTTGAGTTCAGGCGTCAGTTCGTCCTCGTACGCCATCACGCCGTCAGAGAGCGCGACCATGCGCCGCTTCTTGATCACGCGACGGTAGTAATCAGCGGTCAGAACTTCCTTGTCATCGATCTTGTTCCACTTCTGCTGGTACTCGTCACCCTCGTCCCAACTCGACGGGTCAGCATCCGGCCAGCGCTCCTTGAACGCGTCGAGGGGAACCGATTCGGTGACGAAGCACCAATCCTTGTCGCTGGTGTCTGGCTCGTTGTAGTGCGACATCACCACCGACAAAAAGTCGGGGATGCGCTTGATGATGAGCTTCTGGTCGAACGTGTTGCCGGGTAGATACTCACTCAGCACGCGCCAGTAGCCGCGGCCACCCGTCACCGCCTGCTCAAACGCGCTGTCGTAGGCCTGCTGCGCCTGCGAGTCGTACTCGATGTACCGAGTCATGCCTTGCAGCAACTCCGCAGTCTCTTCCGAAGCGTCTCCGCTCGCGGGAGTGATGCGAATGCCAGCCGGATTCTGCCGCTGATCGTTCACCACTTGCTTGATGAACTGCGGCAACTGGTTCATCTCCAGACACGGCTGCTCGTCGATCTCGCGGCGGTCGAGCGCACGGTCAGGCCACTGTGCGCCCTTCTCCCAGACGAACTTGGTGTCGAAGAGAGCTTCGTCGCGATTGTCCTTGTCCTCCTCGACACCCTGCACATAGCGCTTCGCCGCTTCAGCGCAGATCTTGTCCTGCTCTGCTCGCGGTCGCTTGCATTGCACGCCATCTTGGTCGTCCTGCGGCGTGACGTTCGACGTTGTGGCGCCATTCGCCGGCGCTGTCGTAACCTCGCCGCCGTCGATGCCGGGAAGAGTATCGTCAGCCATCAGCGCATCCACGCGCCAGAGCGCGAGCCGGTGTGACCCATCAGACGTGCGACGCGAATGGCCTTCTCTTCGTCGCTCTCGACCTTCGCCTTGCGCGGATTCACCACGCCGGGGAATAGCTCCGACATCGCCCAGACGAACGCATCAGCGCGATTCGGCGAGTTGTCGCCTTGGTAGCCTGCAGTCGCGGTGAATCCCGCCAACTCCTCCTCAAGCTCCGGGAAATACCCTGCGAAGCGCACCTTGCCCTTCTCCACAAGCGCAGAGATCGGTTCTGCTCGCACGACCTTGCCGCGGCTCGCGGTGACCTCGCGATACGGCGTGCGCTGGCGTGCGGTCTGGATCACATGCTTCACCATCGCGCCGCCGTAGTTCACCTCGCCAACGATCAGATCCGCTTGGTGACGGTCGAACGCATCGGTCGCGACCTTGCCCCAGGTTCCCGGTCCCGCCTTCACCGTGAGGTCTTCCATGACGTACGCGTTGCCATCAGTGCCCAGACCTGCGACCACGATGCCGATAGCGTCGTTGTCGGCGTTGTCAACGTCTCCGCTGCCACTGGGATCGACCGCGATCACGATCCGCACCATGTCTGGCAACGGACGCCCGTCCACGCAACGCCACTGATCGATGTAGTGTTCGGGGAAGAGCGCGTTGTCACTGTCGTCGCGGAACTCGCCACGCAGGAATCGCGTCTTCATCCGCTCTGTCATCGAGTTCAGGATGCCGAAGTACTCGACCGGCAGATTCTCCCGGTTGTCCTCCGGGTTCATCTGCATCGCGACATAGTTGCTGGGATCGGGAACCGGGATCTTGGTGTCGGGCGATACCTTCTGAAAGAATAGACGATACGTCCAGTGCCCGCGCCCCGGTGGGTTCTCGTCGTAATACGCCTTGAGCGAGAGATACTTGCCAGTGGCGACTCCATCATCGTAGATCTCACACTTCTGTGCCAGGCGGGTCATCGCGATCTCTCGCGCCGCGAATGGGATCTGCGAACACTCGTTGAAGAGCAGCGTCGCGTACTCGTTACCCAAGATCTTCTCGGTGCGCTCCTTGTCGTCGAGTCCTCCAAACCAGATCTGCGATTCGTTCTTGAGTTCAGCGAACCCGTCCTGCTCGTACATCCGATACGGCATCCCCGGAAAGCAGGAGCGCATCACCGCAGGGAACGTGTCACGCACGATGGCTCGCTTCACCGCGTTCTGCCGGAAGCGAAGGATGCAATGTCGAGATCCGGGCGCCTTCACCGCTCGCACACCAATCCCGCGTACTTCCAAGAACGTTTTCCCGCTGCGCGACCCGCCATACAGCAGAATGTTGCGTGCCGGGGACGCGAGCAACTTGTTCGCGGCATCCTGCTTCGGAGTGAGCCTGAAGTCGGTCACAGATCACTGTCGTCTCGCGTCAGCACCACGCGCAGCGGTGCGTCGCCGTCGCCAGCGATGACCTGGGCCACCTTGCCATCGAGACGGTCGCCGAGTTCCTTGAGCGCGGCGATGTCGCCCGCAGCAGCCGCAGTGAGCAACGCCTTCGCAGCACGCCGCAGCAGCTGCTTCTGTTCGGGTTGCGACTCGTCGTGCGCCAGAGCGTTCCGCAACGCACGGTCCCATGGCTTGAGCGAAACGTGCTTGCCAGCAGCGTTCTGGTTGCCCTTCGGTGCGCCTGCCATCAGCCGCTCGCCACCAGTAGCTTCGGCACCACGCGCTGGATGCGCGGCGGTTCTGGCGCGAGCTTCTCGCATCGGTGTTGCACTTCGGCGAGCATGTGCGTCAGCCCGATCAGTTCGTCACGTTGCGTCGGGCGCGTCTCGCTGGCGATCCGCAGCAGCGTGGACATGCCGTCGCACGCAATCGCGACGTTGGTGATCATCTGGCTCGCGTCAATCATCGCCGCTTCGCCGCAGCCTTGCGGTCCACGGTCGCTTCCTGCGCGGCAGTGATGTTGCCCTTCGCTCGCGAGTACGCGGCGAGTCCTGGAGCAGCAGCCACGCGCCCCGGAGTGTTCAGCGGAAACTTGCCGCCAGCGAGCGCGAAGTCGGCGCGTGGCGCCTTGCGCTTCTCGCCCTTGCGGCCAGCGTTCTTCGCCATCAACGCCGCTGTCTGCGCTCCGGTCTTGTCGAGGAACTGATTCGCCATCGCGTACCTCAGAAAAAAGGGCCGCACGGGGCGGCCCATCAACGGGAGGAGTCATCGTGCGTCGCGATGATGCCGTGAGCGTTTACTTCAACGCAAGCCTCTTGACGCGGATGATATCCATCTGGGTACGCAACAACGCACTGGGATCGGTGAGCCTCGGTCGCCAGTTGATGCCTACGTCGTTCGATAGCAGCGAGAGGTACTTGTACGAGTAGCCGGTGTGCTTCGCGACCGTCGCCAGCGTCAGCCCTTCGGCGTGCGCGTCACCCAGCACTGTGACCAGATCGGCCTTGCAGTTGAGCAACTCCCTACGCTTCTTGCGCTTGGTCATGTGTTCGGCACGTCCAAGCCACGCGACCAGTCGTAGCGCATCTTGCAGCGCACCTGACAGTCGATCATCTGCGAGTAGTGCGGCGTGTTCACGATCTTCGCGATGCGCCGCGCACGCTCGCGCTCGCCTTGATGCGCGGTGTTGCTTCGACTGCGCCAGATGCGCCGCCAGGCTGATCGTAGCGTCATGGCGCGTTCCCAGATATCTCGCGCCGCTTCATCTGCGCGTACGCGAACTGCTTGCGCGATTGCTCCGAATCGATCTGCTCGATGTCGCGCTTGATCATGTTCAGCGTCGAGCGATGGTGAACGTCGAGCGTGGCCTCGAGCAATTCGTCGATGAGATTGCACGCGATCTTGATTTTATTCTCGCGGGGGATGAACGGCGGCGACACCGGGATCGCCGTCTTGGCGTAGTGCGGTGGGATCGGCGCGAGGTGCGTATCGTGCCCGAAGTCGATCTCGATGCCGCGGTCGCGCAGGATCTCAGCCACCGAGCGCGGATCGAATGCCTGATCAACCGCTCGATGTGCGTCCCGGTACTGAATGTCGCGCACCACGACGTCGGCCAAGGCAGCGAGCCGCGAGCGCAGCTGCTGCAGGTTCAGCGCGCGATCCCACGCAGTCAATTCGCGCAGCACGCTCTTCGCATTGATCAGTGTGTTCATTGCCTTGTCTCCATGTACGGCACCGTGTAGACGAGCGAGCCGATGAGGTGCCAATAGTCGGCGCGTTGGATGAGAACCGCTTTGTCGGGCAACACGATCCGCAGCAGCATCACACCGTGCTGCGATTGGTACAGGCCCGCGTCGTGTGATCCAGTCACGGTAGCGAGGTCAACAAGCCACTGGTGACACGCCGGCTGCTCTCGCGGCCACGGTTCGGGAGTGAACGCAGCACCGAATGGGAACAGACGCTTCACATGTCCTCCACATCGCTGTCGCCGATCAGCGTCTCGATGCAGAACCCGAAGTGCAGACCCAACCACCGGAACGAGTAGATCGAGCGGTAGTCGGTGTAGTGTCGTGCGCTGACATACGGCATCCAGCGAAACGGCACGACGTAGATCAGCAGGCCGATCATAGGAACGTCAACGACTGCGTGTCGTCAAGCCGGATGAAGCGCACGCTCTTCAGCGGCGCGATGTACTGCAACTTCAGCGGCTGACCGTGCTGCGTCTTCTGGCGCACCATGCGCTTCGTCCAAGTGCCGCGCTCCGCGAGCTTCACCACGCCTGCGTGCGTCATCCTCGCGTTCACATGCATGATCGTGTGCGGCATCGTGCGATCAATCGCTTCGACCTGACCGACGATGTAGTCGTTGTGCGGCCACGTTCCAACGGTCGTGAACGCGTACTTGGGTCCGATGCCCTTGATCTCAAGCTTGCGCGTGTAGCCGTCCTGCGTGCGGTATCGCGCATCACCATCGTCGCAGTCAACGTACTCAGTCTGCTTGATCGGCATGGCCCAGGCATCGACGCCACGCGAGTTGAGCCAGCGCACGACGTGCCGCACGATGATGTCGGACGCGATGAGCGCTTTGCGATATTCGGGAGTCAGTTCGATCATGTTCAGACCTCGTCGATTCGTCGCATCAGAAGTTCCCCCGCTTGAGCCGCTCTGCGTTGCGCTCCGCGATCTTCTCCGGTGAGTTGTCGAAGTCTGGATCGATGGATGCGACGCGCACTGGAGCTGAACGTGGATCGACGTAGCCGCGTTGACGCTCGATCATCATCGCGTCGGCAATTGCGTAGGCGAATCGCGCAGTCGTCTCATCGCTTAACGATTGCATCTCTTCGTCATTCGTTGCGAGCAATGCTTGCAGCGCGTGCATTGCGAAGTCATCGCGCAGTTTTCGCGTGGCGTTGAGGTCGAGATCTGGCACAGCGTGATGAGCATTTGCTGGGAACATTGTTCCTCCGGTTCTAAGCGACTGAAGCTGATGGGAAACGAGTCTGGAGATCGTCGATGTTTTTGATGCCGAGTACAGAGAGTGCGGAAGTGATGCCGTGGAAGTCGTCGTACTGCTTGAGTTGAGCGAGTCTGACGATGCGACATGCCCACCAGACTCCGAATCCATCTTTGGATTTTGGGTACTCGCGAGACACGTCGAGTTCGATGTCGGAGATTTTGTTCGGTGCTGGTTGCGTGAACGAGAGAAGCGCAGCTGCAGCATCGCGGCGGCACGATTTCACGATGGTGACGAATTGAGGGAGAGTTGGTGGTGTAGCGACATCGGATTCGCAGAGGGTGATTGCTCTTCCGATCTGGTGAGGATCGAAGTGGGTGAGAGCGTTGAACCAGGTACGCTTCATCTCGTCTGGATCGGTGCCTGCCCAGAGGTTGGTGAAGCGAGCGCCGTAGATTGCGGTGAAGCGAGCGAAGAGACGTTCAACCAGACGATGAGGTTCGGGCTTTTGGTTTGTATCCGGTGAGGGCGCTGGCGACTCGTTCCTGCTCTGCGATGCGAGATTCGTACTTTGGCTGATGTCCATTGCTCGATGCTCCTTGGTTGTCGATGGGGAAGACGCCCTTCCAGCCGCGTTCCATGGACTGTTCGATGACGGCAACCGGGTTAAAACCGTCTGTGGCGAGTTTTTTGAGTTTGGTGATGATGAGGTAGCCAGCCTCGTCGGTGAGAGGCGCCTTGAGCCTTGTACGGTGCTTGGTGAAGGCTTGCCAGAGTTTGGTCGAGACACCTTCCGGGAGGGTCGCTTCACCTATGGTTTTAGGTTTAGGTTTTATATGGTTCTGGTTCTGGTTCTGGTTAGCATTGCCAACGGACTGCGGATCGGATGCGTTCGCAGATGCGTTCGCATTGCGTTCGGACCATCGGATCTTAGCCGACTTGCGAGCCGATTCGCTCTTCGCGTGATAGGCGTCTAGCTCTATGTCGCAGCGTTTGTGGTGCCACCCGTCAGGCTCAAGATGGAAGAACTCTTTGAGAAGTGCCGACACCAGTTGCCGCGAATAGGTAGTTGAAGCCCGTGCGAGTCGATTGCACGCCTCGACATCGGTCGGAAGCGGTTTCTCGCGTGCGTAGTACTGATCGATCAGACGCAAGTAGAGGCACTCCTGCTGCTCGCTCAGATGCACGGTGTCGCGCATCCAGTCGCCGATATGTCTGGGGTAGTGATTCACTTCAAAAGCCTCCGCAAAATGCCCCTCCCGAGGGCCGTTGAAGGGTCCGCTCGCCAGCCCTCGATGGGAGGGTTCCGGCGCGTCTACGTCTGCTAGAAGTTGACGGGTGCCGGTCGAGGGCTGGCTCGCGGGTTGATTGGTCAGGACATCTCCACGATCTTGACATGCGCCGCGCCGGCGCCTTCTTTCGCTGGCAATCGCCGGATCGTGATGCAGTCGAACTGGTTGTCATCGAGGAACACTCCCGCGGCTTGCAGCGCGTCGAGCGTTGGCTTGATGAGGTTGTCGATGTCGCGTTTTCGTTTGTCTGGTGCGAACACAAGGATCTCGGCGTGCAGACGACCCTCCAGCGGCAGCCAGCTCGCGTAAGCCACCGCGTGGCCGCGTAGCTTGTGATTCACCGCAGCTGCGACCTCGTCGCGGAATTGCGAATGCGCTGCGGACAGCGTGCGCTGCGCTGTCAGGTTATGGTTCAAGGTCGGAGGAAACGGCAACAGCAACTCGATCTTGATCGATGGCATCGAGAGCATCGGCTGATCGGTATAGATTACCTTCGCGCCGGTCGGCAGCGGCTTCTCGCCGCCGTAGAGTTTTCGGAGACGCGCCTCGCGACGTGCGAGCCACGCCTCATCGAACATGCGCGTCACGCTACCACCACTTCTTGAGGTTGGTGCTGCCGGTGAATCCGCCCAGACCGAGCAGGATCTGGATCAAGAAGATCGCGGCGACGACGGCGACGAGCCCCTTGCCGATCTTGTTGAATGGTTCCGGGAGTCCGAAGTAGTCGATCAGCCACCAGATCAACCAGCAGATCGCGCCGACGACGATGATCTGCACGACGAGGTGCAGCAGGGTTCCAATGTCCATGTGAGTCCCTTCAATTATTGCGGTTGACAAACGGGAGCCGCTAGAGCGCGGCCCAGATCCGCATCACGGTGTCGTAACCGGGACGCTTGGGCACGTTGTAGTCGTAGCAGTACTTGTGGACGGTATGAACCGACAGGCCAGCCTTCTTGGCGATCTCGGCGCGCTCCGCGTAGCTCATCGCGTGGAGCTTGGCAACCATTTTCTTCAGGTTCAGGGGTGTCTTCATGGGGCCGATTCTGCCGCGTCTGGCATGGACGGTCAAGTGGTGTACAAGACCGCCTGGGCGGCGCCGGCCAGCCGACGAACGGTAGTGACATGTCCTGCCTCACAAGGCACAATGGAACCAGTTGCACCCCACCACCAAACGAGAGGACGCCATGAACACCAAGATCGAAACCGCACTGAAGACCGCAGGCTTCGCAGTAGCCAACACGGGCGGCGGCTGCACCGCGTGGGAACTGTCGATGCCCAACGACCACTACATGTGGATCACGTCGGCTGACGATCCCTCGCACGATCTGGACCCGACCGTGGGTGCCTGCATCGGGATCTACAACGCCGAAGGCGAGGCGATCTTCACCTTCACGACGAAGGACTTCACGACGATGTTCACCGCGATCAACGAAGCGCAACTGAAGGCGGCGGGCTTCGTCTACGAGTCGTTCATGGATGTCTGGATCAAGCAGGCAGGCACATGGGTTGCGACGATCAGCAACGGTCAGTCGATCAACGGCAACGCGTGGGAAGTGTCGATCACCGTCGATGGCGTCAGCGTCGATAGCACGCCCGAAGGCGACAACACCGTCGAGGAAGCCATCGACTTCGCGCTCAAGGCTCTGGAGCCGAAGTTGCTCGACCCGGCGACCACGGTGCGCGGCAACATCGATCAGCGCTTCGACCTGCTCGATGAAGCGATCCTCGACTGCCCGGTTGACTCGTGCGTCGGATCGTCGGTGGTCGATGTCTGCGCCAAGGCAATCGCGCTGATCGACACGCAAGCCGCCGATCAAACGGACGGCGGTCTGGAACACGATGTCGCGTGCCAGATCATCGCCGCCGTCGTTCAGCAGTGCAACGTCTGGTACTTCGGCTAATCACTCACACCACAACGGAGACAACCATGAAGACCCCACAAGTAGCAGCGCTCCCCGGCATGACACCGCTGGGCATCAAGCCGCAGACCGCCCTGCCCTACCACACCGCCGAGAAGGGTAACGGCGACGAGTGTGCCGTGTACGGTCCGACCGGCGAGATCGTCGCGGAGTACTGCGATCCGCGTGACGCGAAGTTCATCGCGAAGGCGTGCAACAACCACAAGAAGCTTGTCGATGCCCTGAACACGCTGGTTGATCGTCTGGGCAACGACAAGCGCTGGGTGATCTCCGACGCCCGGTGCGACGCGATCAAGATCCTGAAAGCCATGTCTTGACAGGCATTCTGCCTCGCGAGACAATCACCTTGCACCACCAACCAGAGGACGCCAAATGAAGACAGCAACGAAGCAAGCGCAGCGCACGCCGGATTGGAAAGCGACACTCCGCGCCAACGTTCGCAAGCTGAATGCAGCGCAAGCGCAAGCGTGGCTCGACCGCTACAACGCGGAAAACCCTGACAAGGGCGGCACCATTTTCCACGCCAGCGTGCGCGAAATGACCGGCGGCTATAACAGTCAGTCGATCAACTGGATCGTCGTTCGCGCCGTCGCCGCGCGCCGCGCCGCTCTCGCCAAGGTGCAATCGTGAGCGCCGCCGAGTACGAGTTGGCGCAGATGCGTCGTGCGCTCGCGGCGGCGCACCAGTGCCATCAGTCGGGTGCGCCGTCGATGTACGCAACTCACCTCGTCAACCTCGCTGCCAATCATCTGGAGTCAGCACGCGTCGCCGACCACCAATCGCGCAAGCTCACCCAGAAGGAGTACGACTGTCGCTACTGCCGCGACAGCGGCTACCTCGTAGCAGCGAGCAGCGACGGCGAACCGTGCGACGCCTGCGATGCGCCAGAGTTGAACGCTATCGGGCGTGCGAAGTGGGCAATCGACTACAGGTGCAACCATGAATGAATCGAATCAGCCAGAGCGCCGCGATGCAGCGGGTGGATTGGCGTCCTCCTCGCTGACTCTACTCGCGCCGCTCTGGCCCCCCAACCTGGTACGCGCCATTTTGAAAAGTTTGTTGATGGCTCACCTCGCTGCCGAGATCTCGCGCCTCGATTGGCACATTGAAATCGAAGAGCGACGCATCAGCGAGTGGGCGCATCGCGAAGAAGTCTGGCGCACTGAACGCGCCCGACTCGCAACGAAGTTGGATCGGCTGCGCGGCATCGGCGACCGAGTGAAGTTCCTGCACCGCATTCGCGGTTCGGGTGAGTAGTCAACTGGAGAGTCATCACATGGCAACAACGACAAGAATCTACATTGCAAAGAAGGGCGAGACGGTTCGCCTGATCAACGCCGCGACACCTGCCGAGTGCGGTCGGCATCTCGCAGCGGAGTGGGACATCTCGGTCGCTGACGTGAAGGACGTCCTGCAGCACCGGGACATCGATGTCGAGCAGGCGAAGACGGAAGGGGGTGCCGCGTGAGCGCGAACATGATCCTCAAGTCGCTGGAGATCCGGCGTCAGGAGTGGGGCGCGATGAAGGGGAAGCTCCAAGGCGAGATCGAGTACATGGGCGTCGGCGGCAAGGTCGCGGTGACCCTGAACGACGAGGACTGCAACCGACTGCTGGGTGTCGTCGCCGAGGCGATGGTGGCGACGACCAAGTCGCTGGCAAAGGGCTTGACGGCAAACATCCTGACCAGCACCGCGCGGATCGGGCACCAGATCGACGCCAGCGAGGCTGCAGCGTGAGCGCGGCTATGGTGGTCCCCGGAATCTACCCGGACCTCACCATGGCCGAATATCTGGCGATTCCCGCTGTCTCAGCGGGGGTTGCCAGAGCGGTCGTGGACGAGTGCCCCCTGTCTGGGTGGTTTCAGTCACCCTTCAACCCCTCCCGCGTGCTGGACCAGTCCAAGGCATCGGATGTCGGCTCGATCACCCACCAGATCTTCTTGGAAGGCGGCAGAATGGACGGGATCGAGGTCATCGATCCCCGCGACCACCCGGCAGAGAAGACCGGCGCGATCCCGGAAGGCTTCACCAACAAGTCGATCCGGGCGGCGCGGGATGCCGCTCGCGCAGCTGGGAAAATCCCGGTGCTGCTCGACACGATGGACGAGATCGAGACTGCGTCCGACGCGATCTACGGGTTCGCGCAAAGCCTGAAGCAAGAGGAACCGGCGGTCTGGGCTGCGCTGCAACCGGACGGTGGGCAGAGCGAAGTGACGATGGTCTGGATCGATAACGGCGTGCCGTGCAAGCTCCGCACCGACCGGATCTCGACCGACTACGGCGTCACCGTGGATCTGAAGACCACCACCGGAAGCGTCGATCCTGACCGCTGGGGGCGCACGCAACTGATCGGCGAAGGCTACTATTTCAGCGCGGCGTGGTATCGCCGCGGCATCGAGAAGTTGACCGGCGTCCAGACAGAGTACTTGTTCCTCGCGGCAATGCAGAACGCGCCGCACCTCTGTTCGCTGATCGGTGTCGATGCAGCAACGCTCGATCTGGGCGCACGCAAGGTCGAACGCGCTCTCGCTGTCTGGGCGCGTTGCCAGGCCAATCAGAATTTCCCGGCGTACCCGTCGCGTGCGGTGTATCCATCACTGCCAGCGTGGGAGTCGATGAAGTTCGACAACGTCGAGCAGCAAGATCCTTTCCTTCTGGGGACGCAAGCATGAGGAAGGCTGGCGAAGGAAGTGTTCGCACCGATGGCTATTTGATGTATGAGGTCGGCGGTCGGTCGGTGCTTCGGCATCGGTTGATAGCAGAGCGCGCCCTTGGGAAGCCGCTACCCAAAGGCGCAGAGATTCACCACGTCGATGGTGATCGCGGCAACGATGACACATCGAATCTTGTTATCTGCCCGTCCCGCGCGTATCACCAGTTGCTACATCGAAGGCAGCGCGCGCTCGACGCGTGCGGGCACGCTGATTGGAGAATGTGCCAACTCTGCAAGCAGTGGGGGCCAGAGTCCGAATTGCGGATATACAAATCGGGCAACAAGTGGCACCCATCATGCATCCAACAAAGCGAAAGGGACCGACATGGCAATCCAGTTTCGACCGGCAATCAGATCCAACGTTAACCTCCTAATCGGGCTTGCAGGAACGTCCGGTTCTGGCAAAACGTACTCAGCACTTCGCTTGGCGACCGGCATGGCGCAGGGCAGGCGTTTCGCGTTGATAGACACAGAGAACGGGCGCGCGTTGCACTACGCGGATCAGTTTCCGCTCTTTGATCATTGCGACTTGCACGCGCCATTCACCCCTGACCGTTACGCCGAAGCGATACTTGCCGCTGATGCTGCGGGCTACCCGGTAATCGTGGTTGACAGCATGAGCCATGAGTGGGCTGGAGAAGGTGGCGTGCTTGAGTGGCACGAAACCGAGCTGACGAGAATGGCTGGTGACGATTGGAAACGTCGAGAGGCTTGCACGATGGCGGCATGGATTCGCCCGAAGCAAAACCATCGGATGCTCGTCCAGAAGCTGCTGCAGACCAAGGCCCACGTCATTTTCTGCTTCCGCGCCGAGGCGAAGGTCGAGATCGCGAAAGACGACAAAGGCAAGACGATCATCCGTCCCAAGACATCGACAATCGGACTCGACGGCATCATGCCGATCAGCGAAAAGAATCTGCCCTACGAGCTGACCGTCTCTCTGCTGATGACCGCCGACGCACCTGGGGTGCCGAAGCCGATCAAATTGCAGGAGCAGCACCGCAAGCTGTTTCCCCTCGAAAAGGCGATCACCGAGGATAGCGGCATGGGTGTCGCAGCATGGGCCGCTGGTGGATCCAAAGCGGCCGAGCCGGTGCAGGGACCGACGCATGCAGTCGGTGAGTACCTGGACCCGATGCCGCTCTTCGACGCGATCAGGAACGCGACGACGGGCAGCGCGTTGCGCGAGATCTCTGATCGCATCGCGAAGTTGAGGCTGCTCGATCAGGATCGCATCAATCTTCGCGAGGCCGGGCGGCAGCGCGTCGAAACACTACGCATTGAAAGGGGTGCAGCATGACGAACGCAGATTGGGACGTGGGACGTGGACCGTGTTACCCGGAGGTGAAGTGCTCTCCGGTGATCATTGACCCGTGCCCGCCGCATCAGATCGAGTGCAAGGTCAACAACGTGCCCGAACCGCCGACGCTGCTGCTGCTCGCGGTCGGTGTCGTGGCGGTCCTGCTGCGGAGGCGCAAATGAGCGACCAGTCGCAAGGGGCGCAGCGGCTGGCGCTGCAAGAGTTGATCGACGCCAACAAAGCCTGGGAGGGGCACGCCTATCTCGGGCGCATACCCGAGGATGTGCACGAGCGGATGGCAAACGCATGGGAAGCTGCTATAGACGCCTTGTCCGCACCCGCTGAGTCGCAAGGGGCGCAGCCGGTAGCGGAGACAGTCTTTGTGCAGCCGGTTCCAGATCACTGCGACCGCATCGTATGGCGTGATCGTTACTATCACTTGGACACAGCGAACAATCCGCTGCTTGTGCCGCCGCCCGCGCAACCCGCACCCGACGCGACGCCACAGACCGCCCCGGCTGCCGCTGCTCGCCTATCCGCAGAGCGGCTACCGAGGGAGTGGACGCCAGCAATGCGCGAGAAAGCCGAACGATGGTCAACGATGGATTACACCACCGCAGATTTGTTAGACGCATGGAATGATATCTATGACGCCGGGGCCGCCCCTGTTGAGCGGGAGCGGCCAGAGCCGGTTGCGCGATACCTGCGCGATACAGGTGATGCACAACCAATGACGCTGGCCGAGGCCGAGGAGTTGTGTAAACAACTAGGTTGGCACGGCCCGACAATTGCCCTTGCCGCGTTTGAGCGTGGGCAATACGCAATGCGGGCGTTCTATGAGGGCAGACCTGCACTCGCTGCCCAACAGGAGAGCAAGCCATGAGCGTGCGCGAGATGCAGCTCCAGTTGGAGGAAGCCGGCTGGACGTTTCAGCGGCGGTCGCAGCGCACCGGCAAGTGGAAGCGCATTACCAGCAACAGTCGCCAATTTGCCCGCGCGATTATGTGGGCGTGGGAGCAGGAATGGGGACGCCATGAGCGATGAACGCGATAAACTGCGGGAGGCGCTGGAACAGTGCAAAACTAGCGAAGGTGCGCTCGTCATTCAGGGCAACAAGGACGCGCAAATAGCGCATCTGGAACGGCGCATCTACGCAATCAACAGAATTGCCGCTGCCGCCCTCGCTCTCCCCACGCAGCAGGCGCAGCCGATGACGCGGGAGCAGGCAATGGAGTTGATGGACAAACATAGCGGAGTTTCAATCGGCTCATATTTTCCGTGGATGATCGACGCCATCATCGCCGCGCACGCGATGGGTGCCACGCAGCCAGCGGGAGTGCCGAGAGAGCCGGACGAGGAAATGCTGGCTGTTGCCGAGCGGATGCGCCCACCGGTCGGGTCACCGGAGCAGTTAGCGCAACCCGGCTATTGCGAACGTTGGAGACAGCGCCATCGCCACAACGCAATCGAACTGTGGCACGCCATGCACGACTCCTATACTCGCAGACTGGCCGGGGGCGGCCGGTGAGATACCTGAGCGTTTGCAGCGGCATCGAAGCAGCGACGGTCGCCTGGCAGCCTCTCGGATGGAGCGCTGTCGGTTTCAGTGAGATCGACACGTTCCCATCCGCTGCTCTCGCGCATCACTATCCCACCGTCGCCAACTTCGGCGACATGACAAAGTTCAAGGAGTGGCCCGATGCAACTTTCGATGTTCTCGTCGGAGGAACACCTTGCCAGTCGTTCAGCGTCGCAGGACTCCGAAAAGGATTGGCTGACCCGCGTGGCAACCTCATGCTCACCTATCTTGCAATTGCTGACCGATATCGGCCCGAATGGCTGGTTTGGGAGAACGTCCCCGGCGTCCTGTCATCAAACAAAGGACGGGATTTTGCGGCCTTCCTCCTTGGGCTGGCAGAACTCCGGTATGGGTTCGCCTTCCGAATTCTTGACGCTCAATACTTCGGAGTTCCCCAGCGACGGCGTCGCGTGTTCGTTGTCGCAAATTCTAGAGGATGGCAACGTGCCGCCGCGGTACTTTTTGAGCGTGCGAGCCTGCGCGGGGATCTTGCGCCGAGCAGAGAATCGGGGAAAGACGTTGCCGGTCCAATTGCGGGATGCTCTAACGGCGGCGGCGCAAACGGCCCAGGTAGAACCGCCGACGACGCCGACTCGCTGATCGTCACCAACGCCGAGGGCAGCGACGGCTTCACGCTGACCCAAGCGAACCTCGGCAAGCACATCAACAACCAGACGCCGCTGATCGCGTTCGATCCCAGACAGATCACATCGCCAGACAACCGCTCGCAGCCGCTTCCGGGTGACCCGTTCCCAACTCTCGCTGCAAGTCCAGATGTCCCGGCGATTGCGTTCGCCGATGTCGCGATCTCGTTCAAGCCATCGCACTTCACGCGAGACAAGGATGGCGCCCCAGACGATGTGTTCCCGCCGCTGTCGAAGGAAGCGGATCGCGGCGACCAGGAAGCCGTCGTCTTTCAACCCCGCATAGGTCGCAACGGGCGAGGGCAACCGTCCGATGTCGTCCCAGCGCTGAACGGCGCGGACGCGGGCGACACCAGCGATATGCGGCCCTGCCTCGCGTCTGCTGGTGCAGTGCGTCGCCTCACGCCGCGCGAGTGCGAGCGCCTGCAGGGATTCCCAGACGACTACACGCTCGTGCCGTTCCGCGGGAAGCCTGCGGCAGACGGTCCCAGATACAAAGCGCTTGGGAATTCGATGGCGGTTCCGGTGATGCGCTGGATCGGGAATCGGATCGCGGAGGTCGCGTGAAAGAGCATGATCGCGTCATCGTCTGGTGTCACCGCTCAATAGTTCCAGCGCGAGTACAGGCAGACCTCTGCCGCAGTCGGATTGATCGACTTGTGTGTCCACAATCCAACCCCTGGTGCAAAGGTCGAGTCGTAGCCCATCACGGCGTGCGGATCGCGCGGCGTGCCGTCCGGTGCGAATGGGTTGCCGCCGCTGCCGATTGCCCATCCGCGCGAGTCGCCCCACCACCAGCACTCCGTCTGCTGGATGCACTCCGTCTTCGTCGTCGGCCCGTTGATCCAGCATGGGTTGGCGACGGTGACGCCGGGCTGGAAGCGCGACTCCCAGAACCACTTGGTGTCGTTGCACAGTCCCCACTGGCGGATCATGAATCCGTTGCGCGGAATGATCAGCGGCGCGTACCACGCAGGCCCAGCGGGAAGCGGCGCGTTGTAGCCAGTCTCCAGATCGACGTAGTCGGTCGCGATGGAAGTCACCGGATACTTCATCCCTGTCGAAGGAGCGTCGCCGTATCCGGTCATGTAGCAGAAACCATTCATCGTCGCCATATACTCAGACGACGCACCACTGCCGTCTGGGTTCTGCCACGTCAGCACGCCAGTGCCGTTCGCGACCCACTCGCTGATGAGTGGGCGCGGCGCATTCGCGTACGGAGACACCAGTCCCCCGGCAACCTTCACCGGGGAGAGATGCATGAAGTATTGGCTCGCGTTCATGCTGCGCGAATGACGAGCGTTGCGGGGGTGTTATCCACCACGTCCACGGTGAACGGTGCGGAGACGATCTTTCCATCCGTTGCTTGCAAGATTGCGCCGCCCTCTGCAGTCGCGGTCAAGACACCGTTGGTGCCGGCGGGATCGACGGTCGCGGTGCCAGGTACGCCAGAGAGCGACACGGTGATGCCAGTGTCTTGTACGACGCGACCGAGTGCGTTGAACGCTTCGACCACGAATGCGAACGGCTTGTTTACATCTGCCATGATTGCACCTCTGATTTTGAGTGTTACCACGACGGGATCGCCGCGGGGGAGTAGCAACAAAATCGCGACGAAGATAATCGCGAGAGAGAAACACAGTACTACGATAGCGGTCACTGCGAGCGCACCAGGTAGATCACAATCGCTGCGGTCGCGACGACGACGAGCGTTTGGCCCGCCGGGTTGGCTGCAAGCCAGATTGCCAGACGTACGATCAACGAGTCCATGAGGGAATAATGAACGTCCCAGAGATACTACGCAAGCACTCGATCACCATCGAGAAACTGTCGGAAGTGAGCGGCATCCCGGTCGAAGCCCTGCAAGGCATCTCGATGAGTGCGCTGCATACGCTCGCTCTCGCCTTCACCGAAGAAATTCTGTCCCGTGGACAAACTCCCGGAGAAACTGCGCCGGGGTCTTCCCCGTCTTCTGGGCCGCATCAATCATCTGACGCTGAAGGATCTGCATAAACGGCGCGGCGTCGGTGACGTTGGTCTGATCGGCGCCGCCGATCCAGCCGCCTGCTTGGTACTGCGCTGGCGTGACGCCCATCTTCCGCGCTTCCTCGGCGATCTTGGCTTCCAGTGAGCCGTACCACGCGCCCTCTGGAGCCTCAAGCGGCTTGCCATTCTTGCCGACTAGATCGATGCCGCGCACAACGTGGCGATCAATCGCGACCGGAGTGTAGTTGCCACTCAGATTCGCGCCGAACCCAGATGTCTTCGGGTATAGCTCCGAGTTCAGCGAACCGTTGTTGAGAATGTCGGCGAGCTTCTCGTTCACCTGACCTTGGTATTGGTGGTTGTACCCGGTAGGCAATTCCATCCTTCCGGTCGGATCGAGCGCGCGACCAATTCCGAGGTTGCCCTGACCGTACTGCGCCTGCAGATACGAGGCGAGCTTCTGGTTGCGCCCGACGCCCATTCCAGGCGAGGTCGCCGCGATGAATTGGTTCCACATATCGAAGCGCTTCGCGCCTTCTTCCGGCCCGAGTTCCTCAAGGAAGATCTTCCGCAGCGGCTCTTGGTTGTACCACTCGCGACCACCATTCTGCAGCCCGCGCTCGACCAGCGGGTTGTAGGTGTCGCCGAGCGTGTCGATGCGCGATTGGACGTAGTCGGGAATGCCCTTCTTCGGGGGCGCCAATCGCTGCAGCGCTTGGTCGGTCATGTACGAC
>Ga0302322_100000278_pt1 | contig 37891 bp, 34 predicted proteins | sample Fen_T0_2_FD_203757 | JGI IMG/M metagenome (GOLD analysis project Ga0302322, IMG submission 203757) | Peat permafrost microbial communities from Stordalen Mire near Abisko, Sweden - Fen_T0_2 | ecosystem: Environmental > Terrestrial > Soil > Wetlands > Permafrost | place: Sweden: Abisko...
GGAGAACCTGCGGCAGGCCACGAACAACTCGCTGGAGAAGCTGACCCAGACCGTCAGCGAGGTCGTCGCCGCCGCCGACCAGCTCGCCCACGCCTCCTCGCAGATCTCCGGCGCCTCCCAGTCGCTGTCGCAGTCGGCCACCGAGCAGTCCTCGAGCGTGGAGGAGACCTCCTCGAGCATCGAGCAGATGGCCGCCAGCATCAGCCAGAACAGCGACAACGCCAAGGTCACCGACGGGATCGCGTCCAAGGCGGCGTCCGAGGCCGCCCAGGGTGGCAGTGCCGTCCAGCAGACGGTGGGCGCGATGAAGGAGATCGCCTCCAAGATCGCGATCATCGACGACATCGCGTTCCAGACGAACATGCTCGCCCTGAACGCGACCATCGAGGCCGCCCGGGCCGGCGAGCATGGCAAGGGCTTCGCCGTCGTCGCCACCGAGGTCGGCAAGCTCGCCGAACGGTCACAGGTCGCCGCGCAGGAGATCGGGGAGCTGGCCACCGGCAGCGTCCGGACGGCGGAACACGCCGGGAACCTGCTGGAGGAGATCGTGCCCAGCATCGGGCGGACCTCGGACCTGGTCCAGGAGATCGCCGCCGCGTCCGCCGAACAGACCGCCGGCGTCGGCCAGATCAACCGCGCGATGACCCAGATGAACCAGCTGACGCAGCAGAACGCCTCCTCGAGCGAGGAGCTGGCCGCCACGGCGGAGGAGATGATGAGCCAGACCGCCCACCTGCAGCAGATGATGCGGTTCTTCCACACCGGCCAGCCGCAGACCCAGCGGGAGGTCCGGGCCGCGGCGGGGCCGGCCCTCAGCAGCAAGCTGCCGCCGCAGGTCCGCCGGGCTGCCGCGCCCGGCACCGCGGGCAACCCGGCCGCGGGCAACCCGGGCAACCCGGCCAAGCTGCTCGACGCCAAGTTCGACCGCTTCTGACCGGCGCCGGGGAACCGGTCGTGATCGCGACCGGTTCCCCGGCCGGTGGTCAGCCCGTCGGGATGCCGGTGGTGCCCGGCACGACCGGACGCACCGAGAGCCCGCCGCACCACGGGAGGGTGACGGTGACCCGGGTCGACATCCGGGTGTCGGGCGGGGTGACGAGGAGCGCCCGGTAGTCGCCCGGGCAGGCGGTCGCCGTCCCGGAGGGGATCGCTGCGGCGTGGACGGCGGCCGACGCCGACCCGCCCGGCGCCAGCCGGACCGCCGTCGACGTGGCCTGCTGCCGCTCTGCCTGGGTGAGCTGCCGGCCGGCGGCGTCGAGCCCGGCCACCCCCGGGTACCCGCGCAGGGTGCAGGCCGCCGCGGAGACGTTGGTGAACACCACGGGCACGTTGCGCTGGCCGGCGCCCGCGTCGACCCGGCCCACCGTGACCCGCAGGGCCGAGCCGGTGCAGGGCGGGGCGGCCGCGCCGTCCTGGGTGGCCGGCGAGGCCGGCGAGGCGGAGGAAGGGGCGGACGCCGGCTGCGACGACGGTGCGGACGCCGGCGGCGCGGCGGTCGTGGACGGGGCCCCGCCGTCGGACGTCACCGCCGACGGCGGCGTCGTGGCGGAACCGCTGCTGCCGCTGCTGCAGGCGGCCAGCAGGCAGAGCGCCCCGGCGGCGCCGGCGGCGGCACGGAGCGCGACGCGCTGCCCGCGCGCGCCAGGGCGGCTCACGGGTCGACCGCCTCGGCGAGGTCGCAGCGGTCGTGCACCGGGTCGATCGCCTCGAGCCGGGCGGCCATCCGGCGCAGCCCGGCGAGCAGAGCCGTGCGCTCGCCGTCCGGGAGGCCGACGAGCAGCTCCGCCTCCAGGGCGGCCATCCGTCGCTCGAGCTCGGCCAGGAGCTGGTGACCGGCGGGCGTGACGGTGAGCCGGCGGGCCCGGCGGTCGTTCGGGTCCGGGATGCGCCGGACCAGGTCGGCGGCCTCGAGATCGTCGAGGAGATAGGTCATCACCGTGCGGTCGATACCGAGCGTGCGGGCGATCGCCGCCTGGGACCCGTGCTGTTCGGCGCAGGCAGCCACCAGGACCTGGAAGCCGCGCGGCCCACCGGGGACGTCCCCCAGCGCGGCCCGCGCCGCCTTGGCGTGCGCCCGGAACACGATCCCGAGATCCCAGCCCAGGTCGCCGTCGACGGCTCGACGGTTCGGGTGGGAGGGAACGCACGCGCTCACCGGGCCATGGTAGGCGCCCGTCACCGGCTTGCCAGGGTGCGCTGTCATGCATATCGTCTGTGGCACAGACGATCTGAACGGAAGCGGATAGGAGCACCGTCATGACCTTGTTCCGGTTGGACGCGAGCATGCGCAGCGAGGGCTCGGTGAGCCGCCGGGTGGCGGACGTCGTGGAGGCCGGGTGGCGGTCCGGGGTGCCGGGGGCGGACGTCGTCCGTCGGGACGTCGGTCAGGAGCCGGCGCCGGCGCACCTGTGGCCGGTCTCGGTCGGCGCGGCGTTCACCCCCGCCGACGCGCGCACCGCGGAGCAGCGCGACGCGCTGGCCACGGTGTCCGCCCTGGTCGACGAGCTGGTGGGCGCCGACGCCTACCTGTTCGCCGTCCCGCTCTACAACTTCGGGGTGCCCCACACGTTCAAGGCCTGGGTCGACCTGCTCATCACGGACCCCCGGCTGGCGCCGGGTGCGCCCAAGCTGCTGGCCGGTCGGCCGGCGGTCCTGGTGGCCGTCCGCGGCGGTGGCTACGGCCCGGGGACCCCGCGGGAGGGCTGGGACCACGGCACGCCGTGGGTGCGGCGCATCCTGGCCGACGTCCTCGGGCTCGACCTGCAGGTCGTCGAGGCGGAGCTGACCCTCGCCGACGTCAACCCGGCCATGGCCGAGCTTCGGCCGCTCGCCGCGGCGTCGCTGGCCGGGGCGCTGGACCGGGCCGAGCAGCTCGGCCGGGACCTGGTCGAGCGGGCGGGGAGCACCGCCGCCGCCTGACCGGCCCGAGGCGGCGGCGTCGGCCGGCGGGCTCCGGCCTCGCGACCCCCGCCGGCCCGGCCGGCCGCCGTCACCCGGCGTCGAGGGTGGTGCCGCGTGCCCGCACCGCGACGGCGACCGCCGACACGACGAGCACCGCGGCCGCCACCAGCACGGCGCGGCCGACGCCGTCGACGAACGCCTGCTGCGCCTGCCGCACCAGGTGGTCGGCGGCGGCGCCGAGCCGGTGCACCTCGGGCGAGGTGGTGAACCCGATCGAGGCCTGCACCCGTTCGGCGACCGGCCCGGGGAGGCCCGCCACGGCGCTCGCCGTCCCGGAGCGGTACTGCTGGTTGAGCACGCTGCCGAGCACCGCGATGCCCAGGGCGCTGCCGAGCTCCCGGGCGGTGTCGTTGACCGCCGAGGCGACGCCCTGCTTGCCCGGGGGGAGCGACGCGGTGACGGCCGTCGTGGCCGGCGTCCCGGCGAGGGCCATCCCGGTCGCGAAGAGCACCAGGCCCAGGGCGAAGAGGCCGTACGACAGCTCGGTCTCGAGCCGGGAGAGGACGACGAAGCCCGCCGCCATGCTGAGCAGGCCGATCGGGGCCAGCCGGCCGAAGCCGACGCGACGGGCGATGAGCGGGGCGCGCCGGGCGAGCGGGATCATGACCAGCGGGAGCGGCAGCAGGGCCGTCGCGGCGCGCAGCGGCGAGAAACCGATCACGAACTGCAGGTACTGCAGCGCTATGAAGAAGAAGCCGAAGGCGCAGAAGAACTGCACGGTGATCGTCAGCGAGCCGGCGCTGAAGGCTCGCAGCCGGAAGAGGCTCGGGTCCAGCAGCGGGTGCGCGGCACGGCGCTCCCGGCCGACGAACGCGGCACCGGCGAGGACCCCGACCGCCAGGGCCGCGACGGTGAGGCCGTCGGTCCAGCCGCGCTCGGGGCCCTCGATGATCCCGGACACCGTGCCGCCGACCGCGAGGAGCGAGAGCAGGGCGCCCGGCACGTCGAGCGGCGGCGCGTCGTCGTCGAGGGAGGGCGGGACGACGGCGAGCGTGCCGATCAGCGCGAGCGCGGCCAGCGCGACGTTGAGGGCGAAGAACGAGTTCCAGCCGTAGTACTGCAGCAGCAGGCCGGCCCCGAACAGCCCGAGGACGGCCCCGCCCCCGGCCACGCCGACCCAGACGCCGACGGCCCTGGGCCGCTCGGCCGGCGGGAAGGACGTCGTGATGACGGACAGCGTCGTCGGCATGATCGCGGCCGCACCGGCGCCCATCAGGGCGCGGACGGCGATGAGCAGGTGCGGATCGCTGGTGAGCATGCCGAGCGTCGCCGCCGTGCCGAAGACGACGAGCCCGCCGGCCAGCAGCTCGCGCCGGCCGTACCGGTCGCCCAGGGCGCCGGCGAGCAGGAGCAGCCCGGCGAAGACGACGGTGTACGCGTCCACGATCCAGGTGAGCTCGGTCTGGGTGGCGCCGGTGTCCCGGGCCAGGCTCGCCAGCGCCACGTTGAGGCCGCTCACCGCCGAGACGACGGCCATCAGGGCCAGCGCCACCACGGCGAGGATGGCGCGGGTACGGCCGGGCGACCAGGCGGGTGTCGAGGCGGGCGACGTGGCGGGCGACGTGGCGGGCGACGTGGCGGGCGACGTGGCGGGCGACGTGGCGGGTGTCGGGGCCGCGCCGGACGCCGGCCGGCGGGCGGGCCCCGGCGGGAGGAGCGACGCGGGAGGCGGGGTGGACGGGCTCATCGGAACCTCCGGATTCATCAAGTGATGAAAAAGAGTGTCATTCATCAGGCGAGGAATGTCCAGTCCCGCCGACGAGGTGGTCGTGGGGCGCGGCTGTGGAGGTGCGTCGGCGCTGCGCCGGGTACGTTGGCGACCGATCGCGACGCGGGCGCCCGATCCCGCCGTCCAGCTGAGGAGACCCATGTCCGCCGACGCCGACCGCGTCATCGCCGTGCTGCACGCCGCCGCCGACCAGCTCGAGCCGCTGGTGCGCGGCCTGACCCCCGAGCAGCTGACCGCGCCCTCGGCGGCGTCCGAGTGGGACGTCTCCCAGGTGCTGGGCCACCTGGGCAGCGGCGCCGTGATCACCATCGCCGGGCTGCGGGCGGCGCTGGACGGCAAGCCGAACCCGGGCCTCGACGCGAACCGGCTGGTGTGGGCCGTCTGGGACGCGATGTCCCCCGCCGAGCGCGCCGCCGGCTACCTCGACGCCAACGCGGACCTGCTCGCCGCCTATGACGCGCTGGACGCCGGCACCCGCCGCGACCTGCGGATCGACCTGGGCTTCCTGCCGGAGCCGGTCGACGTCGCCGCGGCGGCGCGCTTCCGGCTGAACGAGTTCGCGCTGCACTCGTGGGACGTGCGGGTGGCCTTGGACCCGGCGGCGACCGTGCACCCGGACGCCGTCCCGGAGCTGCTCGACGTCGAGGCCTTCCTGCTCGGGTTCCTCGCCAGGCCCGCCGTGCTCGACGGCCGTGACCTCGCCCTCGCGGTGACGCTGCGCGAGCCCGACCGGTCGTTCGGGCTGCTCCTGGGCGCGTCGGGGGCGAGCGTCGGGCCGGTGCCCGAGCACGCCGACGGCACCGTGACCGCCTCCGCCGAGAGCTGGTTGCGCCTGGTCACCGGCCGGCTCGCCCCGGAGCGCGGGCCGTCCGACGTCGACGTGACCGGCGACGTCGCCCTGGAGACGTTGCGCCAGGTCTTCCCGGGGTTCTGAGCCCGCACCCGTCTCCCGCCTCCGCGCGGCCGAGCCGAAGGACGTCGGCATGAAGATCGGACTGCACCTGCCCCGGCTCACCTACCCCGGCGGGCCGGCCACCCTCGGGGCCGACCTCGCCCGGATCGCCCGGTCGGCGGACGACGCCGGCGTCGACCGGCTCAGCGTGATGGACCACGTGTGGCAGATCGGGCCGCACGGTCCGGTCGAGCAGGACATGCTCGAGGCCTACACGACGCTGGGCTTCCTGGCCGCGAACACCTCCCGGGTCAGCCTCCTGACGCTGGTCACCGGCGTCACCTACCGTGACCCGGGCCTGCTGGCCAAGGCGGTGACCACGCTCGACGTCCTCTCCGGCGGCCGGGCGATGCTCGGCATCGGTGCGGCCTGGAACGAGGAGGAGTCCCGCGGGCTCGGCCTGTTCTTCCCGCCGACCGCCGAGCGGTTCGAGCGGCTGGAGGAGGCGCTGCAGATCTGCCTGCAGCTGTGGTCGGACGACGAGGGCCCGTACGAGGGCGTCCACTACCGGCTCGGCCGCACCCTGAACTCGCCGCAGCCGCTGAGCCGACCGCACCCGCCGATCCTCATCGGCGGCGGCGGGGAGAAGAAGACGCTGCGCCTCGTCGCGCAGTACGCCCAGGCGTGCAACCTCTTCCCCGGCCCGGAGCTGGCGCACAAGCTCGACGTCCTGCGCGAGCACTGCGCCCGCCTGGGCCGGGACTACGACGAGATCGAGAAGACCTGCGTCCACACCTTCGACCTCGGTCCGACCGGCGAGCGCGTCGAGGAGACCCTGGCCGAGCTGCGCCGGCTGGCCGACCTGGGCGTCCAGGTCGCGCACGGCCGGCTGGAGCGGGTCGACCTCCCGAGCGCGATGGAACTGCTCGGCGAGCGGATCGTGCCCGCCGTCGCCGCCTGGTAGCCCGCCGGCCGCCTGCCCGCTCCCTGCCGGCGTGCGCCGCGGGCAGCACGCCGTCAGTGGTCGGTGGGCGCCAGCCGGACGGCGAGCACGGCGACGTCGTCCTCGGGCCGGGCCGGGAGCATCCGCGCGAGGAGGGCTTCGCAGAGCTCGTCGAGGGGCCGGTCGCGCAGGGTGGCCAGGGTCTGCCGGAGCAGCTCGGACCCCTCGTCGAGCGACTGGCCCCGGCGCTCCACCAGCCCGTCGGTGTGGAGGAGCAGGACGTCGCCGGGGGAGACGGCGACCTCCTGCTCGTGCCGGTCGGCGGCCGGGTCGATACCCAGCATCAGGTCCGACGTCGTCAGGCCGAGCGCGACGACGTCGCCGCCGTCGGCGGGCACGAGCATGGGCGCGGGGTGGCCGGCGTTCGCCCAGCGCAGCCGGCCGCCGTCAAGCCGGGCCACCACCGCCGTCGCCGTCACCTCGACGTCCAGGCCGACCATCACCTCGTCGAGCTTCGTGACGACCCCGAGGGGTCCGTCGGTGCCGGAGAGGGCGATCCCGCGGAGCAGGCCCCGCAGCTGGCCCATTGCCGCGACCGCCGCCGTGTCGTGGCCGACGACGTCCCCGATGACGAAGGTGGTCGCGCCCTCGCGCTGCACGAAGACGTCGTACCAGTCGCCGCCGACCTGGGCCGCGGCCGCGGCGGGCACGTACCGGACGGCGATGTCGAGACCCTCCCGCTGCGGCGGCTCGGTGAGCAGGCTGCGCTGCAGGCTCTGAGCCAGGTCCCGCTGCTGCGCGTACAGCCGGGCGTTGTCGACGGCGAGACCCACCCGGTCGGCGATCTCGTGGAGCGTGGCCAGGACGTCCGCGGTGAGCGGCCGGCCGGCGCCGTTGAACACCGAGAGCAGCCCGACGATCCGGCCGCGCCCCCGCAGCGGCAGGACGGCGCCGGAGTCCGGCGCGAGCTGCGCCAGGACGTCGCGGGCCGGGCCGGGGCGCAGCAGGGCGTCGATCGTCTCGAACGCGCCCGACGTCATGACGACCGGGTCGCCGGTGCGCAGCACCCGCGCCAGGTGGGAGTCCGGACCGAGGGCCTCGAGCCGGGTCGCGGCGTACCGCTCGACGCTCGGCAGGAGCTGCGGGTCGGCGTGCCACCAGCCGAGGTCGCGCAGTCCGCGCAGGGAGGTCCGGTCGTCCCCGACGAGGGTGATCACGCACCACTCGGCGAGCGTCGGGCAGATGATCCGGGCCAGCCCGGCGACGCCCTCCTCGGGGTCCAGCGTGCCGACGAGATGGCTCGTGACGTCGGCGAGCAGGACGGCGCGGTCGGCCTCCCGGGCGGCGCGGTCCCGGGCGGCCCGGCGCTCCCCGGCGTCCAGGACGTAGACGGACAGCCCGCCCTCGCTCGGCCAGATCCGGACCTCGAACCAGGAGTTGAGCGGCTCGGGGAAGTACTCGTCGAACGTCGCCACCCGGCCGGTGCGCAGCACGGTGCGCGCCTGCCGGGCGAAGGCGCCGTCGGAACCGTCGGGGAAGAGGCCCCACACCGTCGCGTCGGCCGGACGCCGGTCCCGGCGCAGGCCCAGCAGCCGTTCGGCCTCGGCGTTCACGTAGGTGATCCGCCAGGACGCGTCGAGGGAGAAGAACGCCGCCGGCATCGACTCCAGCACGCGGGCGACCCGGCTGTCGCCGTCCAGCCGGTCGGTCAGGTCGAACGCCGCGCCGACCAGTCGGACGGCGGTCCCGTCGGGGCCGGCGATCGCCCGGCCGCGGGCACCCACCCAACGCACGGTGCCGGGCGCCGGGACCACCCGGTAGTCGGCGGCGTAGCGGCCGCAGCCGGCGACGGCCGACGCGATCGCCGCGTCGACCCGGGCCCGGTCCTCCGGGTGCACCCGCGCGGAGAAGTCCTCGATGGACTCGTGGAACGCGCCCGGTTCGTACCCGAACATCGCCAGCAGCCGGTCGTCCCAGGCGAGCCGCCCGGTCTCCAGGTCCCAGTCGAAGGTGCCGACGCCGGCGGCGTCGATCGCGACCTCCCAGGCGACGTGCTCGACCGGCGGGAGCGCCCCGAGGCGGGCCAGCTCGAGCTCCGCCACCACGGACGGCGCCAGCCGCTCCAGCAGCGCCACGTCGTCCGCCGTCCAGTCGCGCGGGCCGTCGGCGAAGACCCACAGGGCACCGAGGAGGCGCCCGTCCGCAGCGGCGAGCGGGACGGCGAGGTAACCGACGGGGCGACCCTCCCGGCATGAGGGGTGGCCGTCCCGGACGATGAGGGGTGCGTCGACCGTGACCGGGGCGAGCGTGATCCGGGCGGAGGCGGCGCGCAGGAGGTGGGCGGCGAGGCCGGTGGTCCGGTCGAGCGCGTCCGCGGGGGCGACGATCTCGACCTCCGTCGGGGGTGGCGTCGTCCGCGACCGCATGTCGAGCCCCCCTCCGCCGCTGGACCGCGGACGCATTCAACCATGATGCGCTTGTCGTGTCGCAAACGTGGGGGAATCCGGCGCCGCATGCCGCCGGAAGGGTGGCTGGTGACGGTCCGTCCGGACGGATGGTGTACCAGTGACGGTGTGGCGACTGATTCGACCCTGCCTGCTCACCGGCACCGTGCGCTGCTGCTGCGCCGGGAGGCCATCGGTGACTTCGAGGACCCGGGACCCCGCCCGCTCCCCGACCCCGATCCGCTGATGCGCTGGGGCCGGCCGGCGCTCCTGCCGCTCAGCTCGGTCATGCGCGTGCAGACGGACGAGCCCGTCCTGTCGCTCACCTACGACGACGGCCCGCACCCCGAGCAGACCCCCGAGCTGCTCGACGTCCTCGCTGAGTTCGGTGCCCGTGCGACCTTCTTCGTCCTGACGGACGCCGTCGAGGCGCACCCCGAGATCGTGCACCGGACCCTCGCCGAGGGCCACGAGATCGCCCTGCACGGGATCGACCACGCCCGGCTCACGGCGGTGCCGGGCCGCGAGGCGCTGCGCCGGATCCGGACCGGAAAGCGCCGGCTGGAGGCGGTGACCGGCCGCCCCACCCGGTTCTACCGGCCCACGTACGGGGCGCTCGGCCTGACGGTGGCCGGCGGCAGCCGGGCCCTCGGCCTGGACGTCGTCATCTGGTCCGCCTGGGCGCGGGACTGGGCCGACGGACCGGTGCAGGAGATCGCCGACCGGGCGATCGGGGCGCTGCACCCGGGGGCGATCGTGCTGCTCCACGACCGCACGGACGACGCCGAGGCGGAGGCCGCGGGCGCCCTGCCGACCTTCTCCCGGGCCGAGGTCACCCGGCGCATCCTGACGGCGATGCGGGCGGGCGGGTACACGTCGGTGCCCGTCGGCGAGCTGGTGGACCGCCACCGGGTGGTGCGCTCGGTCACCGTGCAACGACCCCGGGTCCTGCGGCGCTGACGCGGGTCCGGCCCGAGGGGACGACGACCCGCTGCTGGACCCGCGCTCGGACCCGCCCCTGGACCCGCGGTGTCGCGGACCGGGCCCGGCGGCGCGCCCGCGTCGTCCATGATGGCCACCGTCACCCGATCGGCCCACCGGCCGACCACGTCACGTCACCGAGGAGACCCATGCCGGCGCAGCGCTGGATCGTCGTCGCCGACTCGTCGTTCCTGCCCGCGCACGGGGGCGGGGAGCGCGAGCATCTCGGCTTCGTCCGGGCGGTGGCGCGCAGCGGCCGGTTGGCGCTGCTCGTCGTCCCGGGCGCCCGGGAGGCCGACATCCTCGCCTACCAGCGCGAACTGGGGGACGTCCCGGTGATCGTCACCGAGCGCCGGACCACGCCGCTCATGCTGCTGCACCCCACCAAGCCGTACGTCGTCGCCTCCCGGCCGGCGCCGCGCTGGCTCGCGGCGCGGTCGGCCGCGCTCGCGCCGGACGCGACCGGCGTCGTCGTCTTCTCGTACAAGTCCCGCGAGCTCGGCGAGGTGATCGCCCGCGGGCTCGGCCTGCCCGCCGTCCTGCGGCAGCACAACCGGGAGGGCGCCTACCACCGCAGCCTGGCCGGCGGGACGTCGGGCCCGCGCGGCCTGGTCCTGGCGTGGGAGGCGCTGCGGATCGAGCGTGACGAGCGCCGGGTGGGACGCGCGGGCTGGCTGGCCGGCACGGCGGACATCTCGCTGTCGGACGCCGAGTGGCGGCGCGGCACGGGTGCGCACCACGTCGTCCATGTCCCGCCCTTCGCGCTGGACCTCGGGCCGGCCGCGGCGTCGTCGGGGTCCGGCGCCGATACCGATACCGATGCCGCGGGGCCGGGGTCCGACGTCGCCGGGCCGCCGCGGGTGCTCTTCCTGGGCGCGCTCGACGTCGCCACGAACACCGAGGCGATCGGCTGGTTCCTCGACCAGGTCTGGCCGAAGGTGACCGCCGGCCACCCGGACGTCGTGCTGGACGTCGTCGGTCGCGGGCCGACGCCGGCGCTGCGGGCCCGGCTCGCCACCGCGCCCCGGGTGACCCTGTCGGCCGACGTCCCCGACGTGCGCCCCTACCTGGCCCGGGCCGCCGTCGCGGTCAACCCGGCCGTGTCCGGGTCGGGCGTGAACATCAAGGTCATCGAGTACCTGGACGCCGGGATCCCGCTGGTCAGCACGTCCCTGGCGACGCGTGGCCTGCCCCTGGCGGCGGGCACCGACCTGGAGGTCCAGGACGACGAGGGCGGCTTCGCCGACGCCGTCCTGCGCCTGCTCGACGATCCCGCCGCCGCCCGGGTCATGGCCGAGCGGGGGCGGGAGCACGTGCGCCGGATCCTGGACCCGGACGCCAACCTGGACCGGATCGCCGACCTGCTGTCGCAGGGCCGCCGCTGATCTCGCCCGGCCCGCCGACGCTCTGCGGGAGGGGTCAGGAGGCGGCCGGCGTCGCCAGGTTCGGCTTCTGGCCCCACAGCTTGCGGTACTCGGCCGCCGACTTCGGGTTCTGGCCGGAGTCGAACAGGGCGGAGCCGAGGGAGTCCTCGGCCTCGTTGAAGTAGTTCTCGTAGGCGAGGATGTCCTTGTTGCCCAGGAAGAACGAGTACATCGAGTAGATGAAGAACGGGTTGTCGCCCGTGCCGTCGCGCTGCTGGGACGCCACGCCCCACTCCGGGACGGACATCTTCTTGTGGTGCGCCCGGGCGAAGTCGGCCACGTCGCCGAGGCCCGGCGCGTCCGAGGGGTGCAGGCTGGCGTCCCACTCGCCCTGGTTGCGGGCCTTGACGTGGTACTGGTCGTACCGGTCACAACCGATCACGTCGACGACGTCGTCCCCGGGGTAGAGCTTGGTCAGGCCGTCCAGCCGGTCGGACCCGCCCTTGAACGCCGTGCCGCAGCCGATGTCGAACCCGATCGTCAGCTTGGGGGAGGCGGCCTTGAGCACGCCCTGGACGTGCCGGAAGGCCGCCTTGAAGTCCTCGGCGCGGCCGGCGTCGGCACCCCACGGGAACCAGGTGCCGTTCGCCTCCAGCCCGATCCGCACGAAGCTGTCCTGCCGGCCGTGCTTGTTCAGCACCTCGGCGACCGCCTGGAAGGCGTCGTCGTGCTTGCCCGCCGCGACGTCCGCGAGGGTGCCCTCGTCCTTGCTGGGCAGCAGCGGCAGGCCGTAGGAGAGCCGCCCCTTGAACCCGTCGAGCGTGCCCACGTGCCAGTCGGACGCCTTGAGCTCGTCCCACGTCTTGTAGGCCGGGTAGGTGGTGACGACGTCGGCCGGCTGGCCCCGCCAGTCCCCGAAGCCCTGGACGCGCTCGGCCGAGAGCGAGCCGCCGGTCCAGGCGCCGCTCAACCAGGTGCGGCCCGCGGGCAGCGTCGCGGCGCGCCCGGTGGCCGACGGCACGGTGCCCGGCGCGTCCGCCACCGTCACCCCGCGGAGCTTGACGTACGCCACCGTGGCCGCCGCACCCAGGACGAGGACGACGCCGGCCACCGCCGGGATCAGGAACCGGGGCGACCGCAGGCCGCGCGCGCGGGACCGCCCCGACCCGCCGCCGCCGGGGCCGCCGGGGCCGTTCGGGCCGGCCGGTCCGTTCGGGCCGGCCGGCTGCGACCACTCGGGCCGGGCGCCGAGGCCGCTCGGCAGGACCTGGGTGACCGCCGGCCCCGACGTGGCGGGCGGGAGGACCTGGGTCGCCGGGTCGTGCCCGTTCGGTGCGGCCGTGCCGGAGCCGACGGCCCAGCCGTGACCGGGCAGGGGCTGCTCGTAGGGCTGACCGTTCCCCGAGGGTGCGCCGTACGGCTGGTTCGGCGACCCCGGGTCATGCGGCGCACCGTAGGGTGACGGTGGGTTCCCCTGCGGGACCGGACGGGTCGTGGGGTCGTCGCGCCAGCCGTCGTGGGACATGCGGTCATGCTAGGCATCGCCCGGTTAACAGGTGCCACCTTGTACTGTTCCGACGTGACGAAGCTGCCCGACCAGCCCCGGCTGCGGATCGTGTACCGGTCCCACGGCGGCGAGAACATGAAGTCGCGCCCGGCGTTCTACAGCAAGCTGCTGTCGCTCGCCTCGGTGGTGCGGGCGGCGCAGGAGTCCGGTCAGGAACCGCACCTGATCTTCTGGAACGACGGTCCGATCCCGGCGGACCGGCTCGAGGTGATGCGTGCCAGCGGCGAGGTGGTCCGGATCGACGCCGGCAGCAACCGCGGCTCCTACCGCGCCGCGATCGACATGGCCGCGCACAGCGACTGGTCCTCGCGCGACCTCGTCTGGTTCGCCGAGGACGACTACCTGTACCGGCCGGGGACCTTCCGGGCGATCATGGCGGCCGCCACGGCGATCCCGGGGGCGGACTACCTCTCGGTGTTCGGCGGCTCCGCCCTCGACGTCAACAGCCCGCTGCGGGCCTTCCGCGCCTACCCGCGGCTCGGGGCGGTCGACGTCCCGGACCCGGTCGAGGCGGGCGGCCACCTCTGGTTCCGCGGGGTGAGCACGACGAGCACCTTCGGCGTCCGGCTGGGCGTGCTCCGCGAGGACCGCACCCTGCTGCGCCTGGTGCCGTACAGCGGCGGTTCCTGGGACCACACCACCTGCCTGACGGTGCAGGGCCGCCAGCCCTTCGCGTGGAGCGACCTGCGGGACGAGCTGCTGCCCTTCGGGTCCGAGCCGCCCCGGCAGTGGCCGGCATCCATCGCGCGCGGCGTCGTCCGGTCGGGCGTCAATCTGCGGTCGCGGCGCGCGCCCGAGCACCGGCGCTCGCTGTACCTGTGCGACCCGGTGGGTGCGGTCCACCTGGAGCTCGCCAACGCGGACGAGCCGGACCTGACCGACCTGTTGGACAGACCCGAATGGGCGGCGCTCGCCGACAGCACCCGGGCCTGGGGCCGGGAGCGCGGGATCGTGATCCCCGAGCACGCCGCGGTCGGCTGACCCGCCGCCGCGGGTCGGCGCGCGGGGCGCCGAGGGTCGCCCGGGTCGCTCGGGTCAAGTCCCCCTGCGGGCCGGCCGACGTTCTCGGGGACGCTTGTCGCCGCCCCAGGAGGTCGCTCGGATGTCCGGACCGCGACGTGGTGCACCGGACGCCGGGACCGCCGTCCCCGGCCGGCGCGGAGTGCTCACCGCGCTGGGCGGAGGCCTCGTCCTGGCGTCGCTGGCCGCCTGCGGCAACAAGGAGGTCGCCGCGGACAACACCGCGCAGGCGCTGCCGTCGGTGCCTGAGCGGGACGACACCGAGGTGCTGACCTGGAAGCAGGCCCGCAAGCGCCTCGAGGAGGGCAACCTGCGGTTCGTCGAGGGGCGCGTGGCCCATCCGGACCAGTCGGCCGAGCGCCGGACGGCGACCGGTACGGGCGCGCAGCGCCCCTTCGCCACCGTCCTGGCCTGCGCCGACTCGCGCGTGCCGCCCGAGCTGGTCTTCGACCAGGGGCTCGGCGACCTCTTCGTCGTCCGCAGCGCCGGCCAGGTCGTCGATCACGCCGTGCTGGGCACGCTGCAGTTCGGGGTGGCCGAGTTCGACACCCCGCTGCTCCTGGTGCTCGGCCACACCGGCTGCGGCGCAGTAAAGGCGACGCTGGAGGCGGTGGACAAGAAGAGCCCGGCCACCGGCACCGACGTCGACACGCTCGTCGACGCCATCACCCCGGCCGTCCGGGACGCCGAGGGGATGGGCGCCAAGCCGGCGGACGTGCTGGGCGTCGCGGTGGACAACAACGTCGAGCGCGTGGTCGAGGAGCTGGCGGCGGCCAAGGTCCTGGGGATCGCGGCCAAGTCCCGCAAGCTGCGCGTCCTGGGTGCCGTCTACGATCTGGCGACCGGCGAGGTCACCTTCCTCTGAGCCCGGGTCCCCGGGGCCGGCCGGCGACCCGATCGAGGGTGCCCGATCAGGGGGTGCCCCACGGCTCGACCCGGGGGGCGGGGTCGTCGCCCCCAGGTTCCTCGCCGCTCGGCGCGGCCGGTGCCGCCGATGCGGTGGGCGCCGACGGTGCGGCCGGTGCCGAAGGTGCGGCCGGTTCGGGGGTCACCGGCGTCACGGGCGTCACGGGGGACACCGGGTCTGCCGTCGTCGCCGTCCCGGCCTCGCCCTTGCGCTCGGAGAACGCCCGTCGCAGCTCGTCGGAGGCCTGCCCCAAGGTGGCGCCCAGCGCCTCGACCAGCGACTGGCCCACCTGCTTGACGTCGGCCTTGACGGCCTGGTCGCGAGCGGCCGTGCCGATGGCCTCGAACGCGTCCTGCAGGGCCCCGCCGACGCGGCGCGCGGCGTCGGACAGCTCCGCCCGCGACTGCTGGCTCTCCGCCTCGCTCTGGGCGCCGTGCTGCTCCTCGTAGTGGATTTTCAGCTTGCGCCCGAGCTCGCTGAGCTTGTCGCCGGTCTCGTTCCATGCTCCTCTGACATCTGCCATGTTCCACACTTATCGCCCTTTCCCCGTGCTCGCCAGGGTGCTAGCGCCCGGGTTCCGGCAGCTCCCGGCGCTTGTCGCGGAGCAGTCACTCCTTGTCTGGACAGAGCACGGACGGTAGCGTGGCGCACTCCGGTATCGGCGCAATTCGGGCCCGAGCGCGCCAACCGTGACCGTCAGGTCGAGGTTTACTGTGGTCGCGGGCGATTCGCGTGCCAGAACGTGGTCGGGGTCTGGCACGATTTCACAGGATCGATGACGACGAGCATCGGCCCGGTCGCACGGTCGCGTCCGGGTTCGTCCGTACTGGGCTGCCCGGGGAGGGCGAGATGGCTGTATCGATCGCGGTATCGAGCGCGACGGCGCTCGAGGGCGCCGTGCGGGCGGCCGCCGGCCCCACCGTGAACACGACCGGCGTCGTCGAGTGGGGCGTCAAGAACATCCTCCCCCTCATCCTGCTCATCATCGGGATCTCGATCATCGCCAGCGCCCGCAAGGGCCGGATGTCGGAGAACGCCAACACGCTGACCAATGTGATCATCGGCGCCGCCGTGATCGGCAGTGCGGCGCTGGTGTTCGCGTTCGCCACGTCGCTGAGCAACCTGCTCCTCGCCGGCTGAAGCCATGCGCGTCGCCCCGGACGACGAGGTGTACCGCGTCAACACGGTGTGGTTGGGCCCCCGCGGCCTGACGTTCCCGTGGACGGCGCGGTACCTGGCCTACGCGGTGTGGCTCGTCACCTTCCTCGTCGTGATCGGCTTCGAGGTCGTCGTGCCCGGGCTGTCGCCGGGCATCCCGCCGACTTGGGAGGTCGTCATCACGACGCTCTTCACGTACGCGGTGATGGGTCTGGTCGACCACGAGCGGCCGGTCGCGGCGGTCTGGCAGACCTTCACGGCGGACCTTTCGGCCCCACGCCGGGCAACATCACGACCGACGGTCACCTCTACCCGTAAGGTGCGGATCAGGCAGACGCGACACCGCGGACTGCAAAGGTCGAGCGGCGGCCTGCGGGCCCTGACCGGTCGCGCGGTCCGCCGATCGGTGCGACGCAGCGTCCCGCGGAAGGTCGGTTGATGGCGGCACGGTCCGGATCCGAGGCAGGTCAGCGCCGCCCGGCGCGGCTGCCGCTGGCCCTGCGCCGGATCGACGGCAACCTCGCGTTCGGGGCGGGCTCCGCCTGGGCGTGGTTCTGGGTGCCCAGCGAGCGGTGGGCGTTCCGCCCGGACGGCGAGCGCGCCAACCTCGTGATCGACCTGGCGTCCCGCGTCGCCTCGCTGGGCGGGCGCCAGCTGCACCTGCGCGTGACGTCCCGCCCCTACCCGGCGGCCTCGTGGGCGCGCGGGCTGGACCAGCGCACGCCCGACCCGCTGCGGACGTCGGCCGGCCCGACCTGGGCGGACCACCTGGTCCGCGCGCAGCGGCACGTGCGCGCCTCGACCATGGCCGACAAGGAGATCTACCTCGGGGTCCGGCTCGCCGAGGCGGGCGGGATCGGCGGCGGCCTGGGCCGGCTGTTCGGCGGCCGGACCCGGGGGCCCGGCCGGGAGCGGCTCGAGCGGGACGCCGCGCTGGTCGCCGAGACGGTCGCGGGCGCCGGGCTGTACGCGCGCCCGGTGGCGGCGGCCGAGCTGGAGTGGTTGCTGCACCGCTCGCTCGGCCTCGGGCTGCCGGCCCCCGGGTCGCTGTCGCCCGTCCGCGACGGCACGTGGGAGACCGAGGACCTGTTCGAGATCAGCGACCAGGTGGGCTTCGAGGCGGAGCCGTTCGGGCAGACCGTAAAGATCATCCGCCGGGGTGGCACGCGCGAGCCCGTCGTCCGGCACGCCGCCGTGATGACCATGGGCCGGGTCGAGACGGTCGAGGTGCCCGAGACCGCCCAGGACCCGTGGCTGGTCCAGACGGACCGGCTCCCGTTCGGCGTGGAGTGGTCGATCCGGCTCGACGTCCTGGACGGCCAGCAGGCGCTGGACGCGGTGGCCCGCAAGCTGCTCGTCGTCCGCGACATGCAGCGCCACTACCGCGAGCACGACCTCGACGAGCCGCTGGCGCTCGAGCGGCAGGCGCGCCAGGCGCGCGAGATGCAGGACGCGATGTCGTCCGGCGGCGACGTCGCGGGCACCCGGGTGCACGGCTGGTTCCGGATGGCCGTCTCGGCCGACACCCCGGAGCAGTGCCTGGAGCGGGTGCGCGCGGTGACCGACGTCTACCGCAAGCGGCGCATGACCGTCGTCCTGCCGAAGGGCCAGTTCGGGTTGCTGCGCGAGTTCGTGCCCGTCGAGCCGCTGTCGTCGACGGCGTACCGGCGCCGGTTGCCGGTCGTCTATTTCGCGGCGGGGATGCCGCACGCGTCGTCCCGGCTGGGCGACCGGCGTGGCCCGTACATCGGGCACACGTCGACGTCGAGCCGCCGGGCGGTCATGTTCGACACCCACTTCGCGACCGAGGTCCGCGAGACGTCCGGGCTGGTGCCGATCGTGGGCGCGCTCGGGTCGGGCAAGTCGGTGCTCGCGGGCCTGATCACCTACGAGGCCGTGCGCCGCGGCATCCAGGCCGTCGTCCTCGACCCGTCCGGGCCACTGGCCAACCTGACCCGGATGCCCGAGCTGCGCGGCCAGGCCCGCCACATCGACCTCACCACCGCGGCCCCCGGCACCCTGAACCCGTACGCCGTCGTCCCCGAGCCGCGGCCCGCCGACCACCCGGACGACGACGCCCTCACCGAGGCCCGAGCCCTGGCCACCCAGGACCGCAAGATGCTCGCCCTGGACGTCGCGTCGATGCTGCTGCCGCCGGGGCTCGCCTCGATGGCGCGCACCCGGATGCTGCTGACCGAGGCGGTCCGGTCCACGCGCGGCGCCCCGATGACCAGCCTGTGGAGCGTCGTCGAGCTGCTCGAGGCCACCGGCGAGGACGACGCCGGCGACATCGCCGCGTACCTGCGCGACATGGCGGAGCTGCCGCTGGCCCGCCTGTTCTTCCCCACCGGTCCGGTCGGCGACCCGCAGGGCGTGGGCGACCAGACGCTCACCGTCCTCACCATGCCGGGCCTGGTCCTGCCCCCGCCCGGCGTCAGCCGCGAGCACTGGTCGACGAGCGAGCAGCTCGCCGTCCCGCTGCTGCACCTGGCCTGCTGGTACGCCACGCGGGCGATCTACGGTCGCCCGCGCGACGAGCGCAAGCTCATCGCCCTCGACGAGACGCACTTCCTCGCCGACTGGGGCGCCGGGCGCTCGCTCTTCACCCGACTCGGTCGCGACTCCCGGAAGTGGAACACCTGCGTGCTCGCCGCCTCCCAGAACCCCTCCGACGTCCTCGGCATGGAGGTCTCCAACTTCATCTCCTCCGCCTTCGTGGGCCGCATCGAGGACGACGAGGTCGCCGCGGACGCGCTGCGCATGCTCCGGATCCCGGCGGGCGTCGGCTACGAGTCGGTGCTGGCGCGGCTCTCCCCGCGCGGTGCGCCGGGCGAGCGGTCGGCACTGCGCGAGTTCGTCATGCGTGACGTCGACGGCAACGTCGACCGGATGCGCGTCGACCTGGACCACCTGCCCGAACTGCTGGCGGCCCTGGACACCACCGCGCGGCCGCACGAGCGGGAGCTGACGGCGCGCCCGTCCGGGGGCCGGGCCGACGCGACCGCGCCCTGGGACGTCCCGGCGCTGCCGACGTCCGCCGACCCCGACCCCGACGGCGAGGGCGTCCCCGGGAAGGCGGTGGCCCGGCGCTCGGCGGCCGCGGCCGGCTGGGCGCGCACGGTCTCCCACCCGGACGGGGGGCGGCCCGAGCCGTACCGGCCGTCCACGCCCCAGCGTGACCCGGGCGAGCCCCGGCCGGACGCCGGCGGTGAGGGCGCCACTCCCGGAGCGGACGGGCAGGGGGTGCACGTTGCATGAGCCGCACCGGTGGATGGAGGCGGCTGGCGGCTGCCCTGGCGACGTTCGTGGTGGCGTTCGCGGGGCTCACCGTGGCCGGCGTCGCGGTGCCCTCGACGGCGACGGCGACGGCGACGGCGACGGCTCGGGCGACGGCGAAGGCGATCCCGTTCCCGGGTGGCTCGGACTGCAAGGACGCACCGACCCCTGAGGTTCCCGGGCGCGGCGTCGAGGCGTTCTTCGAGCCCGCCCCGGCCACCCCGCCGGCCGCGAGCGACCCGTTCCAGCAGGGCGCGACGACGTCGATCCACGAGCAGTACGGGTACGCCGGACTGCGGTGGAACACCTACGACCTCGGCTGCACCGGCTCTCCCGAGGCCAGCGTCGGCACCACCGTCGCGAACTGGCTGTTCACCGTGCCCAAGGCGGTGGTGGCCGCCACCGGAGCACTGCTCGGCGCGGCGTTCCAGCCCGACTTCCTCAAGGTCTTCGACCCCCTCATCCGGTCCGTGGTCGACGCGCTGCGCCGCAGCGTGTTCGACCAGTGGGCCGGCCTGGTGCTCGCCGCGCTGGGCTTCCTCATCGTCTGGCGCGCCCGGAAGGCCTCGCTCCGCGGGACGGCGTCGGCGATCGGCTGGGCGCTGCTGGTCATGGTCATCGCCACGGTGCTGGTCCGTTGGCCGCTCGCGGCCGGCCAGGCCGCCGACGCCACCGTCACCACGACGATGTCGGCCGTCACCTCCGCCCTCGACGAGCAGGACGCCACCGGCCGGACGTCGACGGGCACGACCGCCGCGAACAACCTCCACGACGCGCTGCTCTACCAGGTGTGGCTCGGCGGCGAGTTCGGCGACGCCAACTCGGTGGTGGCCCGCACGTACGGCGCCAAGCTCTTCGACGCACAGGCGCTCACCTGGGCGGAGGCCGCCACCCTCGCCCAGGACCCGGCCGCCGGCGCGGCCATCATCGAGAAGAAGAAGGCCCAGTGGCAGGAGGTCGCCGCCCACGTCAAGGCGGACGACCCGGACGCCTACGAGTACCTGGTCGGCCGGCGCACCGACGCCCGAATCGGGTTCGCCGCGCTCTCGCTGTTCGCGGTGGCGTGCGCCGTCCCGTTCCTGCTGACGGCGGCACTGCTCATCGTCGGGGCGCTGATCATCACCCGGTTCGCGGTCATGCTCTTCCCCGCGATCGCCACCCTCGGACTCTTCCCGACGATGCGCAACCTCGTCGTCGGGGTGGGCAACACGGTGGCGGCGGCGATCATCAACGCCATCGTCTTCGGGCTGGGCAGCGCGGTCATGGTCAAGGCGTTCGGCGTCATCATGGCGCCGGGCGCGGGCCTGCCCGCCTGGCTGGTGGTCGCCCTGGTCCTGCTGCTCACGCTGGTGATGTGGGTCGCGCTGCGCCCGTTCCACCGGCTCACCGCGATGGCCTCGACGCGCCGCAACGGCTTCGCCGACGCGGCCGGGGCCCTCGGGACGGTCACGCGCGGCCTCGGCCGCGTCGGCGGCCGGATCGCCGGGACGGCCGCCGGCGTCGTCGTCGGGGAGGGCGCCGCCCGTCGCGACGGCAAGGACCGGACGGACGCCGACGGCCAGGACGGCCCCCGGGCCGAGGCCGACCGTCGCACGGGCTGGGACGGCGAGGGCGCCACCCCGCGCGGCGAGCTCGCGGGCGGGGGCGGCGAGCTCACCGGCCCCGCGTCGGGCGCGGAGGGGCGCGCCGGTCGCGGGAGGCCGGTCCTCGGATCCGGTGGCGGCTCGTCGTCCGGGTCCTCGGGGTCGGGTGCTCCGGGGGCGTCCGGGACGTCGTCGTCCGCGGGTGGTTCGAGCGGTTCGGGTCGGGGGGTGGGCCGCTTCCTGCCGGGACGCCGTTCCGGCGGCGAGCCCGCGGAGGCCGGCGGCGAGCTCGTCGCGGCGGACGTCGGCCTGCCGGCGGCGACCCGCCGCCCGCAGGCTCCCACCCGACCGGCCGGTGACCCGACCGGCGCCGGCGCGCCGGGTGCCGGGCGGCGATCCCCGGCGGGGTCGACGTCCTCCGGCGGTGGCCGGGCGGGCGTGCCGCCCGAGGCGACGGACGCGGGGGCCGCCCCGTCCACCGCGGTCGCCCGGAGCCGGCCCGGCGCGCCCCGGCCGGTGACTCCGCGGCGTCCGGCCGATCGCCCGGTCCCGCGCCGCTCGGAGGGCATGGACGACGTCGACCTCACCGACGGCACCGACCTCACCGGCGCCGACGCGGCCGACATCGCCGGTGGGGCCACCGCCGGCCGCGGCTCGCGGCCGGGCGGCAACGACGACGCCTACGCCGTGTACCGCCCGCGGGACCGCGGCCGCGGGGACTGACCGTCGTGGCCGACGTGCTCGCCTGGTGCTTCCACTCGCCCCGCCGGCTCCTGGTCGTCGCGGTGGCCCTGCTGGCCGTCGTGATCGGGATCGGCGCGGGGGTGCGTGCGCTCACCCCGGGACCCGCCCCGACCGCCTCGCGGCCGCCGGCGCCGGTGGCCGTGGCGGAGGCCGGTCCGGCGGTCGCCGCCGCGGTCTCCTTCGCCCGGGCCTGGGCGACCAAGGCGCCCACGGCCACCGTCGAGCAGTGGCGCGCGGGCGTGCAGCCGCTCGTCACCCCCGAGTTCGGCCGCTTGCTGGCCACCACCGACCCGGCCGCGCTCCCGGGCGGCGGCCCGACGGGGCAGCCGGCGGTGCGGTTCCTGTCGTCGGCGTCGTCGCTGGTCGAGGTGCCGCTGAGCACCGGCCGGCGCGTGCTCGTGACCGTCGTCCTGCTGGGCGGGCGCTGGCTGGTGAGTGACGTCCAGCCGCTCGCGGGCGACCTGGGCGACGTCGGCGCGACGGGATCGGCGGGCTGACCGTGGGTCGCGCGCTGCTGAGGGCCGTGGCCGGGATGGTCGTCGTCGTCACGCTGACGTTCGCCGGGGTCGTGACGCTGCTCTTCCTCGGGACGGGCGACCGCAGCGGCACGACCGGCGCGGGGACGTCGCTGTGCAGCTCCGAGGTGGTCAACGTGGGGCAGGTGCGCGACCTGGACGCCGACCAGCTCGCGAACGCCAGCACGATCATCGGGGTGGGCCGCGGCATGCAGGTGCCGGTGCGCGGGGTCGTCGTCGCGCTCGCCACGGCGATGCAGGAGTCGACGCTGCGCAACCTGTCCTACGGGGACCGGGACAGCGTCGGCCTGTTCCAGCAGCGGCCGTCGTCCGGCTGGGGCACCGTCGCAGAGCTGACGACGCCCGAGGTCGCGGCGCGCAAGTTCTACGCCGCGCTGCTGCAGGTGCCCGGGTGGTCGGCGCTGCCGGTGACCGAGGCGGCGCAGCGGGTGCAGCGGTCCGCGTTCCCGCTGGCGTACGCCAAGTGGGAGGCGCTGGCGACGGCGATCGTGGACGCGGCCGGGTCGGGCGGCACGCCGGCGCTGGACTGCGCGACGTCGATCGGGGTGACCGCGCCGCCCGGCTCGGTCGGCGACATGCTGCGGATCGCGCTCGGCCAGCAGGGCAAGCCGTACGTGTGGGGGGCCACCGGGCCGGACGCCTTCGACTGCTCCGGACTGATCGTCTACTCCTGGCGGATGGCGGGCTACCGGATCTCGGTGCGGACGTCGGAGCAGATGTACGCCGTCTCGGACCCGGTGCCGGCCGGCAGCGAACAGCCCGGTGACCTGCTCTTCACCCACTTCGCGGCGGCCGGGCCCGGGCACGTGATGATCGTCGTCCGGCCGGGGCTGGCGGTGGAGGCACCCAGCACCGGGGACGTCGTCAAGCTGATGCCCTACCAGGCCTCGCAGTGGACGATCGGGCGGCTGCGCAGCAGCGTCCTGACGCCCATCACCGACGCCTGACCTGCGAGTCCTCCGTTCTGCGGACCACCGCGACCCGCCTTCATCACCTAGAGTGTCCGTGCATACGCACGAAGTGACGAGGCGAGGGGGTTCTGCCGATGGCACCGCCCAGCCCGTCCGTCGTCCGCGAGGCCCTCACGCTGTCGCGGTCGGGCCCGTCCGTCGCCGCTGCCGGCGCACCTGCCGGTCCCGCCGTCGGGCCGCCGGTCGGCGGCCCGGACGCCGCGCCGCTCGTCGGGTCGCCCGCGCCGGTCGGCGCCGCGCCCGCCGGTCGGCCCGCGCCGGGGACCGGGGCCGCTGCCGGCACCGCTGCCGCTGCCGGGGCCGCGGGGGCCGGGGCCGCGCCGTTGGCGGACGCCCCGGCGGCGCGACGTCCCGGCGTCCCGGCCGCCCGCCGCCCGGCCCCCCGGACCCCGGGGTCGGGCGGGTCGCGGCGGTACCGGCTGCGGGGCCGGCACATCCGCGAGCACCGGATGGTCCGGGTGGGGCTGGCGCTCGCCGCGGCGGACATCGCGGTCGCCGACGACCTGCTCGTGCTCCAGGTGCTGCGGCTGCAGCCGCTGGCCGACCTCGACCCGGCGCAGGTCTGCGCGGTCTCCGCCCTGCCGCCGAGCATCGTGGCCTCGTCGCTGGACCGGCTGGTCCGCAGCGGGCTGGCCCGCGACACCCTGGTGGACGGGCGGGTCAGGTACGGGCTCCCGTGATCGGGTGGCTGGAGCCGTGGCCGACGTCGGCGAACGGCGCGCTGCTGGTGGGCGCCCTGCTGGTGGGGGCCGTCAGGGGCGCCGTCGGGCTGGCGGACGCGCGGCTGCGCGCGGGTGACTGGCCGCTGTGGCGCTGCGGTGCCGCCGTCCCGACCGTCGTCGTCCACGACGTGGGCACGGGGCTGCTCGCCCTGGCCGTGCTGGCCGCGGTGCCCGTGCGGTGGCTCCCGGCGGGAGTGCCGCCGGTGCCCGTCGTGGCGGCCGGCGCGGTGGCGGCCCTGCTGCTCAGCGGGGTGCTGGTGCGCCGCCGGCGCGGCCTGCCGTTCGCGGCCGTGGGCCGGGCCGGCGCGCTGGCCCAGGAGCCGATGCTCACCGTGCGGGGCCGGCTGCTGGTCCGGGTCGAGCGGCGGGCGGCGCGCGCGTCGGCCCGGTGGATCGGGGACCGGCTCGAGCGGTGCAGCCGCCGGGCCGGCGTCCCCGACGACCTGCTGCTGCCGGCGGTGTGGGCGCCGGCCCGGCTCCGGCTGCGGGAGAGCGTCGGCGTGGGCCGCACCGAGGTCGCGCTGCTGCTCCTGCAGGCCCAGGCGGTCGTGGACGACGCCTCGCCGCCCCACGAGCGGCTCCTCACCCTGCTCCACCTGGTCCACGACCGGTCCGGACGGCGCGGCGTCCGCTCCGTGCTCGACCAGGCCGTCCGCGGGCCGCTGCGGCACGGGCGCAGCGGGGCGCCGTCCTGGGGCGTCGGCCCGGGAGCGGTCCCGGGTCCGCTCGACACCGCGCCGCCGAACCCCTTCCCCACGCGCGCCACCCGCTGAACCCGAACGGCCCGACGGCCCGGACGGCCCGGCGGCTCAGACCACCCCGCAGTGGCGCATCGCGGTGAGCGCCAGCGCACCGGCGACCTCCGCCAGCTCGGCGACCGGCACGTCCTCGCCGCCGGTGTGCGCCTGCCGGACGTCGCCGGGGCCCAGGTGCAGCGCCGGGATCCCGGCCGCGGCGTAGAGCCGCAGGTCGCTGCCGTAGGGAGCGCCGCGCTCGGCCGGCGCCGCGTCGGCCCCGGTCGCCGTCGTCCACGCGTCCTGCACCAGGGGCAGCAGCGGGTGCTCGCGGGGGAGCCGGCCGCTGGCGAACTGCCCGCCCCACCAGGTGACGCGCACGGGGTGGTCCCGCAGCCAGGGGTCGGCCGCGCAGACCGCCGCCACCGCCTGCTCGAACGCCGCGCGGGCCTGCGCCGGGCTCTCGTCCAGGCGGACGCCGTAGCGGCCCTCCGCCACCAGCAGGTCCGGGACCGTGCTCGCCCAGTCGCCCGCCCGCACGGTCCCGACGGAGAGCGGGTACGGGATCGGACAGCCCGCCATGAGCGGGTCCGCACAGGCGGACCGCTCGCGCTCCAGCTCCAGCAGGGCGCGGTGCACCGGCTCGAACGCGGTGACGGCGCTCGTCCCCTCGTAACGGGCGCTGCCGTGCGCCGCCCGTCCCGGCACCTCCAGCCGGAACGTCAGCGCACCCGCGCACGCCGTCACGACCCGGCGGGACGTCGGCTCGCTGATCACGCAGGCGTCACCCCCGTGCCCGCGTGCCAGCGTGGCGAAGGCGCCGAGGCCGCCGTCCTCCTCGCCGACGACGCTGTGGACGGCGAGCGTCCCGGCCAGCACCACACCGGCCTCGCGCAGGGCCCGGACGGCGGCCAGGTTGGCGACGACCCCCGCCTTCATGTCGCACGTCCCGCGCCCGACGAGGACGTCGCGCCCGGCCCGCACGCCGGGCCGCGCCCGGTACGGGTCGCCGTCCCAGGTGGCCGGGTCACCGGTCGGGACGACGTCCACGTGCCCGGCCAGGACCAGCGAGGGCGCGCCCGCCTCGGCCCCGGGCAGGGTGCCCACCAGTCCCCAGCCCTCGTCGCGCGGAGCCTCGGTCCCGGGGAAGCCGGGCGCCGAGCGCAGCGCCGGCAGGTCGAGCGCCCAGTGGTCGACGTCCAGGTCGAGCTCGGTCAGGCGCCGCGCCGTCCAGGCCTGGGCCTCGTGCTCGGCCGCGGTGCCGGTGACGCTCGGGACGGCGACCAGCTCGGTCAACTCGCGCACCAGGTCGCCGTCGCGGGCGGCGGTGCGGACGGCGTCGAGCACGGCCTGTTCGAGCCGGGTCGGCGCCGGGGGCGCCTCGGGCCTGGACATGGCGCTCAGGGTAGGGGCCCGCGCCGACGCCGGTGCCGGGAGTCCCGCGGCAGCTGCCTGTAACAGAGCCGAAACCTGGACGGGACCGGGCATGTCACACGCCGGCAGTTCACTCGGAGGTGACCACGGACACTGCAGGGAAACGCACGAGGAGTCGGTTCGATGGCTGCACCCCTCACCGTCACGTCGGAGCCGGCCCTCCGGGACGGCGCCGCGGCCGGGACGGCGCCCGACGCCGGGCCCGACCGCCTCGCCGAGCTCGTCGCGGCGCACGACGTCCGCTTCGTGCTGGCGATGTTCGTCGACCTGGCGGGCAAGCCGTGCGCCAAGCTGGTCCCGGCGCGCAGCGCCGACGAGCTGCAGGACGAGGGCGTCGGCTTCGCCGGGTTCGCCGCCGGGCCGCTCGGGCAGACGCCGTCCGATCCCGACATGATCGTGCGCCCGGACCTGCGGTCGTTCACCCCGCTGCCGATGGTGCGCGAGGGCATGGCCGTCGTCCAGTGCGACCCCTACCTGCGCGGCGAGCTCTGGCCGTTCGCCCCGCGGGTGATCCTGGCGGCCGTGGCGGAGCAGCAGCGCGCCAGGCGGCGCGAGCTGTTCGTCGGCGCGGAGGCGGAGTACTTCCTGGTGGAGCGGCTCGCCGACGGGTCGATCCGGCCCGCCGACAGCCTCGACCGCGCCGACCAGCCCTGCTACGACGCGCACGGCCTCACCCGGATGTACGACCACCTGACCTCGGTCGCCGACGCGATGAACGGCCTCGGCTGGGGCAACTACGCCAGCGACCACGAGGACGCCAACGGCCAGTTCGAGCAGAACTTCACCTACGACCGGGCCATGGTCACCGCCGACCGGATCGTCACGCTGCGGTACCTGGTGCGGTCCCTCGCCGAGCGGCGCGGCCTCACGGCCACCTTCATGCCCAAGCCCTTCGCCGACCGCACCGGCAGCGGGATGCACTTCCACCTGTCCCTGTGGGACGGCGCGTCGCCGCTCTTCCCGCGGGCCGACGGCGAGGCCCCCGACCCGCACGGCCTGGGCCTGTCCGACCTGGCCTACGCCTATGTGGGCGGCCTGCTCGACCACGCGCCGGGGCTGAGTGCGGTCATCACGCCCACCGTGAACTCCTACAAGCGGACCGGCGCGCGCTCCACCGCGTCCGGCGCCACCTGGGCACCGCGGCGGGCCACGTACGGCGGCAACGACCGGTCGCAGCTCGTCCGGGTGCCGGACGCGCACCGGGTCGAGCTGCGTGCGATCGACGGGTCCGCGAACCCCTACCTCGCCGCGGCGGCCGTGCTCGCCGCCGGCGCGGACGGCGTCGACCGGGCCCTCGACCCGGGCGCCCCGCAGCCTCCCGGCGGTGTGCCGGACGGCGCGCCCGACCTGCCGCGGACCCTGCTCGACGCGTGCGACGCCTTCCTCGCCGACCCGGTCGTCCGCGGCGCGCTGGACGCCGCCGACCCCTCGGCCGGCGTCAGCGCCTACTACGCGGACGTCAAGCGGGAGGAGTTCTACCGCTGGCACGCGGCGGTCAGCGCCTGGGAGATCGACCGCTACCTGTCCGCGTTCTGACCCCTCACTCACGCCGGACCCAGGGAGAGATGCCATGTGCGGGATCGCCGGGCTCCAGCTGCGCGACCCCGCGCTGCACCCGCGCCTCGGCGAGCTGCTCGCCGCCATGACGGCGCAGCTCGCCGACCGCGGGCCCGACTCGGCCGGCATCGGCGTCTACGGCGACCCCGAGCTCGGCCCGCCCGGCCGGACGACGGTCAGCCTCCTCGACGCCCCGCCGGACGCGGCGTCCCGGATCGCGCAGGAACTGTCCGCCGGGGGCCCGGACGGCCCGGTGGACGGCGTCCGGGTGCGCACCCGCGGAGCGACGACGCTGGTCAGCACGGCCCTCGGCGCCTTCACCCAGGGCGCGCTGCTCGCCGCCACGGCCGCCGCGCTGCCCGACGTCCTCGTCACCGGCCACGGCGAGGGGTTCGCCGTCCTCAAGGAGGTGGGCGACCCGCGCGCGATCGCCGAGCGGCTCGACCTGGTGTCGGTCACCGGGTACCAGGCCGTGGCGCACACCCGGATGGCGACCGAATCGGCGGTGACCCGGTCGGGCTGCCACCCGTTCTCGGTCGGGCCGATGCAGTGCCTGGTCCACAACGGGTCCTTCCACAACCACGCCTCGATCCGGCGGGAGCTGGCCGCGGCCGGGGTCCGGTTCGACAGCGACAACGACTCCGAGGTGGGGGCCCGCTTCGTGGCCCACCAGCTCGCGGGCGGCGTCGACCTGGAGAAGGCGCTGCGCCTGCTCGGCGAGCGCTTCGACGGGTTCTTCACGCTGCTGGTCACGACCGGTGACTCGTTCGCCGTCGTCCGGGACCGGATCGCCTGCAAGCCCGCCGTCGTCGCCGAGACGGACGCCTGGGTCGCGATGGCCTCGGAGTACCGCGCGCTGTGCGCCCTGCCGGGCATCGAGTCCGCCCACGTCTTCGAGCCGGAGCCGGAGGAGGTCTACCTGTGGACGCGCTGACCGTGCCGGCCCTGGTCCTGGACGCGTCGGAGCTCGGCGTCCGCGAGGTCAACGCCCGGCTGCGGACCCTGCCGGCCGGGGTCACGGCCCACGTCGTCAACCCGGCCGGGCAGCACAACCTGGCTGTCGCGCTCGACGTCGCGGCACGGGTCGTGCTCGCCGGGCCGGCCGGCTACTACGCGGGCGCGCTGGGCCGGCAGGCGGACGTCGTCGTCACCGGCCGGGTGGGGCCCGGCGCGGCGGAGAACCTGATGTCGGGGAGCGTGCGCGTCGAGGGCTCCGCGGGGCAGAGCCTGGCGGCGAGCGCGCACGGCGGCCTCGTCGTCGTCACCGGTGACGCCTCGCTGCGCGCCGGCATCTCGCTCAAGGGGGGCGAGATCGCCGTCGCGGGGGACGTCGGCCGCTACGGCGCCTTCCTCGCCCAGGCGGGCACGATCCTCGTCGGCGGCGACGCCGGGGCGGACCTCGGCGACTCGCTCTACGAGGCGGTGATCTATGTCGCCGGCCGGATCGCGTCCCTCGGCACCGACGCCCGGGTCGAGGACCTGACGGGCGCGGACGTCGACGCCGTCACCGCGCTCGCGGCGCGCGCCGGCTTCACGCACGTCGACCCGCAGAACGTGACCCGGGTGGCCTCGGCGCGCGAGCTGTACCACTTCACCACCCACCACGCCGGCTCCTACTGACTGACTGACTGACGGGACGGACGGACCGCGATGACCACGCTCCCCACCGACGGCTCCGGCCTGCCCGTGAGCTCGACGTTCCCGCCGCCCGTGCTGGCCGAGATCCGCGAGAAGGCGGCGCTCGGCCGCTACCCGATCCGCGGCATGGGCGCGCGCCGCCCGGTGCCGAACTTCGACGACCTGCTGCTGCTCACCGCGTCCGCGTCCCGCTACCCGCTGGAGGGCTACCGGGAGCGCTGCGAGCTCTCCACCGTGCTGGGCGCCGGCCGGGCCGAGCAGCCGGTCGTGCTCGACATCCCGATCACCATCGCGGGCATGTCCTTCGGGTCGCTGTCGGCGCAGGCGAAGGACGCGCTCGGCCGGGCGGCGTCCGAGGTGGGCACGTCGACGACGACCGGCGACGGCGGCATGACGGACGAGGAGCGCCGCAGCTCGCGGACCCTCGTCTACCAGCTCCTCCCGTCCCGCTACGGCTTCAACCCGGCGCACCTGCTCCAGGCGGACGCCGTCGAGGTCGTGCTCGGCCAGGGCGCCAAGCCGGGGGGCGGCGGCATGCTCCTCGGTCAGAAGGTCGGCCCGCGCGTCGCCGGCATGCGCACGCTGCCCGAGGGGATCGACCAGCGGTCCGCCTCGCGCCACCCGGACTGGACCGGCCCCGACGACCTCCGCATCAAGATCGAGGAACTGCGCGAGGCGACGGCCTGGCGGGTGCCGATCTACGTCAAGATCGGCGCGACGCGCGTCGAGCACGACGTCCGGCTGGCCGTCGCCGCGGGCGCGGACGTCGTCGTCGTCGACGGGATGCAGGGCGGCACTGGCGCGACCCAGGACGCCTTCATCGAGCACACCGGCATCCCGACCCTGCCCGCCGTCCGGCTGGCCGCCGAGGCCCTCGACGACCTCGGCGTCCACGACCAGGTGAAGCTCATCATCTCCGGCGGGATCCGCAGCGGCGCGGACGTCGCGAAGGCGCTGGCCCTCGGCGCGGACGCCGTCAGCATCGGCGTCGCGTCGCTCGTCGCCATGGGCTGCAACGACGACGCCTGGACGGACGCCGACGAGGTGCGGCACGACGTCACCGCCGACTACCGCGCGCTCGGCACGCTGCCCGGCCACTGCACGCACTGCCACACCGGCGCCTGCCCGGTCGGGATCGCGACCCAGGACGACGCCCTCGCCGCGCGCCTCGACCCGGTCGTCGCCGGCCACCGGGTCGCGAACTACCTGCGCTCGCTCGCGATGGAGACGGCGATGCTCGCGCGCGCGTGCGGCAAGGCCGACGTGCACCACCTCGAGCCGGAGGACCTGGTGGCACTGACGGTCGAGGCCGCCGCGATGGCGCGGGTCCCGCTGGCCGGAACGTCGTGGATCCCCGGCCACTCGCCCGACGCGAAGGGATGGTGACGCATGCCCGAGGTGGTCGTCGTCGGTGGCGGGGTGGAGGGCACCGCGACGGCGTGGGCCCTGACCCGGCGCGGCGTGCGCGACGTCGTGCTGTGCGAGCGCGCCGGGATCGGCTCCGGCATGAGCGGACTGTCGAGCGGGATCGTGCGCTGCCACTACGGCGTCCGCTCGCTGGCGGCCATGGCGTGGCGCGGCGTCCAGGTGTTCGCCCACGACGAGGAACTGCTCGGCGCGCCGACCGGCTACCGGCGCACCGGGTACGTCGTCGGCGTGACGGCGGGCGACGTGGCGGCGCTGGCCGCGAACGTGGCCCTGCAACGGTCGGTCGGGGTGGACGTCGAGCTGGTGACGGCGGACGACGTCCACGCCCTGTGGCCGGCCGCCCGGCTGGACGACTTCGCCGCGTTCGCCCACGAACCGTGGGGCGGGTACGGCGACGGTCACCAGACCGCGAACGCCCTGGCGGCGTCGGCGCGTCAGGGGGGCGCCGACGTCCGCCAGGGAACCGCCGTGGTGTCCTTGCTGACGGCGGCCGGCGGGGGCCGGGTGACCGGCGTCGAACTGGCGGACGGCACCCGGCTCACCGCCGGGACGGTGGTCGTCGCGGCGGGGTGGTGGTCACGCGCGCTGGTCGCGCCGGTGCTGGGGCCGCTCGGCGTCGACCTGCCGATCCGGGTGCAGCGCGAGGAGGTGCTGATGTTCGCGGCCGGCCCCGCCCGCGGCCCGGTGCCGGTCTTCTCGGACCTGTCGTCGCTGCAGTACGTCCGGGCCGAGGGGGCCGAGGGGCTGCTGTGGGGCAACAGCGACATGGGCCGGGCGCAGTGGTTGGACGGCGTGGACGGGTTCAGCAACGCCGTCGCCCGGGAGACGGTCGAGGACGCGGTCGAGCGCTTCTCCGCCCGGTTCCCGGGCCTGGACGACGTCCGGCTCTCGCACAGCTACGCCGGGTGCTACGACGTGACGCCGGACTACAACCCGGTGATCTCCCGGACGCCGGTGGACGGCCTGGTCGTGGCGGCCGGGTTCAGCGGGCACGGCTACAAGATCGCGCCGGCCGTCGGCGAGCTGATGGCCGACCTGCTGCTGGACGGCGCGAGCCGCGACCCGCACGTGCGGGTCGACGACTTCCGGCTGGGGCGGTTCGCGGACGGCGACCTGCTCCGCAGCGAGAACCCGTACGCGGGGGCCGGCTCGATGCGCTGAGGTTCGTCGCGCGGCTGCGCCGTCCGCTCGGTCAGGGCTCGCTGACCGTGCCGAACCCGGTGATGGCGAGGAACTTGACGGGGAGCTCGAGCAGGGCCGCCGGCCCGTGCGGTCCCTGCCCGTCGAACATGAGGGCGTCGCCGGCGTGCATCTCGTAGCTCGCCTCGCCGTGGCCGTAGACCATGGCGCCCTCGAGCACGTAGATGAACTCGGTCCCGTCGTGCTGGAAGAGCGGGAACACCTCGCTGGACTCGGTCAGCGTCACGTGGAGCGCCTCGAGCCGCTTGTGCGCGCCGCGCAGCGAGCCGAGCTGCAGGTAGTCGTGCCCGACGCGGGTGCCCCGGCGCACGATCCGGGCGCCCTGGCCCGCAGCCACGAACGAGGCCTCGGGAGCGGCGTCCACCCCGCGGAACAGCGCCGTCACCGGCACCGCGAGCCCGCGCGCCAGGCGCCCCAGCGTGGTCAGGCTGCACGACGTCTGGGCGTTCTCGATCTTGGACAGCATGGCCTTCGAGAGCCCGACGCGGGTGGCGAGCTCGCTCACGGTCAGCCCGGCGGCCAGGCGCTGCTCGCGCACCCGCACCGCGATGACCCGCTCGAGATCACCCTCCGCAAAGTCCATCCGCCCAGCGTACGGGCCGGTCGACGACTGCGATCGGGGAACATCGGTGACCGCCGGCGTCACCGATCCTCCCCAGTACTGCCACCTTCACCGGCCCTGTCCCGCGGGAGACTCGATGGTGGGCATACCTGCTGCCTGCCGACGAGAGCGCGGCGTTCGGCGGGGAAGCGGTGCTGTGGCTCACCGGCGTTCGCGACGCCGCTCCGGACGTCGTCGAGATCGTCGTCCCGCACGCGCGGCGCGTGGTGGCGCCGCGCGGTTCCGTCGTGGTCCGGCGCCGTGGTCGCCGCTGCGGTCCGGCCTGCCGCCTCGATCCCGGCTCGGACGGTGGGTCCCTCGATCAGAGCAGGGTGGACAGGCGGTCGGGTTGGGTGGGGTCGGGGGCCCAGCAGTAGAGGATCAGCTCGTCGGCGCCGAGGTCCTCGAACGCGCGCGCGGCCGCCCGGATCGCGGGCGCCGTCGTCAGAAGGCCGGTCACCATGCGCTCGCTGTCGCCGGTGAAGGCGTAGTAGCGCGCCATGGCGGCCTGTGCGGCCTCGATCACGGCGGGCGGCCCGAGTGCGACGTTGACCTGGGCCACGTTCCGGGGCCGGCCTTCGCGCCCGGCCTCCTGCCACTGCCGTGAGACCGTCGCGAACAGCACTCCCGCCCGCGACGGCGGCGCCGCGCAGAGCAGGCCGTCCCCGAACCGGGCGACCCGCGCCGTCGCGGTCGGCCGGAAGGCGCCGACGAGCACCTCGGGACCGCCGGGCCGGTGCGGCGCCGGCCCGATCGGTCCGATCTCCGCGTCCGCGTCGAACGGCTCACCGGCCCACAGCCGCCGCAGTTGCGTGAGTTGCTCGTCGAGCCGGGCACCGCGCCCGGACGACGGGACGCCGGCCGCCGCGTCGTCGTCGGGGCGGCCGCCCAGCCCGATGCCGAGGGTGAAGCGGCCGGCGCAGAGCCGGTCCAGCGTGGCGACCTGCTTGGCCAGCAGCGCCGTGCCGCGCAGCGGGACCAGTAGCACCTCGGTCTGCAGCCGGATGCGGTTCGTCGCCCCGGCCAGGGCCGCGAGCGTGACCAGTGGTTCGGGGTTGTGCCACACCAGCCGGTCGAGGAGGCCGAGGGTGCTGAACGGGCCGGCGTCTGCGCGCCGGGCCCAGTCGAGGAGGATGCGGGGGTCGTCCACGGGCAGGCCGAGGCCGATCTTCATGGTGGATCTCCTTCAGGGCGGCGGACAGTGCAGCCGCCCCTCCTCACCCGATCGGGCTCGTGATCCACGTCCTGCGGCACCCATCCGGTGGATCACGACTCGGAGTCCGCACAGCAGGCTAGTCGGCGCCCGCGGCAGCCGCCAGGGTGGCCGCCACGGCCGGGGCACGGTGCTCGGGCATGTTGCCGTACCCGAGCACCAGCCCGGCCGGACCGGGCGAGACCCGGCACTGGGAGAGTCCGAGCACCGACAGGCCCTGCTCCCGCGCCCGGGCGAGGACGGCGGGCTCGTCGGCGCCGGCCGGCAGGTTCCACAGCACGTGGAGGCCGGCGTCCATGCTGGCGGCCGGCGCCCCCGGCACCTCGGCGGCGGCGAGCGCCGCGAGCAGGGCCGACCGCCGTCCCTGGTACAGCCGGCGCATGCGCCGCAGGTGGCGGTCGTAGCTGCCGGACTCGATGAGGTTCACCAGCGCGAGCTGGTCCAGGGTGGGGGTCAGCGCGGCCACGACGTCCCGGGCGGCGGCCAGGTCGTCGTGTAGGGCGGGCGGCGCCACCATCCAGCCGAGGTGCAGCCCGGGGCTCAGCGTCTTGCTGGTCGATCCCAGGTAGGCGACGCAGTCCGGGGCGCGGGCCGCGAGCGCCCCGACCGGTCGCCGGTCGTACCGGAACTCGGCGTCGTAGTCGTCCTCGACGACCAGTCGCCGGCCGCCCTCGGACCAGTGGATCAGGGCCAGCCGGCGCTCGGCGCTCAGCGGCACGCCCGTCGGGAACTGGTGCGTCGGGGTCACGAAGGCGGCGTCGACGTCGAGCCGGTCGAGTCGCCCGACCTGCATGCCCTCGGCGTCCACCGGCACCGGGACGACGTCCAGCCCGCTGCCCCGGGCCATCTCGCGCATCCGCGGCCAGCTCGGGTCCTCGACGGCGATGCGGCGGGCGCCGCGGGCCCGCAGTGCGCGGCACACGAGCGCGACCGCGTTCCGCACCCCCTGCGTGACGTGGACGTGCTCGGCGTCCACCTCCAGGCCGCGCACCCGGCGCAGGTAGTCGGCGATCGTCGTCCGCAGCGGCGGGGCGCCGGCGGGGTCCGGGTAGCCCAGCTCGGCGTCGCCGGCGGCGCCGATCGCCCGGGTGAGGGCCGCGCGCCACGCGACCCGGGGGAAGGACGACAGGTCGGGCAGGGCGGGTGAGAGGTCCAGCGGCACCCGGACGGCGCCGTGGTCCCGGCTCCCGGGACCGGCCGGCGCGCGCTCCCGCCCCGCGACCGGCACCGCGTAGGAGGAGGTGACCGGGGGCGGGGCCGATGCCGGGGCCGTCGGGGGGACGTCGGTACCGCCCGGCGGGCCGGCCACCACCGTGCCGGACCCCACTCGCGCAGCCAGGTACCCCTCGGCCTTGAGCTGGTCGTAGGCCTCCGTGACCACCCAGCGGGACAGGCCGAGCTCGTCGGCGAGCACCCTGGACGGCGGCAGCCGGTCGCCGGGGCGCAGCCGACCGTCGTGGACGCCGGCCCGCAGTGCCGCGGCCAGCCGGTGATGGGCGGCGCCCGCGGCGTCCGGATCCCAGGCGAGAAAGAGGCCGGTCACCCGATTGGTCTGGCCTGAAGGCACGAAAGTGGACTGTACACCCGGACCGATTGGCTCCTACCGTGGAGCATGCCACCGGTGGCCCGTCGCTGCGCCCCGGTCCACGGGCGTTCGCGCGCCGTCGTTGCCACGTCGTCAGCTGCGTCGTAGAGAGCAGGGTCAACGCATGTCCGAGTCCAGCCCCTCCGTCACCACCCCGGCCAACGGCACCGCCACCGGCACCGCCCGCGTCAAGCGCGGCATGGCCGAGATGCTCAAGGGCGGTGTGATCATGGACGTCGTCACGGCCGAGCAGGCGAAGATCGCCGAGGACGCCGGCGCGGTCGCCGTGATGGCCCTGGAGCGCGTGCCCGCGGACATCCGCGCGCAGGGCGGCGTGTCCCGGATGAGCGACCCCGACATGATCGACGGCATCATCGCCGCCGTCTCCATCCCGGTGATGGCCAAGGCGCGGATCGGCCACTTCGTCGAGGCGCAGGTGCTGCAGTCGCTCGGCGTCGACTACGTCGACGAGTCGGAGGTGCTCACCCCCGCCGACTACGCCAACCACATCGACAAGTGGCGCTTCACGGTGCCCTTCGTCTGCGGCGCGACCAACCTGGGCGAGGCGCTGCGCCGGATCACCGAGGGCGCGGCCATGATCCGCTCCAAGGGCGAGGCCGGCACCGGCGACGTCTCCAACGCGACCCAGCACATGCGGGTGATCCGGGCCGAGATCCGTCGCCTGACGTCGATGAGCGAGGACGAGCTGTACGTCGCCGCCAAGGAGCTGCAGGCCCCGTACGAGCTGGTCAAGGAGGTCGCCGGGCTGGGCAAGCTGCCCGTCGTCCTCTTCACCGCCGGCGGCATCGCGACCCCGGCCGACGCGGCGATGATGATGCAGCTGGGCGCGGACGGCGTCTTCGTCGGCTCGGGCATCTTCAAGTCCGGGAACCCGGCGGCGCGGGCCGAGGCGATCGTCAAGGCCACCACCTTCCACGACGACCCCGACGTCATCGCCAAGGTGTCGCGCGGGCTGGGCGAGGCCATGGTCGGGATCAACGTCGAGGAGGTCCCGCAGCCGCACCGGCTGGCCGAGCGCGGCTGGTGACTGAAGAACCTAGGCTGGGGCCCATGCCTCTGCTCGGTGCTCACGTCCACTCCGCCGACCCGATCGGGCACGCCGAGGAGATCGGCGCCGAGGCGGTGCAGATCTTCCTCTCCGACCCGCAGGGGTGGAAGAAGCCGGAGCCGCACCCCCAGGCGGACGCGTTGCGCGCGTCCGACCTGGGGCTGTACGTGCACGCGCCCTACCTGGTCAACGTGGCCAGCACGAACAACAAGATCCGGATCCCGAGCCGCAAGATCCTCGAGCAGCACGCCGCCGCGGCCGCCGAGCTGGGTGCCCGCGGGTTGATCGTGCACGGCGGCCATGTCACCGCCAAGGACGACCCGGCCGTCGGCGTCGAGAACTGGCGCAAGACGTTCGAGCGGGCGCCGGCCGGCGGGTTCGGGCTGCCGATCCTCATCGAGAACACCGCCGGCGGCGAGAACGCGATGGCCCGCCGGTTCGACCGACTGGCGATGCTGTGGGACGCCGTGGGCGAGTTCGGCCCCGGCTTCGTGCTCGACACCTGCCACGCCCACGCGGCCGGCGAGGAGCTGCTGGACGTCGTCGCACGCGTCCTGTCGATCACCGGCCGCATCGACCTGGTGCACGCCAACAACTCGCGGGACGCCTTCGGCTCCGGTGCGGACCGGCACGCCAACTTCGACGCCGGCACCTTCGACTCCGAGCTCATCGCCGCCGTCGCCCGGGACGCCGGCTGCGACGTCGTCGTCGAGACGCCCGCCGAGGGCCAGGCCGCCGACATCGCCTTCCTGCGCAAGCACCTCGCCGAGGGCTGATGTCCGGGTCGGCGCGACGCCTGCTGCGCGGGTACGGCGTCCTGGCGCTCGGTGCGGTGCTGTTCGTCGTCGGGGTGGTCGCGTGGTTCCGAGGTGCGCCGTCACCCAGCTCGTTCGGCTGGTTCATGTACTCGCCGCTCCAGGGCGACTCGCACCGCTCCCTCGGCGTCCTGCCGGACGGCCCGCGGCTCTTCGGCCGGCCCTGGCGGGACGTCGTCGCGCTCGCGGTGGCGGGTACCGGGCTGGCCGTCGTGGCGGGAGTGGTCGGTCGCCGGTGGAGTGGCCGCCCCGGCGCCTCCCAGGCCTGACCCCGCGGACGCCGACGGCTGCTGCCTTCTGTCAGGTCCCCGCGTCTTCCCCGAGCCACACGGCGAGTTTGCTGTGGTGCGCGCCATCAGTCCTGCTCGGCGTCCTGGCCGTCGGCCGGGCGGTCGGGGAGTTCGACGACGAGGCGAGCCCCGAGGCGGCGGAGTAAACGCAGGCTCCGGTCGAGCAGGAGGGTGCTCAGGCCGGCCTCCAGCTTGGCGAGGTACGTGCGCTCGACGCCGGACTGATCTGCCAGCTGGGACTGGGTCAGCCTCATCGTCCGGCGTGCCTCGGAGACGGCGAGACCCAGATCCGCTGGTCGCCGGATCTCCAACCTCTCCATGTAGATGCTCCTGACGGTCGGTGTGCTGATAACAGCACAGTACATCATCGACTCGTTCTGTGCGATTAATAGAACACCAGGCATCATCGCCGACTGTGCGAATATCGGCACAGTAGGGTCAACCGGCCGGATCAAGGAACGAGGTCGCCTGGCGCCCGGGAAGAGAACCGAGGTCGGGGTCGCTGCTGCTCCTCGGCAGCTGACCCATC
>Ga0302322_100000279_pt1 | contig 37854 bp, 37 predicted proteins | sample Fen_T0_2_FD_203757 | JGI IMG/M metagenome (GOLD analysis project Ga0302322, IMG submission 203757) | Peat permafrost microbial communities from Stordalen Mire near Abisko, Sweden - Fen_T0_2 | ecosystem: Environmental > Terrestrial > Soil > Wetlands > Permafrost | place: Sweden: Abisko...
ACGGCTGAGAGCTGATGGCTGATTCACCGGCAACTTGTAAAGCCCCGCCACAAACGGCGAAATCAACCGCGCTGGCGTGATGTTGTGATCCACAATCTCGACCTTCACCTGCCCGCCATGCGTATGTCCGGCCAGGCTCAACTCAATCCCCAACTCCGCCGCTCGCGGAAACGAATTCGGATTGTGCGACAGCAAGATGTTCGGCATATCGCGTCGCACCAGATGCGAAATCTCTTCGAGCATCGGCCCTGTCCGCTCGCCTGACGTCATGTGATCCCGCTGATAATCCACGCCCAGCAAATTGAACCGTCCACCATTGTGCTCAATCACCGCGCTGGAAGCCCTCAGCAGACGCATCCCCTTCTCGCGGAACAAGCGCTCGGCATCGTCTTCTACGCCCGCATAAATCTCATGATTCCCATTGCATCCCCAAACGCCCAGCGGAGCCCGCAACCGGCTCAACTCCGAGATACAAGTCCCCAGCGGATCGCCCAAACTCGAAACGAAATCACCAGTAACCACGGCCAGATCCGCGTGGAGCTCGTTCGCCATATCCACCGCGCGAGCAATTTCCACCGGAGTCATGTAGTCGCCAATATGAATGTCGCTCAGCTGCGCGATGCGCAAACCATCGAGCTCCGCCGGAAGCCCGGCAATCGGCACATCCACGCGCTCGACCGTATAACGCAACCGTCCCGCAGCAAATCCATAAGTAGCCGCAAGAAACGGAGCTCCACCAGCGAGCGCCGCCGCATACCGAAAGAACGTCCGCCGCGAGTCACTGAATCCGCCAGCGACCGTACTCGAATGAGGCAGAAGCCGCGCCACAAGATTGGTGGCCCACTCAATCGCTCCCACCGACTCCACAGCCAAAAATCCAAAGAACGAAGCGACCAGCCACAAGCGAGCAAACGTGGTGAGCGCTTTCCCAAGGCTGAAAACGCCGAGGGTGGAACCATCCACTCCCGAACCGTGAGCGCCAGCGCCGATCCGCGAGACAGAATGTCCGAGAAGAGGATCCAGCAGAGTAGCCAGCAGTACACCAGCCAGAGCGATCAACCCAGCATGCAGCCCAAAACGCCAACTGGAATTCGCAAGCGAACCAATCCAACTCCAAGCCCGCAGAAACCAGAATCGCTGCACGAAATAGACCGCCAAAAGAAACAACGCGAAGAAAAAAACTCGGCTAAGAATCAGGGTATTACTCCCGTAAAAACGTCTTGCAGTTAGATGCTCCGCAGACGAGGAAGGCTCGGCATAAGCAGGAGGACGAAAGGCGATGGGTCGAGAAAGGAAGAGGGGCCATTTCGTCGGTCACGACATTCCCGTAGATGTTCATCGTTGAGCGAATGTCGGAGTGCCGCATCGGCTTTTATGGCAATTGCTGGTTTGCTCTGTGGCTTTCCCTGGCTGGAGGAGATGCGTCACTCACCACCAATTTTGTCGGTATTTTCGGCGAGAGATGCGGCCACTGCAATTGCTCCTAAGGCTATGATTCTAAGATGGATGGTTGGTTCTTGGCGTAGTAGGATTTGGGAAAAGTGGGGGGTGCCCCCCCTACCTAAAAACAGTTAACTTGATGATAATAAATAAGTTAATCGCAAAATATTCAAAACATTGAACTTAGAGGGGATGCAGAAGTAAGAAGTCAGATTGCAGGAGTGGAAAGACCGCGCTGGCGACTGCCATTTCGTTCGAATTTCAAAGAGCGGGAACAACGATTTTTCGGACGCCTCGCCTCTGGAGACGGGCGCAGTTCTTCATGATGCAATGTCCAGTCCATCTTCGCACTGAATCTGGTGCAGGTCTGTGATGGGCGTTACGGGAAGAATGTGATGAAAAAACTGACCAGCGGAAATGGGGCTGGACGGGGGAGAAGGCATGGCGTGGGAACTGCTACCGCGAGAAACAGCGCACCCCGCTTTTGTTCGGTTCCAAGCCAGCAGCGTTGTACTCGCCTCGGAAAGGTGCGCCACCCGACTCCCCTTCTCGATTATGATCTCCCAGTAAGAACCCATGAGCAGGATGAGCACAGGCGGGAAGAGTCTCCAAATTGCGCTAGTGGTGTGCCGACTGAGCCTAGGTCTCGGACTCACGCTGGCTCCGCTCACGGCGCGCGCGCAACTGCTGCAGCCAGAACAGCAACAGCAGCAACAACAGCAGCCGGTCATCCGCTTTGTGCGCGATCCCGATGCTGCGCCGGATCTCAAGGTCAAAGATCTCGACGGAAAAGAACTCACCTTGCAGTCGTACAAAGGCAAAGTAGTGCTGCTGAACTTCTGGGCCACATGGTGCGGGCCGTGCCGCGCGGAAATTCCCGGCCTGATTCGAATTCAGGATGCATATAAAGACCGCGTGCAGATTATCGGCATGAATGTGGATGATGACGACCCCGGGCGGCTGCGCGCGTTCGTGAAAGACAAGGGCATCAACTATCCGGTGGCGATGACCTCGGTGGCGGTGCGCCTTGCCTATGGAGGGGTCGGTGCGCTGCCCACGCTTTTTGTCATCAATCCGGAAGGCAAAATGGTGCAAAAGCATGTGGGGCTGTTCGATCCGACGCTGTACGAGATCGAAGCTCGCGCCCTGCTGAATATGCCGATTCCGGCGAGAGTCGAAACCTTTGAAGACACCGGTGAAGTGTCTCTGAAGCACGCGGACCGCGCGACCATGCTGCCGGGAATCGATACATCAAGACTGACCCAGGAACAGCGCATGGCCGCATTGCACAAGTTGAATGCGGAAACCTGCCCGTGCGGATGCAAATACACGCTCGCGCAATGCCGCATCTCCGATCCCGGATGCAAGATTAGCAAAGACCGCGCTGCAGTCATTGTGAGCGAAGCCGCAAAATTACCGTCCAAAGTTGGCCATGGAACTACCGGCGCGCCGAGTTCGCCCGCGCATTAGGAGCGGCCAATCCAGCGACACCGAGTGGGCGCAAATGGAATTGGCGCTCACTCCCTTCCACGCACTAGGTCATATTGGCGAGGAATCGCCATTTCGTTCAAAATCCCGCCCACAGGATGGGAAGACGGCAGCATAGAAGCGTATGGTGTTGGCAGTCTGCAAGGCCCAGGTCTCGAAAACCGCGAGACCTGGGGCACCCCCGTTTGTAGCGGTGCAAGCGAAACCGTGAAGCGTCTATCTACTGACTTGGGTAAACCTAGGCCACCCGCCAGCTTCATCATGGAAAGTTCGGTTGTTATACGCGTAAAGTAAGTCATCATGGTTCACCGTCCAAACATAGACCCCAACTTAGCCTTCGTTCTGATTCCGTTCAAATCCCCGTTCGACGACTACTATCAGGACATCATTAGACCAGCCGCCAAAGCGGCTGGGCTTACGACCCGCAAGGCGGATGAAATCTACGGCACCGGACCGATAATTCAGGACATTTGGAAACAGATCTGGTCCGCAACGGTTGTCATTGCGGACGTCACCGCGAAGAACGCAAACGTCAACTATGAGCTAGGCATCTGCCATGCCCTCGGCGTACCGACTGTGATTATCACGCAGAGCATGGACGATGTCCCGTTCGACTATCGGCACCGCCGTTGTATCCCATACAGCACAACCGATTCCGCGTGGCAGCGCAACCTAAAGAAGGCAATCACCGCTACCTTGAAACAAGTCATCGCAGGCGAGGATCTGAGCCCGGAGCTGTGCTGGCCTTACGACACTTCATCCCGTCGACAGGAGCCGCAGTTCGGTTCGCTCGTTCCGGCTAGGGACGCACGCGACACAGTCGTGCACGGCGCACGTATTGTGCGTGACGCCGTCGCTTACGCTTTTGGTCCGCGCGGCGGCCATGTTTCCAAAAGCATCGGGCAGGGTGAACTGCGGTACTACAAGAAGGGAGCGGACATCGCTGCCTCAATCGAATCGCCAGAGACCTTGGAACTAACAGGAATAGACCAAGCCAGACACCTCGCGATGGAAATGCGAAACAGTGTGGGCGACGGCTCGAAGACCGCAGTGCTGCTCTTTCACAGAATGTTGAACCTCGGAAGTGTCGCTCTGAGACGCAATCATCCCCAAGAGGACATCGTTCGAGGCATGGAGCGGGGTGTAGAGGCTGCAGTTTCTGCGGTTAGAGCCGGAAGCAAGCCTCTCACTGGAGATGCGATTACACATGTTGCGCGAACCGCCGCAAGTGGCAATTCGACAATTGCAGCTCTGGTTGTGGAGGCGTACCGGAAAGCAGGCCGAGACGGTCTGATTCTTGTCGAGCAAAGCGGTCAAGTTGAATCTGTGCTAGACGTTCAGGAGGGCATGCAATTCGATCGTGGGCGTATTGACGCCAAACTGGTTTCTCCCGGAGAACCACAGGAATGGGTGCTAGAAAATGCCTACGTGCTGACCTATGATGCCAAGATTTCTTCTATGCGAGATCTCCTGCCGCTGCTTGAGCAAGTTGCAAAAGCCAAAAGGCCGCTGCTAATCATCGCAGATGACGTCGAAGGCGAGGCTCTGGCAACTCTTGTCGTAAACCGGGAACGAGGAACGCTCGACTGCTTAGCAGTCAAGGCGCCAGGTTTTGCTGACAGGCGTGCGTCGCTGTTATTAGACATCGCCGTTTTGACGGGCGGAGCCTCGATTACTACGAGTTCGGGGTGGAGACTCGAGAGTGTTACGCTCCAAGACCTAGGCCAAGCGCGAAAGATAATCGTCACGAAAGAAAGCACAACGATCATTGGCGGGGCCGGAGAGTCGGCGCTGGCGAATCACGTCAAAGGCATTCGGGAGGCCCTTTCGAGAAGTTCGGTTCCGTTCGAGATCGAGAAGCTCAGGGAGCGGTTGGCAAAACTCAACGGAGCGATCGCGGCAATCCGTATCGGAGGCATAAGTCCACAGGAGGTTGCCGATCACGCCTATGCCGCCGAAAGCTCAATGCACTCGGTGCAAAGGGCGATTGAGGAGGGAGCTGTGCTCGGCGGCGGGTTGAGTCTCTTAAGAGCCAAGGAGGCTCTATCAAGGCTCTCGTTCAAGAGACCCGGCGAGGTTGCCGGCGTGAAAGTGATCGCCGACGCACTAGAGGAACCGCTCCGACAACTGGCAACCAACAGCAGGCTTAACCCAGACGATATCGTGAGGAGAGTAAAGCGCGCGAGCAAACCCACGACGGGATTCAACCAGCAGACGGGCAAGCTGCAAGACTTGGGATCAGCAGGCATTCTTGATCCCGCGACAACTATCACACACGCCATCCAGTTGGCATTTTCACATGCGAGGGTTTTGCTGGAGACGGGGGCTTGGGATTCGGGTAGCCCCAAAACACCAAGGCAATCCGAGGGAAGTGCTGTTGAGCTATACACTTCAGAGCAGTCGACGATGGACGGTCAGAAGACGGACCACTAGTTGGTAACTCGGCGACTAGCCCTGCAACGGCTTCACCATTTCAACTACCCCGTTACCAGTAAATTTCGTCACGCACCCGAGGCGGAGTCCACCCAAGACTCATCCCCTCGCGCAGTCGAGCCAAAGCGCGACACCGCGAACGATCATAGCCGCGCTCGCGCACGATCTGCTCCAACTGAGCGGCCAGCAGCGCGCCGAGGGAAATGCCTTCTTCCGCTGCCAGCTTGCGAGCCTCGTGCAGCAGCGCAGCATCCATTCTTAGGGTGACGTTGACCTTCATGCGGAGTTCCCGTGTTTCCGTCCAGCCACAAGTTTACTTGCTTGACCGCAGCCCGGCCACCCGCTCCCGAACACTCTGCACCGCCACCTTGACGCGCTCGGGCGCGGTGCCTCCGGGCACGTTGTGCAGCGCGAGCACTTCAGCCAGACCGAGGCACGCGGGGAAGTCCGACTTGAAGGCTTCATGGATCGGCTGCAGGTCGCCGAGCGTCAGGTTCTGCAATTCGCATCCGCGTTCGACGCACAATTGCACCGCCTTGCCGACTGCTTCATGCGCCATTCGCGAAGGCACTCCGCGCTCGACCAGATATGCCGCCGCCGCCCACGCGTTCATGTAGCCGGTTTGCGCCGCGTCGTTCATCGCTGACAGATCGAACTCGACCGTGCGCATGAATCCGGTGACCAGCGGCAACATGGAAACGACAGTATCGGTCGCCAGAAAAAGCGGCTCCTGCGTTTCCTGCATGTCTTTGTTGTAGGCGAGCGGAAGGCCTTTCACCGTCGTTTCAAGGGTCGTGGCATAGCCCATCACGCGTGCCGCCTTTGCCCGCACCAGTTCCAGCAGATCAGGATTTTTCTTCTGCGGCATCGCGCTCGAGCCAGTCGAATACGCTTCCGGCAACTCGACGAATCCATACGCAGGAGTCGAGAACAGAATCATCTCCTCGGCCCAACGGCTCAGGTGAAGCGAGAGGAATGAAAGCGCCTGCACGAACTCGATCACGAAGTCGCGATCGCTGGTCGCATCCATGCTGTTCGCGGTGATGTCGTCGAAGCCCAACTCTTTCGCCATCACCTGCCGGTTGAGTGCGAGCGTAGCTCCAGCAACTGCGCCCGATCCCAGCGGACAAAGATTCGCGCGCTTGCGGCAATCGGCCAATCGCGAAGCATCGCGGAGAAACATTTCCGCATACGCGAGCAGCCAGTGCGTCACCAGCACTGGTTCCGCAGGTTGCAGGTGAGTGTAAGCAGGCATCGCCGCGTTACCCGCAGCTTCGGCGCGCGCCAGAATTCCTTCGATCCAATCGGCGAGCAGTTTTCGCAGTTCATCAATGCTGGAGCGCACGAACAGCCGAAGGTCAGTCGCGATTTGCTCGTTGCGGCTGCGTCCGGTGTGGAGTTTGTAGCCGGTCGCTCCAACTAACGTCGCAAGTTTCTTCTCGACGAAATGATGGACGTCTTCCGCTTCCGGATCGTTCAGAAATTCCGGCGAAGACGCAGCATGACTGCCGATCTGATCGAGACCTTGCCCGATGACCAGCAATTCCGCGGGAGAGAGAACGCCGGCAAGCGCCAGCGCATTGGCATGCGCGCGGCTCGCGGCCAATTCAAAAGGCAGCAGTCGTTGATCATACGGAAACGACCGCTGCCATTTTTCAAATGCGGGGTCAAGCGGCTGCCGGAAGCGGCCGGACCACATCTTCACAGTGCGCCCTCAGGGGCTAAAGCCCCGACACAAAATGTGGCGCAACCGCAGCGCTGAAGCGCTGCGCCACCCAAATAACTTTCTGTTTGTTCATCGTCTAGTTCGTAATGCAGAAGAGTCAAAAACAGCAAAGCCATTACCCAACCTCAATCTTCGTATGCCCTTGGGCCTCTGTTTGGCCGGACTGCGCCTGCGCTCGGCAACGCGAAGGCAGTCCGAGAATCCGGATAAAGCCTTCCGCGTCCTTCTGATCATAACCCGAGCCCATCGTGAACGAAGAAAGATCGGTGCGATACAGCGAGTAAGGAGACTTGCGGCTGACCACGCTCACGTTGCCCTTGTAGAGCGCGAGCGTTGCCGTGCCCGTAATGTTCTTCTGCGTGGTCTCGACGAAGGCGTCGAGCGCCTCGCGCAACGGAGTGAACCACAGCCCGAAGTAAACCAGTTCCGCATACTTCAACGCCACATGCTGCTTGAAGTGCAACAGATCGCGATCCAGGCAAAGCGCTTCGAGTTCGCCATGCGCAGTCAGCAGCAGAGTTCCGCCAGGAGTTTCATAGCAGCCACGCGATTTGATGCCGACAAACCGGTTCTCCACCAGATCGATCCGCCCAACCGCGTTCCGTCCAGCGATCTCATTCAACAACTCGACCAGCGAAACCGGATCGAGCGTCTGACCGCCAACCGAAACCGGAACGCCCTTTTCGAACCCGATCTCAACCTGCTCTTCCTTGTCGGGAGCTTCCTGCGGCGACTTCGTCAACTGCCACGTCGAAGCGAACGGAGCATTGGCTGCGTCTTCCAGTTCTCCGCCCTCGTGGCTCAAGTGCCAAAGGTTGCGATCGCGGCTGTGAATCTTCTCGCGGCTCGCAGTGACGGCGATACCACGCTTCTCCGCATAGTCTAGGCAATCCTCACGCGACTTCAGATCCCACTCGCGCCATGGAGCAATCACCTTCAACTCCGGAGCGAGCGCCTGATACGTCATCTCAAACCGCACCTGATCGTTGCCCTTGCCAGTGCATCCGTGACTGACAGCCGTAGCGCCTTCCTTCAGCGCGACTTCCACCTGATGCTTCGCGATCACGGGACGAGCGAGCGAAGTCCCGAGCAGATACTTGTTCTCATACACAGCGCCAGCCTTCAGAGCAGGCCAAACGTATCCAGTCAGGAATTCCTCGCGCAGGTCTTCAACGACGACTTTGCTGGCGCCGGTCTTGTACGCCTTGTCCACGACGGCTTCAACGTCATCTCCCTGACCCACATCGCCGACCATGGCGATCACTTCGTAGTCGTAGTTCTCCTTTAGCCAAGGAATGATGATGGAAGTATCGAGTCCGCCAGAATAGGCGAGAACAATTTTTTCTTTCTTAGGCATGCGCGCTCCTTGCCGGGAAACGGCCCACTCCGCCGCCCAGCAGCCAAACCATGATGGCTTTCTGAATATGCAGACGATTTTCCGCCTGATCGAACACAACCGAATTTAACGAATCAATCACCTGATCCGTAACCTCACTGCCACGATGCGCCGGCAGGCAATGCATAAAGCGCGCATGCGGAGCGGCCAGCGACATCAATGCCGCGTTCACCTGATAAGGTCCAAACACGGTGGCGCGTTCGGCGGCTTCGCTCTCCTGACCCATGCTTGCCCAGGCGTCGGTGTAAACGGCATCGGCTCCCTTAACGGCCTTGCGCGCGTCATTCAGGATGCGCAGCGTTGCTCCGGTCTCTTCGGCAATGGACTGCGCCATCGTAAGGATGACGGGATTCAAACCGTAGCGCTCCGGCGTCGCGATCGAAACTTTCGCGCCGACAGCCGCGCCCGCCAACAGCAACGAGTGCGCCATATTGTTGCCATCCCCCACGTAGGCCAAGTGAATCTTCGAGAGATCGCCGAAATGCTCCTGCAGCGTAAAGAAGTCAGCCAGCGCCTGGCACGGGTGCTCCAACTCGCTCAGCGCGTTGATGACGGGCACGCCCGCATAGGTCGCCATCTCTTCGACAGTCTTGTGACTGTACGTACGCAGCACAATCATGTCAATCCAGCGCTCCAGGTTGTGCGCGATATCGTAGAGCGACTCGCGGGCCGACAAGCGACTTGCGGTCTGATCCACGAAAAATGCGCTGCCGCCCAAGCTGTCCATGCCTGCCTCAAATGTGATGCGCGTGCGTAGTGACGGCTTCTCAAAAAACATCACCATCTGCTTGCCCGCGAGCACGCCGCGAAAGTCCGCAGGGCGTTGCTTGAGCATGGCGGTCAGATCGAATAGCTGGAGAATCTCCGTGGGCGAGAGGTCGTGCACCGAGATCAGATCCCGCGGCGCGGCTGGCTGGGCCAGCAAGTGCGCTGAATTGGTGGACATCATAGGCTGGGTTCTCATTGGCTTCTTCTTCTCCATTTTCGGGAAATCTACGTGAGATGGCGCATCGGCTTAGGCGAGCTCGCGAATTCGTCGAGCGAGGGCCTGCGCCTTCTTTTTGTCGCTGGCGATGACGAGCACGGTGTCGTCACCCGCAAGCGTTCCTACGACTTCAGGCCAGTGCGAAGCGTCGAGAGCGGCCGCGACCGGCTGCGCGCTTCCCACGGTAGTCTTGACCACCAGCATGTTCTGCGCCTGGCGAATCTCCAGCACAAACTGATGCGCCAGATGCATCACAGAGGGCAGCACGCCCTCCGAAGCCGCGTTATCGGCAGCGCGCCGGTAACCCTCTGGACCCTTCACCAATTTCAATTCATGGATGTCGCGCGAAAGCGTGGCCTGGCCAACTTCAAAACCCTTGCGACCAAGCGAGTGCTGCAGGACTTCCTGGCTCTCAATGGGGCCGTCGTCCAACAGGTCCAGAATCGCTTTGTGCCGCGCCGTTTTCGACATGAATAAAAATCCAATTGAATGAATAAGTATCCATCGAAAAGAAAGGGGGTGTCAAGCGGGAAATGCGGAAGGGGATGCCAGGGGGCACACCCTGGATGTGGTTCCGACTCAGGCCGGGAGGCGGAAACAAACTGCGTTACTTGCCTGCGGGCGGAACTTTGAAATCCACGCCGCGATCCTCGTTGGCTTTTTCCGTAGCTGGCAGATCGAGATCGGCAAGCAGAATCTTGTGCGTACGGCCCTCTCCGAAATCAAACAGTGTACCGGCCACGATGGCGTAGTTCACCACATCCGACCGGCGCCCGTCTTTGTAAACCAGCACCGTAGAAGGCTGCGCCACTACCGGATCCTCAACCGGTTCCGGCGCTGCGACTCGAGGAGCAGGCTCGTCGTCGTCGCTGGCAGCCTTGCCCAGTACCCGAGGCGGAGACCGCTTAACCACCCCCAGGTGCTTCTCCGCCCTGACGCTCTCATAGGGAAAGTAGTCAGAGTCTCCGGAGTCGTACGAACCGTCTTCGTCCACATCGGTGGCGTAAGGCACACCGTAGGGAATGTAAGCCGGAACACCGACCGGCAGATAGGTCAGGTCGGTCCGGTGATGGCGGTGGCGATCTGCCCTCAGCGGCGGCATAACCCCGCGTTGCCTGAAATCGGAGTTTCCGAAATAGCTGACGCAGCAGTTGCCCCAGAAAGGTCGAGCGTGCGTGAAGTTGCTCGGGCCAAGGGATGTGACGCTCGGGGCGAGACCCCGCGGCGACGTGTCAAATCCGCCAAATCCAGGAGAAGTAACGGAGGGCGCCAAGCCGTGAACCTGCGCCGCGACCGGCAACAGACAGGCAAGTGAAAACGCTCCCAACAAGAAAGCGAAAGAGAAGGATCGTTGACTGGCCAGCACCGGGCGGCCTCCCGTGGCTCGGAGCAGAGCAAACTCCGGCCTAACATATTAGAACTCATTCCGAGGGGCAAAGTTGCGTGAAAAATCGTTCAGCGGCCCGAAAAGCCGCGCTAGGCGCCAAAACACCCCAGAAATCAGGCCGCCGTCAGCGGCACGCGCGAGCTCATCCGGCGCAATTCCAGGATCCGGTGCCGCACGTACCCGTCCTCGGTTAAATGAGCTGAGGCGATCGCCCTTCTTGTCGAGACCACCATCTGGTCAAGCGGATGGCGATGGGCAAACTGGTCGTCTTGTTCCAGGCAAAATTCACACTTGCGACTGGAGCGGGTGTCAAAACGCTTCACTATGGCTGCATCTACATGTTCCACGAGCGAGGCTCCTCACAGAGTTGGTAACGAATGACGCTCAACCTTGTCCATCGGTTGTCGGGTTGCTGCTCAACTTTTGTCCGCTTCTTTGGAAGACGAAGTTTTACTACAGGGCCGTAGTATCTACAAGACCCCAGAAAGGCCTAGATTTTCACAGGCACAATTTTTCACTTGCAATTGACCAATCGTTAACAAATGAAGATGGCGAGCCTCGACACCTGCCCAGCGAACCGTGATTTCTGGCATGATAGGGCGACTCGTCATCACCTTCGCTAACGGGAGACTCTGTGAATCGCACCGATGCCGCCTCTCGCACCGTGTTTTTCTTCGACGTGGACAACACACTGGTTGATAACGACCGCGTGGCCGAAGACCTGAAGCGCCACCTTCGCACGAAAGTCGGTGAAACCAGCGCCCAGCGCTACTGGGAGATCTTCGAGCAACTGCGAAACGAACTCGGATACGCAGACTATCTGGGAGCGCTCCAGCGCTATCGTATCGAACGGCCCAATGAGCCGAAACTGCTTGAAGTTTCGTACTTCATGATCAACTATCCGTTCGCCAACCGCCTTTTCCCTGAATCGCTTGATGCCGTAGAGCACGCGCACCGTCTTGGCCATCCCGTAGTCCTCAGCGATGGCGACGTTGTCTTTCAGCCACGCAAAGTGGACCGCTCTGGCCTCTACGATGCATTCGAGGGCAACATCCTCATCTACGTTCACAAAGAGTTGGAGCTAGCCGATGTCGAGGTGAAGTATCCGGCGAAGCACTATGTGATGGTGGACGACAAGGTCCGGATTCTGGCGGCGATCAAGCAGTACTGGGGCGCACGCGTGACTACGGTCTTCCCACGCCAGGGACACTATGCGCTGGATGTCGCGCTAGTCGCACAGTTTCCAAAGCCGGATATCACGATTGAGCGGATCGGGGAGTTGCAGAACTATTCACTGGAGCAGATCTTCGAAGCAGCGAGAAAAGGATCGGGACAAAACTAAAGCCTAGGATTGCTCGCCTTCTTCCACTTCCTCGGTCGCCCCAGCACGCACCAGGTTCGCAAGTTCCCGGTTAAGATTCGAACGGCACTCGTCGCTCAGGTTGAGAAAGCGCACCGGCTGGAGGCAGCCTTGCGTCGCCCACATCGGAAACAGCATCTGGCTTCGCGCACGCACACTCGTCAGCCCGATGTGAAACAGAATGGTGACTTTGATGCCTTCATCCAACGGCTTATCAAACGAAAGCAACCCCCCGTTGACTGAGAGTTGGCTCAACCGGGCTCGAATCTGGCGCCCGTTTTCCAGCAGGATCAATGCCAGAATTGAACCGCCCAGTTTGACGCGCGTACCGCGTTGCGCCTTTCGGGGGTTGGTGGCGATGGCTGACATATTCCTCGTCAGTATGTCACCGTAGGGCACCTGCGCGGGAGATTACTAAAGTCAGCAGCGTGGCGGACTGCCGACCCTCCGAGAAAAACACCGGAAATCGCCCTCAGTATGCGAAAATGCTTCGCCGTACGGGAGGAGAGAACAATGAAACTCTGGGTCCAAAGAATATTCGTACTCTTGCTGATCGCTACCGTCGCGTCCGCCGCGGGCGCTGACAAAACAGCCAAGACCGCAACGAGCGGCGCCGTAGAAAGCCCATTTGCAAAAGATCTGGGATGGCTGGGCCACGCTTGACCCCGCTGGGCAGAAGCAGTTCTACGCTCAAGGTCCCCATGTGTTTTTCGACATCGCGCCGTTGAAATATGCCAGCTGGGACGAATACCAGACGGGCGTTACGCAGGTGCTTGCAGGCTACAAGTCCGGCAAATGCACGGTGAATGATGACGCCCAAATCCACAAGATGGGCGATGCCTACTGGGTCACCGCAACGATTGCTTACGAGCTAGTCCAGAAGTCCGGCAAGCGCGAAATGGGCAACTTCCGCTGGACCGCCATCTTCGAAAAGCACGAAGGCAAGTGGCTCATCGTGCACGAACATGTCTCGGAACCGCTGACGTAAGAAGCTAGACCACAAAGGACACGAACGCGCACGAAGGAAACCACCAACCTTTCCTTAGTGAACCTAGTGTCCTTTGTGGTCAAGAATTTTTGGTGGGATGAAACGACGCCTACCCAAAATACGCCTTCCAGAAGAAATATCCGCTCATTCCTATTCCCACCACGATTACGAAAACCCGAATCCAAGCCGCCGGCAGTCTCTGTGCGTAGTGCGCCCCAAAGAAACCACCGAGCAGGGCTCCGGCGATCACGACCACTCCGGGCTTCCATGCCACCGCTCCCGCCACAATGAACGTAATTACCGCGATCCCATTGATGATGCCGCCCAGCAGAGACTTCAGCGCGTTCATCGCGTGAATGTCGGTCATCCCAATCACGGCAAGCATGGCCAGATTCAGGATCCCAACGCCGCCGCCGAAGTAGCCTCCATACACGGAGACCACCAGCTCAAACAGGGCGGCAAATGCCAGCGCAGAAGTGGAAATGTCCCGCCCCAAGCCGCTCCCCGAACGCCCCAGCCGTCCTCCAAAGAGGAAGAGTAAAGTCGCGCCCAACATCAGCCACGGCATAACTCGGAGGAATGTTTGCGCTGGTGTATGGAGGAGAAGATAGGCTCCGACTACTCCACCGATCAGGCTGGTGACCGCGAGCGGAATCATCACGCGGCGGGAAAGATCGAAATGCTTCCGGTAAGCGCCGGAGCTCGCCGTAACTCCGACCCACAACGCAACGGTATTTGTGGCGTTAGCCGCAATCGGCGCCACTCCCGCGAACATCAGCGCCGGAAAAGCAATAAAACTGCCGCCGCCCGCAACGGCATTCAGCGCGCCGCCCAGCACTCCGGCGACGAATAGAAACAAGATGGTATGCAGAGCCAAATAACAGGTTTACCACATCGGAGGAGATCGCCGAGAGCACCTGGCTGGTGACACTCTTCGTCCTGCGCCGTCTGACGGTTGAGGTATCCCGAATGCACCGATGTCTTCTGCTTGCAGCTTTTCTGTTCGCGGCGAGCGCGGCCCTTGCCGCTGGGCAAGAACAAAAGCCCGCGCCGCCTCCCTCGCCCTGCACCGTCACCGAGCAACATCAACTCGACTTCTGGCTGGGCGACTGGGATCTGACATGGCCGGGCTCCGAGCCAAACACGGTCCAGCACGGCACCAACCACGTCATTCGTATTCTCGACAGCTGTGTCGTCGAGGAGAATTTTTCGGGAGGCAACGATATGCATCTGCGCGGCAAGAGCGTCTCGCTCTTCGACACCCGATCCGGCAAGTGGAAACAGACTTGGGTGGACAACGAAGGAGCCTACCTCGATTTTGTCGGCGACTTCAAGAACAACATGATGACCCTGTCGCGCGCCTTCACTACGCCAGACGGCAAGCCGATGCAGCAACGCATGATCTTCAAGAACCTCGCCGGCGACGAATTTGACTGGAGCTGGGAGTCTTCGACCGACCAGGGCAAGACCTGGCAAGTCGTATGGCCGATTCACTACCGCCGCCATAAGTGACATAAATACAATAACTTATAGGTGTTCTATTCATAGCTTCGCTGCCGATGAGCTTACGTTCATATTGGTTTGCATCACAAACTATACTGTACTACAATATTCCCGTGCCGCCAGATCTTCAATCTTCTGCGTTGGCCCGCCGAGGCCGGGAATACTGGCACTTAGACGGTCTCCCGACACTAGTCGCGGCCACCCTCTACTTGGCCGCTGTCGGCCTGTTTCTACTGTTGGTGCATCTGCTTCGCCACATTAACGACCACTCTCACAAGTGGTCTCTGTTGGCGGATCTCCTTAACGTTTTCGCGGGCTTCGCGGTGATCACATCGACCTTCTGGGTCCTCGGAGGGCTGATCTGGTTGGGGATCAACTGGGAGGATCTGATCGAGTGGTTCAAATTGAGGATTACCTACCCTCGAACAGGCTACGTCGCGCCCCCAAGGTACTGGCAGCCCGACTCTTCGGTCGCATCAGGCGACCCAGTGACTACTTGCCAACAAAGTCGCCTTTGCCGATGGCTGACTATTCTTGGAAGCTTTTGGTTTTGGGTGCCCGTAGCGGCGACCCTCACACCGTTTTGGGATTTCCAGCTTCCATCGAATTGGCGCGTTGTGTTACTGGGGTTTCTGTTGGCCGTTCGTGGTCTTCGATTCGGACTCTACCCAACTTTCACGCCCGCCGGGACTACGATTGGTGCGCCATTGCGGGTCACCAGATTCCTTTCGAGCGTTTTCAATTCTGTTTTAGTTTGGGCCTTGGTCATCGGCATTCTGCCTAAGCCGTCGCTCGCTGTGCTTCCTTGGCTGCGGCTTGGAATAGATCTTTTGCTGATTGGAATCTCCGTCAGGGTCATAATCCCTGAAGTGGGCGGCGCTGGGAAGGTCATTCGGATAGCGCTTCTAGGGGGATGTGCCTCTGCGAGTTTTGCGTCGTTTCTTGTTTATAGAAGTTCTCTGGCAGCCGCTGGAATAGGCCTGTTGATCTTCGCAATCTATTGGGGCTATCGAGTGCGGAATCCTGCACCCTCGCTCAAGCTAATGGGGATCTATGTGTGCGGAGCTCTCTCGCTCTTCCTGATATCAAGGAGCAACATAGGCCTCGGCCTGCTTGTTCCTGGGTTCTACGCCGGGTTGTACGGGGGCTGCAAACTGCTTTTCTTCCTTCGTGCGAATCCATCGCCGCAACCATGACCCCCTTCCTCCAAGAACTCGCTTCCTTAGACCGCGTGATTCACGAGCCCGCGCGGCTCATGATCATTGCCTTGCTCTATGCGGTTCCGGAAGCCGACTTTTTGTATATCCAAAACGAGTGCGGATTCACCCAAGGCAATCTCTCGAGTCACCTGACGAAGCTCGACGAGGCAGGATATGTCTTCATCAACAAGATGTTCAAAGGCAAATACCCTCTGACCGTCTGCAGCCTTACCACCGGGGGGCGGTTGGCGTTTGAGGAATACGTGCGCCGAATGCGCGCTCTATGCCAGGGGATTCCCGATCCCCCAGAAAAGAGGAGTGTGACTTAAATCACATGCAGATGTTCGTGAGGCCGCTACCCTGAACTTGTAAGGACGGCCTCATGGCATCGCAAGCGCAGAGCGAAATCATCCCGGAAGTTGCGGTCAATCTCTCAAGTTCCGCCACCGAGCAATTAGGCGAGAAGTCGAAGCCCTCCCCTAAGCTGAAAAAGAAACTCATCCGCCGTACGGATCGCGACCGCTCGCAACTCGTGCGCCGCAGCTTTCAGGGCGCCTTTCTTCTGCTGAACATCTGGATCGGCACCATTTTCTATTTCTGGGTTCGCCAATTTGAGCCGGGCGGAGCACCGACCTCCATGCAACGCCCGGCCGGCGTCGAGGGCTACCTGCCCATCGCCGCCCTCATGAACCTGAAGTATTTCGTCCTGTCGCATCGCATGCCCACGCTGCACCCGGCGGGCATGTTCCTACTGATCACATTCCTTGCGATCTCATTCCTCTTTCGCAAGGCGTTTTGCAGTTGGCTCTGCCCGGTCGGTACTCTTTCTGAATACCTCTGGCTCGCGGGCCGCAAGATCTTCCACCGCAACTTCCGTCTGCCGCGCTGGCTCGACATCGGCTTGCGCGGTCTGAAATATTTCCTGCTCGGCTTCTTCGTCTGGGCCGTGAGCACGATGGCCGTGGACGAACTCTACTCGTTCATGAACAGCCCCTACGGCCTGATCGCCGACGTGAAGATGCTGAACTTCTTCCGCCACATGGGCGAAACGGGCGCAATCGTTCTCGGCGTGTTGGTTGTCGCGTCGCTCCTCATTCAGAACTTCTGGTGCCGCTATCTCTGCCCTTACGGCGCGCTGCTGGGAATCGTGGCGATGTTCAGCCCCGCGCGCATTCGCCGCAACGCGGAATCGTGTATTGACTGCGCCAAGTGCGCCAAAGCTTGCCCGTCGGCCCTGCCCGTGGACAAGCTCATCACCATCAAGTCGGCGGAATGCACGGGGTGCCTGGAATGCGTTGCTGTGTGTCCGGCCAGCCAGACCCTGAGCCTCGCGCTCCCGATTCCCGCGGCCCTCGGCAAGAACTCCAAGGTCATGCCGCAAATCCCCGTGTGGGCGATGGCTGCGGGGATTGCTGTGCTCTTCGTTGGAATTGCGGGCTTTGCGAAAACGGCGGGCTATTGGGACTCCAAGGTGCCCCGCGCTGTGTATCAACAACTGGTCCCGCACGCGGACGAGGCGCGGCACCCGATGCCGGGAGAGACGGAGTAACGTCACCGAACCGATGCCGTGGGCATCGTTTCCATCTCGATCCGTATCTGAATGAGTTCGCCGGAGCCGGCAAGGTCCCGATACACCTGAAACAATCCATCCCCCCACGTCGTCATGAAGTTGCAGACCTTCTGTCCGCCCAATTCCGTCGTACTCGATTCCGTTGGGTTGTTTTCTCTAACTGGTTTCATTACCTGCCAGTGGTGAGAGTGAGGGCGATAATCAACCGCGACCTTGAGCGAGTTTTCGTCCCGATGCTTCTGAACGGCAGTCCCATTCCTCTCGGCCGTTTCAATTGGCACATCAACCCACCCAAACTCCCCGTTACCAACGCGAGGAGCCTTCAGAGCCGCTGCGATTCGCTCGGCGTCGCGCCCCCAGAACAAAAAATCGGCCAATCCATCGAGCGACTCTTCGTGCTTCCAGATCCCTAGGACATCTACATCCGCGATTAGAATCCGTGCATAGTCAACACCAACGAGACCGACCTCGTGGGATTGCACACATCGCTGGTTAGGTCGGCACTGAACGATAACTCGTCGCCACCTGTCCGGGTTCTGCTCATCACTGCGTTCGCCCATAACTCTCAGAGGCTCTTCTATCGGAACTCCGCCGACAGCTACAGCCCAGACGCCGTGAAATTGGACTTCTCCCGCACCCTTGCCCTCTTCGATGGCAAGGTCAACCCGTTGTCGGTGAGGAATACGTGGATTTATGACTTCAAAACGTGCATCCAGGTTCTGCTCATTGACGAGCCTGTCTAGCTTGCTTCGCAGTTCTGCATTCGTTGGCGGCTGGTCGTAGATGTAAAAGGGGTTCCACGACATGTCAAGCGACCGCCCCGCGCGTTCAGCATCCGCCCCTACAATCCGAAGGTCGACAAACGAGTTGGCCCTCGCGGTTGCTTCCTCACTTGAGAGAAGACCCTCCGGCATTTCGGGGACTCGATCATGGGACCACATGCTCAAATAGCCAGTATCGATGAGGATCAGAACGCCAGAGCGAGTAGTAACGATTCCGATTTGCTCGAGGGGCGGCATGACGGCAATTGTATGCTGCCATTGCAGTTGGCGTAACACCACCATTCCATCGGATCAGGGTCATGCCCGCAAAGCTAGCGCAAGCTGACCAGCCCCCGCCCCTCCTCCGCGTTACAATCAAAAGCGAGCCAATTTCCATGAAAAACTCCGCCATGACACGCCCACTCTCCGAAGTCGATCCCGAGATCTCCAACGCCATCGACAATGAAGCTCGCCGCCAGCACGAGGGCCTGGAACTGATTGCCTCCGAGAACTTCGTCAGCGAAGCCGTGCTCGAAGCTGCAGGTTCCGTCTTCACTAACAAGTACGCCGAAGGCTATCCCGGCAAGCGTTATTACGGCGGGTGCGAATTTACGGACGTAGTGGAGAACCTGGCGCGGGAGCGCGCCAAAAAACTATTCGGGGCGGAGAACGCCAACGTGCAACCGCACTCCGGCTCTTCGGCGAACCAGGAGGCTTTTGCCGCGGTGCTGCAACCAGGCGACACGATTCTTGGCCTGAACCTGGCGCATGGCGGCCACCTCACGCACGGGCATCATCTGAATTTTTCGGGGAAAACGTACAAGATCGTTCCTTACGGCGTAACCAAGGAAACCGAGACGATTGACTACGACGCGCTCGAAAAACTCGCTGAGCAGGAACGGCCGAAGCTGATCATCGGCGGCGGCAGCGCCTATCCGCGGATTATCGATTTCGCGCGCATGCGCCAGATTGCCGACAAGGTCGGGGCGCTCTTCCTCGTCGATATGGCGCACTTCGCGGGGCTCGTCGCGGGAGGAGCGCATCCTTCGCCGGTGCCGCACGCCCACATCGTGACTTCCACCACGCACAAAACTCTGCGCGGGCCTCGGTCGGGCATGATCTTAAGCAAGCAGGAATTTGCCGCGCCGATCGATAAGATGGTGTTCCCGGGACTGCAGGGCGGCCCGCTGGTCCACATCATGGCGGCGAAAGCCGTATGTTTCCTCGAAGCCATGCAGCCAAGTTTCAAAGACTACGCGCGGCAGGTTGTCGCGAACGCCAAAGTGCTGGCGGAGACTCTTGCGGCAGAAGGTTACCGCATCATCTCCGGCGGAACCGACACTCACCTGATGCTGGTGGACGTCTTCGCTAAAGGCATGTTCGGCAGCGAAGCCGAAAAAGCTCTGGGCGAGGCCGCGATCACAGTCAACAAGAATGCGATTCCGTTCGACGCGAATCCTCCGATGAAGCCAAGCGGCATTCGCATCGGCACTCCGGCCATGACCACGCGCGGCATGAAAGAAGCCGAGATGCGGCAGATCGGTCGCTGGATCTCCGAAGCGCTAACGCACCGTACCGACGCCGCCACGCTCGGTAAAATTCGCAAGCAGGTGCTCGGTCTGGCGGAAGAGTTTCCGCTCTACGCGGAGCGGCGCGCGCGTGCGCAGGCGGAAGTCAGGGCGTAGCAGTAACAACTTAGACAATCGCGATTGCCGCAGTCCCAAAATTCCACCAGCCTATGAAAGTTGCTCTTATCACAGGAGCTGCCCAAGGCATCGGTCAGCGTTGCTCTGAAGTTCTTGCCCAGCGCGGCTTTTCGCTCGCCCTGAACGACCTGCGCTCGCCAGCGGACACCTTGGCAAAGGTCCGCAGCCACGGCGTTGAGGCCATCGAAGTTCTGGGCGACGTCTCAGACGAAACTGCGGTCACCCGCATGGCGGATGCGGTCATGGCGAAATTCGGCCGCATCGACGTACTGGTTAACAACGCCGGCGTCAGTTCCATTCAGCCAGCAGAAGAAATTACAACCGAAGAGTGGCGGCGAGTGATGGATATCAACCTGCTCGGTCCGTTCCTATGTTGCCGCACCTTTGGACGAATCATGCTCGAACAGCGGGCAGGCAGCATCATCAATGTGGCATCGATAGCCGGCCTTTTCGGAGTTGCCGATCGCGCGGCATACAACGCATCGAAGCATGGCCTGGTCGGACTGACTCGCACGCTCGCCGCTGAATGGGGCGGCCGCGGCGTGCGCTGCAATGCTGTCTGTCCGGGATGGGTGAAGACTCCGATGGATGATTCGGCACAGGATGCCGGCCTCTATGAGGACGAAGACATCATTGGACGGGTGCCGATGGCGCGCTTCGCCACGCCCAGTGACGTTGCGTTGGCGATCGCCTTTCTTGCCGACCCGGCACAAAGCGGATTTGTGAACGGTCATACGCTCTCCGTCGATGGAGGATGGGCAGCGGACGCAAGTTGGGAAAACCTGCGCTTGCGGCATCGCTAGCTCACGACGATCGGCATTGGAGGAGCGCTCCTCTCTTCCGTCCCTTGCGAACAAGGGCCAGAAACCAGTGCTTTCCGCGCGCCCCTGTGTTTAAATTCTCCTCGTGAAGGTTGCCATAGACATCCGTCGTATGACGGAATTCGGTATCGGCACTTACATCCGCAATGTGGTGCGGTCCTTGGCGCAATTGGATCAAGAGAGCGACTACTTTCTGATCGGCCCGCCGGAGAAAGTCGCCGAGTACGGCCCGCTGCCGCCAAACTTTCAAACCGTGCCGCTGGCGGCGCCCGACAACACTCTCAAGGGCAGCCTCGAATTCCGCGGCATCGTCCGCCGCCTCGAATGCGACGTAGCGCACATCCCGCACCTGTTCTGGCTTCCGCGCGGACTGAGTTGTCCTTACGTCGTCACTGTGCACGATCTGCTCGAACATATGTATGGTGCCCACGGCGCGTCGAACATGCGGCGACGCCTGCACTTCTACCTGACCCACCGCGTTCTCCGCGGCGCGGCGCGTGTCATCGCCGTTTCCCAGTTCACAAAAAATGAAGTTCGAAAGCTTTTCGCGATTCCGGATGGCCGAGTCGAAGTCGTATACAACGCGATCGACGAACGCTTTCTCCACGGCCACGCCACCGATGCCGACCGCGAACTGATCGCCGAGCGCTACCAGGTGAATCACCCATTCATCCTTTATGCCGGCGCAATTCGTCCGCACAAAAATGTAGTGCGCATTATCGAAGCCTTCTCCGCCCTGAAAACCGAACTCGCCAAAGGGCAGCAATACCACGACCTCAAGTTGATCATCATCGGCGACGACGTGGTCGGGCACCCGAGACTCCGGCGCACGGTAGTCCGCAGCGGCGTGCAACACGACGTCCGCTTTCTGGGCTTCGTCCCCATCGAAGTACTGCGCATCTTTTATGACGTCGCCAAGATCTTTGTCTTCCCGTCGCTCTATGAAGGCTTCGGCCTTCCGCCTCTCGAAGCCATGGCCCACGGAACACCCGTCGTGACGTCGAATACATCGAGCTTGCCGGAGGTTGTGGGTAACGCAGCTCTAATGGTGAATCCTGAAAACGTATTCGAAATCCGCCGCGGCCTGCAACAAGCCCTGCTCGATACAGAAGTCCGCGCAGGCATGAAAGAGCGCGGCTACGCGCAAGCCCAGCGATTTTCCTGGAATAGTTCCGTAGCCAGGATTCTGAACATTTACCGCGAAGTAGCATCAAGCGGCGGCGCCGCCGGCGGAGTCGCGGCAGACTAACCAATTCGACCTCCGGAGGAGCATCTCAGTTTGAGTCGAGTGTCACGATTTCTTCTAACCAAGTGGTACCTGGATTGTCTCGATTCCAACGGGGACGGGACAATCATTTACGTCGCAGAACTGGACTGGAAGGCGCTGCGCATGCGCTATGCCAGCACACTGGTCTTCACCGGTGGCCAGACTAAAAGTTCAACTTCAATTCGAAAGTGTGCGTTGCCTGAATGCAATGAAGACAGAATCTCGTGTCATCTTCCGCATCTTGGAGTAACTGGGGAATGGCTAAGCTCTTCCGCTCCGGTAGAGCGCACGATTCTTGAGAACGAGTCTGGCGCGATTCACTGGAATTGTCTGCAACCGGCCTCTAAAGTGGCACTTACCCTAAACGGCAAGAAAATGGAGGGACACGGCTACGCAGAGGTTCTGCGAATGACGCTCCCACCCTGGAAATTGCCGCTCAAGGAACTCCACTGGGGGCACTTCGTTTCGGAGTACGATTCGCTCGTCTGGATTGATTGGCGCGGCCCCTTCAGCTATCACATACTTCTGAACAACGGGACGGAAGAAGTCGATCCTTCGATCATGGAGCACACGGTGCAAACTCCGAGCACTCGCCTGAGTCTCGACCAGAGTCTTGTGCTTCGAAGTGGAAATTTGGGAAACACCGTTTTCACTTCAATCCGCAGCCTTGCAAGAACGATTCCGGCGAGCATCCTTCACATCAATGAAACCAAATGGCGCAGCCACGCCGTGCTGCAGCAAGCAGAACGATCAAGCGTCGGGTGGGCGATTCACGAAGTTGTCAGGTGGGAACAAGAATGAAACCCAGCCTGGGTAAGTTTCTATACGGGGTACTGTTTCTATTCGTTGTCCCCTCGCTGTTGGTGCTCTGGACCGCCCGAACCGGGCGTTTGGTGAACTTGCCTGCCATCCACTCTGCTGCCTTGGGCGTCAGCGTCGCCGCACTCGGACTGGCACTGCTTCTTGCAGGAATGCAAGCTCTCTGGAAGATTGGCGGCGGTCTCCCGATGAACGCATTCCCGCCTCCGAACTACGTCAGCCGAGGTGTTTACCGATTTATTTCCCATCCTATTTACGTCGGGTTCGTTTTCACTTGCGCCGGCACCTCGATCATTGCTGGCTCTGCCAGCGGCCTGTGGCTCACCACGCCGGTCGTCGCTATGGCAAGCGTGGCCTTGGTGCTGGGCTACGAATTGGATGACATGCGGAAACGCTTCGGGAACCTCTTGGCGCACACGCGCTTGCCCTTTTCTAGCGACCCGCCGGCCTCAATGTGGTCGGGCCGCCTGCGTTGCGTTTTCACCATCTTCCTCCCGTGGCTAATCCTCTATGAAGGCGTGGTCCATCTCGGAATTCCACGAAATGCGCTTGTGGCTTACCTGCCCTTGGACTACCGCTTGCCTGTTCTACCGTGGACCGAAGTGTTTTACGTCAGCGTTTATCCGGTCGTGGTGCTCGTGCCGTTTCTGATATCGGATCGCCCAGCCCTCCGTTCATTTTGCCTTCGTGCGATCGTTTCAATGGCTCTGGTTTTCCCCATCTTTTTGTGTCTCCCGATGATCTCCCCTCCGCGCCCCTTTGTGGCCACTACCATCTGGGGCCAATTCCTGAACTTCGAACGGAGATTCGACAGTGCCGCTGCGGCCTTCCCTTCGTATCACGTAATCTGGGCCTTTATAGCGGCCGAAGCTTTAGGGAGAGACTCTCGATGGCGAATGTTCTTTTCCCGGAGTTGGGCGCTCCTGGTCAGCGTCAGCTGCATTACCACAGGAATGCACGCACTCATCGATGTTGCCTCCGGCCTGCTAATGGCTTGGATAGTAATTCACGCGGAAACTGTGTGGGCCGGCATGCGTGGCGCAACCGAATTCATTGCAAATTCTTGGCGAGAATGGCGACTCGGCCCGATTCGTGTCATCAACCATGGCGCACTTGCCGGGGCGGGAGTCTTCATCGGCGTCGTCCTTATCGAATCGTGCCTCGGGTCCGGCAGGACTGTCATCACCGTGGCGATTTTTGTGGGCGGGACGGTAGGAGCCGCTCTCTGGGCTCAGGTAATTGAGGGCTCGCCAGCACTCCTGCGACCCCTCGGATTCTACGGCGGCTTGTTGGGGACTTCTCTCGGTGCAATTCTCGCTGCGCTGTGGACGCACACGAGCCCTTGGGTAGTGCTAGCCGCGTTATGCGTCGCCGGACCCTGGATCCAAGGTATTGGGCGCCTGCGTTGCCTCGTCCAAGGATGCTGCCATGGTCGACCTACATCCGACGCCGTTGGCATTCGATACTGGTGCCCGCAATCCCGCGTCTGCAAAGTCCCCGGACTGCGTAATAGTCCGATCCACCCCACCCCTCTCTATTCCCTGCTTTGGAACGGAGTGGTCGCGATGGCAGTCGCCCGGCTGTATCTTCTTCAAACAAGAACCGCGTTGATTGGTGGTATCTATTTGATTCTGTCCGGCCTCGGACGCTTCGTCGAGGAGGCTTATCGGGGCGAACCCCAGACGCCTATCCTTTGGAGATTACGACTCTACCAATGGGCCGCGATCGCAACCGTGATCGCAGGGGCACTCATTAGTTCAATCGGGGACACGCCGGTGCCGCCTCATCCCCGGTTCGACTATTCTTCCCTGTTGCTCGCTTTTCTCTGCGCAGCGGGTGGGTGGTTCGTTACCGGAGTTGACTTCCCGGAATCAAACAAGAGATTTGCCCGTCTTACGTAAGCAGTCAAGGACACTGCGGACTATATAATCGTCAGTTCGTTCGAATATACTTTGGCTTCGTTCAAAATAACGGATACCGCCGACGCAAAGAGCTCTAGCTCTCCGCTCTCGAGTTGGCGCATCGCTCTACTCGTCCTCATCGGCGTCTGGTTCTCAATCTACATAGTCGGGATCGGGCATCCCGCGCTCCTCGATGACGCCGACACGGTCCACGCGGAAGCCGCGCGCGAAATGTTGCAGCGCCATGACTGGGTCACGCTCTATGTCAATGGCGAACGCTATCTGGAGAAAGCTCCGCTAATGTATTGGAGCGTCGCCGCCAGCTACACGGTGTTTGGCATCACCGATTGGAGCACGCGCTTCCCGCTGATGCTGGGCGTGCTGGCGATGATTCTCGCCACCTATGGTCTCGGCCGGTGGGCATTCGGAGGAGAAGGCGGCTTCGATTCCGGGCTGGTCCTCGCAACAGCGTTAGGTCCGTTTCTGTTCACACGGTTCCTCATCCCTGACGTGCTCGTCGGCCTGTGGCTCACGCTGACGTTCTGGTTTTTCCTCATCTCACTCGACCAACCCAAGCCTTCGCGGGTGGTGTGTTGGGGCTTGGCAGCAGTGTGCGCGCTCAACGTGCTCACCAAGGGATTGATCGGCCTCGTTTTTCCCGCGGGCGCCATCGGACTCTACCTTCTGCTGACCGGAAATCTGTGGCACTTCCTCAAGCTTAGGCTGCTGTCGAGTTCGCTCGTGTTCATGGCCATCGCCGCACCGTGGCACATCCTCGCGGCGTTGCGCAATCCCCCGCAAGGACACGTTCGAGGATTTCTCTGGTTCTATTTCGTCAACGAACACATTCTGCGTTTTCTGAACAAACGCATGCCGCGCGACTACGACACGGTCCCACTCCTGCTGTTCTGGGTGTTGCTGGTTCTCTGGCTGCTGCCATGGACGGTCTTTCTGCCACAGTCGATGCAAGAAATTCCACGCCGTTTGCGAGACTTTCGCGCGCAGATGTCACGCCGGCAAAGAGCGTACCTGCTGTTCTTCCTGTGGAACGTAGTCATTGTCGGCTTCTTCAGCCTTTCCACGCGGCAGGAGTATTACACGATCCCCGCGATTCCAGGGATGGCGCTGCTGGTTGGCGGATGGCTGGCCCGGGAACGCGCGTCGTCGGTTGATAGCCGTGAGCGGCGTGCGGGACGAATTTCATCACTCATATTGCTGGCGGTCGGCGTGACGATCGCTGTGATCGGATTCGCGTTGTTCTGGTTCTCGAAAGCCCCGCCGCCGGGCACGGATCTTTCCGATCTGCTGCGAAAGAATCCGCAAGACTATGCGCTTTCATTCGGACACTTTCTCGACCTGACGCCGCAAGCCATGGGCGCCTTTCGCCGGCCGCTGTTCTGGTTCTCGCTGGCGTTCCTTTTTGGCACGCTCGCGAACTGGCTCCTGCGTCGCGCAGGCAGGCCGGGAGCGGCAAACGGCGCTCTCGCAGGCATGATGGTGGTGGTGCTCGCATCCGTGCACAGCGCATTTGGAATCTTCTCGCCGATTCTTTCGTCCAAAGATCTCGCGCGGGCGATTCGCGAACAGTATCGGCAGGGCGATCAGATTGTGGTTATCGGCTTATATGAAAACGCGTCGACGCTGAACTACTACACGGGAATTCACCTGCACAGCCTGCGTTCTCCGGGCGGAAACATGTGGTACGGCACGCAGTTTCCTGACGCGCCGCGAGTGTTCGAAACCCAGTCTTCTTTTGTTGAAATGTGGAAAGGATCGCAGCGCGTCTTCTTGTGGGCCGAAGAAGATGAGCCTCAGGCACTCCAGGGTTTGCAAAGCTACGTGGTCGCGCGCCGGGGCGGCAAGATTATTTTTTCCAACCAGCCCAACCACTCTCTCTAATGGCTGTCGCTTAAATCCGGGTCAGCCGTCCCTGCCGGAGAACAAACTCATCTCCGCGCCAGTAAATGTGATTTCCCACCAGTCCCGCCGCCCACACAATAGGCGCCAACAGATCGCGCAGCGGAAGCAGAAAGACATTCGATACCACCCGCCGATCGCCTAGCGCCGCGACTCCAACGCCGATTGCAACGACCAGCCGCGCGCAAACGGTGAGGGCAAACAATCCCCACGCCCAGATCGCTCCCCCAGTCGCGAGCAGCATCGTCAACGCCCAAGGTATTCCGAAGGTAAAGGCAAATCCGAGGTAGCCCGAACGCCGCGCGTCGCGAACCGTACGCATCCATCGCAATTGGTGCTGCCAGAATTCTGCCAGCGTGTAGGCCGGTAGAAATGTCGCTACCGCCATCGAAGCGAGTTCCACGCGCTTGCCGGTGGCGACAATGCGGCGCCCAAGTTCGTAGTCGTCGGCGAGGTAGTCGAGAAACGATTCGAACCCGCCAATAGCAGCCAAGTCCTGCCGCCGGAACGCCAGCGTCGAACCCAGGCCAAACCGTAGTCCGCCCTCCAGAAATCGCGCACTCAAGACGCCCGGCGCGAAGTCAGTCGAGATCGTGAGCGCCTCCAACCGCGAACCCAGAGTAGAAGCAGCAACACCGCGATAAAGACATGTGACGAGCCCGACGTTCGCATCCGCCAACGGAGCAACCAACTGCCGCAAGTAGTCAGTCTCAACCCGGATATCACTGTCATTCACAACGAGAACATCAAAGCGGGCAGCCGCAGCCATCTGCGCCAGATTGCTGACCTTCACATTCGTGCCCAGAATGCGGTCGCATACTATCAACCGAATCGCGCGCGCCTGATACCGCGCCTGCAGTTTCCGCACAACATCGCAAGCCGGATCGGCCGCATCGCTAACGCCGAAAACAATCTCATACTCGGGATAGTCCAACTCGCAATGGCTGCAGAAGCTCTCCCATATCTCGGGGTCAACACCCTTCAGAGGCTTAAGAATGGAAACCGGCGGAAACGCCACCGCGCCCGGGCCAGTTTTGTTACGACGAGATCGCAGAAAACTAATCAGCCCGCAAATGGATAGGAAATAAAAAGACAGAGACGCCAGCGTCCCCAGCACCGTGACTGCTTCGAGCACAGTTCTCAGAGTCAAGTGCATTCGAGTGATGATCGGTTACTTCATTCGTAGCGTAGCGACTCAATCGGGTCGAGATTGGCCGCTTTCCATGCAGGATAGATTCCAAACACCAATCCTTCGGCGGCAGCCGCAGCAAATCCGAGACCCGCCCAGAACACCGACATCGTCGCGGGCAGCGAATCCCATATCATCCGGATCGCAAGCGTAACCAGTCCGCCCAGGATCACGCCCAAAATCCCGCCGATCGCCGTAAGCGTGATCGCCTCCAGCGTGAATTGCAGCAGCACATCCCGCTTGCGGGCGCCAATCGCCTTGCGGACTCCGATCTCCCGCGTTCGTTCCGTGACCGACACCAGCATGATATTCATCACGCCCACGCCGCCAACAATTAGCGCCACACTGGAAACCGCGAACATGAAAATGAAGACCGCTCCGGTGATCTTGTTCCAGACGTCGGTCAGCGAATCTTGCGTGAAAATCGAAAAATTGTCAGGCTTGTCCGGGGAAACGCGACGACGACGACGCAGCAGTTCCCGCATTTCATCCTCGGCCTTCGGCATATCCGCATGCGAGGTCGCCTTTACGCTGATGAAGTGCTGCTTGAGTTCAGGGTGAAGTTTGCGCAACGTCGCCAGCGGGAAATAGACCTTGTTGTCGTCCGGATTCTTGCCGCCGCCAAATGCGCTTTTGACTTTCTGGGCGACCCCGATCACGCCAAACAACTGTCCTTCAATATTGATTTCCTTGCCCAGCGGGTCGGTATTGCCAAACAATTCATTGGCTGTGTCGGCGCCAAGGATAATGACCGAAGAGCGATGATCGTCATCCACGTCGCTGAACCATCGCCCCGACGTTAGGAGGACATCGAAGACATCTTTGGCCTCCGCCATGTCGCCTTCGAGAATGGTCTGCTTGGCCTTGCGGTCGCCGTACTTCACCACGAATGTTCCGGTTCCAAACTGCGGCTCGACGTAGCGAATCCCTGCCGTGACCGCCTTCACGTGCGGCAGGTCTTTCATCGCGAGCGCGTCTTCGTAGGTCAACTCCTTACGAGTACGGAGCTCCTCGGTCGGTCGGCCGAACGTGATTGGCATGTGGAACGCAAAAATAATGTTCGACCCCATGCTGCTGATCATGCTGCTCACGTTGTCATTGAGCCCGCGCACGATCGACGAAATCCCAATCACGACGGCAACTCCAATCACAATCCCCAGCACGGTCAGTCCGGAGCGCATCTTGTTGCTCCGGATCGTGTCCAGCGCCATCGTGATAATTTCGCCGAATTCGCTTGTGCCTACCATCTCAGTTCAAACCTTCTTTTGCTGGTCCTGCTCAAATCACCGAAAAACCGTTTACACCTTGCCGCCTACATCTCAAATCGCAAAGCCGCAATCGGATCCAGCGTCGCCGCTCGCCGGGCCGGATACACGCCGAAGAAAATGCCGACGCTCGCAGCCACGATCAGCCCTGCAAACACTGCCCATAACTTAATCACTGAAGGCATACCCACCGCCAGGGTAACGCCTTTCGCTACGCCGATCCCGAACAGCACTCCCACGATCCCACCCATCAACGAAAGAAAGACCGCCTCAATCAGGAACTGCATCAGAACATCTGCCCGCTTCGCGCCCATCGCCTTCCGAATTCCAACCTCGCGCGTCCGTTCTGTGACTGACACCAGCATGATATTCATGATCACGATTCCGCCGACTACCATCGAGATTGCCGCAATCCCAATCATCGCCACGAAAAACGTTCCGGTCAGGTTGGACCAGATGCTGAGCAGGCTGCTGTTGTTCTCCATGTCAAACGAATCCGCACCGCCGGCCGGGTCGTGCCGCCGCGCCCGCAAAATCACCCGTGCCTCGTCCATGGCAGCGTCGAGAGTAGGACCGGTGCCTACTGCCTTCGCAGAAATTCGCATGTTGGACTTGTAGACGCCATATTGCTTAAACCAGGACGTCATCGGCATGAGCACATAATTGTCCAAACTGTTCCCGAGCGTGCTTCCCTTCTTCTTGCCGACCCCAATCACCCGGTACATCCAGCCGTCCACTTTGATTTCTTTTCCGATCGGATCCGTTCCCGGCATCAGGTTGTCCACGATGTCGGTACCCACCACCACCACGGGCGAATTGTTCTCGAGGTCAGACTCGCCGAGCATGCGCCCGGACGCCAGGTCGATATCCTGTGTGATCGCCACTGCCGGAGTCATTCCTTGTACAGTGGTGTCGCTCAGTGAGTGCTCGCCATACTTTACGTGGCCCACATTCCCACGGGCGTACGCGCCCACATAGGCGCACAACTTACACCCCTCCCGCACAGCCCTGTAGTCCTCGATCGTCAGATCCTTGCGCTTCTGGCCTTCGATGAAATGGTCCACATTCGTCACGGCCGGGGAGACCTTGAACATGATGAAGACGTCGGCGCCAAGATTGAAGATCTTCTCCGCGACGTAGCCATTGATCCCGTTGACGAACGTGACCACTGCAATCACCGCCGCCACACCAATGACCACGCCGAGCAGAGTCAGCGCTGAGCGCAGTTTGTTCGCCCAGAGGGATTGCAGCGCGATCCTGATGGCTTCGGCGGTATGCATGGATGGATTACGGTATTAACACCGACTAAGTTTCGTAGCTACGGGCCGAAAACGGCCGTTCTGCGGTGTCAGAATGAGTTTAGCAGGAGAACACGCAGGCCTTCACGCCATGGCGAGGTCGCCAGTCGTGGATGTTATGTCTAGGGAGCGGAGCAGAAGAATCGGGAATCTCCGGCTGTCAGTTGACAAATGCCCTAACCCCGCCCACCAGCCAGCCGCATTGAGAATTTAAACGAGACGAACGCAATCAGCACGGCTAGCCCTGTCCACATTACCGGGCCGTTTTGAGAACCCGTTACCACCAACGGAGCGGGAGCCACCGGCATGTTTGCAGCCGACACAGCGCGACTGGCTTGTATGAAAACGGCAGTACCCCCAACGATAACCGCGATGATCGCCAACCCTGCGAGGAGCAGTCCTGGCAACGCCCGCTTCCAAGGGAACGCAATCGGCGGCGGCGCGGCCGCTTCCTGGCGCACGGCCTCCATCACCGAAACCGCGAAGCCCGACGAAGGCACAATCTCATCCTTCCGCGAAAGGATATGATCCATCTCCGTATCCTCCATCTTGCGCTCGTCGGTCATCACGCCTCCTTCAGCCTCGGAACAGCCAGCAATTGCGGAATCTTTCCGCGTAACATTTCTCTTCCGCGAAACAATCGCGCCTTGAATGTGCCTTCCGGCAATCCGAGGCTTCGCGCAGCTGCCGGAACATCCATCTCATGAAAATAGAAGAGGATCATTGCCTCTCGATATTTATCGGGCAACGTAGAGACTGCCCGGCGCACCGCCCGATCCCGGTCGTGATCTTCGAGCCCGCCGTCTGAAGCCCGCGGATCCACCGGTTCACGGACGTCGTCAATGGAAACCGTATGCGCCGGGATCCGACGCAATTCCGAGCGATAGAAGTTGGTAGCGAGAGCAAACAGCCAGGTCGAGAACGCCGCTTCCTTGCGCCATTTCGCGAGTCCTCGATAGGCTCGCAGAAATGCTTCCTGCGCCATCTCCTCAGACCGGCCACGGTCGCGGCAGAAGCGATAGGCGAGGTTCACCAACGGACCTTGCCAGCGCCGGACTATCTCTTCAAAGGCAGAGATGTCACCCGCCAACACTCGCTCTACCGCAGCCTGATCGTCGCTAGCGCTCACATCGGACTCCGTTCTAAAGAGTACGACAGGACTCGAGACTCCACGGTTGCATTATTTTCGCTCCAGCGGGCGCTCGGAAAAAAGTGCAACCGCCTACTACTCTGCTCGGTCTTACTCGTTGCAAGCGAAAAAGACTGGTTCGGAGGTTTTATGGATATGGAAGTTTCACAGAATTTGGTTCCCATCGCCGCGATGGTCATACCAATCGTGGGCAGCATCGCGCTATTTTCGTTCCTCGGCGTCACTACCTGGTCCGATGCCCGCCGCAAGGAGCGCGAAGCCTACTACACAACCGAGGCGCTCAAGAAGATCGCCGAGAGTTCCGGTGAGGGCGCCAAATCCGCCGTCGAATACTTTCGAGAGCAGGAAAAGAGCCGCCGGGCTCGGCGCTTGGAGGGTATGAAGTTGGGCGGACTGGTTACGACCGCCGTGGGCATCGGCGTCATGCTGCTACTCCGCGGGCTGGAACACGACCAACCGGTTTACATGGCCGGGGTGATTCCACTGCTGGTCGGCGCGGCGCTGCTGATCTACTCGTTCGCGCTCGTGCCCAAAGAGTAGGCGTGAGATTCCGCTAGCCCAAAAAGCAAAAGCCCCCAGATCGGGGGCTTCATGAAATCCCGGGCTAGCAAAGGCTTCTAGCTGTCACCGGCAACCGTGCGCAATTTTTCAGGCAAGAAATGATAGGGCGGCCACGGTCCGCTCACCACCATCTGGCAGTTTTTTAGCTGCTTGGCGGCTGAGCTGTAACGGTTCTGATATTTTTCGATGGACTTGGTATCAATCAGGTGGGCGATATCGAGGAGCATGCCGTCCGCATCTACGCGCTTACAGCTGACTTCCTCTTCCAGCGGGTTGAACAGCTTGTGTACCTGGACCGACAGAGCGCGCGCCTTGGTCTGACGCTCACGATCGCGAGACGCCTTCTCCCGCAGTTTAGTCAGATATTCGCGTCCAACCGTGTCTGGCAAAACCACGTCTTCCATGGCGGCACGCAGCGAACCGTCGCGGACTACCAGCTTGATCCGCATCTCGGACTTGCCACGCAGGCGCTCGACACTCTCGCAGAACGTCCGCCGGTTGGCGCGCACGGCCTGCCGAATCGCGTCTTCTGTATCGAAAATCGTACCAAAGCGGAAAGGAAGAACCGTTGCCGTCCGGAAACTCTGGCTTACGACGCGGGCGTGTTCCAAAACTGCTTTTTCGTCCAGTTTGGATGTCGCACGGTCATATTCGCTGACGATTACCGCGAAATCCCCGCTCGGATAGCTCATGACGGGGGCTGCTGCAACTCCTTGGATACCTTCAAGAACAAAGGGGCGACGGGCACGAACACCGTTTGGGAGGGTCTGGTGTTCCGTGAGGCAGTACGCGTACCACGACATGCATTCTCTCCGAATTGCACCGGGGCCTTGGGCACCCTTTAGATTTTTACAAGCTTAGGGCAGCTCCCTACAGGGAAGTCGATTGATTTCTTTTTGAGACGAGATGAACGCTGCGTTACTGCGCTCTAAAGGGATATTACTTCGGGTTCGCCTTATTTGCAACTTTTCTTGACATCTTCGCATCGCATTTCGTCTCAATTTGCTTTCGCTCAAGAAACAATTTGCGATGGAGTCACGAAAAAAACTTGCTTCAGGAATTTTGCCACAGCTATCAAGCCCGTAACCCACTGGCTAGCAGGCACTTAACGCCATATAAAACTAGGACTAGCCAGCGTTGAGCACCGCGTTGCGCGCATTCGCCCGCTCTTGCAAGGCAATCGTGACCACGCGCAACATGTCTCCCGCTGGTGCAGGCTTGCCTGTCCATATCTCAAATTGTCGCGCTGCCTGGTGCACAAACATCTCAACTCCGGGGATAACCGCAATGCCTTTGGCGCGCGCTACCTGCAGCAGTCGTGTTTCGACCGGGTCATACACCATGTCGAATACGACCTTGGCTTGGATTTCTTCATCCTTAAGCGGGCAGTCGCGGGTCGAGCCCATCCCCACCGGCGTCGCGTTAATGATCACATCGAAAACGGACTTCTTCAGATCGGCGCGTTTGATCGTCCGCGCTTTTGCCTGCCGCGCCAACTTTTGCGCTTTGGCAGAAGTGCGATTCAGAATCGCGACGTCTGCCCCGCGCTCCTTCAGTCCAAACACAGCAGCTCGCGCCGCTCCTCCCGCTCCCAGCACCAGGACCTTCGCATTCTCAATCGTGATGCGCTGTTCCAGTGGACGCAGGATTCCTGCAATATCCGTATTGAACCCGTAGAGTTTGCCGTCCTGCCCGCGCACGATCGTGTTGCATGCGCCAATTTTTGCAGTGTGCGCATCGGTGTTGTCCAGATACTCGAGCACCGCCTGCTTATACGGCATCGTGATACTGAGTCCGTGCAGCGGAATCTCGCGGATGCAGTGCATCAGATCCTTAATCGTCTTCGCATGCAACGAAACGTAGACCCCGTTTACGTTCTCGCGCCGCAACGCCGTATTCATAATCACCGGCGAGAGCGAGTGCTCGATGGGATCGCCGGCAACTCCGTACACGCGGGTGGCCGCGTCCACTTGCTCAAGCCGATAAATGCTGCGCAGATCGCGCACGCTGACCTGTCCGGGCGCCGTCTTTGATTCCGCGCTCGCCGCTCCAAACGTGAAGGTGCTTCCCGCCCGCACGCCAAGCACGCGGCTGATAATCCCTTGCTCGCCCATGCACAGGCCCACCAATGCGTTCTTATCGCTTTCCTTTTGCAGGAACTTCATCATCGTGACATTGTCGGAAAGCGTCGTCGCCGTAGTCACGACCTTGTAAAAGTCGGCGGGAATCTTCAGCATCTTGTCGAGCGTCGTATCCAGATTGCGAGTCGCTCGGAAATCATGAAACGAGACAATCAGTCCCGCGTTCTTCCGCAGCTTCGCTACCGCGTCTGGCTTGGCTTTCTGCGCGCTTTCCCATTCCAGGTCAAGGAATTGGCAGCCAGCCGCCTGCGCTTTACCCAGCACTTCCAATTGCGTGGCGAGCGAACCCTTGAACTTGCCGCCATTCTCCGCCCGGCGACACGTCCCGATCGCCGTCACATACTGATGCGTTTCAAGGAACTTCCGGAGCTTGGGCAACAGGGAAAGCGGCTGCTTGAGATAGTCCAACCGGAACTCGATAAACGGGTTATCCCGGGCCAGCACTTCGGCCGTGTCCAGCATTTCATCGGCTGTCTCGCCACTCAGCGCCAGACAGACCTTGGGCAATCGCATTGGCAGAAAACGGGGCGCGATGTGTGAGGTTAAAGCCAAAGCCATTTTAAGTTCGCAGTCGGCGCGATATTACAGGTCTGTAAGCACAGATGCAACCCTACTCTGGCCAAAAGCACTTCGGACGGCCAAGGCCGTAATACCGTCGTAACCTTGACCCGTACCCCCGCGCTTGTTACTTTCCGGCTGTAACCCTTGTCTTCCCAGTGAGATAGCTGGGCGAGCCCGAAACGATTCGGGCGGGTGGGGAAGTCGGAGGCAACATGAAGAAAACAGGATTGTTATTGCTGCTCGTGGCGGGCCTTGCCTGCGCTCAATCAGCACCCAGCGTGACCTCGACCATGGTCGCCACGCCCAACGCAAACGGCATCGTTGACACTACGGTTGGCGTCCCCTTCGTTCGCTATCAGACCCCAACCCAGGCTGACCTTTATTGCGCCGGCTTTATCTCCAAAGACCGCCTTCCCGACGCCAACTACATCAACGGCGGCCTAGCCTCGCCGGATGGCACGAAGTTCGAAATCGGCGAGATTGTTTACCTGTCCGGGAGCGGCTACCAGGTTGGTCAGCTCTACTCGGTGGTTCGCGAACTGAAAGACGCGAACAAATACGAAATGTACGAGGGTATGACCAAGCTGATCGCCACCGTTGGACATCCCTACGGGGAAATCGGTCGCATCCGCGTTGTCGATGCCCGCAGCCACAGCGCCATTGCCGCCGTCGAACTTAGCTGTGACCCCATTAACCCCGGCGACACCGTCGTGCCATTCGCGGAAAAACCGCCTGTCACTTTCCACGTCCCGGGACACTTCGACCGCTTCGCACCTACTGACGCCAAGCTGACGGGCCGCATTCTTCTCGGCAAAGACTTTGACTCCGTTCTCGGCACAGGGGGCAAGCTCTACCTGAACGTCGGCGCCAGTCAGGGCGTGAAGGTCGGCGATTATTTCCGCGTAGTCCGTTCTTACACCGCCACCATTAAGGACCCTGTGGACTCGCTCTCCTTCAAGACGCAAATGTCTGAGGACACGCAAGTCCATTCTCCGACTTATGAGGCGAAGTACTTTACCAAGGGCAAGGGCGCTAACATTCACGTTGGCGATCTGCCGAAGCGCGCCGTTGGTGAGATCGTAGTCCTCAGTACGACCCCGAATTCTTCCTCCGGCATGGTCGTGTTCGCGCTGGAAGACATCTATCCGGGAGACACGATTGTGGTTGATCAGCAGGATTAACGCACAATCCGTTTCCTGAAATCAGAACTGAAAAAGGGGAGACCAAAATCTCCCCTTTTTCCTTTTCCTTTGCGAACAACGCGGTTGCGAGCCAATCCTAGGTCGCGGCTGCAACTCGCTGCCTGCAATCAGATTCGGTGTGCGGAATTTCCCTTGGAAGGACTTTCGCTTGCGTCTTGCCATCCGGCAAGACTGTCAATCTAGCGGTAAAACCGGATCCCGGAGTGGTCCGGAATCAAGCTACTTGCGACCAGCAGCGCTACAACCACGGCAGCGAGTTCCATACTTCACCTCGGCGGCTAACAGCCAGCGCTCAGCTTACGTCTCTCCGCCAGGAAAACAAGGTTACAAAAGTGTCGTCTTCAAAAGTGCCTTCCATGAACTTAGTTCACGACTCCACTCTCTTCCCCGAACACTTCCGCTGTAAACGCATCGATGCTTGCGAACCTCTGCCACGCGTCGAGAGGCAGCCCTGCTTTCCGACAAGTCTGTTGCAGGAAAGTCTCCCGATCCCACCCATGCTCGACCGGTACCTGCGGTAATAGCAATCCTCGCCGCATCCCGTCGGAGATCATCAAGCCGTGCCGGCCCACTTCCACTTCTTCAGCACGAATTGGAAACAACGGCGAGAGCACGCTCAACGAGATCTTCAGTTCCCCAGCCTCCTCTTCCTTCACGGGAGAGAATCGCGAATCATCAAACGCAGCAGCCCTTGCCGTCTCCGCGACCGCGCGATAAAGCGGACGAATGGCCGTGGCATACCCCACGCAGCCGCGCAATCCCCCTTTGAGATAAAGCGTGCAGAACACTCCGCGTGGCTCCATCATCCACAAACCCGCGGACTCGTCCGCAGACCGTGGCGGCTCGTCGGTTAGGGACGATCCCTTGAAGCTAGTCAGGATCGAATCGTGTGCAATCTGTAGGAGAATCTTTCGTTGTTCGGGAGTAAAGTCCGGCCTGGGGACGCGCCCTGCATCCTCACTCGCGGTCGGATTTTCAGACTGTCTGGACATCGCTTTTCCTTCGTCTTGATAAGACGAAGGCCCGCCGCCGGCGCCGCTTTTCCGACTTCCGATCGATGCGTGACCAGAATGCTACGAAATAGTCGGTCGCCGAGACTAGCGACAGCAGCACCATAAACCAGATCGCCAGGAAAGCAATCCAGTAAACCGGGAATATATAAACCTTACCGAGCGGCCACTCATGCCAGCGTCGGGCCAGAATCACCGCCACCACGGAGATGATCTGCACCAGCATTTTGAACTTGCCCAGTTCGCTGGCCTGAATCGTAAATCCTTCCGAGACAGCAATCGAGCGCAGGCCGCTCACCAGGAACTCTCTTCCAATGATCACAACTGCGATCCAGGCCGGCACCAGTGCTGGATTGAACTGCACCAGCGTGATGAAGGCTGCCGCGATCAGTAACTTATCGGCCAACGGATCCAGCAGCATCCCCATGGTCGTGATCTGCCCACGCTTGCGTGCCAGGTAGCCATCAATGCCATCCGTAATCGAGGCAAGAATGAAAATCGTGGACGCCAGGATTTCCCGCTCGCCATTGGTATCCGAAAGCCGCGGCGTAACCAGCATCCAGATCAGCAGCGGCACGGCCGCGATGCGCGTGAGCGTGATGTAGTTAGGAAGGTTCACACAAACAACACAGCTTGGAAAGAGTCCCCTTCGATTATCCTCCACATCCGATGGCAAGGCAACGGAAGTGATTTCGAGTGTAGATGCTCCAAGATAATGTCGCCCCATAACTGCAACGAGACTTTGTCACCCTCAAAGGATGGTGACGATGAGTCAGAAAGAGTTCCAACGGGTGAAAGTGATTGAGAATG
>Ga0302322_100000281_pt1 | contig 37799 bp, 54 predicted proteins | sample Fen_T0_2_FD_203757 | JGI IMG/M metagenome (GOLD analysis project Ga0302322, IMG submission 203757) | Peat permafrost microbial communities from Stordalen Mire near Abisko, Sweden - Fen_T0_2 | ecosystem: Environmental > Terrestrial > Soil > Wetlands > Permafrost | place: Sweden: Abisko...
GCTTAGCGTTGTGTAAGGAGTCGCGTGATGGCTGTTGAACAATGGGTCAAGGATATCGTCGCGGACATTTGGCCATCCAGCATGAAGGTCGGCGACATCGTCAAGCATCCTGATGGCCGTTATGTGCAAATTGTTGACGGCCATCTCTGGACTGAAGGCGGGTTTTCAAATTTCTGGTATTGGCGCGAAGTTAAACGAGACGGCACGCTCGGCCGGCTTGAGCACGGCTATGGATGGTGATCGGTGAGTATCCAACATAAGAGCCGGCACGCACCCGACAACGATGAGCCATGGGTCTTCGCGTCCCTTGGTGATTTCACATGTTCGATCTGCGCGCCGAACATGATGGAAAAGAATGACGTTGAGAGCTACGCCGATAGCATCTTTCCCGGGAAACCATGGCGCTCGATCAACAAGGCGAACTTTGGACTCGGCGGGCAAACACCTAATCCATGCAATGATGCGCCAGATAAGCGCACTCACTGGTTCATGTTTCGAGAAAGCTAACCGAAATGGTGGAAGAATGGCGCGTCAACTATGTCGTGCGGCCGGGCGGCCTGATGCGATGTTGTCTAGCAACGCTCTGTCGGTTCATGGAGAGCGACGCAACCAAGCCTCCAGAGCAAGGCGACAAGTTGCATTGCATGTACGATCACAGTTTCACAGGCGCGATGATCTTCAGGGATGGCGCTTGGGAATGGGATCAAAAGCCGGCATGGAAAGAAGGGTGGAGATCATGACGCTTGGACCGCGCGCGAAAGAATTTCACGGTGTGAGCAGCGGTTGGTTCACCGATGCCAGCAACAGCGACAATATCTTGATTATGACCGGTGACAGAGTGATCGGATCGATCATCCGAACGCCGACAGGCAGATGGCGCGTTGAAATTCTTTGGTCTGGTCCAACCGGTGACATCACAGGCGATTTCATAGAGTACAGGATTGCGCTGGCGTTTGTTGAAGGCGTTGAGAAGACATTTGCAGCGTTCAAGGGCGGCTTCCCGCTATGAGATTGAGACATCGCAAGCGCCCCAATCATTTGCCACCGAACCCGGAAACACCGGAGATCGCGGCGTTGATCGCGCGGGCGCAAGAGCTGTGCGAGGGTTGCCGCACGAATTGGCGCATCCGCCATAACTGGACGCACAATCAGAGCACGATTGTCTGTACTGCCCAAAGCGTTCGCATAGCCTTGCGTGTCGTCGCCAACCGAAAGCATGCGGCATGAGCGAAATCTGGTGGATTTACTCGCCGGTCAACGGTGTGACTTGGGCCGGCTTGCGCATCGCGCATTTCGAACTGACATCAAACAGCGACACAGAGCTTGTCGTGATCTCCGGAGAATCCGATCCAAGACGGATCGGCATGCGCGTCTGGGAGGACGTCCAACGCAATGAGCATTGGTACAAGGTCGAGCAGATTACGGTGCCGAGTCTGGCGACCGTTGTCGCGGCGGCCATCAAACAAGATTTCATAACGGAGGAAACACCGGGCACAAAGACCTATCGTTGTCGAGTCTGCAACGATGATCGTTCTGTAAGAACACATAACCCTTTCGCGAAGTGCAACAGATGCGGATCACAGATGACCGCTATCGAAAGAATGGAGAGGCAGCAATGAATCAGCATGTGATGAACGTGATGGACACCAGCGGACACATGACGGTGACGTGGAATCCGACTGTTCCGATTGAAGTAAAGCACGCGCGCGACACGTTCGACTCCATGGCAGAGCAGGGTTATCACGCCTTTCGGATCGAGGGAGTTGATCAGCAAGGCGCGCGGATGAAGGAATTCGACCCGACCGCTACCAAGATTATGTTGATCCCGCAACTACGCGGCGGCTGATCTCTGATGCCGATCCTGATTCCGAATACATGGGTTTGGACCACCAGCCAAGTTGCAACGACGACATCGGCGACGACTACGATTTATTGGCTGGCGGCCAACTCGACGGCGACAACGGCATGGTACACGCCGACAACTATCGGAACCAACCCGTGGCCGGTGTACTGGTTTGGTGATGATCAGGAAATGCAACAGCGGGTCGAACGAAGGCTGGAGACGAACGCGCGATGGCGACAGCGACAGCTCGAAGTCGCTGCGCCGGCTATCATTCGACACCGGATCGATGACACCGCGAAACAGCGCGCGCGCGAGTTACTACTTGAACACCTGACACCAGAGCAACGGACCATGTTTGAATTGCAAGGTTGGTTCATCGTATGGGGCGGGAGAACAAAAACCAAATATCGAATCCGTGGCAATCGCGAAAGCGTCGTCGGGAACGTCGATGTCATGAGCGATGATAGAGTGACCCATCGTTTGTGCGGCCATTGCGCGCCAGATCAAGTGCCGTTCGGAGATCAACTCCTAGCGCAAAAACTCATGATCGAATTGGACGAGCACGAATTTTTACGAATCGCAAACAGGCATCCGGCATGACCCAAGATGACGAGATAGAGCAGCAGTATGTCGACCAGATGCGCAAACTCGCGTCGATCATTGATGCATACTTCAATGGTCCTAAAAAGGGCAAGCAGAGAAAGACAGCGTTCGTTTTGCTCATCGCTCCATTCGGAGACACCGATGGTCGTGTCAACTACGTCTCGAATGGCGACCGGAAAGACGTTACCACGATGATGCGTGAGGTTATTGCGAGATTCGAGGGGCAAGCGGAGATGAAGGGCCGGGCATGAGTTACATCATTCGCCAGATTCCGGATTGATCCAATGACCACGATCCCGATCCCCGAACGTATGCGCCATCTCAACGTTGATGCGCGCGGCTATGCGATTCCGTACGGCGTTGTGATCGACACCAGCGGCACCGTGCATTTCGCCATGAACGACGAACGTATTCGACAGGAGTCGATCAAGCGCGACCTGTGCTCGCTGTGCGGCAAGCGGTTGTTGCGTGGTCGCTGGTTCGTCGGTGGTTCGCTATCGGCATTCCACCCGAACGGCGCATTCATCGACCCGCCGATGCACTATGAATGCAGTCACTATGCGCTGCAGGCGTGCCCGTATCTCGCCGCGCCGCACTACGTCAGAGAGATCGGCCCGCAAAAAGCAAAGCAGGCGCAAGAAAATTTACGGAAGGCTGGAATTATTGCGGTGACGATTGACACCACCATGATGCCCGGCCGCCCGCATGGAGAGATTTTCATCGCGATCTGCTCGGCTGGTCAGACCGTCTTTCGCAACATGAACACGCGGCCTAAACTGCCGTTCATTGCACTGGAGTATTGGAAGCATGGCCGGATGATCGAGCGGTTGACCGGCCCGGCACTGTCGCGGCGATTGCCGAAAGAGTCAGAGGCGGCGATGGAGAATGCGGGATGACGCCGGCAGAGATCGGACAGATACATGCAAGGATGCAGGATATTACCAAGGCCGGTCGCCTGTCGATGTGGACGGTGTACGACCACCCCACAGACTTCCCGAATTGCTACGTCGCGCGTCTGTTCGATGTCAGTGGCAAGGGCATAGACCCGACATCGACCGTCGTCATATCCGACGACCTTGAGAAAATTCGTCACGTCATGGAGGTTGATCTTCAACTAGCGTGCCTTCGGCGGCAAGCCGGCGACGACGCCAAGATCGTGGAGACATGGGTATGACATGCGCCTATTGCCAATCATGGTCGGCGACGACCGAACGTCAACTTGCTACTCGTTTTCGAAACATGGCGGCCTCGCCGGACGCGACGCCTTTCCCGTGTCCGCAATGCGGCGGGACCGATTGGGCAACGACGCGAGAGCATATCTTGCCACCGTTGCCGGCGAATTTTTTTGATCGAGGCACGCATGCGGCGTGGCGTTTTCTGCGAAGTCTCGGACGGCGGCCATGAGGATCGTCAAATGAAACTCAGAATCGAACCGCACCCTGAAGAATATACAGAAGACAAAGCCGCGATGTTAATGGATGAAGAAACTGACAAGCTCATCTTGATTGGTTGCGAAGGCGCGCTTGCGACGGCGACCAACATCATGAACGCCATCAACAACATCGAAGGCTATGAGGAAGCGCTGCAGCAAATCGCGCAATGGTCGAACGCGTACCCGACGACGGTGTTTCCAGAACCTGATTTAGACAAGGCGCGGATGTTGCTGGAGGCCGGCGGGATCACACTCGACAGCATCAGCGCTCATTGTATGCGACACGTCATCAAGGGCGTTGGCGATATCGCCAAGAATGTACTCGGAGGTCAGCGATGGATAAAGTGAGTGCACTAAGACTTCAAGTTGACGAACGTTATTTAGGTCGGATACTTCGCGACCTCGACAAGTTATCCGGTGTCACTAGAATCGTATTGCCAAGCTTAAAAAAACTTTCGACTGAACCGGCGCGTAGAATAGTGCCGCCCGATCTGCAGATAAATGATCTAATCCGACGTGAACGCGGACTCTCTGCGAAAATTGCAGCGATCTGCAATCTCTCGACAGCAGCCGTGTGGATGTGGAAGCGAGTCCCTGCGAAACATGTCAATGCAGTATCAAGAGTCTTGGGCATTCCGCGCGAAAGAATTAGGCCTGATCTGTATTTGGTTGACTGAAATTCCCGGTCTCGTCTTTTGGCAGCTCCCCGCTGCCATTGGCCCCCCAAGCGAAGCGGGACCGGAATGGGGCGGCGGTGTTCGGTTGATCCAGCCCAAGACTGACACCGCCGTTTCAAATTCGAGGCTCTAGGCCGTTTGGTGTGGACACGGCCAAGAGGGGACGGCGGTGCTGACGGGGTAGTCGTCCGGGAAAGCACCGCCGTTTCTAAATGCAGGGAGGTCAGAAACATGATTGTCAAAGTTCAAATGCCAATCGCAACAAATGCGTCATTCAAACCTGCGCTGGTCTATGCCAAGGGTCGGATCGGCTTACAGCAACAGATATTGACTGAAGAAACGTTACGCGCGTTGAATGGCGATCTGAAAGGATTCTTCGAAGCCCGTCACGACGGCAAGCAATGGATCATCGGCAAACGCGTTGACGCTAAAGGCTGGTAGGCCATTCCATTTCGAGTTGCGTAGTTAGCTCGATCACTAAAAGCAGAATCTGAAATTATTTTCTTCAATGATTGCGGTCGAGATCGACAGCTAAGTCATTGACGACTCCAGCTCGCTCAGCAGTTGCATGGCCACACGTGTTACAGTTAGTTGTCGAGCGGGAATCATCCAACTCGACGGGCTGTTTGAAATTGTGGAGAACAACGAATGACGAAGAGCACAACTACGCGTGCGAACGCCGCGCTTGTTGCTGACATGGCCAACAATCCTGATGATCCGTTAAAGTGGTTCATCGCAATTGGAAATAACAATGGTTGGGGTCGTAGTGCCAAGTCGGAAGCGGAAGCCGTTGCCAACATGAACAAGAACGGGCACGGCAAGGCGAAAGAATATTTCGTCTATAAGTGCACGGAGAAAACGACGGTCAACGATATGGGCGGGTTCACTCGTCCGATGGGAGACCCGGAACCAATGAAGATTGCGCACGTGGGAGGAAAGAAGATAGCGCCATGAAAAACGAACACACATTCAACCTTGGTGACCGTGTGACGATCTTCCAAATGTCCCCATCGAAAGGCCTGATCATCGAGGGCATGGCCGCTATCGTCGAAATCATGGACATGGATGAAAGATACATTGTCCGGTTCGATAACGACGTGGACCAATACGACAAAGTCAGCGACGTGCCAACCTACGAACGGTTCGTCGATGTCCAAGGACAGGCCGATCCGGAAACCTACGTGAGGACCATCAACAACATTATCGCGAAAGGTCTTTGAGACTCCAAACGCAAAAAAGCCCCGTTGCCAAATCGGCAACGGGGCGTTTTCATATCAGCGTTTCGGTTAGTTGACGAAGGTGCCCCGGATCGGGACGCCGGAAACCTTGGGCACAGTTGACGTCCCGCTGTACTTGTTCGAAACAACCCAGCCGTCGACCAGTACGCCAGTCACCATGCCGCTGCGGAAGTTACCGCGATGAAGCGGGCCACTCGACAAGACCGGTGCCGGCGCAATCGCCGAACAGATCGCGTTCGAAATCGCGGTCGCGGTGACGACACCGGGATTGCCGGCCGAAATGATGTTGGCGATGGTGGTCGCGGTCGGGACGAACTTGCACGCCGTGGTGCAGGCGGCCTGCACGGCAGCGATGACATCCGCCATCGTCGGCGCTCCAGAGGTGACGGCACCCGTGACCGGGTCAGTGGTCGTGACGCAGCCCGCCAGCGTGGAGGATGCAAGCGCGACAGCGATGGCGAGGCTTCGAATGATCTTCATTGTGACTCCTTTGTTGTTGGTTAGATTCGGCCGACCAGAAGCAACACGACGAGGATGATGATGATCAGGCCAATTGCACCACCACCGTAATATCCGGTGCCGTAAAACGGCCCGCCACCGAAATTGCCGAGACCGCCGAACAATAGCACGACCAGAATAAGCAGGATCAAAAGCGGCATGGGTCAGATACTCCCGGCTGCAACCACGCCCTCAGTAACCGCGTTGCTGTAGGTTCGGAGATTGGCATCGGACAACGCCCAGCCATATCCGGACTTATCGACGGCCGCGCGCAATACGTCGAAGGCGACATCGTACTGCGCTTGATTTGGAACGCGTCGCTTTGGAGGCGTGACGGGTGTAGGCGTCAGTAGCGGCGCGATCACATCCGGAGGGATGACAGCCGCGACGTCCTCTTCGGGAAGCGACGTGCAAACCTGTGACAGCATGCGGGTCAACGCAACCTTGTCATAGGCTTCAGCCGATAGCCCCTTGAGATTCAGAATCTCTGAATTGAGAAACGCGTAGCCTTCATCCATGTACTTGGCGATGAACGCCGGCTCGATGTGCTGGAGCTTGCCCCATGTCACTGCGATGAAATTACCGTGCTCATCGCGCCCGACGATGGTGACCGTGTGGCCGCCCGACGGTTTCGAGTCGGATACTTTCCAGACCTTGCCAGCTTCAAACAAATCGTCGCAATCATCCGGCAGGCTCAACCCGATCTCGACCGCGCCGAACAGATAGGTCGCGAGCGCGAGCTGGTTGACGTTGCCATGCTCCAGCGCGACGTAGGCAAACACCTTGTGCCTGATATTGCGCGCGTCGCGAATGCCGACCAGCCGATGATATTCGGCCGCCGCTTGCATGTCGGTGCCCTGATCACTGTCGGGATTGTCGGCGCTGAATCCGGTTTGTGCTGCATAGTCCGACAGCACGTCAGCCGTCGTGATCCTCACACGCTCATTCTCACCGAGTAGCGACCAGAGATATTGCATGTGAGCCTTGGCGGCCCAGACGCAATTTCCGTATTCGTCGTTGCCGAGCATGTGCCATGGCTCTTTGCCCATCAAGCCCTGATGCCCGAACCTGATTGGAGGTGTCGGCAGCTTGGCGGGATTGAACACAGATTTGAACAGGAAGGCTTTCGCCGGCAATGGTCGGGACGGTTTTTTGCCGCGCTTATAGATCATGATGATTCAACCTTGCCCGAGATATTCCTCTGTGACTTTGAAAGTCGATGAAGCCGTTTGTTGCAGCCAAAAAATATGCTCACCAGATGGGTTACTAGACCCTTCGTAGTTGCCCTCGACCACAATTGGATCAAGCTTCGTGCCATCGGCCGTTGTTTGCTCGACCGTCGCGCGATAGCGACCATTGACGTGAACCTTAACCGCAGTGGTCATGATCGATCCTTTGGGTTTGCCGTTGCAGGATGGAACCCCTTGCCCGGCATGACACCGGGCAAGGGGAACTTTCAGGCCTTAGCGGGCACCAGCGGCCGGATTTGCGCTCTTGAAACGGCCCAGCGCCGCGCCAAGGGCAGGCTTCGCCGCCAGAACGGCCGCCGCCGAGCCTGCGGCCTTCGTCTGTGCGTCGCTGGCGGCTTGCGCCAGTGTCGTATCCCCCGGGGAAGCCGCCGCCGCAGAGACCGCCGTAGCGGCAACAGCCGCGTCCGCGTCTGCCGTGGCCTGCAGCGCCACCAGATCGACAGTGACCAGCGGAGCTGCAGCGAGCGCCGCCGCTGCGGCATTCGACTTTGCGAGGGCATCGGCCGCCGCAGACGCCAGACCCGCATCAGCGGGCGCGGCTAGGGCTGCAGCGGTGGCCGCATTCGACGCCATGAGGGCATCGGCCGCCGCCGTGGTCAGGCCCGGGTCAGGAACCTGAGTCACGGGCGTCGGAGTCGGGTTTGGCGTGGGAGTCGGGTTTGGCGTCGGGGTCGGGGTCACGACACCAGCCGGAATCGCCGTGGTCAGCTTGGCAATCGCCGCCTTGAGATTGGCGGTGCCAGCAACCAGCGCGGCCTTGTCTTCGGCATCAACCGGAGCATCGGCCGGGATCGCGGCGATCTGTGCCTGCAGATCGGTGACCTTAGACGATAGCAGCCCGAGTGCAGCAACCGCCGAATCGGTCGCGGAAGTGTTGAGGGCGATTGCATCAATCGCGTCTTGTACGTCTTGGTCGAGAGCCATGAGTTTGTCCTTTAACGTTTGGATGGTCGGGTCCAACGCATCGAAGCGCTGATTGATGATCGCCGCTAGGTCGGTTAGTCGGTCGAGTTCATCGGCGGCGAGCGCGATGAGTTCGTCCGTATTCTCGGCCGCACGCGCGCGGAGTGCATCACTCATTGCGTGAGTCATTTGTGCGACCCTATGGTTTTGCAGGCTGCAAGGCGTTAAGGCGTTGCTCAAGACGCTGCAGCAAATCCGTCGTCTGTCGGCTGTTCTGCACCGTGCTGTAATCATCCGACACGATGGATGTCGTCGCCGTGTTTCGCGTGACGAATGTCAGCACCAACCCACCGAGTGACACCGCCGCGACGACAGCCGCGATGATGAAACTGGTCTGCGCAGTCTTGGCAGCGGAGGCCGCCACGGTGCCGTCGCGGCTGGTCGCGAGATTGGCCGTAAGGTCTTTCAACGCGCGAAGGGTTTCCATCGTCGCCGGATCGGAAATCGATGTCTTGCCTTCGCCCTTGTCGAGCCGCGATTTGACGTCAAGCACCTGTGCGCTCAACCCGGCAATCGTGGTTTGAAATAATGTCTGTAGTTGCTTGATGCTTTCGGCGGTCGAGCCTTCGCTTTTCGCAATCGCAGCCGATGAGGACTTTTGCGTTTCGGCTGCGGCCTCTTTCTGTGCCGACAAGGCGGTGGTCAGACCAAGAGCGGACGCGGCGGCGAGTTGTTCGGCTCGCTTGTCGCGTTCGATAAATTGCGAGTCGACGCGCATGAAGCGTTGTTCGCTGACCGCGTCCATACCCTTCAAGGCAGTGCCGATCACGCTAAACTTGCCTTCGATTAGTTCGCGTAGGTTTTTGCTTTCCTCCGCGATCTCCGCATGCCGACCTTTCACCTGTTCCATCAGGAAGCTGATGATTTTATCGATCTGTTGGGCACGCTCTTCGTATTTCGAGACAACCTCGCCAATCGTCGGTGATCGATTGGCCATCGATTGCAGAATATCGACGGCCCTGTCCATGCCGGACAAGCGGACTTCAAACAGAGCACGTAAGCTATCGATAGCAACACTGAGCTGTTGCGTAGTTAAGACGGTCGGGTCGGGCACTGGTCGCATATCAAATTGATTATTCGGATGCTCGATACTGACCCGCCGTTCCATCCTGTCGTCATCTGCCATTAGAGTGTCCTTATGACGAAGCGGTGACGTTTTCGGGTAGCTTGTCGGCGAGCGCTGATTCCTGTTTCGGCAAGACGATGATGGGGGCGGGGACGCCCGGCGCAACCGGTTGAGCAGCAGCGGCGATGATGTTGGCACGCGATAGTTTGACGTAGAGCGTAATCGCAACATAGATGTAGGCGATTGGCCCGATGGCGGTGAGGATTGCACCGATCACCGCGCCGATCTTCTCATAGTTAACAATGCCAACCGCCGACATCACGGTGCCGAGCGACGCCACCAAAATCTTGATCTGGCCATCGAGCTGGTCTTTTGAGATCGGTAGCATCAAGCGACCTCCGTCTTAAACGTCGGTGGATTGTCGCGCACTATCGGCCAGATTTTGTTGAACCATTCGTGGCGATCTTTCATCCCGTTTGGAATCTTGCTGGTCTGTGCGTTGCCGACATTGATGACGCGAGAGATCGAGAGAATGTCGTTTTTGTCGGCGTAGTCGTTGAGATGACCACGAGTCCATTCGCCGATTGCAGGCTTCAACGCGTGTTCGGCTGACAAGACCCATTCAGGATGCCCCTCGAAATCCACGCCACATTGCTCGCCCATGATCCGGTAGTTGAAGCGGCCAGTCGTTTGGAAGATGCCACCGCCGCGATAGCGAAAGCCGTCGCCGGGTTGCGTGTTGCCAAGCTCCTTGCCGACCTTGGTACGCGGCCCATAGACGCGTTCGGCGATCATCTCCGGATGATGCTGAATCACCTTGGCTTCCGCCCATGTCACAGACGCGGACGAATGCCCCGGGCCAAAGATTTGCACCAGACGCGGCGCGCTATAGTTCATGTTCTCGCGCGTGATGGTGAGCCCACCGGTTTCCATCAATGCGACGGTCAGGAAGTGGCCAACACGAAGTGGCGTGGTGATCTCGGCCGCGACGAACTGAGCATCACATGCGCTGAACGCCGCAAGGTACGGCACCATTGCGTTCGGCGCGACCTGATGAATGACGTCAATAGGTCTCATGTGATCACGTGAACGTCACGGGGAATGTCACGCAGCAGGCGAGAAGTGGCGATGTATTGATCGTCCGGGATTTTCTGCACGGGCACATTGTCGTAGCGTGGCGAAACAAACCTTGGAAAACGTGCCTGAACATCAGCAAGATCGGCGACCTGCGCCGGATTACGCGTGCAGAACATGCACGGGCGCTCGCCGCTTGGTCGCCCCGGATACTCGCTGCCATCCTGACCGGCCCCCATGCTATGGGCACAGCCGTAGCAAACCAGTGGAGCGCCGGTTTCGTCTTTAACAGTTTCCATTGAATCACCCATCGTTGGATCGCCGGCCCTCTTGCGCGGCTGTCAGTTTTCACTTTAAGATTTACATCGGGTGAGGCTGGGATTTGTCCCCCATCTTTGCCAAGTGTCCCGGCTCGCGGGTGCTAGACCCAGCGGGATGCGCGGGGCGGACTTGGCTTCAACTCGTGCTCGCGGGCAAGCCGGGACCGCCCCTCTTTTAGGAAGTCGCAACACGATAGCGTGCTTGTCTGTTGGTGTAATCGACCTCATACCAACCATGGTGACGGCCGGTCGCATTCCAGACAAAGACGTGACCGCCCTCGACGCGCGACACGATAGCGACGTGACCACCGCCCCGGCGATCCGATACAGCGACCGCCCCCGGGACTGGAGTCGATACTCGCACGCCCCAACGATCAAACGAATGCGCCAGCGCCGAACCTGTGCCCCTGATACCGCGCTCGGCCAGAGCCGCGTTGACATTGAGAGCACAGACCAGACGACCAGCGATGTAATGCATCGGGCGTGAGACCGAACCGTAAGATACGGATGCAACTTGGTGGAAGCCTTCAAATGACCCGCGCACGCGCGCACTCGGTCTGACATCACATGGCATCGTGATGTTACACATCGGATGCAAAACAGAAGTCTTAATAGCTTGGTGGTGACGATGGTGATGGTGATGGTGCCGATGGCTGCGCGCCTCAGCGCAACCGAAAGAAAAAACGCAAAGCATTGCTATCGCGAAAAGTAGACGCAACATCGGCAATCTCCGAATTTGGTTGATAATAGATCGACCAGTTAGGTCGTGTAGACGAGTACGATCAGGCCGATAGCTCCGGCCATACTATTTCCACCGCCGCCACCACCATATAAACCGCCAGCTCCGTTATAGGCCCCGCCGCCGCCACTACCGTGAGAGGCGTCATACTCAGCACCCCTGTAACCAGTTGCACCTCCATAACCAGCGTCACCAGCCCCTGCAGCAACTCCATTACCATGGAAGCCTGCAGCGCCGCCGCCAATCGGTGAGCCGCCAGTGCTTGCAGTACCCCCACTAAAGCCAAGCGTTGCCGCTGTATTCGGACGATTATAATCGTTTCCAGCAGCACTGCCGGACCCACCTTGCGCACCAACAGACGCACTAGCAAACGTGGTGCCATCGAACCATGTATTCGTATTGCCGGGTATACCGACGTGATAGTTGATCACCCCACCGGGCGTCAGCGTTAATGATGGATGTCTCGACCAAGCACCACCACCGCCGGCATTATAGACAGCGCCATCACCCCCGCCGCCAATGCAATCGACCTGTGCGGACGTGACCCCGGCAGGAACGGTCCACGACGACCCCGACGTCAGAAAGACCATGTGCGAAACGCCGTCGTGGAACACTCCGCCTGCTAATAGAAGCGCAGACAGAACGCCGCTCAAGTCAAACCGGTCCCGCTAATAATCCACTCCGTCGCACCGATCTTAATCGCGGTGGCGATGCTGCAACCGGCCAAATATCGCGGGCCAGCCGCACCCGAGCCCGCGAGCCGCACGGTGTCTCCATTGCTGTTGATCGTGACAATGGCGCTCGTGTAGGGATTGACGAAAGTCAGAACTGTTCCAATTGGAAATGGAATAGCGGCGTTGGTGTTGATGACCCACTGGCGCGCGACATCTCCCGCTGGGTGCAACAGATGTTTGCCGGCATCGCTCAGAACGCACGTGTAGTCATACTGGATGTTCTGAGGAATGATGCTCGCAAGCTGAGGGTCGTAGGGCTGTGCTCGCGCGAGGGCTGCGGCGAGAATGAGCGATGTCATCAAATCACACAGTCGGCGCGACGTAGGGCGGATCAAAGATCAGAACGTCCTCCCACTTGACCGTGATTGCATCCATCAAAGCCTTGTTCACGACCGGATCATCAGTCGAGATCGGTGCCCCGGTGAAATCGCAGGCGACAAGCTTGAGCCCTGCGATGGCGGGCCAATACCAGAACGGCTTGCCGATCCCGGGCGTGACCTTGATCAGAGTTGGAACCGCGCCGTATACGGTCGTGAGGTTCAGAAGCGTATCCTCGCCCATCATAATCTTCGAGCAAATCAATTTGGCCATTGCAGTGTTCTCCGTCATTTGGCGATCCGATAGATTGTCACGTTGAGCGCTAGAAGATCGCTTGGGTTTCCGGCACTATCTTTCGCCTCCAAAGCGAAAAAATCGATGTCATGATCCGTCATTGCGACGCTCGTTCCATTCGTCCCGGTGATGATCGCAAAATAATTTGCATCAGGCTCTGTCACGTTAAAGAAGAACCAATAAACGCCAACGTCGATATACATCGCTGCCACGATGTTGAAGAGGCCGGTGCCTGTTGGGTTTGAGATATCAACACTCGCCGGCGTGACCACTTGGCCCAACGCGGCAGCAACCATGACAGGCGGGACCATGTAAGCGTTGCTCGGCGGCGGCGCGATTGCGGGCGGCGGCACAAGCGCCGTTCCGTCCCACGTCCAGCGTGTATCGGCAACTTCGGTCGCCACCGCGATAATCCCGACCTCGAAACCGGGTGGTGGATTGTTTGGCGCTGTTTGATACTCAACGATGTTGAGCACTATGCCGGTCGCTGAGTCGATGATTGCATAACGCAGCATCAATAATATTCCTCGATGATTATGATGCCACTGCCGCCATCGCCACCGGAGCCACCGTTACTCGCTGGCCTACCTGCTCCAGAGCCTCCCGCGCCGACCGCGTAGTTAAAACCAGTAGGATTGACGAACAGTTTTTCACAGTAAGCGCCGGAACCACCACCACCGCCGCCCAGACCATAACCGGGGAAACCGCCACCGCCGCCGCCGCCGCCGCTATTAGCCGGCGCAGCTCCGCCGCTTCCGGTCCACCCGCCATAGCCTCGTCCACCGCGAGGCCCCGGCTGACCTTCACCACCATAGAAAACATTTTGAGCACCGCCAGCTCCCCATGTGCCGGGGCCGGTGTTGCCGTACAAACTGATATCACCGCCACTCGCGATTGCAGGGCCATTAGGTCCATAGCCCGGTGCTGGCCCGGCAGAACCACCACCGGCAACCATCGAGCCGAATGTTGTGTTGCTGCCATTGTTGCCGCCTTGCGCTCCGCTGCCGCCACCACCGCCCTGTCCGCCGCCGCCCCACATGACGACGAGGATAGCGTAACAAAGCGAGATCGATGACGGTGGATAGTATGAGCCCGAACCGCTCAAGAAGATCGTGCGGGTCCAGAACGATGGAATTTTAGCGACGGCTAAGCCGGCTCGCGCGACTGCGGGGCTTGCCAGATCGGATAGGTTATTTGCCGGGAGTAGGACGTTGGCGACATTGAATGCCTTAAATGCAACGATGGCGATCAGATCGCCAGCCCGGGCCGCCGCTCCAATCGTAACCGACGTGCCGTCCGTCGCTACAAAATCCGCCCGATTGATTTTCCAGCCGTTGACGAACACCTCGATAAATGGCGCGGTGTAATTCAGCGTCGCGCCGTTGGCATCGACTCCACTGAAAGCAGCCTGCCCAGCCGCCGCCGTAAATTCGAATTGGGCAAAAGCGTTGCCCGAGCCGGGTGGTCCGGTGTCGCCTTTGATGCCCTGAGGGCCGATGTCACCTTTTGCCGCCAGCAACAACCATTTGCCAGCGGCGAGATCGTTCGCGAACGCAGTCGAGTTATGAGCGACGGCGCAGATGTAGGTCGAGCCGGCGACTGTTACGAGGCTCTTGGGGCTCGCGGTGACGTAGGCTATCCCGGTCGCCCACGCTACTGGCAGTGCCCATGCATCGCCGCCAACCGGCCCGGCAATGCCTTGAATACCTTGAATGCCCTGCAACCCGATTAAGCCGATATCGCCCTTGGGACCAACCGGCCCGACAATACCTTGAATGCCTTGAATACCTTGAATGCCTTGAATGCCTGTGTCGCCTTGTTGGCCACCTGCACCGGTATCGCCTTTGTCTCCGTGAAGACCTTGGAGCCCGATTGGTCCTTGCTCCGGTACGGTGAGCACCAGAACATCGTCAATCGAAACGATTGCCACGACGTCATCAGGCTCGGCTGTGATAGTGACAGGGTCAAGAAGCGTGACCGTAATGTCACTCATCGCGTTGGACCAATCGTGTGCGTCAATGACCCTTGCCAAATTTCCTCTGTGATCTGGTCCGGACGCTTGCGAATGAGGGACTGTTCATAAACATTTGCTGGCAAACGAGAGAGAACATCGAGCGGCATTTTAAGCGTGAACGTACCAGCAGTGGGGTCAGTAATGATTATGTCGCCGTTGTCGGTTGATAGGTCGAGCGCAACGGTCGCGTCAGCGGCCTTCACGCGCGCCATCATGTGAAGAGTCGACCCTGTCAAATCGATTGGCACGCCGGCAATGGTTTTATAAACGAATGACCGAATAAAATCGGCATCGCTGCGCGTGCTGATATCGACGATCATTTGAATGCCGCGTCTATCTGAGCCGTCGTTGTAATTGTCGGTGGTGTGGCGATTAAGCCGGGCACCAACGTCGCAAACGATTGAAAGCAACTCTGAACATGAGATAGGACGGCATCAGATATTGCGATGATCTGCGCAGCGGTCAGCACTGTTATTGAACCATCAGCCCCAACCCATGGCGTTGTGAATGCGCTATCGGCGTTAGCCTTGACACGTGCACCCAGAATCATCTGCTTGGATCGATCATCGGTCGCGACGAGTACGCCGTTGACCGTGATGCCTGCGACCTCTTTGACCCAACGCGCGTTTGAGGCATAAGCGATCAAGCCATCGGGACTCGGCACGGTAATACCTGACGCTTGCACCGCCAGCACTGCGATCAGATTGTGCTCCGTATCGATACGTGTCGGGCAATTTCCGACCGCAACCCACGCCTGATAAGTCTCATCAGCAACAGGGACGTAAATGCTGCGCGCGCTAGAAAAGACTTCTGTCACGCTATCAGCGACGATCCAGTACCAATTGAACACATTGAAATACATGACGGTGTTTTCCTCGCAATTTAAAAATACTGGCCGCCTGATGCGGCGATGCCAGCGACGCTGCCGGGATAGTAGGAAGCGCCACCGCCATGCGAAGTAAGAATGGCGTTCGCCTGCACTTGGTATTTAATCCCCGACCAATTTGAGACGCCAGACATGCCGTTGAACCAAACTTCTCCAAACGCCAGTGCGTAGCAATTAACAAAGCCACCGCCGTTCAAGCCGCCGTAAATGCCATTGATGTTCAGGATTGGAAGCTGTCCGCCGTTCGGTTGAATGATCGAGTTGGTGCCGAGATAAATGTGCCAACCAGAAGTCATGCCGGGATTTGCCCCCCGCGCATTGCCGTTAATGATCCACTTATTTCCCATCGAGACAACGGCAGCTTGCGTTACGCCAAGATGCGAACCGTTACAGTGCCCGAATGAGATATCAAGTAATTGAAGCGATGTGCCCGTGCCTGAAACATTGAAGCCGCACATAGGTTCGTTCGTATAGGTGCCGTCCGACTGCACCTGAAAACCTTGCATCGAATGATTGTTGCCGCAATTCTGTGCGCCGACCGCCGACTTTCCATTTCCATTGATCACGCAATTCGGAGGCGTCGCGATATCGCCAACCCAATAAACCGTGCCGCTACCAGCCATTTGACCCAAGCCAAGTGCGTCGTAAGTACCGGGACTGAACACATGGACGTTGATGTTGTGGCCGTTGAGATTGTAGTTCGCGATAGTGTTCATTACCTTCTGCAAGGTTGCAAACGGCCCATGTATTCCGCTCACCGCCGCTGTTGTGCCGTCATTAAGATCATCAGCGCCGGGGCCACCGACATAGTAGTCGAGCGTCGCTGTTAGAAAGACCGGCGCACCGGTAACGCCGGGTGCGGAGCCGACCGCATTCGACCATGCGAGTTGAAATTTATTCCCATCAAAAGCGAGACAGCCAACCGAACCCGCGCGCAACTCAAGAGGCAGAAGCGGTGTCCGATCCGTAGGATGCACAATCTCGACGAATGGAAGGCCACTTATGCTCGCGGCAGATGACCCGGTGTTATCATGCCCAAAGATGGTGATGAATTGCATACCCTTCGTGAGAGCAGTCACGGGAGGCTGCACGGCAAGAGAGACTTGGTTTGCTGCGCCGATGTCGTCGCCGTAAATCAGTCTTCCACTTTGAACGCCTTTCGCGACCTGATGCAGATCATTGTCCGATGGCACCAAACCAGCATCCGTGATCAGGTTGACGATCTCACGTTGCGGGTTCTCTAATGACGCCGCTGGAGGAATCGAGCCGGCTGTCCCGGTTGACGGATTGCCGTTGATGTAGGGCGCGTCCGGATCAGCGACGCCATAGGGAGCTACGTATTTCAATTGCATTCTCCATGGCTAAGTGTCACGGCGTACCAGCCATGGCACCACCCGTTTCCAAACCTGAATAGTCAAAAATAATCTCGGTGTGACTCGGCTTGTATCTGCGCAACATGCACTCAAGATCAGTCGCCAAAGCGATTCTGAGATGGTGATCAACGCCGGCCTGTCCACTCGACGCACGAAACCAAGTCAACCGAGTGCGGCCGACATGAACCTGCCAATAGAAGCGATTGTCTGGCGGGCCAAGAACGTATGGATAATCGCTGTAAACACCATCAACCAACGTGCGATTATCACCAACACGATCAATGCCGACCATGAAAGGTCGAAATTCAGATATCGTAATCGTGTAGCCAATGGCCGCCGCTAGACCGATGAAGAACGCACGTGATTGCGCACCGAGCATCGTCATACGAACGACAAGCGCGGTGCGTCGGTCGCCGACAGTAAGAGGCTCAGCAAGACATTTATCAGGCAGACCGAACGCACGTTCCCAATCCGGCAACAGCGCGGTTGTCGTGCGAGGATCACTCTCGATAGTCAGCAGATTAGCTGCTGATGTCTCGACCGGATCGCCCCATAGATCAGCAAGGCCCTTGATGACGTTCTGCAGAACCGTATCTTGGCTGCGAGGCCATGCTGGACCAGTTGGCAATAGATTATTGAAGCCCTGAACGTAATCATTAGAGCTACGTTGATTCCATTGTTCAGTCATAGATGATTGACCCGAGCACGGCGAGGCAACCGGCGTTTGGCATAACGTGGTCGGCCATCGTCAATGTGAAACTCTCGACCCCGACAGCGCTTAGGATCGCGTCGGAGACCCACGAGGCCCAGATCGTCTGTGCAGGTTGCGATACGCCATCGATTGAAACGGCTGGTGCTGCCCTTTCATGGAGCATCGAAGTAACACTAAACTCAATTGCAGCACGCGTTGCGGCTGTGTCAGGTTCAAGATTCGAGATCGAAAAATCGATTGGTTCTTGAATCGGAGCAACGACAAAAAAGTCCTTAACCGTAACCGGCCGCTTAGTATCGAGATAGGCTTGCACTGAAGCGATATCGTCGGCGTTCGGAAAACCAGCGGCATCAGCGCGCAAATTATCCATCATAAAGCGGACAGTAATCGTGCCCATACCCATCTCTAGTGGAGATGCCCATGCTCGCGTGACACCGGGAACAGCCTCGACCCATTGGACATAATCATTCGCGTCGCCGCCCATCGGCGGCTGACGAATACGATCAAGAACCCGAACGCGTAGTTCGTTATCGATCTCCGCTTCAATTCCGTCAGTGATCGAAGATATAATGCCGCTTCCGTTGATGCCTGCAATTCCCGTCTCAAGAGATAGCGTTGAACCTACTACCAGTCCCGTGTGACCAGATGACAAAGCATTGATAACGACATCGGTCGGAGTGTCTGCAATCATGGTTTCCGCGCGCGTGGCAAAACTATTGGAGGTGGCACCCGAACCGGTCAGGATTGTTCCTGCTGGCATCAAGATCGCGCCTATCGAAGTGAGCTGAACGACGGCCGTCGCGTAAGTTGCGGTCTTGCGTCCCTGTTCTAACCAGATCGAAGCAAAGCGGTCTAGCCATTCAGTCTCTGCGGTGTCTGGCATGAGTTGAAGAGCGAGCCAGTCGATATAGAGCAACACCAGATAGGCAAGACCCGCATTCGAATCCGACATCACGCGCAAGACGCTATTGGGAATCATCGGCCCAGAGCGCAATTTCGCTTGCACGTTACTTCGATTGGTCGCGCGCAATTGCTCCAGCGTGGGAGTTACCCAAGGCATCGTGGCCGACCTTTCAGATGTGATGACTTTAGGAACCGGGAGAAAGTTCGATCCACAACGGTTGATAATCGAGCTGGATTGCAGTCTTTGGCCCGCGATAGATCATGATCCGCGCTGTGATCCGCTGCGTGCCGACCTGAGCGGCCGTGACCGTGATCTGTGAACAGAGTTTTGCAGTGATGAACGGCTGCAACGCCGCCTTGATGTACTTTTGAACACGGACGAGAGTTGCGCCTTCGCGTGCCTCCGGCCCAACGATCTTCGCACGCGTGAGCAGCCATAGGCATGAGCCAATTGGCCAGCCTTGCCAGATCGCTTCGGCTTGATGATCAGCCCACCAGCCGCGACGGTCGGAGCTGCGTGGGTCCGGAAGAACGTCGCTCGGATAGGCCAGAGCATCGGTGTTGAGAGCGACAATGATCGCAGACACCAGTTGTTCTGTCTCATCAAGCAAGCCGGTCGAAGTCTGCAACCAATCGAAGGTTATGATGTCTGGTGTGTCGACCGTAACGAGACGAACATCAGGCATCGCTTAATCCTATCCGGCGTTTGGAGGATCGCTTGCGCCGTCAACCCATGGCGGGGTTGCGAGATTGGCAGCCCCCTTGGAATTCACATTGCCAACGGCCTTGATGAAAGCGTTTGCGGTCGCGTACAGCGTCGCCGCGACACCCTTGAGCAAAGCATTTCCAGCCGCGACCAGTTTGATATCGGCCTTAGCATTCACAGTGAAAGAATTGCAGTTGAAGACGAGGTCTTTGGCATGATTGATCGTGAGCGAGTTCTTATCGAGCGTCATGTTGATCGCAGCCGGTCGACCAGCTTGCTGAATCTGGTTGAGCTTCACACCGTTCGCGTCAGCCTTCGAATCTTGCGGAAGCTTGTCGTCATCCATGATCTGCATGACGATTTTTTTGCTGTTCGGTGCGGAGACGTGGACGCCATCGCGCTTAATGTGGACCTGATGGCCCTGATCATCATGCAATGCGACCTCGCCATCTGCTAACTTGTAGAGCCGGAAACGTCGATCACCACTTGCGACATTGATCGCGTGAGACCGATTACTGCCCATGAACAACGTCATGCCTTCAGCGCCTTCGGCCTTCTCGCCTTCTCCTGTCGGCTTTTGTGGCACGTTCACGAACCCATAAGGGTGCATGTGCTCAATCGTATCCATCTGTTCGCCGGCAAAGCCGTGGAGCAAATGCTGCTGAACAGGCTTTGTATCGTCAACTTTCTGCACTGGCATGCGCGACATCGAGTTGCCGTGACGGTCAGCGCTATCAGCGGGAGCGAGCCATTTCATGGTGTTGGGTTAGCCCCTTCAACTCGTTCAGAGTTACCTAAACCGTTCTGATTTGTGATCAGAATGTCGGTAGTCGAACCTTCAGCGCTGCTCTGACGATGAATAACACCCCTGATCATGAATTTCATTGAACCGCTTGGAACGAGCATCGGAGAGTTCACCGTGACACTCGACCCGACGTAATTCATCCAGAGATCGCCGCTGGCGACGAACCAGCCCTGAACCGTGACCAGACCGTCAACGCTCGAATACGCATTCGCATCCACCACATGATTGACGTTCATTTGTAACGATGGCTTATCGGCCGCATTCGGCGCGATGAAATCAAGATTGCCGGGAGGGTGCGGTTGAAATGGCAACGGTGTCGTACCCTTCGCCGTCGTGCCAGCGCCTTGCGAACCCTGATGATAGAATTGAGAAACGCCCTTGATGTTGACCGAGCTTTCGCTGACCTTCAGCATCACGCGCGCTTTGAGAATATTGACGCCTTCCTGCAAGGGTGCGGCGTCACCCTGCGGCCCGCGAAATGCAGCAACACCGCCTTTGCCGTCATCAATCATATGGAGATTGCGCAAGCGACAAAGCTGTTCGACAAACGCAAACCGGGATTGACCGATGGTCTCTGAAATGCGCGGGAAGACGAGGTCAGCCCCTTCAGGAGCACCGCGAATTGAAAACTTGACACCAACTTTTCCAAAACACGCTGATGCAATCTGTTGCAGGTTCTGATTGAGATACTGGCCCGGGACGCCATCGACAGTCGTTCGAACAATTGCCTCCACTTGAGACGCTATCCCAATTTGAACAGCATGGGTTGTCGAGTCGTAGGCTGCTTGTCGGAGATAAACTGAACCGGTGATCGCGACAACGCCGCCAAGCGTAATCTCCGCTTCGTCGCCGGGAGCGAGCTTGAGATTCGAAAAACCAGCGCCGCCCGCAGTCGAAATTTCGGACACAGTCAGCATCGCATGATCCATCACGACGGGATAGACGCGTGAGACCTCGACCGTTTCCCAGATGTCGTACTTCTGTCCGTTGGCAGTTACGGTGCAAATCTCTTGAGGTGTTGCCATTCGTCAGCCCGACAACGCTGTACCGACCGCAGGCATAAAGAGCGGGTGGATCGGGCGGTTCTGTGCGATCAATTCGTCATTGCGCGACGCGTCTGTATAGATGCGATGGGCCAGCCACAGTGACGGCATGCGAGACGGAAACGTATAAGCGACGATACTAGGAAGAGTGAACGAGCGCGTTGCTAAATCTGTCGAGACAGCCGCATGAATGCCAACTAGAGCCGTGTAAGCGACATTGTCTTTGTTGTCTGCGGCGACCAGTTCGGCCTCACCAAACGCAATGTCGATTAGGTCAAAATATTCGTCGATCTGTTGACGAGAAGTAAACACTGTCGCGGCGAGAATGCGTGCCTGTTCAGCGAGAGCCATCCGAATCGCGAAATTCTTCACCGCAGTTGCGACAACGCCGCCCGGGACCAGCGCAGTAGCAGTACCGCGAACGCTGTCCATACCAGAAAATGTCGTGCCAGATTGCTGTGCCGCCTCGAAACAATTTTGGAAAGCAATCCAGAAAGATGTCCCTCCTGCATATAGTTCGGCAGCGCCATTTACGATTAGCTTACCACATTTGAAATTGGTCTTCGCACCCTGCGTGCCGCTCAACCCGAAAATCGTCGCCTGCAGTGCCTTCAATATAATGTTGGTGAACGCAATCGCTTCATCATGATCGGCCTTCGCCATCACGGTCATGACGTTGACGCCACTGCAGAACCGACAAAGCCGGGAGTGTTACTGTCCATATTCAGTGAGACTGGTGAGAGATCAGAGACGTTAGGATCGGCCATCGCGCTATCCACTTGCTGATTCACCGCGCCGGCTGTGTCCTTGAGAGCTGACAACGCTTGTCCGGCCTCAATGAATGCAATTTCGAAGGTGGCATAGCCGCCTTGCGCGCGACGTTCGGTGACGCTGTAAGTATCAACAACGACCGTTTCATCACCAACCGTCGTCGGACGAACAAGTACGCCGTTGCCAAGTGCGTCTAGCTGCGCAATCAAAGCGTCGCGATCTTGCTCATAGTACGGACCAATCACATAGGCTGTGATCGAAAAACGCTTCGCACGATGCCCCATGTCTTCAGCATACGGGATATCGCGCTTGGGATATTCGTGCAACGCGATCCGACGACCGCTTGCCTTGACATCGACATCAACAAAAAAGCCGGCCCCATTATAAGAAGCCGGCTGAAGGTTGAGACGCCAAGGCGATGCCATTATTCGCGAGCCGCCTCTTGCATCTGGAATCCTCTGGTCAATGTGTGCTCCTTGAACAAGCCGCCATAAGTCAGATCAACCTTTGAACCCTTCGGCAAATTGCCCAAAGAGACATCGAGTTTTGCATCACCAGAGACCGTGTGATTGACGGAGTTAGCCGCCTTATTGTTGGCGAGAAGATCACCACTGTGCCGAAAATCATAACCACGTGGACCAAGAGCAGAAAAATTACTCCGCATGCTACCTTGATTGCCACCAATACCGACGAAACGTCCCGTCGTCGGATCATAACTATCAACCATAGTCACATGTGAACCAGTTGAACCGGTGCTGGCACCTCGCCGTATTGCAAAATCACCAGCAACCGGATTGTTTGTCGGAGTGCCCCAATTACGCCAATTGGAAGCTATCGCTGGATTTTTCGGAGGAATGCCACCTGCGGATTTTACAACACTGGCAGCAAACTCACCGCACCATGAACCTTGTTGCGGATATCCGTTGGCAGCCATAAATTGCCGAACAGCACCGGGACCGCCCTTCAAAGCGACCTCACGTGCCCGGCTTATGAGATCAGATGGAATCCCACCACCGCCGCCATTCGTACCCTCTGCAGTGCGAATAGCTCCAGCTAACCGTGGATCATTGTTGTCAACAATATCATTGCGCCCAATCCCAAGCGTTTTACCAACAGTGTTTTTCCAATCGGCATTTCCTTGAGAATACTTATCGCCAAATTTATCGAGTGTGAGACCGCTGTAAGCGTTAGATTTTAAAAGAGCGCTATGGGCCGCATCACCGGAAGCCTGATCAGGAAAGATCGCGAAACCACGACTATCAGCTCCAGTCGCACCAAAGGACTTTGCGAGCGGGCCATACTTCAAGTTACCGCGATTGTTATTGCGGTTACCACGCGTCCCAGCACCGCCCCCACTACCAGCGAGCAAAGCGTCACTAACGCCACCGCCACCGCCGCCGCCACCGCCGCCACCGCCGCCACCGCCGCCGCCACCGCCGCCGCCGCCACCCATCGGCTCGATCCCGCCAGCATCGTCACCTTTGGTGGATGCCCACCAGTCTTTCAGCGCTTGCAACGTTGCATCGTATAGCGTTTTCTGCTGTTCATCTGGAGACTGTGCCTTGAGGGCATCGAACCCTGCGCTCACTCGCGCGTTCGCGCCAGAACCAGCGTTATCAAAACCAGTGACCTTGCCCCACCAAGCATAGAGACGGCCAAGATCAGAATCTGGCGAAATCCATTTCCCTTCTCCAAGCTCTCTGATAGCTTTCGATACTGCCGCAATACTTGATGCAGTCTGGTCAATCCACCAGATAGTTGACGAACCAAACGACTGGAAAAAGTCATCCTTCAGACCACGTACCGACAACGATAGCGCATTCATTGCGTCGAGAGATTGCTTGTTGAGTAAGGGGTTATCCTTATGCGCGGCCATGTACGCGTCGCCGATCACTTTGGCAGCGTCCAATTGCTCCTTGGTCATAGTTGCGAATTGAGTTGGTAAGCCGAGCAGATTCTCATTGATGTCCCGCTTGATATCGGTAGGAACATCTTTCCTTAGATTAAAAGCTTTCGCTGCTTCCCACTGCTGTTCACGTGTCTTGCCCTTCATCTTGTTGCCAAGCTCATCAATCACATTGGCATAAGCACCCGCCCATTTAGATCGCTCCGCAGGGCTATTGCGCGCGAACTTTTCCATATGCTCGCCGAACGCAGCAACACTCTGAAGAGCCTGTTCGGACGACAGGCCAACCTGTTCGAACTGAACAGAGAGAGAGGTGATCGCGTCGATACCAAGGCCACCACGCTTTGAGACGTCCTGCAGCTTATAGTAATTCTTCGCCGCTTCCTTGATACCATCAACAACCGTCGCAAGCGCCTCGCCAGCCGCGAAACCGCTGATACCCAGCGCGGCCATCGCTGGAGACAGCACACCGCGAATAGCGCCAGCCGCGTTGCTGATCTTTCCTTTTAGCTCTTCATAAGCTTGCGCGTGAAGCTTGGCGACCTTGGCACCGGGAGCGTTAGCATTCTGAGCAGCGGCGTGTAATTCCTTCATGTCCTTGATCATCTGCTTTTGAGCAGGCGACCACTTCGATGGATCGATTAGCATTACTAATCGAAATTCCGATTCATTGCTCATCGTCAACTTTCCGGAATCTGTTGCTTCAATCGATCATTGGTGATGCGATAAAGCTCGGCCAATTCATCGAGCGGTCTGTCAAGGAAAATATATGGATCGCATTTGTAAACGAGAGCGAGATCGATAGCCGCTGTCACTAGGTCGTCTAGTTCGGAGCCATAAAAAAAGGTGACAGCGTCCAAGCAAGACCGGCCATGTCCTCTGATGAGAGATTCGACAGAGATGACGAAGGCACATCGGAAAGTCGCGCGATCATTACAGCAAGCTTGGCGTAATCGTGCTCGAACTTCACAGGCTCGCAATGCGGATAAAAAATCAGAGGGTTGCCGGCGCGGATAAGATCGCCACCATTCGGCTTGCGCATCCTGATGACCTTGACTTCCTCGCCATAAGCTTGAATCGAATGAGTCAGGACGTATTCAATCGGACGTTCAACCTCGTCTTTCTTTTCTGCCATGGTCAGGAGACCATCTCAGAACAATCCAGCCCTTCAAATGTGACATCAACCTTGCCGTCATGGGTATCGACAACAGAGCCAGCGACCGTCCACGCATTGTTCAGAACATAGGTCATGCCGTTGGCGAGCTGCACCTGAACAGTGGAATCGGTGATGGAGTCGAGCTTGGCAATCGACAACTCATTGCCGATAGACAAGTCGCCCTTGATCTGCGGCACGACAGGCTCTTCGATGTAACCGTGAACGCGATCTTGACCAGCGACGCCGGTTCGCTTGACGGTCGACGGCGTGACTTGAAACGAACCGCGCGCCTCGTATTGCGTGCCATCGACGCGCACCGAAAGAATGCCGCCGATCCGATTAGGGGTCGCCATGATTCAAAACTCCAATGATGATCTGAAAAGAGGGGAGGCGGATTAAGTGGCGCTAATCGGCGGATAGAGCAGCCGGAATTGAGCAAGCACGTCGAACTGACGGAGCTGCCCGGCGAGCTGCGGCGGCCACAGGATGTTCAGTTTGTTCGGATTGTTGTCATCAATCTCAACAACAAGGTTGGCGATGAATGCCGGCAGGTTGCTCACCAAACCATCGTAAGCTGCCTGCACGAATTCGGAGATCAGCTCAGCCTTCACATCAGTCGGTGTGACCGCTGCTTGACCCGGACCAATCTTGGTGCCGTCCGGGATGAGCTTGACGCGCGGATACTTCGACGTGATCGAGGATTTCATCCGACGTAGCAGCTCCTGCAACGTCGCGATGATCGTGAGCAACCCGAATGCCGTATCGGACTGGCCGAAACTGTTTTCCTGATACTGCGATTGCTCACGCAGGATCATCATATTGCCAGAGGGATCGACGGCCTGTACTGCAAGGCCACTATTGATTAGTGAATTCTGCTGGCCTTGGATGAAGCGAGACGCGAGTGGGGCAGGGAGGATACCAAGCAATTCCAGCGTCTGCAGCGGGCGCGCGGGATCGGCAGAGAAGCCAAGCGCCGCAACCGACGCATAAGCCGCCGCAATTTCCCAGACCGGCGAGGGCGTGCCGACCTCGACCGCCATCGTGGAGATGACCGGCGAATTCTGAGCAAGACCCCATGTCAACAGATTGGCGTAGCTGTCGCGGCTCGCCGTCAGTACCATGCCGTATTGCTGGCGCGTAAAATTCCAGCGACCGCCTGTGCCGAAACCGTATTCCGTTCCCCAAGCGCTCATCGTGCCCGTATCGGTATAAGGCAAGCCGACATAATCAAATTCGAGCATCTGGATTGAAGAGATCGCGGCGACCATGTCAGGCTCGCCAGCGCCTCCAGACATCGGCGCGACCGTGAAGGTCATGCCAACCGGCAGAATCTGGCCACCATAGGCACCGAGATAGTTCGGAATAATAGTGATGTCGTTTCCGGTCAGACCCTTCCATTGACACGTGAGAGTCACGACGCCGACAGCGGCAATAGCGGTGACGGGAAGGGCAAGGTTGGCATTGATCGCCGTCGCGATGTTGCCGGCAATGATGGTCGGAGTATCGGTCGATCCGACCGCGATGCTGACAAGCTGCCCGGCGATATAGAACGCGAGCATGCCAGAGGCTGTGCCGGCAGTGATGGTGATGGTGCCGTGAGCGGCAACACCAGCAGAAGGATCGGCAACAGGCAAGCACCAGAGCTGCTGTGTCGTGTTGCAGGCAAAGAACGCCACGACCATGCGATAGAGCATCGAACCAACACCGAACAGCTCGCCAGCGAGCGCGGCAGAGCCAACCGGAGTCGGCACATTCGGCAAAGCGGTGCCCTTGTTCGCCCCCGTGGTCAGCATCTGGCCGACCAACAAGGCGCGCTGTGCTTCCGAAAGATTGCCCGCCATCGTGCCGTCAACGACGGCCCAGAAGAGCGGCAGATTCCATGACGCTGGAATGGTCGTGCTAATCGCCATTTACGTTCACTCCGAATGAAATGTTTGAAAAGGTCGAACGCCGAAAGCCGCGCAACGTGCGCGGTTGTTTCCTTTGAACGGCGATGAAGGATGAGGTTTAGCTTGGCAGTTTGGTTGCTGGCGCAGTCACAGTCTTGACCGGGTCAGGGCCAGTGAATGTTTTGCCGGCTGACTTTGGAATCGGCTCGGTCCCATTCTCGTCCTGATAAGTCGCGTGCGCGGGCGGCTTGCTCAGATCAGGTTTCGGCTTCTCGGACTTGAAGGCCTTATCCTTGTCGGCGGTGATCGCGCCATCGGTGATCATGCGCGCGGTGAAACCATCGTTGTTCCAAGCGCTGCCCGTATCGACAAGCGGACCATCTGAAGGATGCTTGATGTTCAGTGCATTCTCGCTCAGTGGATAGACGGTGATCTTACTCATCGATTAGGTCCCTTCTGGTAGTGGTGGATTGCCTTCAGGCAAAGTGATCTCAAGGGAGGCCTGCCCGGATGACACTGTATTCTCAAGCGATGTAACCTCGACGCTTGCCGTCTTGAACCAGTTGGGCGCACGCGGTTCGAAGTAGCACATGAAGCGGAAGGTCATTTGCAGACGACATTCGAGATAGTAGGTCTCGCCGTTTTGCGGAAACTGAAACGTGCGCGTGATGTTCGGAATCGAGTCGATGATTGGTTTGTTGTTGAGATCGCGAAGATCGATGAATGTTCCATCGCACAACAAGGTCTCTTCGATGTCGTTGACCGCGTTATCAACGGACGTGTCGAGTGCGTTCGGATCGCTCTGCAGATTGGTGACTGATATTGAAATGACAGCATCAACAATGTAGCGGGGCGGTCCAACATTCCCGTCACCATCGGATGAATAGTTTTCACGCATCAAGTAGACACCGAGCGCGGGGAGCTGGTCGGGCTGAAGCGTTGGGAATGGTGAGGTACGAACCGAACCCCATTGCATTATGTCGGCGGCCTTCAGACGCACCATGATGGCGTCGCGAATGTAAGTTGCAATCGTGCTCATAGCGGCGTGATGCGCTTAAGCGTCAAGAGACAGCCGCCTTGACCATCCGGAAACGCATCATCGATAACGAAATTGATAGGGAAAGTCAGATCAACATTTGCCTGCCAATATCCAAGCGGCAGTTGCGAGACCTCTGTCGAAACGCCGTCGCCCTCGACGGGCGCGACGGTGAATTCAGCAAGACGAATACCCAGAGTGATCGTGCGGTTTGAGAATCGACCGCCGTTCTCCAGAATGATATCGACGTTATCGACCTTCCAAACCCCGCGAGCCTGATAGGCTGCTTCGTTGGGACGTGACTTCACTGGTGAGATAGTCACAACCCGAGAAAATATACTCATCGCTGGCGCTAAAACCAGCGATGAGAAATCGACACCCATGATTCAGAACGACGAATTGAGGCGCACGTTGCCGGTCGCGCTGGGATTCACTGCTGCATCTGTGGCCACGCCGATTTTGTAAGCGGCAGTCACAACGGTTGTCGCAAGTAGCGCTGCAGGGTCCCAATAAATCGGAACGCCAACGGTCCAAGCCTGTGCCGAGACCTTCGGCAAGTTGAACACGCCTTGTGTATAGATGACACCGATATCACCAGCGACGTTCGTATTCGAAGATACGCCGAACATCGCGCCAAAGAAATAGACGAGACCCGACACCATGCCGCCGACAGGAGCAACCACGTTCTGCGTGTTGCCCGGAGAAACTTGATTCTTCATTGTGGAATTCCTTGATGAGAGTGAGATGAAACGAAAAATGGCCACCCCGAAGGGTGGCCAGATTCATCAAGCGCCGACGTTCTTGTAGACGCCACGGAAGTCGATGGCACCGACACCGAAATCGTGCTCAAGGCTGATCTTGATGCCCTGCACACCGAACGGTTCGAATGTACGCGTGCGCGGGCCGCTCGATCCATTCAGGAAGCCATAGATGAAGTTCGGCACACGCGTCGGTTCGGTCAGCATGTACCAAGCGTTGCCCGTGATATTCGAGTCAGTCACGGGCACCAGCTTGCCAGAGAACGGATTGACCGACGTCGTGAGGTTCGGAGTGATCGTGGTCAGAATCTGGTCGGCGGCCGTTTCAGTAACCGGACCAGTAAGCAGGATGCGCGGCGGGACATTGATGAGCAGACCGGTCAAAGACCGCATCTGCCGCAACATCATGCGGCCTTCAGAGATCGAGGGGACGGTGATCGCAGCGGCGGTGCCGAGATTGGCATGCGACGCATCGAACACGGGCTTGTTGTCGGTCTTCAACACCGGGTTGGAGTTGAACATCGCAAAGAACGTGTTGTTCTCGAAGATCAACACGCTATCGCCAGCGGAGGCGAGAATGTTGTCGATGGCACCGAGATCATCATTGACCAGCATCTGACGAGAGATGCTGAACACGACGCCATAGGGCGAGACAGACACGGTCTCACCGCTGTCTGCAGACGACCCATATTTCAGCTCGCCGGTTTCCGGTACAGGCTGCAGCGCCGGAAACTCGCCGGCCCTGATCTGCGGATGCGGACGGAAATCGGAGAACGGTCGTTCAACAGCGAGCTGCCGATAGGTCGGCAACGTCAACTCATAGCGCGACAACAGCGACTTGTTGAGCGCGTTGGAAAAGATCGCCGGGAAATCACTGGTCGAGTGAAACGCCCGTTCGAAAATCGTGTTCGCGTCAGCGGAGGTCAGATAACCCCGCCCGCGATAGCCAATGCAGGCGGCGGCGAGATCGACCAGACCCATGCCAAGATACTGCTCAGCCTGTTTGCGATGCTGGTCAGCGAACCGCTTGTCGCGAAGGCCCTTCGGATCGTAGGCAATCGACTCGCGACCGCGCGATGCCAGCAGCCGGGTAATAAGCGCGACTTCCATCGCGCCGGCAACGCCCTCCTGCTCATCGCGTGTGACCTGAAGCCCGGTTGCAGTGCCACGTGGCCCCCGCGCATCGGACTTCTTGGCCAGCTCGGCGAACAAGCGTTTGCGCATGTCGTCGGGCTTCTCGCCGCGCGTGATTGCGTCGGAAAGAGCAAGCTCAATGCCCAGACCGCGCGCCTGACTATCAATCAGGACAAGCTCGGCAACGACCGAACGTGACAGCACGCTATTGCCAGCGCGAGCGTCCGCGCGCGCCTGCATGCGCTTGGCCTTCTCTTCATCGGTCTCATCCTCATCGTCGGCAGGATCAACCGGGTCGGTGCCGCTGGCGCGCTCTTTCTCAGTCGCACATGCGCGCGTGATCTCGACATCAAGTGCGCGGATGTCCTCCAAGAGCTTGGCGTGATCCTCTTCGATCTTGCGCGAAGCGTCGGCATCAAGACCATCAACGATTTCGGCCAGCTTGGAGCGAGCGGCAAGTTCAAGACGCGCCTTCTCGGCACGCAGTTGCTTGGCGGTTTTCATCTTACAAATTCCTCATGAATGCGCCCGGCCCAAGGGCTCGATGGGCAATAAAAAACCCGGCGCGCGAATGCGAGCCGGGCCGGGACGAGTAGAAGTTAAGTTGAATTAGGCTTGCGACATCCGGTCACTGATGGTCTGCCGTGCCTGCATGCGGGCGCGTACATCAATCAGGTTGGGCTTTGCTTGCCGAAGGTCCGGATAGTCGTAGGAGATTGAGCAGTCGCCGAAACGTTTGGTGATCCGGATTGCACCATGGCGCAGCTCATCAACTTGCGGGAGGGCGCGATCAACGCCTGACCCGAACGAACGAATACCGGAAAGAGAGTCAGCCGGCACCGAGCACAGCGACCCCTCATGAAGCGCCCACCGCGTTGCGGTGAAAGTCAAATTGTCTTCCCAGCGAATTTGCGAATTGTCGGGATCAAGTACCTTGCCTTCAGCGTCGCTGATTTCCCATTCGCGGACTTGATAGCCTGCGGAAATTCCCGCGATCTCGCCGCGCTCGACCATACCTTCAGCAAGTTGACCGTTCGGAGTCTGGTTGAAAATGATGCGGCCCATCAGCGCGCCGCGCTTGATCCACGTATCACTGAAGCGCCCAAGAGCATTGGCGATCCCGCCAGACTGGTGAGAGTCGAGCAGCGGGATCATGCTGCCATTCTTCATACGCTCAAGGTCAACCGACTTATCATCGATCCGCAAAACTTCCGTGCCATAGAAACGCACGACAGGCGAACCCATGGAGATCACGCATTCGACGGAATGGGCTTTCTTGTCGTAGCTCGACGGCGATACATCGGCGAAGCGCGTATCGGTTGCGCCGGCATTCCAGCCGCGTGGTCTAGCGTTAGCCATGATGGTGATCTCCGTGGCATTTCAAGCCCTGAGCACCTATATTGAGTGCTGTTGTTCACATTCCCCGGAGGGAACCAAGGTAAGGGATTGAAAATGCAGGTTAATTATGGATCGTTTGAGTCGTTTCCGGCTCGGTTTACGCTTTATGAGGCGTGGGTTCTGATCAATGGCGCTTGGAAGACCATGAACGCCGCAGAGGTCAACAACTCGGCCGCCCTGTTGAGCATGGCAGAGTTTGAAAAGTTCGGTCAGCTACCAGACTTGCCGGCTGCAGCTTTCCACTCTGGCGAATAAGCTTCACTGACTGCACCGTACAGCGCGCGCATCTGCGCAATCAATTCATCAGCCCGAGTCTTTTCGATTGGATTAGTTGGATCGAGCGCGCGCCACTCGACATAAAGCCCGTGACCATTTCCGCCCTTGTCAGACTTCGCGTTCGACATTTCCGGACTCATAAACTGAATCTCTCCGATCATGCCGTTATCGAATTTGACCAGCGCGGCGCGATCCATGTACCCGAGATTCGTTGTGCGCCAATTCTCCAGCGTCACCTCGAAATGTTTTGCAAGCTCCGCAGCGATAGCGTCGCTCTGTTTCGGATCGGTCACGATGAAAGCGCCACGCACGACATCGGTGACTGCAGAGGCCTTGCCGCCACGGTCGGCCATTTTCGTCGCGACGCGATCAATCCCTCTTTGACTTTTGGTCTTGACGCCCGGGTCTTTGAATTCGACTCCAAGTGTCGTCGCGATCTGGCGACCGACAGACCCGAGTTGCGATTGTGCGGCCGGCGCTGAAGCAATGAGATCATCGACCGTTGCGTGAGGTGACGACTCAATCCAACTGGTCTTTGTCGCGGAGATCGCGGCGTGATCATCGACCGCCTTGAGACCCGGAGAATATTCGCCGCCTGTCACAACAGCAGCAGCGGCTTCATCATAACTCGGATACATCTTGCCATCGCCAGCCTTGTAAGGCTTCGCGGCAGGATCGTATTTCATGAAAACGACGTCGGGCTTGCCGCCGTTGAATTTGCCGAACAGCTCTTTATCCCAGCCGGGCGGCTGATACTGTTCATCGAAGGCGGTACGCGAAACGGCGGTGAAATGATTATTGCCGTACAGGACTGGCAAGACCGTATCAAAGCAGTCGAGTTTTCGGCCGCCCTCTTGAACCGCAAGTGGCAAGACCGCGTCCACAATGTTTGCGTGTTCGGAATCGGAATGCTTGAACAGGGAAACGATGTCGTCGCCCTTGAGCGCAAATCCGACATCGCCATCAGGAGTCACGAACAACCTGACATGCTCATAATCCTCGACGGGATAGAGCGTGACAGCCGCGCCGTACTTGCTGGAGCCCTTGGCTTCGTCAATCAGACGATGGAAAACAGTAGCGCCGGCCTTGTTGTTAACCAACTCGTTAAAGGTGAGAGGGGTTGCGGCGTGCTCGGTGAGAGCCGCCTGATGTTCTTCGGTCGGCGTGAAGACGCGCCGAATCGACGCGCCGCTTAGCCGCCTAGCTCCTTGATCATTTCCCGGGCTTCGTCCGGAGTAAGTTGCGGGTACGCTTCCAGAACCCCCGCTAGATGGCGTGAGTCCTTTTCCGCTTCCGGCTTCTTTTCCGGTGTCTTTTCCGCCGCTTGATCCGCCGGTACTTCCGCCATCGCCGCCACCTCCATCACCGCCGCCGCCACCATCACCGGACCATTTGCCATCATCGTCGCGCGGCTGGTCAGGGTCCCATTCGCGATATAGGCCATTGCGCGCAAGGATGCCAGCCCCGGGGACCCGCTCAACGATCCAGTCTCGCGGGAGGGCAGGCATCACGAATCCTTTTCGTCAGCAGCGTCCTGAGCGTCGTCCGCGTCGTCCTGAGCGTCCTGAGTGTCGAGCGCTGCCATGTGTGCCGCGTGCGCTTGGGCCGGGTCTGGAGCGTTCGGATCGGCGGCAACCGGTGCCCCAGCCGCTGGAGCGGCTGGAGGCGGGCGGCCTCTCTGGTCGGTCTTGCGCGGGTCGATATCCGCCACCAGACCGTTGGCATCCTGCAGCTCATTCCACGCCTTGATATCCTTGGCGATGGTGCGCCAGTTGTTGCCCTTGCTGGCGATGAATTGCTGCGGCGAGATGCGGCCGGCGCGAACCTCGTTGCGCTCGGCATCCAAATCCTTTTTCGGGTCGATAGCCTCATGCGCGGGCGTGACCCACTCGCAAGGATAACCGCCCTTGCGAGCCGGCAGGTAGTTAGCGAGGATCGCGCGCGCAATGAAGCGATCCCAAACCGGTTGGCAGAGCTGCGGAATGATCGTCAGCTCTTGCTGCTGTGTGATCAGTCGCCAGAATTCAATCTTGCCGGCGCGCAATGACGAGTAGTTGGCTTGCCGCAGATCACCAGCGATCTGGTCATAGGTGCAACCGACACCCGCCGCCATGCCCATCAAATTATAAAGCAGTACCGGTTCGATCTGCGATGTACTGGTCGGATTCGCGAACTTGATATCCTGACCGGCGCGCAATTCTTTCATCATGCCCGGTTCAAGCATCGAAACCATCGCATCTGGATTCGACGCGTCGTATGGTTGAGCATAACCAGAGTTTGCTTCATCCAGAATCGGAGCGTTCGCATCATCGTTGGTAATGAACGCCGCGAAACACGCCTCGACGCGCGCCTTGACATTGGCGGCATCGATAAAATCGGAAAGGTCGCGCGCCGTTGTCAAGATCGGTGCGAACCAAGGAACGCCGCGAACCTGTCCCGGCCGCTGCATCTTGAAGACGTGCATGAGATCGGAGTAGGGAATCAACTCGGAAGTCATGGGCTTCAGGTTCATCGTTGTCAGCTCGCCCGGATGATAGGGCCACAGCCACAAGCCAACGACCTTGTCATAGTCACCGAGCGCCACACCCAAACGAGATCGGACAACCGATTCTGGCGTAGCGATATCGCCATAAATGCCATCGCGATACTGATCGATAAAATCGGCTTCAAGTAGTTGGACCTGAAACGGCACAATCCGTTTCGTCATGCCCGGCTTTTCTTCGAGCGGTCGATCAACCAAGCGCGCAACGATCTCGCCAGACTCGATCATCGAACGAACGGCAAGACCCTGCATTGCACGGAACGACAGGCGACCAGTCACGTCGGCTTGATTATCCCAATCTTCCCAGAGGTCTTGAACCTGTGCATCGATCTTGTCTTTCCCCGTCGATGAAATCGGGATCAGACCATTACCGACCAGATGCGCCACCATGACATCAAGCAGGCGCGCGGCATGTGGCGTGTTGCGCGCGAGATCGCGCGAGCGATCACGCAACGGTCGGATAGCAGATTGCAATTCTGCATTGGAGCTGGTGCCCAGCGCGCGCCATGACGACGCGCGCCGGCCAGCAGTGGCCCCCTCGTAAATACGAATCGCACTACGCGCGCGCACGCGTGCTAATCCACGCTCCGGAGCGAAGTAGGAGACAACCCTATCGAGTACATTCATCGACGGGATCAATAACCGGAGATCAAAGTATCGTCCGCAGCCTCATTACCGCCGATGAATCCACGATCATGAGCAGCAAGAATGGTCGATGAGCGACGCGGAGTGACACCAAGATCGTCACCCATCTTGTTCAACAGGAACAAGAGATCAGCCAGCGACCTGTTCGACACCGACTTGCCATCATACGAAACGGATTGAGCGCCCGATGCGATGATCGCAAGCAAGTCTTCGTACTGACGAAGTGTGAAAACCGACATCGATTTACCCTCAATTAGGTCGCATCCAGCCCGGTTTGCTACCGATCCAGCTCGATTTGATTGGTTCTGATACGTTCTGATAGCGTTGTGCTTCGTGAACGACAGCGGCCGGCATATTCTCGGCTGCTTTGGCATCGTCCGAAGGCAAAGTGATCGAGTATTCCAGCTCATCGACGATGTAGCGCGGCAATGAGCGACGAACAGCGAGCGCGCCGACGAAAGTATCAAGCGCTTCGTTACGATCCCTGATCTTCACCCATCGCGTGATCGATTGACCCATGCGTTTGTGAATCTGTCGGCGCTCACTGTTGAGCTGCGCGAAATATTCAGGACCAAAATTCTCTGCGGTCGGAAAGTGAATGAAGCCCGGCTTACGCATGCCCGGCTCTGGTGGCGTGATGTTCAACGCCGCATAGATTTGTTCTTTCGCGGTATCGACGCCGACTGCGTAAAACGGATCGTTCAATTTCGAACGCGATGCCCGACCCGGCCATACCGGTTTCGGCCCAGCAAAACCTTGGCAAGCGAAAATGCGGCGAGCACGGCGAGAACGGCAGAAAGAATAAACCTGCGCTCCATGATGACCACCTGTATCGATTCCGAATGCAGCGATCCGCATGACGCGGCCCGTGGTCGTGTAGAATTTCGAGCGCAGCAACACGTCTAGCTCTTGCCACGCTGCAGGTTGCGCGGGGTCTTGATTGATGATCGTGTACTGGAACGGCCACGCTTCCTCATCAGCGCCCCAGCCAATCAATTGAATCTCCAGTCGATCACCCTGCACGTCACAGAAACCAGTGATGACCTTGACGGCTTCCGGCAGATCGTCGCCGTCGTAATTCTCGGCGCGCGCAATCAACGATGCGCTTGAAAACGACTCTGTATCTGCAGGCTTCCACAGCTCGGCAAGCGCGGTGTTGGTCCACTTCTGCAGCTCTGACGCGTTGGCCTTGGCTTCAAGAAACTCCTGCACCACTTCCGGCATGCGATGTCGCTTGCTGTAGAGCTTGGAGACATGGAATCCAGCGTGCCCAGCATAGGGCGATTGCATTTCGCACAACGGACAGAGCGAGCGCCCCTCATCGTTCCAGATCGAGGGCGTATGCTTCTTGCCGCAGCATGAGAATTCCGCGGTTTGCCTCCAGCCATATCCGGGCGCGGTGCGCAAGGCATCGAGCACGGAGACACGTTCGCGCTCAGTCCAGATCGAGCCACATTCCTGACAACGCAACGCGGCGGTGTCAGGCAACGATACGCCAGCCTCATCGTGATCCCAACGCATGTGCGCCCAAGTCAGCACCTGTTCGAAATCACAATGCGGACACGCGACGAACAGCCGGCGCTGATCACTAGCCTTGTATTCTCGTTCGATACGCGAGTCGCCCTCGACGGTCGGCGAGCATGTCCGGACGAACTTGGCACGGCCCAGAGCGCGATAGGTGGACGCGCGTTCCTCGACCAGCTTCAGAGGATCACCCTCACTGCCGGCGCTCGGTGGATACTTGTCGATCTCATCGCAGAGAATGATGCGGGCAGGGCGTGATGCCAGATCACTCGGACTATTGGCCCCGACGAAGTTGAGCACGCCGCCCGGAAATTCCTTGTGCGTGATCGTGTTCTCGGAGTCGCGTGCCTTGGGCGGCTCGACCAGCTTGCGCAATGCCGGCGACACCTCAACGGTCGGCGCGAAGCGTTCCTTGGAAAACTCGGCGGCCTTGCCCTGCGTAGGTTGGACGAAGATGATCGCCGAAGGGTCCTGATGGATGTAGTAGCCGCAGACATTGATCAGCAGCTCGGTCTTGACGAGCTGGGTTGCGGCCATCACCGAAACCGTATGCGTCTCGACATCGACCACCGCAGCCATTGGGCCATAGGCGCAAGGTTGTGCGTCAGTCCTCCAGCGCCCGGGCGTCGCCGACGTCTTCGCAGCTACCAACCGGTAGGTGTCCGCCCATTGAATCAGACTGAGGTCTGGAGGCGGCTGAAAGATCAGCGTCGCCTTCAAGACTGCCTGCAACGCGGATATAGGTGATGGGGTCACATAGCTCATTCAAAATCTCGATGTCCTCAGCGTGCAGGATGCGCGCAACATCCGACCGTTCGCGCATCGTCAGCGCGTCGGTGAGCTTTCCAGATCGGGTCAGAATCTTCTCGCGGATCACGCCGTTGACGGCTTCAGAAGCGGCGGTGACTTCCTTGGCGAGCACGTATTCGCCCCGGGACACTGCCAACTTGAACGCCGCAGTTTCGGTCTGTTGCTCGACCAGTTTGGCGCGCTCTTCGGCGAGATCGAGGTTACCCGGCTTCTTTTCAGCGCGCCCTTGGGCGGCCAATCTGGCGTAGCGAATATAGGCCTCGCGGACCTCTTTCAGATCGTAGCCATTTCGTTCGCGCCGATTGAGAACACCCTGATCTAACAGTTGCTTGAAGCGCGTTTCCGACATGACGATGTGGTCGGCGGCCTCAGCAATCGTTGCCATCCAAATTCCTCAATGATATCAGCACAACCGGCTGTCTAAAAATTTGTGCCTAGGTATATGGACCGCTGCTGCGCGACC
>Ga0302322_100000282_pt1 | contig 37787 bp, 27 predicted proteins | sample Fen_T0_2_FD_203757 | JGI IMG/M metagenome (GOLD analysis project Ga0302322, IMG submission 203757) | Peat permafrost microbial communities from Stordalen Mire near Abisko, Sweden - Fen_T0_2 | ecosystem: Environmental > Terrestrial > Soil > Wetlands > Permafrost | place: Sweden: Abisko...
CAGGCCGGGAAGCTTCACAAGACAGAAGCTCTTTTTAAGCAAATTACTGACGAATCTTTTCTGATCAGCCGGCCCGTTAAGTTGGTTTGGAAACGCCCGCGGCCGTATATTGCCGATCCAGTCCGCTTCGACAAAGTCATCGAACCAGACCCCAACGCAACTCCGACCTACCCGAGTGGCCATGCGACCCGCGCGACTTTGTATGCCTTGATTTTGGTCGAGCTGTTTCCCGAGCATCGGGACGAAATTTTGGCCAAAGCTCGCGAATCAGGCTGGCTCCGCGTGCAAGGCGGCGTGCATACGCCACTCGACATTTTTGCTGGCCGTACGCTGGGCCAAGCCATCGCCCAAGCCTTCCTGCGAAACCCAGAATTTCAGCACGACCTCGCGGAGGTGAAAGCCGAAATCGCCGCGGCTAAGCCGTAACGATTTGGCCGCACTCAATCCTTCGTCTCGCTGCAAAATACCACGACATCAGGCGCTTTAGCTCCAATGCCTGATTCGGCAGGCGGAACAGTGATGGTAAAGCGCTGCGTCAGGTTCTGAACGACTTGACCGTTGGTATCGAGGAATTCCAATGTGGCCGGATGGTCACCGGGTGCGAGTAACAGCGCGGAAAAGCTCAAATACTGCGGCAGATTCTCCCAGGTGCGAATGTCTGCCTGCGGTGTGGTTGCTGACGAAGCGATTTTGCTAATCAAACCAACAGCAGCAAGACCGAGCGCAGCCCGGTCGGCATCACGACCACCGTGATTAGCCGCGGCCATCGCCCCGACCAAGGCAACATCGCCAACAGTATCTGTCGTTTGTTTAAAGACGGCTTTGTTGCCCAAAACGTGATCCATCAAACGACCTCCGCGGGTAGTCGCCTGAAAATTAATATCGTCGTAAGGCGGCAGCGCGATGCGGCGCCCCTCCACCTCTAATCTGGCCGAACGAATCTTAGATTGCTCAGTAAAAAATTTAAGCAGTTCGCCATACTCGCCACCTGAATACTTACGCGGTCCGTGGCCGTACTCGACGAAGAGCATGACGTTGGCTTTCGAATTGTAGTCAGGCGGGATCGCTCGTCCCTGCTGTTTCGCATTTGCCCGAGCACGGGCCAGGCCGTCAGCTCCATCGCCGCCGAGCTTGGCCGAAGCCAAGCCATCGAGGTAATCTAGCAATATGTAGTCGCCCGCGTAGGTTTTGTCCTCTGTGTCGCTATCAAGTAGTTCGCCACTGCGGAAAAGCGCGCGGGCGTTGTCTGGCTCGCCATCGCGCCAATAAAGAATGCCGCGGTAATAAGAGGCCATCACACGCTCGTAAGGTTCACCGATGAAAGGTTTGTCCGATTCATTTCGGAACATCCGGCGCGATTTGGCCGCTTCGGAATTAACCTGACCGTAGTTGGCTGCGGCCACGGCGAGCGCATCGTCGAGCTTGGTTTTCGCTTCATCGTACAGGCCGCGCCGAAGCGCCGAGGCCGCGATGCGGTACTCCCAAAGCGCCCGATCGCGCACAGGTGCGACAGCTAAATGGGCGTTGCCATCTACGACCGGATCGCCGGTGTACGGCACGGGTGGCGGAGGCGGCACCGATTCGCAACCGGCGAAAATAATCACCGGCAAGAGCCAGACTAAACGGAATTTGGAAATGAAACAGCGAGACATGAAAGGAGAATAAAGGAAGACGCCGCGCGCGTTGGCAACACGGCGGCGTCGGTCAAAAACTGCGGCGGGACGACGTTCGTGTTGTCCGCTGCGTATGTTGTTCTTACTTAGCCGTGAGCGTCATATCTTCCATGAGCGCGAGCGCGGTGGCTTCTGCGATATCGCGGACCCCGTACTGGCGCGCAAGGCGGCCGGCCTGCTGATCCCGACCAAGAACATCGGAGGAACTAGCCTGACCGATGATTGCCGAGTCGGAGAGCCGCACAGCCGTGACCTGAATATCAGGCACCGACACCACACTGTCGCCAGAAACACCCGCAATCGTGACGTTGCGACTTGCAACGAGCACCTCGATCGCGACGTCCACAATCTTCGCAAGCGCCTCGCGATCTTTGCGCGCGGCGTCGTTAGCCGGCGTAATGAAATGGTCGATTGGTTTGTCGGCGATAAGCGAGGCGGCCACTTTCTGATCGGCTAAGGCAGCACCCGCGTAACGGAAAGGACGACCAAAGAGGCGCTCAACTTCCCGGACGGTCTGACGATCTGCTAAAGTCGCCGCGGTTTTGTCGCCTGCCGTGTAAGTATTCTCCGCGGTGACCTTGGTGGACTTTGAATCAACGCTGCCTTTGCCCGGCATAGAAGCGTGATCGCCGTTGCCGCCAGCATTGCCGGTAACAGCAACATTCACTTGGGTCTGCGGCGCGGTGCCAGCAGGTTTGGCGGCGTTGGGATCGGCCTCAAAACTGGATTTCTTCTCGCCCTGCACGGACTCAGTTTTCTCGGTGCGTCCGGTAAGTTTCATGTTCGAGGCTTCGTCGACGAGCTCACGATTCACGAAGAAGAGCACACGCGGCTTGCCGAGTTTTTCGTAAGCTGCACGGAAACTGTCGACGACCTGCTTCGCTTTTTCAGGAGCGACAAGCGAACCGCCGGGGCCGTAAAGACGTTGTTGCGTCTCGGATGTTTCGGCAGCCGGCTGGTTATACTGAGCCGGATAACCCTGCTTTATCGGCACGGGCGGCTCAGGTTCTTTATCTTTAGCAAAAACAGGCGCAGCGACCGACGCTACGAGGACAAGGGAAAGCGTAATACGAGTTTTCATGTTCGTGGAAGGGACTGATGAGTTATCCGCGTTGGGCGGGTTCAGCCGGAATGCGCTCAGGCACACTCCGGCGTTCAGTTGAGGTCAGCGGGCCTGACGGACGCGGACAGTGTATTTCCGTGCCTGATTATTCATCGAAGTGAATGTCACCGCTTCGGTGGTGTTTTCACCAAGGATCAATGTCTGCCAAGGTGCCTCGTCGCCGGTCGTGCTACCGTCGTCGTTCTTAAACACACAATCGACCTGAACCTGTATGCGGCGATTTTCACGGTTCTTGATATTGGCAACGACTTCGAGACGGCCATCCGGCAAATTACGAAACTGGATGCCTGTCGAGGTGACCGAGTATTGAACCTGTTTGTCCATCAGGACGAACGCGTCAGTATTCTCCAACGTGTATTTCGTCGTATCCTGCGGGGCAAACGGTCCAGGCTCGGAGGCGCAACCCGCCAACAAGGCGAGTGCGACGGCGGCGAGGGTGAGAGAGGTTTTTTTCATGGTGTCAGTACTCCGATGACATGCACAGGCGTGAACTTGTGCCGTCAATTAACGGTAAGCTGCGTCCTCGAGGCCCTGCTTTTTGATTTCGGCGGAATCTTCCCAGACGATCTCGCTCGTGCGGGCGTCGATCAGTTGGAAGCTATACAAAACGTAGTCGCTCACACCTTGCGATGTCCGGCCTGACATACCACCCAATTTGCCGGTAAGGAAATAGTCGGCACCTTTGAATTCGACAACATTTGGGTCAGAGCTCGCGGTAACAGCGCCTTGCTGCTTCAGATCCCGCTCGTGCTCCAGCGTTTTCATGCGGTCGCGGGCGAGGAAACGGACTTTGCCGTTGGCGTGTTTGTTAAGTTCGATGCGAATGCGGTCGTTAAAGAGATCTTTGTTGATCGCGAAACGTGTGTCGTTGACGACCGGATCAAGCGCGATGCGCGGGACGTTGGTGGCGTTGGCAATCTCGCGGATGCCGAGGATGCTGCGTGCCATTTTGTCGGTCACGGCAACGAGATCCTGCGACTCGATACCCGTGCCAGCGACAAAGCCGCGCTCGTCGGCTTTCATCTCGGTAACGGGGACGCCGGACGGGTTTTGCACGCCTCGGCTGGCGCAACCCGCCACAAATAACGAGGCAAGGCCGGCGCTCATAATAACGATATGGTGTAGGCTATTTTTCATGGATGTAGTCAAAGAGTGTGAAACGGGCAACAGAACCGAAGAGCACGCAAGTGCGGTGCATTCACTTACACGCGCTCGACGAGCATTAACGGCCGAACATGCCATTGGCGGAACTCATAGAAGATGAGTTGCCATAGTAGTTGTTAATAATCGTGACGTTTTGCGGGGGATTCTGCGTGGGCGTAGCAGCAGTAGCTGGCGCTTCCGGAGCGGCCACGACCTGAATTGGGCGAGTGTCTTCGTAATTAGCGTAATACGCGGGACGCGTATAGCTGTAATAGAATCCTGGATACCCCCAACCGACGCGGCTATATCGATAGCCAGAATTATAATGGCCGTAGTAGGGGCGATACCCGTAGCCGACGCCATAGTTCACGCTAACATGAGACCGGCCGCCCGAATAACCGCGGTGATAATCACGCGAGTCGTCCACCGCCGAACCGATCAAGGCACCAGCAGCAGAACCAATGACAGCGCCGCGCAGTCCATTGTGACCGCCCGAGTTGTTACCGATTATCGCGCCCGCAACGCCGCCAATCAGCGCGCCGTTAAGAGTCGCGGAACCGTCTGCCAGCATTTTCGCCGGCATGAGAGCTAGCAGGGAAAAAGTCAGAGCAAGGATAGTTTTCATAGTGAAAGTCGATCTGAGGATAGGGAGACACGACATTCTAGGCAAGGTTGCAGGAATCTAGAGCCTACGCAGAGCACGCTTAAGTCGTTATTTCGCTGTCACTTGCGCGATTTTAGTAGGCAGGAGACCAACAGTATTAGCCCGGCGCGCGCGGGAGGTAAATCGATCAAAATAAAGATAGATAACTGGCGTGATATAGAGCGTGAGCAGTTGAGAGACAACAAGTCCGCCAACCACGGCTAATCCCAAAGGACGTCGCGATTCCGCGCCCGCGCCGAGCCCGAGCGCGATTGGAATCGCACTGGCGAGAGCGGCAAAGGTGGTCATCATGATTGGACGGAACCGGACCAGACAGGATTGAAGGATTGCCTTCTCAGCTGAAGTTTCGCCTGCCGCACGCGCTGCTTGAGCAAAGTCGATCATCATGATCGCGTTTTTCTTCACGATGCCGACAAGCAGGATGATGCCGACGTAACTCATGATATTGAGCTCTTCATTAAACACCCAAAGGGTAAAAAGCGCGCCAAAGACTGCTGGGATCAACCCTGACAAAATTGTAAGCGGGTGGATAAAATCTTCGTACAAAATTCCAAGCATAATGTAGATAACCAGCACTGCCATTACGAGCAGCAGGCCGAGCCCATTGAACGACGAGGCAAACACCTGTGCGCTGCCTTGGAAGGCGTAGCTGATCGTGGCAGGTAGATTGTTTTGGGCGAGTTTGGTGATGGCGCCAGTCGCCTCACTAAGCGATGAACCAGGCTTTAGGTTGAAGGAAATCGTCACTGCTGGCACCTGGCCAAGGTGGTTTACCGTCAGCGGCCCAACAGTACGATCTATCTTAGCCACGGCGTTAACCGGGACGAGTTTGCCGTTGCGAGCGCGAAGATATAGTGACGATAAATCGTCGGGATCGCGCTGAAATTCCGGCGCCACTTCCATGATCACATAATACTGATTCGACGGAGTATAAATTGTAGAAACCTGGCGTGAACCGTACGCGCTGTAGAGCGCATCCTCGATCTGCTGCGGCGTCAGCCCCAGCGTGCCAGCCCGATCGCGGTCGATCGTCACGCGAGCCTGTGGGCTGGATATCTGGAGGTCCGAGTTTACATCCACCACTGAATCCACACCGCGAATACGCGACTCCATGTCACGGGCAACCGCATACAACTGGTTCAAGTCACTGCCGAAAAGGGTGAACTGATACAGTGATCGGCTTTGCGTGCCGCCGATGCGGATAGACGGAGGCTGCTGTGGATAGACCCGCAGGCCCGGCAAGGCTGCGAGCTGGCGGCGCAGGTCCTGAATGATCGTGCCAATGGGTTTGCGCTCACTGCGATCCTTTAAGCGCATGTACAAGTTGCCGGAGTTGACCGCCCCCTGTGAACCTCCACCGGCCACGGACGACATGAATGCCGCCACATCCGGGTTGCGCGCGACGATGGCGGCTGCCGCCTCCTCGTGCCGAACCATTTCATCAAAGGAAATATCCTGGGCTGCCTCGGTGGGTGCTCGAACCAGGCCGTTGTCATCCGTGGGAATGAAGCCCTTGGGCAATATCCAGGCCAGTAGCACGGCGCATAAGCCCATCGTGAGGGCAATCCCCACGGTGGTCTTGCGGTTCCGCAAGCTGACTTTCAAGGTGCGTTCGTAAAGGGAGCGCATGCCCACAAAAAAATGCTCGATCCCTTCATAAACGCGGCCGTGTTTTTGCTTCATCTCTACCTCGTGCGACCTTAAAAAGCGGCTACACAACATTGGTGTAAGCGTCAAAGCGACCAGGCCGGAAACCAGAATCGAGGCTGTGATCGTTACTGCAAATTCGTGCAGAAGTCGGCCGTAGATTCCTCCCATGAAAAGAATTGGAATAAACACCGCGACGAGCGAGAGCGTCATAGACATGATCGTAAAACCGATTTCACCCGAACCTTTGAACGCCGCTTCGCGGACCGACATGCCCTTCTCGGTGTGGCGAACAACGTTTTCCAGCATCACGATCGCATCGTCGACCACGAAACCCACCGAGAGCGTCAGTGCCAGCAGAGAAAAATTATCCAGCGTATAATTCAGAAAGTACATTGCCACAAAGGTGCCCAACAGTGCCATGGGAATGGCCACCGCAGGGATGACGGTTGCGCGCAACGCCCGCAAAAACAGGAAAATGACCAGCACGACCAGTGCGATTGAAAGCAGCAGCGTGAATTCCACGTCACGCACCGACTCACGGATCGCCACCGAGCTGTCGCGCAAAATATCGAGCTGTACCGATGGCGGCATCTGCTCCTGAAACTGCGGAAGCAATGCGCGAATACGATCGACCACTTCGACTGTGTTCGTGCCAGGCTGGCGCTGTACGAAAAGCACTACCGCGCGGCTGCCCTTTCCGCCTTTATAATACCAGCTCGCGATACGTCGGTTCTGCACGCTGTCGAGTACCTCCGCAATTTCGCCAAGACGAACCGGGGCACCGTTGCGATATGTGACCACCAAGTCGCGAAACGCCTCCGCTGTATCAAGCTGGCCGGTGGCCACGACCTGCATCGACTGTTTCGAGCCATCGAGCACGCCAGTCGGAAGATTCACATTATGGGCTGCAAGCGCGTTGCGCACTTCGTCGAGAGCGATACCACGCGAGGCCAGCGCCTCGGGATTGAGCCGCACGCGCAGGGCGTATTTTTGCGAACCGTTGACCTGAACCTGGGCGACGCCATCGACCATCGAGATGCGCTGTGCGACCATGGTTTCGGCGTATTCGTTGACCACTGACAGCGGGAGCGTTGGCGAACTAAATGTAAGAAATAGAATCGGTGCATCAGCCGGGTTCGTTTTTTGCAGCGAAGGCGGCGCAGGCATATCGGTCGGCAAACGACGTTGCACGGCGGCAATCGCCGCCTGCACATCTTGCGCAGCTGCGTCGATGTTTCGCTCCAGCGTGAACGTAAGCGTGATCTGCGTGGAACCGAGCGCACTGGTCGACACCATCGAGTCGATACCCGCAATGGTTGAAAATTGCTGTTCCAGCGGAGTCGCCACGGCCGACGCCATCGTTTCAGGCGTGGCGCCGGGCAAGCCGGCACTGACTTGTATGGTCGGGAAATCAACGCTCGGCAGATCATTTACCGGCAGAAGACGAAATGCCATGACGCCAAAGACGCACAACGCCGCTGTTAGCAGCGTCGTCATAACTGGTCGTCGGATACAAATCGCAGAAAGATTCATCGCTTGTGTTCCGGCTGAGTTTACTTTTTCTGCGCCTTGGGCGCTCGAGCCGCAGCTGCTTCTTCAAGCGTGCGCACTTCAACATGAGCACCAGGAATCAAACGCAACTGGCCGTCAGTGATCACCGTTTCGCCTTCCGAAATCCCCGATGCAATCGTCGTGACCTCTCCCGCCGTGCGCCCAACGGTCACTTGCCGCAATTCGACTGTGTGATCCGGTTTCATCACGTAGACCTGTCTGCCAGTTTGCCCAGTTTGAACAGCTTGGGTCGGAACAACAATTTGGTCAGCCTCGGTCCCGAGACGCAGCTCAACGTTAACAAAACGCCCGGGCCAAAGCGCGTGATCTTTGTTATCAAAACGCGCCTTCAACGTAATCATGCCCGTCGTGGAATCGACCGTGTTGTCGACAAAATCTACCACACCGTCGGCCTGCACCGCGGCATCGTCGCGGCCAGTCACGTGAACCATAATGCTATTGCTCGAATACGCCGCACGTACTGCGTCGAGCAGGCGCTCTGGAACCGAAAAAACGACGGAGATTGGCGCTAGCTGATTGATCGTGACGAGCGAAAAGGCGGCGTCATTTGCCTTCACCAATGCACCTTCATGCAGGAGCAGTTGGCCGGTGCGGCCTGCAATCGGCGCGCGTATTTGCGCGTAGCCGAGCTGTAGTTGAGCATTCGCTACAGCCGCTTCCTTGGCATCAACCTGGGCTTTTGTCATTTCAGCCTGCGTCACCAACTGGGCATATTGCTCCTTAGAAACGACCGACGCTTGGTCGAGTTGCTGATAGCGGTCGGCTTCGGCCGCCGCACGCGCCGCTTGAGCACGGGCGTTCGCCAGATCCGCCCGGGCAATTTGTAGACTGTTCTCAAACGGCCGTTGATCGAGCGTGATCAATAAATCCCCAGCCGTCACCTCGTCACCCTCGTTAAAATTTATACCCTTAATGATACCGTCAACCTGACTTTTCACTGCTACGTTGCGCAACGCCTGCACAGTTCCAATCGCTTTTTGCGTCACCGGCATCGCCTGCCTCATTGCGATCGCCACCTGCACCGGAACTGGCGCCGCTGTACGTGCCGTGGCTGTATCGCGACTGCAACCAACGCTCAGAAGCAGCGAAAGCAGCAAAAAAAACGGCCCGTAGGAGTGCGCACAGCGCAACCGAAGTGGTTTATTCATTGAGAGAAGCTTGAATGTGAATGCTCGTCATTCTGACGCAAACTGGTATTTCGAGTTACATCTCTTATTGCAGTCCACCGTGCGGAGCGAAATTCCTCATCGACAAAATTGTAGCGTCTAGCACACAACTTATATCCGAGAATAAGCGATGAGCAGGAGTCTAGCCTGCCGAGCATCCGCCTATTTTTTAAAGATTTAGAAATTTGTCGCTTTGAAAACCACTTATTCTCGCTCATTCTCCAGCACAATCGACCCCAAGGCATGAATACATCCCGTTCTCTGAAACGCATCCTCATCGGCGGTTTAGTCACCGCTTTGGTAACAGTATCGGCTTTCGCCATATCAAACGACAAGCTCACTGACCTTCGGACAAAAGCCGAAAGCGGCAACGGCATCTCTCAATATAACCTTGGTCTCGTTTACGCTGACCCACAAGAGCCGATCGCCAATATCATTGAAGCTTACGTCTGGTTTAGTCTCGCCGCCGACAACGGTGCTCCCGGTAAAGCCCTCATGATCGTCACTAACCAGATGACGCCTGAGCAACTCAGCGATGGGAAAAAGCTCCTCGAACAACGTCGTGCGGACCTCGCCGCGCACCGCCCCATCGCCACCGCCGCTACTCCCGTCAAAGCCGCTGACCCCGTCAAACCCGTGTCCGTTGCATCGCCTGTCGTAGCAGCTTCTACCGAACAAGACGTTACCGCTATTCAGACTGAGCTCAAGAAAGCCACGGACGCCCTCGCCGCTGCTACCAAGGAAAACCAGCAGCTCAAGGCCGACATAGATAGAACACACCAATTTGCTATCGATAAATTAAAAGGCGAACGTGACGAACTCGCTGCCACGATCGCGAAATACACAAACGAGATTTCCAACATGCGCGCCGCCGCCGCCAATTTTGAAGGTGAGCGCAACGCCCTCCAGCAAAAAGCCGCGGATGCCTCGAAACAAACCAATGGCACCTTAGCCGCCGAACTCGCCGCCACCTCCGCCAAACTCAAGACCGCTGAAAACGAACTGACCAAGGCCGATGCCACGCTCAAGGAACTCACCGAAACCAAGCAATCTCTCGCCTCCCTGAACGAGCAACTCCAAAAAATCACAGGCGAAAATCAACGTCTCAACAGCGTCATCAAACAAAACGAGAACACTTCCGACGAGAAACTGGCCGCTGCCGAAAAAACGCTTAGCGAAACCAATAGTGAACTCCTAAAAGCTCAATCCAAACTCTCCGACGCGAGCGCCAAAGCTGCCACTGCCGCCACGGCCAGCGCCGAACTTTCCACCCTGCGGCAAAGCAATGGGGACCTGAGCAGCCAGGTGCAAAAACTCACCATTGAGAGAGATCAGGCCCTTGCTCAGGCCAGCAGAGCTACCACCGAAGCTCAGCAGCAAATCGACAGCCTCTCCTCCAAGTTAAAGGCCTCAGAAGAAGCGGCCTCTAAAACGCAGGCAGAAAATAATGATCTCACACACCAACTCGCTACCCTCAAATCGGCTCCGCCGGCACAAGACCCAGAAACTCTCGCTCAGCTGACAAAGCTTTCAGCAGACCTTCAAGCAGCCCAGCGCTCGGCCGCCGAAGAGAAGGAAAGCCTCGCAGCTAAACTAAAGGCCACCGAGGAGGCCTCAGCCAAAGTAGCCGCAGAAAATGCTGATCTTGCCAAACAAGTTGCCACACTCAAAGCCGCGCCCAAAAAAGATCCTGAATCTAAAGCCAAACTCGCTAAACTTTCCGAAGATTTAGCAAACGCGCAGCGCGTTGCCGCCGAAGAAAAAGAAACGAGCGCCGCGAAACTCAAAACCGCCGAGAAATCCCTTGCCAAAGTCAGTGGAGAACGCGACGAGCTCGAACAGAAACTTAAAACAACCGCCAAACCCTCCAAAAAGGAGGCCGCCGCTCAGGCCAAGGTCGAACAACTCAAAGCGGACCTTGAAGCAGCTCAAGCCGAAGCCGCGAAAGCGCAGTCCAGCGTGGCCGAACTTGAAAGCGCACGCAGAGAACTCTCAGACCTTCAATCCAAGCTAAAGGCGTCCGACGAAGCTCTCGCTCAGGCCAAAATGGCGCCTGCCGCCGCGCCATCGACAACTCAAACCGAGCCCACTGTTGCAGCAGCCACCACACCCGAAGGAACAACACCTGATCTCCAGAAGGAACTCTCCGAAACGCAGATGAAGCTTGATGCTTCGCTTCGCTCTTACCAGCTCCAGCAAAACGAGGTCGATCGCCTGCAGAACGCGATTGCCAACATCGACAACGAGCGCGCCCAGTTAGCCGAACGGTTAAAAACCGCCACTACGGAAGCTGCGAACTCCGCCAGCCGTGCCTCGGCCAACAACGATGCTTCCGTCCAACTCGCCGGTGTGCGCGAGCAACTCCGTCAGACCCAAAACCAGCTCGCCAGCGTCGCTTATGAGAACACTGAGATGAAGCACCGCCTCGCGTTTATTGCCCCTACGCCCGGCATCCTCACCCCGTTACCTGTCGCCGTTAACACCGTCGCGCCCAACCGCCCAGGCTCCAGCAAACCCGCCGTCACGGAGACGCCAACAGCCGCCGCGCCCCGTACGCACACGGTCGTTTCGGGTGACACACTTTCGACCATCGCCAAACATTATTACGGCAGCGCCAGCCGCTGGACTGAGATTCTCGCCGCCAACAAAGGCACTCTGCGCGATCCCGCCGCCCTCCGCGTCGGCATGAAACTCAAAATCCCGTAATCCTTCTGCTCGTTCTCTCATACCCAGCGGCGCCTTGGCATTGATGCTAGGGAGATCCTCTTCGGCGGTTCTCAGAACAGCTGTATGACAAGCCGCCGCGCCTGCCGGATCAACCGGCGACCCCGGCGCGCGGGCGACCGAACCATTGCATAGATCGACGTGGTTCTATTTCTGCAAAATCCGGGTATTCTGCGGTAAACACCTGCGACTCTCTTTCCGCAAGAGTCTGACGATCACTGCGGCCTGCTAAGCATGTATTCATCGAGGCGTGCTTCTATTTTGATATAAAGCAGTTGCAAATAGCCAAGCAGGAGCCATCAAACTAAAGGTAGTTAGCTACCTAAAGAAAGGTTGACGCCTACCCTTCCTGATGCAATTTATTTGCGAATAGATTTGCCCGATGACTCTCCCTGTTGTGCTCACCTCTTATCGCCTTGTCGCTGCCGGCTTTTTTGCCGGATTCCGTATAGCGGCCGATGAGTTTTGCGCATCGCTCCCTGAGCTTTTCCGCAACAGTTCGATACCGGTTTGCATTTCTACCAAGGCAACTCAGGTCCAAGTGATCGTTCGACATCGGGCGTCGCGTCTTTTCGCCGACTAAGCATCGGTTAAATCAGCACTCTCGCAGGCGCAATTCCTCGCGCGGCGCCCGATGTCTACGACACTTTCTTAAGCTGGCAGCGGATTTTTCTTTCCACGCAGCAAGACTTGCGGTCGCCACTCCCGCCCGTTTGATTTCGATCACCACATGAAATCCTTCTGGTTAAAGGCCCTTCCCCTCCTGGCATGTTTGTTGATCGCCGCCGGATGCGGCTCGGGCGCGAAACTCGGCAATATCACAATCGATGTTACCTCCTACACGCCCACCCCGCTCGAAAACCAAGCTCAGCTTATTCTCCGCTATACCAACGAAAACATCTTCCCTATCGCCATTGGTGAAACCAAGGCAAAATTGTATTTAAATAGCGAATACGTCGGTATGGTTTCCCAGGATAACCCGGTTGGCATTCCCCAGCTCAACACCGCCACGCGACCCGCAACCCTCGTGATCGAAAAACCTGAAATTGTACAAAAAATCCTCAGTTCCTCTGCGACGTCTGTTGCCTATCGGCTCGAAAGCACCATGCGTTTGGAAGTTTCCGAAGACCGGTCCAAGATTCAAACCGTTTACTCAGGGCAACTTGAAGTTGCCTCGTTTCGTGCCGCACCTGTTCCCGATAAAAAGAACTGAGGTCACGGCCAACGTTGTTCTTTTGCGCAGCAAAAAGGCCGCTTTTTCTAGCGGCCTACATTTTGCATATTTCCCGAGAACTTAAGCGCCGCCACCTGTGCTCTGAGAAGCTTGGGCGAAGCCACTGCGAAACGTAGCAGCAAGGTAGTCACGGTTCATCCGGGCAATGAAATCGTGGCTGATCGTCTTCGGGCAAGCCGCGCTGCATTCGTATTGGTTAGTGCAACTGCCAAAACCTAGTTCGTCCATCTTGCCGACCATCGCGAGAACGCGGCGATCGCGCTCAGGCTGACCTTGAGGCAAGAGGCTGTACTGCGAAACTTTCGCGGCAACAAACAGCATGGCCGAGGCGTTTTTGCAGGCAGCGACGCACGCGCCGCAACCGATGCAGGAAGCCGCATCCATCGCGAGTTCGGCATTTTCCTTCGGCACCGGAATCGAGTTGGCGTCCGGAGCAGCACCCGTGCGAATGCTGACGAAACCGCCAGCTTGCTGGATCTTGTCGAAGGCCGCGCGATCGGTGATCAGATCTTTGATGACGGGAAAAGGTTTCGCGCGGAACGGCTCGATCGTGATGACATCACCTTCTTTGAAGCTGCGCATGTAAGTCTGGCAGCTAGCGACGCCGCGGTGCGGGCCGTGCGGCTTGCCATCAATCATGAGCGAGCAAGTGCCGCAGATGCCTTCGCGGCAGTCGTGCGCAAACGCGATGGGCTCTTCGCCTTTAAGCGTGAGCTCGTCGTTTACAACGTCGAGCATCTCAAGCAGCGACATGTTCGGGTTCAGGTCTTTAGCCTGATAATCAACAAACTTGCCTAGCTTGTCTGGGCCAGCCTGGCGCCACACGCGCAGAGTGAGGGCAGAGATGTTTTGGGTGGAGGATGTATCGGCGACCATGGTGAAAATAGGTTAGACGGAATTATTTTTTGGAAGGAGTGGATTTGATGATCGTGTGAAAGCCGATCTCTTTGGCGGCGTCGTCTTCATCAACAGGCTCCATGAGTTCGTTGATGGCCTCGAAAACGACTTTGAATTGTTCGTCGTATTTTTTCTCGAGGGTTTTAAGTTTGCGGGCGAGATCAACGTGCGTGCTGAGCATCTGCCTGAAGCGGACGAAAGCGCGCATGATCTCAATATTGACCTGAATCGCGCGCGGGCTGTTGAGCAGGCCGGAAAGCATGGCCACACCTTGCTCAGTGAAGGCGACGACGTTTTTCGAGAACTTCAGGCGTTCAGCGGATATCCCAATTTGGGAGATCCTCGTGATTTCCTCACGGGTGAGGACGAACATAAAGTCCTCGGGAAAACGCTCTACATTGCGCTTCACCGCCCGATTTATAATGCGAGTTTCAACACCGTAGAGCTGAGCCAAGTCCTTATCCAAAAGCACCTTCTGTCCGCGCAAGAGAAAGATACGCGAATCAATCTGCTCCACGGGAATCGTGGGCAGACTTTTCGCGGCAAGCGCGGTGGGGGCTTTGGTGGAGGATATCACAAATCGAGATATGATAGCGGCTGGTTCGGCAAACTTGAGGTCACAAATTATGACCTCGATAAGTCATTGATTTAAGCTTACTTATACGAGCGGACACTCATCTTAACGAATTCGTAGTTAAGTGCTTCGACATTGCGGAGCGGCTCTTTGCCTTCGCCCTGGTATTCCCAGGCGGCAACGTGGCCGAACTTTTCGTCATCGCGTTTGCATTCGCCGTCCGGGAATTGGTATTCCTCGCGGAAGTGACCGCCGCAGCTTTCCTCGCGGGTGAGCGCGTCGCGGCACATGAGTTCGCCGAGTTCCATGAAGTCGGCCACGCGGCAGGCGCGCTCAAGCGATTGATTGATGGAAACGCCATCGCCGGGAACTTTGACATTGGCGTGGAATTCTTTTCGCAGCTCGGGGATTTCTTTGATCGCTTTCTCGAGACCTTCCTTGTTGCGAGCCATGCCGCAGTATTTCCACATGAGGAGGCCGAGGCGTTTGTGGAAACTGGCGACGGTTTCTTTACCGTTGTTGGCAAGAAGGCGTGTGGCAGTTTCCCGAACTTCGGCTTCGGCTTTCTTGAATTCTTCGCGGTCAGCAGACGGACGTGAGCCGGGTTTCTGCGTGGCGAGGTAATCACCGACGGTGTACGGGATGACGAAATAACCATCCGCCAAACCCTGCATCAGTGCGGAAGCGCCGAGGCGATTCGCGCCGTGGTCGGAGAAGTTGGCTTCGCCGAGGACGAAGAGACCTGGCACATTGGACATCAGGTTATAGTCAACCCAGAGGCCGCCCATGGTGTAGTGCACCGCGGGGAAAATACGCATCGGAGTCTTGTAGCCGTTTTCGTTGGTGATCTCGTGGTAGATGTCAAAGAGGTTGCCGTAACGTTCGCGTACGCCGTCTTCGCCGAGGCGCTTAATGGCATCAGCAAAGTCGAGGTAAACGCCGAGGCCGGTTTCGCCGACACCACGACCTTCGTCGCACATACGCATGGCCGCGCGTGACGAAACATCGCGTGGAGCCAAATTGCCGAAGCTCGGGTAGATGCGTTCGAGATAATAATCGCGATCTTCCTCGGCAATGGAGGCTGGATCTTTTTTGCAGTCTTCGGCTTTCTTCGGAACCCAGATGCGTCCGTCGTTGCGGAGCGACTCCGACATGAGCGTAAGCTTCGATTGGTAAGCGCCTGAAACCGGAATACAGGTCGGATGGATCTGCGTGTAACACGGGTTGCCGAAGCAGGCGCCTTTTTTGTAGGCGCGCCAGATGGCGGTTGCGTGCGACTGCCGGGCGTAGGTGGAAAGATTGAAGACGTTGCCATAGCCGCCCGTGGCAAGCACGACGGCATCAGCAGCCCAGCGGCGAATCTCGCCGTTGTTCAAGTTGCGAGTGATGATGCCCTTGGCCTGACCATCAACGAGCACGAGATCGCTCATTTCCTCGTTGTTGAACATCTCAACAGCGCCGGCCCCGATCATTTTCGAAAGAGCTGAATAAGCGCCGAGGAGGAGTTGCTGGCCGGTCTGACCGCGCGCGTAGAACGTACGAGAAACCTGCGCTCCGCCAAAGGAACGGTTAGCGAGCAAACCACCGTATTCACGGGCGAAGGGCACGCCTTGCGCGGCGCACTGGTCGATGATGTTGACCGAGACTTCGGCGAGGCGGTGGACGTTGGCTTCGCGAGCGCGGTAATCGCCGCCCTTGAGCGTGTCATAGAAAAGTCGATACACGCTGTCGCCGTCATTCTGATAATTCTTGGCGGCGTTGATGCCACCTTGTGCGGCAATCGAGTGAGCACGGCGAGGGCTGTCGTGGTAAACGAAGCACTTCACCTTGTAGCCAAGCTCGGCGAGCGTGGCAGCGGCGGAAGCGCCAGCGAGACCAGCACCGACAACGATTACCTCGTATTTGCGCTTGTTGGCAGGATTAACGAGCTTGAGGGACTCCGCCTTGTACTTGCTCCACTTTTGGGGGAGCGGACCGGAGGGGATTTTGGACTCTAGTTTGGCCATGGCGGGAAAATTATTTGGTTTCGCTGGAAGCTGAGGTGGTGACGCAGCAGGAACCGCACATTGCTGCGGCGGCCGTGCCGGGAGCAGGTTTGGCAATGCCAGAGAGGATCGCTCCGGGAATCGCCAAATTGCCGAGGAAATAGAATACGCAGAAGAGCATCACCGCGCGACGGAGGCAGCAGCCCCACCTTTGATTGCGCAGACCGAATGTCTGAAACATCGAATCTGCACCGTGCATCACGTGCACCGTGAGCAGGCCAACCGCGATGATGTAGAAAAGTGATACCCAAGCATTGCTGAACCCAAGGAACACCATGCTGTAAACGTCGTGAACAACCTCGCCCTTTGCAGCGAGCGGAACGCCGAATTCGCGCGCGTTTTCAGTCATGGTCCATTCAGCGATCTGTGTCTTAAACGTGCCGTGCTGAACGACGCCCAGCGTGAAATGTGCGATGTGGTAAACAATGAACGCCGCCACCACCACGCCGGTCATACGCATGTAGCGCGAAGCAACCGTAGCGCTGATCCATTTGCTGACTCCGTATTTTTCCGGACCGCGGGCCAACCTGCTCTCGATCGTAAGCGTCACTGCCGCCCAAACGTGAATCACGGTGCAGGCGAGCAGAACAAGGCGCACGAGCCAAAGAGCCGGCCCGAGACCTTGAAGGAAATGAGCATAGCCATTAATGCGATCTGGATGTCCGAACACTTGGAGGTTGCCCACTAAGTGGCCGGTTATAAAACCGACAAGGATCAACCCGGTGATCGCCATCAGGAATTTGCGGCCGATGGAGGAGCGGAATAAATTGACGACGGAATTCATCGCGGAACGGATGACAATGTTTGAAGGTTGTAACTTTGCTACGACAGTCGAAATAACAACGGGGTCGTAAACGGAGAGCGCGGGCAAGTAAAGAATTGGGAATTCCGTGACACCAAGGCAATGGCCTTTTATAAGTCAGCCTTACGGGCGGAAGTAGCTGTCGGCGCAAATCCGATTACAAAGCGCAAAATTTGGGAAGTTTCGTACAGGAACTGAATCGAAAAAAAATTAGCCAGCGGTAAATGGACGCTGAGCTTGGTTTGTGGATGCTAGCAGTTCTCACGAGGGCGACGGTTCTGCAGGTCACAGCTGTCACGGAAAACTCCGCCGCGCTGCTGCCGAAATTGGCCGGAAAACTTGCGAGCGCGTAGCGGCTCATTCTTAGGCTAAAGCCGCAAGAATGATTCCGAATTCCCTATTAATGATCTCTTATTTCTTTATAGATAAAACAGATAGCAAATAATACAGCCGCAAAAAAAGAATATGGATTTTGACTTAATCTTTACTGTTGCAAAAAATATGCATTTACGGCTTTATCCTACTCATCGCTGAAAAGTACCGATATAGAAAGCGCCCTCGAATGAATCGGATGTCGAAAAATCTTCTCTTTGGAGTGTGCCTGCTCGTCAGCACATTTGGAGTCGCGCGCGCAGGTACGGCGACGAGCGTGAACGGCCTCTATTACACGGGTACGAACAACTCCGGCGGACTGCTTTCCGGTGGCAGCCAGGACTCTCACTGGTCGGTTACCTACGCGACAGCAAACGGAGTGACGGACAATTCCACTTATCAGGGCAATGCGTATGTGGTGAGCAGCAACTACATCGACGGTGGCTGGGCGCCAAACACCACCACGGCGAGATGGATCGTGCCGCCTGGAGCACGAACCGCCGCTACAGGTGGCACAAGCAATACAGGTGGCGATTTCCTGCCTGGTAACGGCACGACGGGCACCAATACCGCGTCCTATGTTTACACGCTCGCCTTCACCATCGCTGGTACGGGCACGGGCGTTGCGACAAACCAAATTTCTATAACGCTCACGCTGGCCGCCGACGATCAAGCTTCGATCTACGTCAACCCAACGCTCAATGCGAATGGCAGCGTCAATTCCAGCAGCAGGCTGGGCTCGTCAATCACTTCGGCGTGGAACAACACTCGATCGATTACGCTGCAAAATTACGACGATGGCACGCACGCCGATAACGCGTCCTTTGTAATTGGAACCAATTACCTGGTTATCCAGGTCGACAACACCAACAGCCTGATCGGCTCTTCGAGCGCCACTGCGCTGAATCCAAGCGGCCTCTTAGTCTATCAAGTTGGTACAGCTACACTCGTATCGGGCAAACCAATACCCGAAGTAGGGGCTTGGCTTCCTTTGCTCGGCGCGCTCGGCTTGTTTTGCTGGCGGCGTTTCCGCCTGTCTAAACTATCGTCGATCGCCTAAGGTACTGCTGCAGTGATCAGCTCGACCTCTCGCGTGGTCAGCGTGTCAGGATCGAGTCGATGCAGAACTTCACGAGCTTTGGTCTTTTCACCAGTTTCGGCCAAAATCAGTCCGTAAACAAACGCTACGGAAGCAGATTTCTCCGCCTGCACCGCCAAAGGCGTGATCTGCTTGAGTGCCTCAGCGGCCTTTCCGTGCATCAACAATACAAAAGCATAAGTCGCGCGATAGGTTGAATTAGTCGGATACCGGCCAACGTTTTCGCGGGCAGCCTGTTCGGCCATTTGTTCGCGGTTACCGGTCAAAGCAGCAAAGAAAGCAAAATTATTTGTTACAGCGTCATCTTTTGGATGTAGCGCATGGAGTTGGTTAAATACCTTATATTGTCCGACAGCGTCACGGTGGACTTGATAGTGCCGTGCGAGCGAGCCCAGCGCGTCGATGGCTACGTTGTTGTTTTGACCACTCACTTGCCACCAAAGTGTTTCAGCTTCCTTAACCAGCCCCCACGCATAAATCGTCGAGCCCGCAAAATAGCCGTGCACGCCGTTCACTTGTGCATGGCTGGACAGCGTCTTCCAGAATTCCTCTGCGACTTTCTCATCACCTAGTTTGCGCGCTGCTTGCAATCCGTAGGCCCAACGTAAGAAATTTAAATCAGCACCCCAGTCCGCTTGTGCAGTCCACGCGCGTAGGCCGGCCCAATCGCCGCTGCACAGCAGCGACTCTGCCTTCGAAACCGCAAGCGGCGGTCGCTGTAGGTTTGGCTCGGGCAAAGTCTTTATCCACTCAAGGGCTTCAGCGCTGCGACCGATCTGATTCATCCAACCAATCAGCTGAGCTGCCGAATCAGGACTAGCTAAATGAGCTTGCTTCAATTGCTCGATCACCGCCGAAAATTTTGCTTCATCAGCACGAGCGAGCGCCGACAAGCAGTTAGGCATATCACCCACGGTGCAACGTGGATTTGTCCGCAGCGCCTCAGCAAACTTCGCCATAGCCGCTCTATCATTTTGCATCATGGCGTCGGTTAGTAGAATCCGCAACGCGCCTGTCCCCCACTCCGCATCGGCGGTCAACTTGTTAAGTATATCAAGCCCTCGCTGACGGTCAGCCGCATCACGCGTTGCGAGCAGGCACAAACCCAGTGGCAACTCATTGACGCCGCCCGAACCGTCGATCTTCAGAGCCGCTTCGAAATGAGCCTTCGCCTGCGGCAACCTGTTTTTACGGCGTTCTAGTTCGCCTAACAAGCGCTGCGCAAAAGAAGAACGCTCACGTTCGCCCTCAGGCATGCTGGCCAAAGCCTGTTCCGCCTCGTCCATCATGTCCGCTTGCAGAGCGGCGGACGCCCATTCTAACACCAAGCTATAACTATCAGGCTGAGCTAAACTCGCCTGATGCAAATACTGTACTTCCATTGTACGTTGACCGCTCCGCCGAGCGACCTCAGCCGCAAGCTGCCACAGCTCGGGCTGCTTTGTGCTAACCTCCAACGCCTTTTGAATCGTTTCAGCTGCATAGCCCAGCTGCCCAGCGTCTATCCATTGCCTTGCCATGCGAACCGAGTTGCGCTGAGCCCAACGTGGGTAAACGCCAAACCAAAATGTTACCGCTAAAACCAGGACCATACCTGCGCCATAAGTCCACCAACGCAAAGCGCGGCGCGTCTCCCAGGTATCCAAGAACGCCCACCAAGCTTCGCGTAATTCAAAGTGGCAAAGTCGGTTTAACCAGCCGCGTTGCGACTGAACGGGTGGAGTCAGGGAATTCTCGTTTGGACGGCTAGGGTCGCTCATGCGTCGGGTCTCAGTATGGCCCGATCCACTACAATTTCTCAAGACCCGTTTACTTGGTCAGGTCGTCAGAGGTTTCAACAACGAGAACTTCCCACTCGCCGCAGGCGCGATCACCCGCCGACGAAACGCATTCACTCGCACACCTGCGCCCAGCATCTGCGACAACGCCGTTTCCACCTCTTTCGAGGCGACGTGGTCAGACACGTAGTGAAAGTCCCAACGATTCTCCGCGGTCTGCACCAAGCTATAGTGCCAGCAGGCAAAGTCGGAAGGCAAAGCTGCGTCAACTTCCGACGGTGAAACTAACGAACCATCTGGACGGAAATAAAGATCTCGCTCGCGCCCCAGTAAACGGTAGCCGGTCGGGAGCTTTTTCACGACGTCTCCCGTATGATAGCGCAAAAGCGGCATAGCTTCGCGGCCGCGCGTGGTCACAAAAATTTGATACGTGTCGAGAAGCCCACGATATGGTTCAAGTTCGACGAAAACGTTGCTATCAATGACGCGTGAATCGTCTTTGAAAGCCTCGCCGACAAAAATGTAGCCGGCTTCGGTTGAGCCATAAAGGTCAACCTGTGCAGCGGGAAACGCTTCGGCGATTCGGCGGCTATGCTGCAAGCTGGCTTTCCCGTACGTGAGGATCACAACCTTGACGCTCGGTACCTTAACCTTGCGATGGAGCACGGCACGCGCGAGCAGCGAAAGATAGATCGGCTCGCCTTCAATCACCTCGGGCTGGGTAGCCTGGAGTTCGACCACGATGCGATCCCACTCAGCCTCGGAAAAGGCAAAAGGATCACTGCTGAGATTCAGGTAAACCGTACCATCAAAATAACGGTGCGGAAACGGATGATCTTCGTAGGGGCACAAGTTACTCGAACAACCCACCGGAGCTAAAATACATTTACGATACGGCCGATCGGCATAAGGCGCCAGCAACGGATGCGCTCGATAGGCACGCGCCGTTTGCGCATTCCACCAACCGTCTTCCATGATCACTGTCATCGGCCCCTGCGTGGTGCCAGATGTCGACTCGTATTCGTAACGCTTTTCCTGAAGACCCCGCTCTATTTCGCGGTAATCAGAAAAAAAGGCGGTATGCCCACGCTCAACAATCTCTCTTTTCGAAAGCGCAGGAATTTCCCGGTAACAACTCCAATGCAGCGGCCCTTCATGTAACGGAAAGCGCTGGCCGTAGATCGGGCTTCGGTCGTAGATGCGCCGGATTTCCTGCTCCAACAACCCAGGTAAACGCCCCGAATCAGGGTGATCGAGAACAGCTGGATCGTTGGCAAAAGAGGGCGCGGACATAATAGAAAAAGGGCGTTGTCGAAAAATGATTAGCCACCTAATCACATCTCAGCGCGATGTCAAACGACTGGCTTCAGCTCTTTTTAATCTCAGTCCAATACGGCGAGAAACACAAAAGCGCATCAAGTACGAGGCTGTGCGTGATTCGCCCGCTGTGCACCCACGAATAAACTTCGTCCACTGGCACGGTCATCACTTCGATCTCTTCGTCCGCATCCCAATGCAGTTCCTCACTACGAACGACCTGTTCGACAAAAACAAAATGGCACGCGTTGCTCAAAATCGCCGGATTCGAGTGCACGCGGCCGATGATGCGTGCGTTTTTCCCGACAAAACCTGTTTCTTCGCGCAATTCACGCAGGCCGGCCGCGACGGGATCCTCGCCGAGATCCATAACTCCGCCCGGAATCTCAACTGAGAAATCGTCCACACCAAACCGAAACTGTCGCACTAAAACCAGATGATGATCAGCTGTGAGCGCAATCACGTTAACCCAATCCGGTGAATGCACGACGTAGAAATCACGTTCGGTTTTGCGCACCGGATGGCGATAATGAGCGGTTCGCAAATCAAAAATTCGCGTGCGCGTCAGAATGTCCTCGCCGAGTTTTTCCCAGCGAGAGGGCGAAGGCTCCGGTTTGTTGTTCATTGGGTAGAAAAATGCCCCCCGACTCGAAAGTACGGGAGGCATTCAGAGAGTGGATACTGCCAATATATTATTTCTTAGCGGGCAGCTTGAGCTTTTCGCCAGCTTTCAGTTTGGTCCAGTTAACACTGGGGTTGACCGCCTGTAGATCGGAAAGAGAAACACCGTTTGCTTTGGCGATCTTCATGCCACTGTCGCCCGCTTTGACGACGTATTCGCCAGGGCCAGCAACAACCGGGCCTTTATCTTTGGCACCAGCAGCAGCGGCTTTGGGCTTAGAAGATTCCTTCATCTTCTCGAATTCACCGCGAACTTCTTGGATTTGGCCAGCGACCGCGTTGAAAGCATCCTGAGAAGAGCGGCTCAGCGAACTGATGCTGGTATTGGCACGCTCGGCAACGCTAGTAGCGCTACGTGCCTCGTTCTCAATCACGTCAATCTTCGCCACAGAGTCAGCAAGACCCTCGGGTACTTTTTTGCTGAGCTTGCTGTTACCAACAAGGGCAAAAATGGACAAAAGAAGGGCAAGTGCGCCCAGGGCAACCCCGACGACGGGCATGACGCTGTTATTTTCGCGAGAAATAGTATCCATGAAGTGAATAGATGAGAATTTGACGGTTATGGGCAAACGAGCTTCTAAGCAAGAAGAGATTACACCAATTTGTTGACAAGAATATTACGGGCGGAGGGATTGCGTTGACAGAAGAGCAAAAGCCTAATCGTTTTCGCCTTCAGCATTTTGTTCGGGGTGTAGCTTAGCCTGGTAGAGCGCCTGCTTTGGGAGCAGGAGGTCGAGAGTTCGAATCTCTCCGCCCCGACCATTAATGCCAAAGGGTTTGTCGAATTATGGTTTGCTAGGAATGCTAACCGCTGGAGCGGCAGCCGGGGCGAGAGGAGCTGGGAGTGTCACACGCAACATCATCGCGCGCTGAGCCCAAGTGCCAGCAGGTTCGATCGAGTTTACCTGATCGAGGAATTTTAGAGCTTCGTCATTGCGACCAGCCTGGGCAGCGGTCGAGGCGAGTTGATAAGCTGCTTCGGCGCGAATGGCTTTCATTTGACCAAGGTCATTCGCTAGTTGTTTGAGCTGGTTTTCACCCTCGGCCGCTTGGCCGGCCAAAAGCTTGCACATCGCGTTGCCGAGACGAGCGCGACCGGCAAATGGGCCGGTTTTCAACACGTCCGCTGCAGTCTGATAATCGAGTATAGCCTGCGTGTAGTTGCCGGCAGAATACGCGTCGTCGGCCAGGCGTAACTTCGCCGCGCCCGCAAGTTGGTGATTAGGATGCGCAGCGGCAAAAGCCTTCAACTTATCGTTGGTCGAAGCTGTCGCGTACTCAGCAGCGACCTTGTCGTCTTGCCAGCGCGTATAGGTGTCAAAACCGCCTTTGCCGATAATGGCGATCAGAACGATGACGCAAAACGCGTAGATCGCACGAGAGTTTCTCTGCCAAAATTCGTGCAGCGAGTGTTCGAAGCCGTGCACAGCAACGGGCTGGTCAGGATCAATCGGCGTGGCATTTGGATTGGAGGGCGCGGGAGTGGACATGGAGTGGATACTCGCTGATGGGTTTCGATAGATAAACCGTGAACAAAACAAATCGTCAGCAGCGTGTAAATGCAGGAAATCGCCCGTAACGCGATAGCCTGGGCCTCTAAAACTTAACCCGGGTGCCTGCCTGCATCTGCCAACAGGATAGCGAAGCCTGCAATGTCGGCTGTTTCGCCCCGGTAAAGCGATAGACGTATTGGTTGGCCTGCGGGTCGTAACTGGCGTTAGCCACCGCGAGGCCGTACGGGAAACTCACTGCGGAAACTCGGCCCCAATCACTGTTCAAGAGATTCGCCAGGTTGAGAATATCGAAAAACAATTCCCCCTTCACGTGCCGGCGCAGCGGAATCTCTTGAGTTAATTTCAGGTCATAACGGTGCTGGTACGGACTGCGTTGGCTGCCGCGCGGAACGATTTGGCCGGCGAACCGTTTAAGCGAAGGATTGCTATCGAGATAATCAAAAAAAGCATTCGCTTGATTGGCGTCGGCCCAGCGGACTTTAGGATCTTCGCGCCCTGTCGGCACGTAAAAGAGGTCGTTGTCGTAGTCGGCACCATCTCCGTTCACATCAGTGCCAAAAATGTAGCTATACGGACGACCACTGCGGCCCTCGTAATGTAAAGCAATTTTGGTATCGAACCTCTTGATAAGGGCAAATCGTGCCGTTAAGCTGATCTGTACTCGATCGCGGATTTCATAATTTGACGTACCTAGCCGGTCGTCGTTCGGATCGATGCCTGCGCGAGAGTTAAAGTTAGTAGCGGCCGTGCTTGAGGTTACGGAGCTAACGTCACTGGAAGAACCACGCGTGTAGGCAATCGAGGCGCCCCAGTGTTTACGCAATGGACGACTGAGACTGACTGTGGCGTGCTGCGCTTCCCCTTTTGATGTATTTGTCAGCAAATACACGTCGGTGAAAGATGAACTGAAATACTGGCTGTTTGAAGCGAGCCCGAAAGACTTTGTTCGGTCACCGTAGATCGCGCGGCCATCCGGCCCGGTGCCGGTACGGCGAAGATTTATGTTTTTATAGGTAAGCCCTTCGAGCGTGTAGGTGTAGACGTACTCCGCTGAAAAGGTGAGATTTTGCCACGCAAACTTGTGTTCGAAATCAAGACTGCCGCGCGCAACCGTGGGCATGTGAAAATTTTCGTCGATTAAATCTACCCGCTGGCGCGCTGTCGAAGGGCTACCTTGTGGCTGGTTATCAGGATCGGCGGAGAAACTGCTGATTGTCGTGTTCACCGCCGACGACAAGCCGTCGTTGGTGTAGGCATTCGATAACCATACGCCTGGAGCACGTCCTTGGAAAACGCCGGCGCCGCCATGCAAATGCGTGCGGTTTTTGTCGTCGAACTTGAACGTAAAACTTCCGCGAGGGCCAAGCACATACGCGCCGTCAAAGGTACGGTCATTGCGACGTCCAAAAGTCTGATCAACAAGCGTGTTATTGTGAGGTCGGGCCGTGGCTACTGGATAATCGAATCGTAGCCCCGCCGCGAGTGTCAGCCGACGCGTCACCATCCAGTTATCCTGCGCATAAGCCGAACCCATCATATAGCCCCAATTGACCAGCGGAGTACGTCCTGGCAGCATATATTGATAAGTGTAGCTGCTCGGTCGGCCGTTATCGTAAGCGTCGACGCTGGCAAATGTGTAACTGCCCCACGCATTTTGCAGAAAAGTGTTTTCAAATCTACTGCTCTCCGCTTCAGCTCCGAAGAGCACGCGATGCCGACCCAACAGCCAGGTGCCAGCCGCACCAGCTTGCCGATTATCGACCGAAAGCGCATTAACCTGGCTCGATTCTTCAGCACCGATAAAAACGGAACCCTCACTACCGTCATCGGATGGCACTCCATTGATCCTCACTTGGGGAAAACGCGAATACGGTACGCGACTCGATTCGTAATGATGCCAGGCAACCTTCGCCTCGCTTTGGAATTCGGGCGACCATTGGCTGAAAAGTTGCGCGGACCAGGCCTGCAAATTCTGTTCGCTCTTGTACCAATGCCCGCTGAGCGAAACACGTCCGGAGGTCGAGTAATCGGCAAAACTGGGCTGGTTACCAACCGTCTCACTAAAACGTACACTGAGCCGGTGGCGTGGGTTGATATGCCAGTCGATTTTGGCGAGGTATTTGTTGTCTTGCTTGTGCTGCTTGCCGGGGTTCACCAAAGCGCCAGGATCGTAGCCGTAACGCGCTGACGTGCTCGCAATTCGAGACAGTGCGGCAACCGACGGTTCAAAACCTGCGCTGGGTGCTGGTTCAATGCGACGAGCATATTCATAACCAGAAAAAAAGAACAAATGCTCTCGCCAAAGCGGACCACCAAAGGTCAGCCCATAAGTTTCATCACGAAAAGGATCATTTTCGCCCGTAGTAGGATTTTCCGCCCGCATGTTTTGATCGCGATAGTAAACGTAAGCCGAACCACGAAAATGATTAGAACCGCTACGCGTGACGGCATTCATCGAAGCGCCTGTGAAACCGCCGCGATACACGTCGTACGGAGACACCTCGACCTTGATCGCCTCAATCGTTTCGAGAGCAAGCGGATTACCCTGCGAGGGGAACCCGTTGGCAGTGACTCCAAACTGGTCGTTAAGGCGAACGCCATCGACGGAGAGTGAGTTATAGCGGCTATTCTGCCCCGCCGCAGCCAACTCGCCTCGATCTGGATCTACATAAACAACGCGCGGGTCGCGCGAAGCGTATTCATTGAGCGAATTTTCCATCGAAGCGACATTCTCAATCTCCTCGCGCGACAAAGTCGTTTGCACCCCCGCGCCAGCCGTTTCACGGCTCGCACGCACTTCAACCTTCTCGAGTCGGATAAACTGCGCTTCGGTCGCCAGTTTGAGAGTGAATTCCAGTTGCCTGCTTTCACCCAGATCGAGGAAAAGCCGTTCCTCTTTCAGCACTTCGCGTCCTTCTCCCTCGATTATTATACTGTAAGGCCCGCCCACAAAAAGGCCCGAGATCTCAAACAGTCCCTTAGCGTTAGTTCGTGTCAAATATCGAGTTGCAGTCGGTCCATACTCAACAACCACCCTCGCTGCCACAATAGGAGCCCGCCCTTCATCGGTCACCACGCCGGCGAGCGAAGCCGAGGTTTCCTGCTGCGCGTGCAAAGCGCTCGCACATCCGAGCGTAATTGCAACCAATATTCGTTTCCATGGAGTTTCCGAGGAATTCATCACTCGGAGAAAAACAACCAATAAAACGCGTCAATAATAATTACCCCTATCTATTGGTTTCAACTTATATACCAAGCAGTCTTTCCTAAAAGTTAAACCGTGGTAAAAACAAAACCACCCAATAGGCATTACCTTAGGTTATAGAACCATAAAAAAGGAGCAAAGATTAGAATCTCTACAACCTTTGTAACCTACGCTAATAGTTTTAAAGGCCCTAAACTCAGTCGAAAACGACTGTCTTATGACCATAAACCAGCACGCGATTTTCAAGGTGCCACCGCACGGCCTGCGCTAGCACAAGTCTTTCCAAGTCACGACCTTTGCGCACTAAGTCATCCACGTCATGCCGATGAGTCACGCGCGCAACATCCTGCTGAATAATGGGGCCGTCATCAAGCACCGCCGTTGCGTAATGTGCAGTTGCACCAATGAGTTTCACGCCCCTTTGATGGGCTTGATGGTAGGGTTTGCCTCCAGCAAAAGCCGGCAGGAATGAGTGATGAATATTGATAACTGGCGCACCGAACTTCTCGAGGAAATCGCCTGACAGCACCTGCATGTATCGCGCCATAACCACGAGCTCAATCTTCTCTCTACGAAGTAGTTCGAGTTGCTGGGCTTCACATTCGGCCTTGTTCGCCGCTAACACCGGAATGTGATGGAACGTTAGCCCATAGCCCCGTGCTGCCTCCTGTAAATCGAGATGGTTAGATACCACGGCCGCCAGATCGCAGGCGTATTCTCCTGATTTCCAACGCAAAACCAAGTCGTGGAAACAATGATCGAATTTCGAAACAAAAATCGCAACGCGCGGACGGTGTTTTGACGATGCTACACGGACAGACATACCGAGCTTGGACGCAAAGGCTCTAAATTCGTCTGCGCCAGCTGGCGAGTTGTTTGCCGCCGGCACCCATTCGACACGTTGAAAAAAGATCCCCTGCTCCATGTCGCGATGCTGATCGGCATGTAAGATGTTGCCACCATGCTCGAAAATCCACCCCGCCACGTGCGCCACCAACCCAGGTTGATCCGGGCCGTGCAGCAAAGCGACGAGCGTGGGTAGTGCAGGCATGGATTAGGAAATACTAACGTTGCCGATGTACTTCTGAATCGGTCTAACGCCAACCTTCTTATTGCGCAGCGCCTTGATGCCATTGAGGGCGGCTTGGGCGCCGGTGATGGTCGTCATGATACAAATATTGTGCGCGTAAGCAGCCGAGCGGATCTTGTTCTCGTCTTTACGCGGAATCATACCACTGGGTGTATTGATGATGAGCTGGATCTGACCGTTCTTGATCATATCGACCGCGGTGGGGCGACCTTCGTCGATCTTCGCAAGGCGGGTCGCCTTGACGCCATTTTCGGCGAGGTTTTTGCAGGTGCCACTGGTTGAGAAGATTTCAAAGCCAAGCGCAGCGAGCTGACGGGCCAGTTCGACGGCAAGCGCCTTATCGTCGTCCTTAACCGAGAGGAACACATTGCCCTTGGTGGGAAGGCCTGGTTTGGCCGCGGCCTGCGCTTTTGCAAAAGCGATGCCAAGATCGTCGTCCAGTCCCATCACTTCGCCGGTCGAGCGCATTTCGGGCCCGAGTGTAATCGTGGCACCAGGGAAACGGACAAAGGGAAAAACAGCTTCCTTCACACACCAGTGCCTAGGCGTCTGCTCACGAGTGAAGCCGAGTTCTTGCAGCGTTTTGCCCGTCATAACCTTGGCCGCAAGTTTCGCGAGGGGAACGCCCATCGCTTTCGCAACAAACGGAACGGTGCGCGAGGCACGTGGATTAACTTCAAGGACGTAAAGCTCGTTGTTCTTGATCGCAAACTGCACGTTCATCAAACCGATAACCTTGAGCTCGCGAGCAAGTGCATAGGTGGCCACGCGTACGGTCTGGAGCATTTCTTTGCCGAGAGTATGCGGAGGCATAACCATGGCAGCGTCGCCCGAGTGTACACCGGCAAACTCGATATGCTCGAGCATGCCACCAATCACCGTTGTAGTGCCGTCACTAATACAATCGACATCGAGCTCAATCGCATCTTCAAGAAACTTATCGATAAGCACTGGTTTGCCTGGCATGGCCGCAAAAGCTTGGCTGATAACGGCTTTGAACTCAGCCTCGCTATAAACGATAAACATGCCGCGGCCACCGAGCACAAACGAGGGGCGAAGCAAAACAGGGAAACCGATTTCGTGAGCAAAGTTGAGCGCCTCGCCTTCGTTGAGCGCGGTTCGATTTGCGGGCTGTTTGATTGCGAGCTTATTAAGGATAGCAGCGAAAAGCTTTCTATCTTCAGCGGTCTCGATCGATTCGGGAGAAGTACCGATGATATTAACGCCGTTGGCTTTGAGCGCAGTAGCGAGATTGAGCGGAGTCTGGCCACCAAACTGCACAATGGCGCCTTCGCATTTTTCCTGCTCATAAACCTCAAGCACGTCCTCTAGCGTGAGAGGCTCGAAGTAAAGACGGTCAGAGGTATCGTAGTCGGTAGATACTGTTTCGGGATTCGAATTTACCATCACGGTTTCGAAACCGATTTCGCGAAGAGCGAAGCTGGCGTGGACGCAGCAGTAGTCGAACTCGATGCCCTGGCCAATACGGTTCGGGCCACCACCGAGGATCATGATCTTACGTTTCTTCGACGGGAGCACCTCGTTTTCGTCACCGTAGCTAGAATAGTAATAAGGCGTGAAGGCCTCGAACTCGGCCGCGCAAGTATCAACGAGGCGATAGGTGGTATTGATGCCACGGCGCTTGCGCTCTGACCGAACGGCCGAGAACTCGGTTTTAAAAATGTGAGCCAGTTGCGCATCGGAAAATCCGAATTGCTTGGCGCGGCGAAGGAGCGTCGTGTCGATAGCAACTAGGTTTTGTTGCTTGAGGCTCAGCTCCATCTCGAAAATCTCGTAAAGCTGCTGCAGGAACCAAGGATCGATCTTGGTGAGGTCGAAAATTTGCTCGACGGTGTAGCCCGCTAGAAAAGCGTAACGGATGTAAAAAATGCGCTCGGCACAGGGAGTGCAGAGTTTTTGCCTGATGATTTTATCCTCGGGCAAAACATCATCGCCGAGCTTTCCACCACCGCCAAAACCGCGGGCGCCGATTTCGAGGGAGCGCAACGCTTTTTGAAGAGACTCCTTAAAGGTGCGTCCGATTGCCATCGCCTCGCCAACAGACTTCATGGCGGAGGTCAGCGTGGCATCGGCGTCAGGGAATTTCTCGAACGTAAAGCGAGGGATCTTCGTGACAACGTAGTCGATCGTGGGCTCAAAGCTGGCTGGCGTGAGCCGTGTAATATCGTTCCTGAGTTCGTCGAGAGTGTAGCCGATGGCGAGCTTGGCCGCAATTTTTGCGATCGGAAAGCCGGTGGCCTTTGAGGCGAGCGCAGAGCTGCGGCTGACGCGCGGATTCATCTCGATCACAACCATGCGTCCGGTCTGGGGATCAACGGAGAATTGGATATTTGAACCACCGGTCTCGACGCCGATCTCGCGAATAACCGCGAACGACGCATCGCGCATGATCTGGTATTCTTTGTCAGTCAGCGTCATCGCCGGAGCGACGGTAATAGAGTCGCCGGTGTGCACACCCATCGGATCAAAATTCTCGATGGAGCAGATGACGACACACTGGTCCTTATGATCGCGCATGACCTCCATCTCAAATTCCTTCCAACCGAGCAGGCATTCCTCGACGAGGACTTCATGCACAGGAGAAAGGTCGAGACCGTTTGCGACGATGCGCTCGAATTCTTCCTTATTATAAGCGATACCGCCACCGGAACCACCCAACGTAAACGAAGGCCGGATGATGAGCGGGAAAATGGCCAGATACTCAGCGGCAGCACGGGCTTCTTCCATCGACTTAACCGTGCGAGAGCGGGCAACATCGAGGCCGATCTTGAGCATGGCCTGCTTGAAGAGTTCACGATCCTCGCCTTTGGCGATGGCATCCGGTTTAGCACCGATCATCTCGACGCCATATTTGGCGAGGATACCAGCCTTGTTTAGCTCCATTGAAAGATTGAGCGCGGTCTGCCCACCAAGGGTCGGGAGTAATGCAGACGGGCGTTCCGCCTCAATGATTTTTTCGAGCATTTCCAGCGTGAGTGGCTCTATATAAGTCACGTCGGCGAACTCTGGATCGGTCATGATGGTGGCCGGATTAGAGTTCACTAAAATCACACGGTAGCCTTCCTCCCTCAGTGCCTTACAGGCTTGGGTGCCGGAATAGTCGAATTCGCAGGCCTGACCGATGACGATAGGACCGGCGCCGATGATGAGGATGGACTTGAGATCAGAGCGTTTAGGCATGGGCGTGAGCGCTCGGGAGAGTTGAGGCGGGCTGGCGAGGGAGCAAGCGGGAAACTAGCTCTCCAGTTAGTCCATTATAGGCCAAGTTCCGAAATGGCGTAGCCTTGTGCCCAGAAGCTGGTTACTTAATCTTCGACGCTTCGATACCGAGGATTTTGGCAGCCTTAGCTTTATCGTCACTGCAAGCCCGGACGACCATGTCAACGTACTGCTTCTGCTGACCAGTTAGATAATCCGCTAACGAGGGCCATTTCTTGACCTCTTTAAGGCGCATCGGAAGCTCCTGTGAGGTCACGACTCGCGTCTCAGCAGTAGCGGCAATCTTGGTCACGACTTGATGAAGCTCAGTGAGATTGCAGGGCCAGTCGTAGGTTTTCAGCACCTCCATAGCATCCTCGGTAATCTCAAGTAGACTGGCGTCGAAGAGCGGATTCGTCGCGTTCGATGCAAAATGCTTCACCAACATCGGAATATCATCAACCCGATCGCGTAGTGGAGGAAGCACTACAGGCAACGACGCTACGCGGTAGAAAAGTTCGTCGTGAAACTTTCCTTCATCAGTGAGTTTTTCCAGATCCTCGGAAGTGGTACAAACGAGGCGAAAGCCCTGGGCAGTCGCTCGCAATACACTCACAAGCTCTTTCTGAATCGCCAGAGGCAAGCACTGAAGATGATCGAGGAAAAGTGTGCCGCCCTTGGCCTGTTTAACCCAAGAGCCACCACCGCCACCTTCACCGAGAAGACCTTCGCGGAAATTTTCCTCAGTGCTCAGCGAGCAATCAATCCTGATAAACGCACTTTCTGCATTAGCGCTCATCCCGTGAAGGACTTCCGCAATCGTTGTTTTACCAGTGCCCGTTTCGCCTTGGAGCAGCACAGGGGTCTTCACCGTGGAAAGCTTCTTAATCTGCTGCAGCAGTTTCTTAAATTTCGGACTACTGCCGATCAGGCGACCCTCCATGTCCGCGGATTTGGCAGCGGCAAAAGGCGGGGCACTCGATCCACTTCCACTACTGGCGCGTTCTGCGCTAAACTGCTTATACTCAAGCCCGCGCTTCAGAGTCGAAATGAGTTCATCAACGCGGAACGGTTTCTGCAAATAATCAAACGAGCCAAATTTTAATGCCTGAATCGCACTCTCCGTGCTGGCATACGCTGTCATGATAATCACGACAGCGTTGGGGTCGAACAGCTTCAACTGCTTGAGCAGCGTGATGCCGTCCATCGGCTTCATGTCGATGTCAGCGAGTACGATGTCAGGCTTTTCAGCTTTGTATCGTACGAGCGCCTTTTCTCCATCCGTGGCAAATGATGTTGAAAAACCGGTGGGCTGGATCACCGCATCCAACATCTCATGGATTGAGAGTAGGTCGTCTACGATTAGGACTGAGGGCATGATTTAATACTGCCGTAAACCTTAGATAAAAAGCAACGCGGAGATTTAAGGGAGTTTATTGTCCGCCCATGACAGAGCCCATTTGGAAGATCGGGAGGAACATAGCCATAACGATGGCACCCACCACGACGCCAAGAAATACAATTAGCAGCGGCTCAATAAGAGAGGTCAATGCGGCCGTCGTGGCGTCGATCTCTGTGTCGTAAAAATCCGAAATCTTGGCCATCATACCATCGACATTACCGGTGGCTTCGCCAGCTTTCACCATGTGCATAACGACGGGCGGAAAAAAAGAGTTTGAGGCGAGAACATCTGAAACCTGACCACCCTGGCTCACATGTTTAGCGATGTCATCACAAGCTGTTTCAATTTGAACCTTACCACTAGCGGCCGCTACGATTTCCAACGTACGCAAGATTGGCACACCGGACTTGATTAAGGTAGCATAAGTACGGCAAAACCGGGAAATTGCGATTTTGTGAATGAGGGGGCCAAAAACGGGCGCTTTTACCACCAGTCTATCTTTTTGAGCCTTACCCTTTGGGGTCTCGATATATCGACGTATAACAATCCACAAACCTACACAAATAATACCCACTAGCCACCAGTAAGATCTCAAGAAGGTGCTGGTATCGAGCAACATCTGCGTAGGAAGAGGGAGTTTCTGCCCCATGTCTTTAAACATGTCGCCAAATACCGGGATTACAAAAATCAACAAAACGTTAACCAATACGATCGCGAGACCGATGACCGCGATCGGATAGGTCATAGCGGATTTGACCTTTTTCGTCAGCTTCACGCTCGACTCAAAATAACCCGCCACCTTGGTAAGAATCTCCGCCAGCGCACCGGAAGCTTCACCTGCTTCAATCATTGCGATCAAGAGTGTATTAAAAGCACGAGGGAATTTTTTAACAGCGGAGGAAAATGAATTCCCTCCCGCAATATCCATGCGTACTTCGCGAATAATAACTCGGAATATCAAATCCTCGGTCTGCTCTTGTAACGCTTCCAAGCTTTGCACCAGAGGTAAACCTGCGTTCAATAATGATGCCAATTGTTGGGTAAAGATAGCGAGTTCGCCCAATGGGAGGCGGTAATTCTTTGCCTTTTTCTCGAGCGATTTCTGTTTTGCGAGGGCTTGCGCGGCTCTCAGATTCGGTCGGCCTTGTTGCGCGGGACGTAGTGCCGAACCTTTGCCGGCAGAGGCGGAGGAAATGAATGCCATGCGCCCCATCAAAACCACCCGCAAAAACGCCGCAACTCCTTTCCTGTCCTAGTCCTGTAAAAAATCGTCAATTCTCAAGCCTTTAATAACCCAAAGCGAAAGCTTGACCCCCCTCGCTCTCGACAAAAGCTAGGGACCTTCGCGGCTGTAGTTTAGTGGTAAAACCTCTGCCTTCCAAGCAGGTGTCGAGGGTTCGATTCCCTCCAGCCGCACCAAAGCAGCTTCTGCTGCGCACTACTGCCAGCGTCCGCGGCAGCTCATCTTATCTGTAGACGCCGCATTTCCCCCCGTGAATCTCGTTTTATTTGAGCCCAACGAAATCGGTGCTCCCCTCCCGCTCCAAGATCCGCGCGCGTCCCACATTCTCGATGTTCTTCGTCGAAAACCTGGCGACTTGTTCGATATCGGTTTAATCAACGGCCCACGCGGAAAAGCGTCCGTCGTCGAAGTTGGTTCGATCTCGCTTACACTCACATTTTCTTGGAGCGACACCCCGCCTCCTCTATCGCCTCTCACGCTTTTGATCGGCCTGCCACGTCCTCAGACCGCGCGGAAAATCCTGCAAGAAACCGCAGCCCTCGGCGTGAGTGCACTTCATTTCATCACCTCTGAACGCGGCGAACCTTCATACGCTAGCAGCACGCTCTGGTCATCGGGTGAATGGCGGCGGCACGTTCGCGATGGAGCCGCCCAAGCTTTCTGCACGCGATTGCCCGATGTGTCGTTCGGACATTCCTTCTGCGAAACTTTACCGAAACTTTCAAAAGATACCTTACGCATTGCGCTCGACAATTACGAAGCTTCCTCTGCGCTTGAAGCTATGCTCAAGCATCTCGCACAGCCTTCCTCAGTTACAAAAAGTGAAAAACATATAGTTCTAGCGATTGGTTCAGAACGCGGCTGGGCCTCCACTGAACGCGCTGCGTTGCGCAAAAATGATTTTGCTCTCGCCCACCTCGGCTCTCGTGTGCTTCGCACCGAAACAGCCGTCGTTGCGGCGGTCGCTATCGTCAAGTCGTCGCTTGGCTGGCTTTGAAAAACGCTGCCGTTGGCTGGCGCGTGCCACCGCCAAGCCGTTTCACGCAAGTCCAACCTTCGATGTTCAATGTGATCTCGCCGGGCATTTCGAAAACCACCACAGGGTCACGTTCAGGAATTAACAGTTTACCCAGCCGCTCGAAGATTTTGGGTGCCGTTTCTTCGATCAGTTCATAAGGCGGGTCGACAAACACGAGGTCCGGCACCACCTCCAGCGCATTTAGCGTCCACTCCAATACGTCGCCTTGCAGCACCTTCAGTTCCGATTGATCGCGTCGGAGGCTTTTGCACACAGCTGTAATATTTTGCCGAAGGCATGACACGGTTCTCGCGTTTTTCTCGATAAATATTCCACCCGCCGCGCCACGACTGAGGGCCTCAAGTCCGTACGCTCCGCTGCCAGCAAATAGATCTAAAAAAATCGAGCCCGGCACCCGCATGGCAAGGCTGGAAAAGACTGCTTGCCGCAGTCCATCTGTCGCCGGTCGCACTGAATCTCCTTTCGGCACACTCAGGGTCACGCCACGCGCCGCACCACCACTTATGCGCATGGATCATTTCTCCATTTTAAATGACACACTGGCTGAACCATATGCAGAGACAGCCCGCTCCCAGGCGTTTGCGCAAGCCGCCAATCCCGTCATTTTCACCGTCCATCACACGACCATTGCTATTCAGATGCCGACCCAGCTGGGTTGCAGACCTGCCATGACTCCGATCGCGCCATATTCCGTCTCTGACCACTGCGATGGGCGTCTATTTTTTAATCCCGGACTTTCGAAAGTGCCCAACTGGCGCCAAGTCTTGCGCTGGAAATTCTCCAGTCGTCCTGCTCGTTGGCCAAAAAAAATCGTTCTACAAAGGTATCTGCGGCCACCCATCGCTGCCGGTGCCGTTCGTGTGACTTGGATTAATCACGCCACGCTCTTGCTCGAGACGCCTCAGGGTAATTTCCTAACCGATCCGGTCTTTTCACCCTGTTGCGGGCCGTTTGGTCGAATTGGTCCGAAACGCGTACACCCGCCCGGCGTCCCCTTGCACGAGCTACCCGAAATTCATTTCGTTCTACTCAGCCACGATCACTACGACCATTGCGATTTGCCGAGCCTGCGGCTCCTCGCGCAAGCTCACGATCCGATCGCGATCACACCGCTGGGTAATCGTGACCTCCTCGCTCGCGCCGGACTCTCCCGCATCGGTGAACTCGATTGGTGGCAAAACTATTCAAGAGAGCCAAATCTCACAATCACGGTTACACCCTCCCAGCATTGGAGTAATCGGCTCAGCAAGCCCCGGTATGGCCGGCTTTGGGGCGGTTTCTTCATCGAAGCCGGCGACTACCGACTCTATTTTGCCAGCGACACCGGTTACCACCCTAGCTTGTTTACCGGAATCGGTAAAAAACTCGGCCAGCCAGACCTCGCGATGATTCCGATCGGTGCCTATGAACCGCGTTGGTTCATGTGCGATCAGCACTGCAACCCTGCCGAAGCCGTGCAAATCCATTGCGATCTTCGTGCCCGCACCAGCGTGGCGATGCACTGGGGGACTTTTCAACTGACCGACGAAGGGCGCGACGAACCGCCTCGCGCGCTCCAGGCTGCCCTCGTGGATGCTCACCTCACACCCAACGATTTCCGGGTTCTGGAACCAGGTGAACATATGCTCGTCTCAAAATAGTGCCGCGCACCATCCCAACAGAAAGTCCAGAAGCTGTACTGTTTAAATTTCTCGCCTGCCTTATGAAAATCTTTGCAAACGCCCATCAGTCCTTATTGTTAGGACCCTAACGATCATCGCTCCGGTTTGCGGTTGCCGACTACTCCGCAGACCAGCGATGGGCTTGGCTACGCCTGCTTGAAACTACAAACCTTCAAACCACAACAAATCGCCCGCCTGCTTGGCCTTCTGGTCCTGCTCACGGGCGCGGCGCGCGCGGTTGAGTATAACGCCTCGCCGTTTTGGGTCGGCCAAACAGCAGGTGAAAATGCAGGGCCCGTCGAAGACTGGACAGGGGTGGGGCCGTTGTTTTTTCATCGCAAAATTCCTTCTCCAGAGGCCCCCGATCAAACTGCTGGCGGATTCAGGCCTCTTTACGTCCAAAAATTAGACGCTGCTCGTGCGAAAACCGATACTTACATCCTGTATCCGCTTTTTAGTTACCACACTACGCCGTACGGCTATCGCTGGAGTTTTTTCTCACTGATCAATCATTACCGCGCAACCACACCGCAGCCGCCCGGCGCCTCGTCTGCAGGGCAGCAGCCCGGAGGTTTTGATCTGTGGCCGTTCTATTTTTCGCGCGACACCGGCATTCCAGAAACTTCCTACCATGCGGTCATGCCGTTTTATGGCTCCATGGCGAAGCGCTTCGGCCAAGACCGGATGACCTGGGTCATGTTCCCACTCTACGCGCGTTTCGAGAAACACAATGTAACAACCACGACCGCCCCGTGGCCGTTTATCAAGGTGCTTCATGGCGAAGACAATCACGGTTTCGAGTTCTGGCCGCTCTTCGGCTGGCGAGCCAAAGAAGGTGCCTACCGCGAGCAATTCTACCTCTGGCCGTTGATCTACAAAGACGAACACGCTCTTTGGCAG
>Ga0302322_100000283_pt1 | contig 37708 bp, 28 predicted proteins | sample Fen_T0_2_FD_203757 | JGI IMG/M metagenome (GOLD analysis project Ga0302322, IMG submission 203757) | Peat permafrost microbial communities from Stordalen Mire near Abisko, Sweden - Fen_T0_2 | ecosystem: Environmental > Terrestrial > Soil > Wetlands > Permafrost | place: Sweden: Abisko...
ACGCGCTGGATAAGGCACCCATCGAGTCTCTGTCGCGCGAGCCACCGGCCGCAACCAGGCCCGCGGACGCGCCAAACCCTCGCCGACTCGAACCCCACCGTACTCCGCGCCATTACCGACGACGGCGCCGCGCGTATACTTACATTCGCGAGCTCGGCGTCCCTGTCCGCGGATCGTTACGGCGTGCATTTCACGGCGGATAGCGAGTCTCGTGAACTGCTCGAGCGCGTGCGTGGGCTCGCTGGGCATCGGCTGCCTAGCGGTGACCTGATGACCTTGATCAAGCCTGGCCTCGAAGCCCAAGAGCGCGAGCGCGAGAAAGAAGGCCATCTTCGACTGCATCGCCGCGGACCAGCGCGGCACAGATGGCGTGGGGTCGGCTTGTCCACACGTGCAGGGGCTTCCGACATGCCGACACCGAGCACTCGGGACGCCGGTAGGGGCGGGGCGTGCGGCGACGTAGCTCGGGTACTTACCCATTGAGCAGCAGCGAGCTCGAGCGTGCAGATGGACGCGCGCTGTCGCCGGCCCTGTGCGCGCAAAATTTGCACCACGAAGTGCGTGATTTGTGAGCGTGGGTGCACCGTTTGCAGCGGTCGATTTTTTGCTCTTCGCAACGAGCCGGCGACGCGGGTTGGCCCTTATTTTCGCACGGGCAACGCCCGTAAGAGAGAACAACCATGTCTGGAGAACGAGCCAGGACTCCGAGTAGTCCACCGGTCGCGATGGGGAAGTACACCCCCTTCGCGCGACTCGGCAACGGAGGCATGGCAGATGTCTATCTGGCCGCCGCCCGCGGCCCAGTCGGCTTCAACAAGCTCGTCGTCATCAAGCGGATGCGAGACTCGGAAGAGCCCGCATTCTTGAAGATGTTCCTGGACGAGGCTCGGCTCACCGCTCGGCTCAATCACCCGAACGTCGTTCACATTTACGAGGTCGGCGAGGCCAACGGGGTCTACTTCATTGCGATGGAGTATCTCGACGGACAGTCGCTCGATAGCATTTCGCGCGCGCTCGATGCGTCGTCCCGCCAGATGAGCGAGGCGTTCGCCACTTACATCATCGCCCATGCGCTGAAGGGGCTGCACTACGCCCATCAGATGACCGACTACGACGGGTCGCCCCTCGGCATCGTTCATCGTGATTGCTCGCCCCAAAATTTGTTCGTCACCTATACCGGGCAAGTCAAGGTGCTCGACTTTGGCATCGCCAAGGCGGCATCGAATCAGACTCACACGGAGGCCGGGATCCTGAAAGGGAAGGTCCGCTACATGGCCCCCGAACAAATGATGGGTGGCTTGGTGGATCGGCGCGCCGACGTCTTCTCGATGGGAGTCGTGCTTTGGCAACTCTTGGCCGGTTGCCGATTGTTCACCGGCGACACGTACGAGGTCATCCAGAAGCTGATCCGTGAGGACGCACCGAGCGTTCGCTCGGTCCGACCCGATGTGAGCCAAACCCTCGACGGGATCGTCGCCAAGGCGCTGCAGCGAGACCCGAAGCAACGATACGCTTCTGCTGAAGCGATGCAGAACGACTTGGAGCAATTTCTGCGCGCGCAGGAGCTGGTCGATGACGGTGATATCGGCGCGTTCGTCGGCGAATTATTCGTAGAGCGGCGTGTCGAGGTGCGCGAGAGGATCCAGAAGTATCTCGCCGTCGTACAAACGCAGGATGTGGATTCGGCCGAAGGCGGTGCATTCAGCACCGAAACTGGGACCTTGCCCAGACTCATCCCGATCGAGGGGACGCCCAGCGCAGAGCGCATGCCCGCGCTCTCGGATCTCGTCACGATCGCGCCGCCCAAGCGATCGCGCGTGAAGCTGGTTGCCGCGGGCGCGGCCGCGCTGCTTCTGGTGGCGGGCGCGGGCAAGCTCTCGCAACATGCTCCCGCTGCGAACGCGCAGGCGCCGATTGCCGCTTCGTCGAGCGCCGTCGTGGACGTGCTACGCGCGAGCATTACGTCCTCCCCACCGGGTGCGCTCATCGAGTGGAACGGGCGGCCTCTGGACCGGACACCTGCGGTCGTCGAGCTGACAGGCAAAGCACAGACCGTCGTTCTGACGCTGGAAGGCTATTTTCCGGAATCGCTCGTGATCCATCCGATGACCGACGGCGGACTTCCAGCCTACCAGATCGCATTGCGCGCGCGGACACCGGCGGCATCGGCGGCGCAAGTGCCTGCGCCCGCGCCAGCCCGACCCGACACGGCGGCTCGCCGCACTTTCCCGCAGGCGCCACGCGACCTGCGTAGCAAGACTGCCGCGCCGTCGCCCAGCGCAGTGGCGCCGGCGGCAGCTCCGCTGCGACCCATTGTCCGCGTCATCGAAGACATCCCAGTCATTGACGAAGTCCAACACTAGCCGGTCGCAGACCGGCATCAGCAATATGAAACACTCAACTGTATCCGTGCACGAATCGAGTTCTCCTTGGCCGCGTGGACGCGTCACTCGCGTCCACGCCATTCTGCTCTCAGCCGTCCTCGGCAGCACGGCTGTCTCGGCTCACGCCGAAGGGCCCGCACGCGCTCCAGTGAGCGCCGAGGACCTCGCGTCGCAGGCGTACACGGCCTACGCCGCAGGTAAGTTCACGGAGGCGATTGCCCTTTACATGAAGAGCTACGAGAGCTCGTCGGTGGCAGCATCGTTGCTCAACGTGGCTATGATCTACGATCATAATCTGCATGAACGTGAGGCCGCCAGCGAGTATTATCGCCGCTACCTACGCGCGCCCGACGCCGATAGCGACCGCGTGAAGAAAGTGAACGAGCGACTGATCGCGCTCAAACGCGAGACGGAAGAAGCGTCTCAGTCGGGTGCGGCAGCCCCGCCAGCCGCCGCTCCAATGCCTGGCGCCTCAGCGTCAGCTGCGCCTCCACCCGCGACCGGCGCGCCAGCCGCGAAGACCGCACCAACATCGTCCAGCAATGGCATTCGCACCGCAGGGCTAGTCACTGGTGCAATAGGAATCCTGAGCTTGGGCACTTCAGGCGTCCTGAGTCTGGTGGCGCGAAACAAGAACAGCGACGCCGACGCCTACTGCACGGGCAACGTCTGTTCCGACCAGCGTGGGGTCGACCTGGCGCATCAGGCTGGCAACACCGCGACGGTCGCGACGGTGACGTTCGTAAGCGGGCTTGCCCTCTTGGGAACCGGCGTCGTCCTGTATGTCATCTCGTCCGGGAAGAAGGACGCCCCGCAGGGGGCGAGCTTGAGTGTGGCACCCGCCGTCGGTCCAACGGCATCCGGGGTCAATTTCTTCGGGAGATTCTGATGATGCAGCAATCGAAAGTGGGCGTTCTTCAGCTTGTCCTCGGCGTGCTCGTCGCGACGTCACTCGTTGGCTGCAGCGCGGTGCTCGGCATCGATAGCGAACGAACCGTCCTCAAGGAGACTCCTTTGCCCGAGCAATGGGCCTGTTTGAAGGACCCGGTCCCGACCGCTTCAAGAACAACGTTCACCCAAACGCTGCACTTCACTGACGGGGCAACCAGTACCTTCCCATCCATTGCCGGCTTATCGGTGCGAGCCTGCCAGAGGATCGACTTCGATTGCACGACCCCGCTAGCACCAGCCGTCCTCACGGGCGCCGACGGGCGGGCGGTGCTTACCGTGCCGAGCGGCTTCTCCGGCTACTATGAAGTGGCCGGGCGCGACGACTACCAGTCCGTGATCATGGTGGAACGAGTTGCCACTTCCGACGCCTCATACGAATACTCGCTCGTCACGAAGGCAATCGCCGCAGCGTACGCCGCGGCGGCGGGCGCGATGTACCTGCCAGGTATGGGAAATATGACGTTGATCGCTCGAGACTGCAAAGGTGCGCCTGGCGTGGGGATCGCTTTCGCCCTCAACTCGAGCGGGACCCCTGCGAGCATCGTGTACCTGGCCAACTCGTTGCCCACGGCGGGAACCACCGAGACCGATCAGACAGGTGTGGGCGTGGTCTTCGCCCTCACCCCTGGAGCACTCAACGCCACCGCGGCGGCGAGTGACGGTTCGTTCACCCTTGCGACTCGCGCCGGGTTAGTTCGCTCAGGCTGGCTGACACAGCTGTCTTTCTATCCGGATCAGCTCTCGCTGACACCCTAGGAAAACAAGGCGGCGACGCTCATCGGTTGCACGCCGCCGCTGGGAGTGCCGCACCGCCCCCGCTACACGTGATTCGTCTCGAACCAGAATGGTGTTCGAGTTGTCTCGGAGAAGACGGCGTCCATGTCGAGCTGAGCGCTGCACTTCAAGTAGCAGCGTAGCTGCCGTCCCCGACGCCAGGCCCGGACGCCCACGCCGTGTACCAGGTTTTGACTGGTCAGTGAATGCCATCGCGACGTCGATGTCGATGGCACGGGAGAGCGCTGGGGTCGGTTCTGAACCGTGAGCGTCAGCGTCACCGTCGCCGTTCGAAGGTCCGCGATACTCGCCGCTTGAACCCAACCGACGTGCCCAGCTGTCTTCGTGCTCGTGCACTCGGCGAGGCGGCGAGATCCGACGCACGAGCCGCGGGTTGGCCCGGATTGACTTCTCGGCGTCCGAATTGCCGAGTTCTCGTCGACAAATGGCCATATTGCAGCATTCGAGATCAGCAGTGGCGATATCCGCTGGGCCGCGCTCGACAAGAACACAACAGTTCTGTGCGATTCGTTTTACGGTTTAGCGGTTGGGGAAATATCGAGCGGCGATGCTTGTAGCGGGTCTATAGTCATGAATTATGGACTACGGCAGTTCGCTGTAGTCTCGACACCGGTGAACGGCCACGGCGATCGTTTGCCAAGCACTTTGGGGGGAGAGGAACGATCCATATGTTCGGATTTAGAAATTGGAAGCTACGCAGCAAGGTCTTGTTGCCCGCGTTGGCCATCATGGTTTTGGTCTCCTGCGCGCTCGGGACGCTGATTTATCGTCAGCAGCGGTCGCTCGCGATCTCGGAATCCAAGAAGACTGCGCAAGCCGTCGCGGCACAGATCGCGGCCGATCGCTCCACCTACACGGACAAGGTGGTTGCCAAGCTGCAGGCAGGTGGCAGCTCCTTCACCTTTCGGGACACCAAGACTCTGGACGACGCCCACGCGCTGCCACTGCCGGCCTCCTTCGTGCACTTGACCTCCGCGATCGTGAATTCGAAAGGATTTCATCAAGCGGACTTGGTCAGCTTATGGAACCTGAATCCAGATAAAAAGCCCGCCACGGAGGACATTCGGCGCGCGCTCCGCGCGCTGGAGCTGCGACCGGAAGAGCCGCAGGACATTGTGATCGACCAAGGCGCGGACGCGCGCTTCATCGAAGTCACGGCGGATATTGCGTCGGCGCAGGGCTGCGTTGATTGCCATAACACTCACCCCCTCAGCAAGAAGCGCGATTTTCGCCTCAATGACGTGATGGGCGGCCTGGTCATCTCGGTGCCGCTGGTCGAACCCTTGGCCGAGGCGCGCAGCAACGCATTGATGCTGACTGGCGGCTTAGTCGGCATGTTGGGCCTCGTGCTGATCGTGATCAGCTCAATTCAATGGGCCTTCATTTCCAAGCCGCTGGTTCGCCTGGAACAGGCAGCCGACCAGATCAGCCTGGGCGAGCTCGACAAGCCGGTGATCTCGGAATCGCAAGACGAGGTCGGCAATCTGGCCAAGGCGTTCGAGCGCATGCGAGTGAGCCTGTCGAAAGCGATGAGTAGTCTCGAAGGGAAGTAGACACCTCCGTACCGATATTGCCTTGCCGTGTGGTCGGTTTCCGAGGGTGCAAACAGCCGGTGGTCGAAGCTTCGACTACCGGCTGAGACGCCTCTCTCGTGCCGCGCGCCAGATTGTGGAGCTCGTATCGAAGCGAGTGCCCGCCGGAATCCGCGACAGCGGCGCGAGACCGCGCTGTCGCGGCGCTCAGCTCGGCGACGGGATCCACATCACGCTAGTGGCAATGCTGGCCCACGCACTCGGGTCACCCAGATCGGCCAGCACTGCGGCGCGCAAGTTGTGTAGCCAACTGCTCTCCGGAAGACCAGCCTGATAGGCTTTTTGCCTCGCCCTCGAGAACAACACGCGGCCGGTCGGGCCGAGCTCCCAAACGACCAGGTCTTCGAGCTCCCGCAATTTCGGAGGCTCCGCTGCGGCGGTCGCAGTGTTTGCGGCGGTCGCAGTGTTTGCGGCGGTCGCAGTGTTTGCGGCGGTCGCAGTGCTCGGCCCAGGCGCAAGCGCGCCGGCCACTGCTGCTGCAGCAATCTGGCTCGCTTGAGCGAGCAGGGGCAGCAAGTCTTCCACCGCCATCGAGGCACTGAGCTCCAACACACCGCGCGGAGCGGTCGGCAGGGCCAAGATCGCGAGCCCGCCGCTCTCTTGCAGCGCCCAGCTAAACAAGGTCGCCCGCTGCCAGTGGAACACGCACGCGCAGTGATTGTAGCTCGCCTTTTGCGCAAGTTGCGTGAGGCGAGACAGCTCAGCGGCAGTTTGCGTCAGCCGTGCTGCATCGTAGGCTTTTGGCAAGCTGGAGCCGAGGCAACCGCCGTTGTTCCAAACGAACGCTCCGACGCTGCCCTCTAGGCCCTTCAGCTCATTGCAAATGTCTTGAATGGTTTTCATGTCTTGAGCTGTTTCCAAATGCTGTCTGGGTCGGCGTCCGGAGAGATCTTCGAAATCCGAATGCCTTCCGCGGCGGCAATGCAAAATAGGGACTTTTCGCCGGCGGCATGCAGCTCTAGGCCTTGCGACTCGCGCGCGCCGAGCGAGGCCCCGAGCCGCGTCGCCAACTTGTGCGCGAGCGCCACAAGTGCTGCCTCGTGCTGCGTCAAAGAGCCCAGTCGTTGCAGCACTCGGCCCGACGCATCGATTACGGCGCTTCCGAGTTCGCCCGGAAAAAGTTGCGTCTTGGCGCCGCTTGCGGGCGGAGTCGCGCCCACGGCAGACGATGACGGTGTGGGTGCTGGAGCGCGCTGCGGGGTCGCGTTCGCTGGTCCCGGGGTCGTCGGCTTTGGGCTGGCCGGCGCGCCGGAGGCGGCAGCAGAGGCAGGTGCGGCGGCGCGCGGCGCCGTGGGTCGAGGTGGCGCGGGACTGCGAGCTGGCGTCGCGGCCGCAGGTGCCGGGCCGGCTGCTTGCTCCTCGATTTTGTGCACACCACTCGAGCGGGGTTCCTCGCCGGCCGCGCGGGCCGATTGCCGATTGCGCACTTGCTGTTCGTAGTGCTCGCGAATCGAGCCGATCATTGCTTCATGCAGATTCGGGGTCTTACTCTCGGCGGTCGTTTGCAATCCCACAGCGAACTCGAATTCGCCTTCTTGCATCTGCAGCACCTGTTGCAGACACTCGGCGCCAAACGAGGCTCCGCAAATCACCGCGACCAAGTGACCTTGTTCGTAGTAAACCTCGGCATCTTGCGTATCGTTGAAGACGAGCAGACGCCCCGTACTCCGCTTGCCCATCGAGACGCGCAAGAGATCGTGAATGCCGATCGCCTCGATGCGTCCGTGCAATGTGGTGGAGCCGGAATTCGGGCCCGCCCCTTGTTCTTCAACCTTCGCACCCAACACGGACGTCATTATGAGCGAAAAGAACGGCGCTCCACGATGATGGTTAAGCGAGCGTCGGACTTGTTTCGCGTTACGTGCGAGAGGCGAAATCCGACGCACGGCGCAGAACGATTCCCGACTCCATCCGGCTGGAGTTGAGAATTTGCAACACCTCGGGCGTGGGCCACGGGTCTGGCCGCGCAGGCAAAGCTGCGTCGCTGTCGAAGCGTCCGCCCAATCGCGCATTCCAGGCGTCCCATGACGTCAGCACGCGACGTTCCTCCGTTGCTGCAAAGCATAGCATGCCGAAAGCGATCTGATTGAGCACACGCAGCCCGCCGCCACTGCGATGCGCGGCCAAGAAAGCGGCATCTGGTGTGATCACCACGTCGGCGGCGCTCGGCCCGAGTGCCGCTCGCACGCAGGCGTTCATGTACGATTGAGTCTGTAGTGGACTGAGAGACGGGATGACGAGCTGCAGCAAACCCAGCTCTTGTCCACGGTGTGCAGTTCGAACGAGTTGCTGACCAAGGTCTGAGTCACCGAGCAACAGCACACGGAAACATCGGCTGGCAGCGGAGGCGCGCACTAATAACACCGCATCTTCAAACCAGCCCCGAGACGGCTTCAGGCAGTCGAGCACCAGCAGCGGAGTCGAGGCTTGGGTGTCCAGTTGCTCGACCAGCTCGTCGATGGCGCTGGCGCTTCCCGTCAGGATCGAGGTGGCACCGCCCAGCGCAATGGACACGCGTCGCAAGAGGGTCCGATCGCTGACTTCGTCGCCGATGACTGCGACTGGACCGGTTGGTGCGTAGTCGGTCGCTACCTGGCGCGCCAAAGTGGAGCGCCCGCTTCCGCTTTCTCCCAGCAGCAGCAACGAACGTCCAGGATGGTCCAGTAGCGCGTCCCGAATGCGCGCGCGGAGTCCCTTGAACGGCTCCCCCGAGTAGGCCGCGTCCAGTAGGTCGCCCTCGCCAAAGGGCCGAGAGCTGAAGGCGAAGAATCGCCGACACCGAGCTTCGGCAGAGTCCGCGTTGGTGCGTATTGCCGCGCTCGAGTCGGCGGAACCCGCCGGCGGCGCGCTCGTCCGCGACAAACCAGTCAGGCTACGCAATAATCCACGAGCTTCCCAGCCCACGCTCTGCGCAGAATCGATGCGAGCACTCGGTGATTTTGCCAAGCAGCGTTGCAACAGGTCGCGGCAGCCCGGCGGCAAGTTCGAAGTCGCTGCGAGCAACTCGGACACGTCGGCGTGTAGGTGCGCCAGGATCAAACTGGGCAAGTCCGCAGCTTGGAACGGCGGATGGCCGGTCAATAAGTAGAAATAGGTCGCACCCAACGCGTAGATGTCCGTCGCGGGGCTCGCGGACATGCCAACCCAAATCTCAGGCGCCGTGTAGAACGGTGTACCGGCACGCACCTGGCCCAGCGCGCGCGAGCCTGCCACGTCCAGCGCCATGCCGAAGTCGCCGAGCTTGGCGCTGCCGTCGACGCCAATCAGCAGGTTGCCCGGCTTGACGTCGCGGTGCACTACGCCGGCATCGTGGGCCGCTTGGAGTGCTGCGGCCGCGTGGATCAGTATCTCGGTCGCTCGATCCGGTGCAAACGGCCCAAGCTCGGCGATGCGTGCATCGGCCGCAGCGCCATCGACGTATTCCATCGCAATATAGCAGTGGGGACCGTGCTTGGCCGCTCCGTAGATGTGCACCACGTTCGGGTGGTTGATGCGTGCCACGTGGCGAGCCTCTGAGAGAAACCAGGCCTCCGGATCCTGTCCATGCTGCGCCGGCATCGCCCAGGAGAGAATTTTGACGGCCGTGGGACGGAGCAGCGCCTCGTCTTGGGCGAGGTAGACGACTCCCATGCGGCCGCGCCCCAGTAGCCGCTGCAACCTGAAATTGCCCAGCTTCAAGCCAACCAGATTGGGTTCACTCACCGCGGTACTCAGGTCAGGCATGGCTGCGGTGCGACTTGACTGGCCCCACGAAAGGCCGCTCGGCAGCCTCTTTTGGCTGCAGTTGCGGTGACGGAAGGTACTCGATATCGGAATCCGACAGGACCCATTCCGTGGCTGCCAACCAGTCGGTCTCTCTTAGTGCCTGTTCGACCTTTCTGACCGGATGATCGAAATCCACCTCTGCAACGATCAGCGATTGGAGCCGAAATGCAACCACCCAGGCCGGCTGGGTCCCGGTAATACTCAACATCTCCAAACTGCCGAGCCCCAGCAATTCGGACACATCCGCTAAGTCCGCGGCCACTTTCGAGCTGACGGCTAGCTGCAGTTCTTGCGGAGTTTTGGCGTTTTCCAGAGTTGGAACCTGCCCTTTGACATCGTACACGACGCACTCGCGGACATCGGGGATCCCGGCGAGTAAGGCTGACATAATCGTCATCTGATTTCCTCCGATACTGTCGACCCGCTGCGTGTACTGAATACGGCAACTTTGGCGAAGTGTTGCGCGTGTCGGTTCTCGCGTAGATAGTAAGTCACGAAAGTCTGTTGGCGCGGGGCTGAACGGATCGTATCCGCGTCCGTATCCTTGTACCGAGCACTGTTCGGGGCGCGTGCGCGCGTTCTAGAGAAAGGCGAGAAAAGGTGACTGCATGAAAGACCTCACTGTCATAGCCAAGTTTCCGGAGGTCGTGGGCGCCGTACTGAGCGATCTTTCAGGGGCGCTGATCGATTCAGTAGGGAACGTCGATGGCGAGGCGGCCAGCGCGGTGCACTCGTTTTCGCTGAACTCGCTGCGACAGGCCGGGGATCTACTCGGGCTCGGCACCTTTCAGCGCTGTTCAATCGTCGGCCCCGGGAAGGCTTGCGTCATTACGATCGAAGATGGCGCCGTGCTCGGCGTGTACGTGGATCCGAGCAAGCCTCTCGCGGCAGTCGAAAAGAAGCTCCAGGATTCCCTTCAAAAGTAACGAGATTGACAATGGACAAGATCTTCCAAAGTTTGCACGAGCTCGAAGGCGTCAATGGCACTCTCATCGTGGATGCCGGTGGCAACGTCATGGCCTTCAAGGCTCACAGCATGTACGACGCGGCAATTTTGCAACAAGTTAGCCGCGCCGTCGTCAACGCGTTGGACTCGGTCAAACTGGTGCAAGAGGAATGGGAGTCTGTCACCACGCACTTCACCGAGGGCCGACTGTTGCTCCGAAATCTCAGCGTGCGGGGCAAGGGCCCTCAGTTGGCGCTGTGCGTGATCGCAGACGCGCGCTTGAATCCGTCGTTCGCTTCGGTGGCGGTGCGCGTCGCGGTGGGCAAGCTCAAGGCACTGCTCGAAAGCAACGGTTACTCCTTCGGCGGGCCGTCGGCTTCAGGCAGCGGCAGTTCGACGACCTCTCAGTCTTCCGGAACGATGCCGATCGCGCACCCTGTCCCGCTACAGACCGAGGTGGCGAGCAGCGGGCTGAGCTGGTCCGGGCTCGGCACTTCGGGCATGTCCGCCTCCGGCGTCGCGGTCGCGGATGCCGAAAGCGCAGCAGCGCTCACGCATTGCACCAAAGCACTCGCCAGGAGCGTCGGCCCAATCGCCAAGATCTTCGTCAAAGACGCCGTGCGCCGAATCTCTCCGGATCGCCCGTTCTCGAAGGATCAGACCAAGCGTTTGCTTGCCGAGCTCACCCAGCACATCGAAAACGCCAATGATGCCGCGCAATTTCAACGAACGGTTCTGAGCGCACTGGCTTCCTAGTGTATCCGTAAGTCGTTCATGACAGCCGATCGCTGCTGAGCGAAACGAAAAGAGGAGCTCGAATTCGAGCTCCTCTTTTCATTGGTAGAAGGGCGAGTGTTAGGTGGACTTCGTGATCTTGACGGCACAGGCCTTGAAAGCCGGCTGGCGCGAATGAGGATCGAAGGCACCGAACGTGAGCAGATTCACGGTCTCGTAATGCATCGCCATGAACACTTCCCCGACGCGGACCGTGTTGCTCACGGCCGCGCGAGCGAGCACCGTACCGCGTTTGGACCTGACGTGTACCAGCTCATCCACGACAACCGACAGGGCTGCCGCGTCCGTCGTAGATATTTCGACGTACACTTCGTGCGGAGCCAGTCTTTTCAATACTTGTGAGTGCCTGGTGCGGGTTTGGGTATGCCACTGGCTCGATGAGCCACGTCCGGTGAGCAGCAGCAGCGGGTAGTCGGCGTTGGGGGCCTCCGGCAGCGGCATCGGTTCGGCAACCAAGAACTTGGCTCTGCCATCTTCGCTGAAGAACTGGCCATCTTCGAACAGCCGGCGTTCGTCGCTTGTCAGTACCTGACCCTCCGCGAACGGCCACTGAATGCCGCCCAGATGATCGATCATGGCATAGTCGACGATTCCGGTGATATCGCACGGTTGGCCGCGACTGAGGCGCTTCAAAATTTGGAAGGTCGCTTCGGGCGACGACCACTGTCGAAACATTTCTTCGCAGCCCCAAGCTTTGGCGAGCAGCTTGAAGATCTGGAAATCCGGCAAGGCTTGCCCCGGCGGGCGAGACACCGGTTTGATCAGGCCGATGCGCCGTTCGGAGTTGATGAAGCTTCCGGCCTTCTCTCCCCAGCCGGCCGACGGCAGAACGATGTCGGCCAAGCGTGCGGTTTCCGTGTCGTGGTACATGTCTTGAACCACGAGACATTCGAGCGCCGCGAAAGCTTTCTGGATCCGCCCTTGATCGATCCAGGAATGTGCCGGATTAGTACCTACCACCCACAACGCGCGGATCTTGCCGGCCAGGACCTCTTCGATGATCTGGTCGTAAGCCAGGCTAGGCTCACGAGGGATGTGGCCTTCATCGATGTCCAGTACGTCGGCGACCGCCGCCCGATCAGACGCGCTCTTGAAGTCGCGACCCCCGAGCAAATTGGTCGTGTTGCTGAAGATGCGCGAGCCCATCGCGTTGCACTGACCCGTGATCGAATTGGCTCCGGTCCCCGGGCGACCGATGTTTCCGGTCATCAACGCCAGCGCAATGATGGCTTGAGCGGTGCGCACGCCCTGATGGCTCTGATTGACGCCCATGGTCCACCACAGACTCACGCGCTTTCCCTGGTGAATGAGCCGAGCCAGCTCGACGATGCGCTGCGCGGGGATCCCGGTCAGCGCTGCCGAATATTCGGGAGTATAACGTGCCACGTGCGCCGCGTATGCTTCGAAACCGCTCGTGTGCGCTTCGATATAGCTGCGATCGAGCCAGCCGTTCGCAATCAGAACCTGGGCAACGCTATAGAGCAGCACCAGGTCGCCCTTGGGCGCCACTGCATAGTGCACGGTAGCGGCCATTGCGGTCTCCGTTAGGCGCGGATCGACGACCACGATCGTCGGGTTGTGCGGATTCCGGCAAACTCGCTGCCACATGATCGGGTGGGCGATGCACAGGTTCGAGCCGACTAGCACGATCACGTCGGATTCCTCGAAATCGCGATAGGTGTACGGGGGCGCGTCGAAGCCGAACGATTGCTTGTATGCCACCGCTGCCGTCGCCATGCATTGCCGCGTATTGCCGTCGCCGTGAAGGACGCCCATGCCGAATTTCGCGAGCGAGCCCAGCAGCGCGAGCTCTTCCGTCGGCAGTTGACCGCTGCCCAGCCATGCCACGGATGCCGGGCCGTGCTTGCTCTGGATCGCTCGAAAACGCGCAACGACCTCGGCGCTTGCCGTCTCCCAGGACACCGGCGAGCGGACTCCTCCCGTGCGTAGCAGCGGCGTGGTCGCGCGGTTCGGACTGTGGAGCGGAGAGAGCGCCTCCCAACCCTTCGGGCAGGCGGCACCCAGATTTACCACATAGTCGCGGTTCGGTACGAGCGCGACCGCTTCACCTTCCTTCAGCAGCACGCTCAGACTGCAACCAGTGGAACAGAAACCACAGACCATGCTCGTGGTCTGATCGGGGTTGATACCGCCCGGTAAGCGGCCCAAGCCAAATTGCGCCGGCTTGAGCACCAGCTCCCGCGTGAGCGGGCCGTCCCGGCGAATCAACAGGTTCTGCAGCGCTCGCAGCGCTCGCTGCGCATGCTTTCTCACGACGCACCGCCGGGCATGCGCAAGGTGGGCGAGGCACTGAAGAACAGTCCACGCTCGAGTAGCTCTCCGGCGCCGAGTGCGACCAGCACGATGGCGGCGGCCGGAGCGACCAGGCGTTCGGAAAGCCAGCCCGAGCTCAGCAGCAGCGCAAAGGCGATGCCGGTCGAGCCTGCACCGAAGCGCAAGCCGGTGACGGTGCGGAGCGCGCCGAGCATCACGCCTGCCATTTGCTTGCGGGCCGAGTGCTGGCGAGCGGAAGCGTCGCGGAGCATCGCCCCTTCCAAGGCCAACTTGATCGCGGCAACCACTGACACGCAGCCGGCGAGGGCGCGAGCTTCGCTGCCAAAGCCGCGCGCGGGGCCAACACCGAGCGCGACGAGCAGTAGTACCCCCGCGGCGCCCAAGACCAGCGTCGTGCCGAAGAACTTGAACCCAGTCAAAATGCCCGACCACTGAGCGCGCTTGGTGGCCACGTACACCATGACCGAGCAATAGACTCCAAGCAGCCCTGCGGCCGCAGTCACGAGCTGCACGGTCGAGTGCGCCGCAATCAGTTGGGCTCCCCCGGGCAGCGCGCGCAAGGCCGGCCCGAGCCAACCCACCACCCCGCAGGCGTCGAGCGCGGTGCACACGAGCAGTGCCTTGAAGAAGAGGCCGAATGCCAGCGCCTCGCGGCTCAACCACGAGGTGCGCAGGCCGAGCACTACGCGCCAGGCCAGAGCAGGTCGGCCGAGGTGGAACAAACTCGCAATCAGGGCAACTAGGGTAACCGCGCCGGCAAACGCGGTCGACCACAACGGATCTCCCGCGAGCCGTGCGGTGAAGTGTTGCGACACCAGCGCGAGCCCGAAGGTTCCCGTCGAAAGCTGCGTCAGGGTGAGCATGACCATCAGTGGCACGTGCCAGTGTCCAGGTGTCGAGCGGTAATAGTCCGCGGGCAGCACGCTGCTCGGCATGGCTTCGATGCTGCTATAGACCGATGTGGGCAAGGTGATCTTTGGTGAGGCGACGCCGGGCAAGAACACACCTGCGTCAGCCGCGGAAATCGCCGAAGCTTGCGAAACGGTGCGAATGCTGATCGCGTCGTTGGGACAAGCGTCCACGCACGCGGGCGCCTCGTCGTGCGCGAGACGATCACTGCACATGTCGCATTTCCGAACGATGCCGCGGGCTTCGTTGTACTTCGGCACGTCATACGGGCACATCAGCGTGCAGTACTGGCAGCCAATACATTGGTCGTCCAAGTGCTTCACGATGCCGGTGAGTGGGCTCTTCTCGTATGCTCCGACCGGGCAACCCGCGAGGCATGCCGGCTCGACACAATGGTGGCAGGCGGAGGTCACCGTTTGCTTCACCGGTGCATCCGGTGGGCCACCTAGCAACAATCCGACCGAGCGAAATGTTTCACCCTCGTCGAGCCCATTCATCACGTGACAAGCCGTAACGCATGCCTTGCAACCGGTGCACGCGTCCAGGTCGACTTGAAATGCGTATTGTTCTCCCGGTCCCGGCTTCTCGAGCGGGATCAGATTCCGATAGTAGCGATCCTTCGCGTCGAGACCGTCGTGCTCGTGCTGCCGGGAGAACAGCTCTACGGCGGTTTCGACCAAGATCTCCGGTGAAGTACCGAACAGCGGCAGACGCCTGGGGCTGTTCTTCGCGATCCGGACCGTGCCGCTCTCGACGTCGAGCGGCGAGGGTGCGCTCGAATCGACGAAGCGGGGGGCAGGTTGCTTTAGTTTTGCTGCGGTCGGTTTTGCTACCATTTGCGCCTTGCATCAGCCGAGCAATGCGCAAAGGCGATGAGGTTTCTCGTTTTGGCCAAAGCAGATCTTGCTCGTGTGCTCGCCACGCGAACGAGAGAGGGAGAGATTCGAATGTCTAGGGCAGCGACGCTAGCTCGAACGGCCACACCGACTCATTGACTAGCGCTCAACGTCACGAATGTGCGATCGACTGTGCGATTTAGTTGCTGGCGAAAAGCGCCGCATGGTTGGACAGTGTCGGGGTTCGCCGACTTGCCCGCCAGGCCAGTGCGGCCCGCCCGAAACCGGCGCGAATGCCCGGACCGGTGGGCCTTTGGTTGTCCTAGACGTGCACTCGGCGACCTCGGCGTTCGACGGATTGCGCAATTTCTCCTCGCCGCGGCAGATCAAGATCGGTAGGTCACCGACGCTCACCTTGAATCCGCCGCGCAGCGAGGGAGCGTCGGTGTCGATGTCCACGTGACGGTGCGGACCACCGTTGCGTGTGAGAAACGCTTGTGGGCGCAGTCGAGCGATGCAATCTTCGCGAACCGGGTGGGACGAGCCGCACATTGGCGGGGGTATCGTACAGCGGGCGTTGGTGTGATCGAACTCGGGCGCTACGCCGGCTTGGCGCGTCCCCTGGTAGCTGTGTGGCGAGCTACGAACATTGCAGGGGGGCCCAACGCCTACAGCTTCATCCTTTCAATACGCCGAGCGCGTAGCCGGCGAGGCCGAGCCCGGCGCCGAATATGGCGTGATTGACGAAGCTCGTTCGAAACAGCAAGAACTCGGAGGTGCGCCGCGCCCGAACCAGCCAAAACCCATGGACGGGAGCATGAGCAGCCAAGGCAGCAAGTTCGTGGAAAGGCCGTAGCCGAGTGCCAACAGCAGTTGTGTCGCCGGGTCCGGTTTCAACGGTAGGGCATGGACCAACGCTAAGAAGACGACGGTCAGCAGTGTGCCAATCAAGTAGTGCCCAATCAGGGCCAGCGGCCGCTCACCCCGCAACGGTGAAGCGTCGAGGATCGATCTTTGCGAAAGACCGCCGCGCGCCAACGCAGCAAACCAACGTCCAATGTAAGCAGGCGGAAGTCCGGCGGTGAGGCCAGTGATTCGGAGGAGCGAGCTTCCGAGGTCCATCGACAACGTTGCGAGCAGCCCCACCAATAGCCAACGAGTAGGGTTCACGAGAACCTCGCGCAGGTCTGGGCGGCGCTGATTTGGCATTCGCGCGCGCGGAACGAGAGCGTCGCAGAGCGTATCGGCTGTCCCCGCTTGTCGGTTCTCAGAGCTCGCCCCTGCCAGAACGTCGCCCCGGCTTGGCGAGTGGTCCGGCCGCAAAGTCGTAGCAAGGCTGTTGCCCAGTTTTTCCGAACGTCCAGCTCCCGCGCAACACTCCACGTGAGCCTGTCGGCCTTGATTGATCGGGTTTTCATTGATTGATCCGGTGGTGACCGGAGCATTTGCCCGTCCCTCGATCGAGGATCTAGCTATGCACTGCGAGACCTGCATCCCCCATTTGTGGAACGGTACTATTCATCAGTGAATGGCGGGCCCAGACTGGAGACTTCTCGAGACCTTCGTGCGGGTGGCGGAGAAAGGCTCGCTGAGCGCGGGGGCCGTTGAACTGGGCATGAGTCAGCCCACTGCCAGCCGCAACATTCGGGCGCTCGAAGAAGACCTCGGAGCGCGATTGTTCGTGCGCCACGCACGCGGGCTCGCGCTCACCGATCGCGGTGCCGAACTCTTTGCGGTCGCGCGCGGTCTCGATGACGGCATCCAGAAAGCGTTCCGCACCGCGGCCGGACTGCGCGAAGTACCGAAAGGCACGGTGCGAATCTCCGTGAATGAGTCGCTTGGTGTGTACGCACTGCCCAAGTGTTTTGCCCAGCTGCGCCAGGATTGTCCGGAGATTATGCTCAAAGTCGTGATCGACAACGCTGTCGCGGATTTGTCGCGACGGGACGCGGACATCGCGGTGCGAATGTTCCGACCCGAGCAACTCGCGCTCGTCACGCGGCGTGTCGGCAGTGTCGACTTTGGGCTGTTTGCCAGTTGCTCGTACCTCGACCATTGCGGCATCCCGAGCAAGCTGAACGAGCTGGGAAAGCACACGCTGATCGGCTCGGATCGCGATCTCGCGTGGCTTCGCCCGCTCGCTGAACTCGGCCTTTCGCCGAAGGACTTTGCGTTCCGAACCGATTCGTTCGTAGCGCAAACCGAGGCCATCCGCAGCGGGGTAGGTATTGGCGCGACGCATCGACGGATCGCGGCGTGCGACCCGACTCTAGTTCGGGTGCTCCCGCAGTTGTCGATCGCTCCGGTGGAGATCTGGCTAGTGATGCACGAAGACCTCCGGGGGAGCATCGCAGTTCGCACTGTCTTTGACGCGCTCGCGCTGTTCTTGCGCCAATACGCTAGTCGCTGAGCGGCGGGCAGGCCGCCGCCCACCGCCCACGTACGTATCCACGTTCGACCGCACTCGGCCCGCGGGAACCCCGCTCAGCGTCGGTAACGCGAGCGGGGTCGCTGAGCCGCCGGAGCGCGACAGGGCGCTGAAGCCTTGCCCAGTCTTCAGGCAACGACGCGAGGCACGCCGCAGGGCGCCGAGAACGCATGGCGGTCGTGTCCGCGAGCCGAGGCTTTGCCGCGCTGAGATGTGCCCAGTGAGCTTCAAGATCGGCGCACCGTGCGACGTGGCGTGCGGTCAATCGCGCGACGCCGCCAAGTCTATCTCGAAGGGCGATGCGTCTCACGCTCCACCGTGCGCTAAAAAAAGTTAGACAGCCTGGCAATTCCAGAGAAAATGCTGGATTTTGCGAGGGATTCGAGTTGTTATCGACGGAGCGATGGTCAGAGCGCTCCAGATCAGTGAAGCGCGTCTGCGTCTCGAAGGAGCTGGCGCGGCGCAGCCGGTTTGGATTGCCAATCGAACCGGGCGGATGGTGTACGTGAACGAACGTTGGCGCGCATACTTCGGTGTTCGAACCGCGCCGGACAGCTGGCAGAAATGGCTTGAACTGATCGAGCCAGGTGACGCACAGGCGGTAGTTCATCGACTGCGAACCGGCCTGCGAGGGGGCGAGCCTTTTCGCTTGGACTGTCGTTTTCGTCGCTACGATGGCAGCTATCGCTGGCATCAGATCAACGCATTGCCGTTACAGGATGGCAGCGGCTCGGCAGCGCGCTTTTTCGGCGTCCACACCGATATCCACGATCTGAAAGAGTGCGACGCCCGCGTGGGCGCTGCGCTGGAGGCCGCCAACACTGGGGTCTGGGAGTGGCAGATCGAAAGCGACGCCGTGACCTGGACTCCCAGGTGTTACGAGATCCACGGTCTCTCCGAGGTGGAATTTCGCGGCACCGGAGCTGCGTTCTTTCAACTCGTACACGAAGAAGACCGCGAGCGGGTGAGTCTTGCTTTGCAGACCGCGCTCGAAAAGCGCGCCCTGTACGAGTGCGAGTTTCGTGTCGTTCGTCCTTCAGGCCAAGTTATTTGGGTCGAAAACCTGGGGCGGGCCAGCTATGACGCGCGCGGTCGGCCGATCAGCGTCCAGGGCACGCTCACGGATATCGACCAGCGAAAGCGCGCCGAAGAGGCGCAACGCGCGCGCGAGCGCGCGCTGCAAACGCTGGCCGACCACAGTCCCGACATCATCAGCCGGTTCGATAGCAATCTGCGACACGTCTTCATCAACGCGGCCGTTGAGCGGGTCACCGGGCAGCCGCGAACCGCCTTTCTGGGCAAGACCAATCGTGACCTGGGCATGCCTCCCGAGCTGTGCGAGCACTGGGAGCGGGCGCTCGTGCGCGTATTCGAAGCCGGCGAGCCCGAGCAAATCGAGTTCAGTGTCCCGACGTTGCAAGGCGAGCGCCATTTTTGCTCGCGCCTGGTTGCGGAGCGAGCTCCGGACGGCCGAGTGGAGTCCGTGCTGGTCATTGCCAACGATATCACCGACTGTAGGCGCGCCGAGCGCGCATTGCGCCTCAGCGAAGAACGGCTGCAGCGCGCGCAGCGGGCCGCTCACATTGGCACTTGGGACTGGAACATCGTCACCGGCGAGGCGAGTTGGACTTTGGAATCGTGGCACCTGTTCGGTCACGAACCCTTCTCTTGTCCGGTCACGTTCGAGCTGTGGCTCGGGAGTGTTCATCCGGAGGATCGCGAATCTGCCGCCGAAGACGTGCGTGCGGGCCACCGCACAGGGCATTATCACAGCGAATTTCGCGTCGTTTACCGCGATGGTTGGAGCCGACGCCTCGAAGCCGACGGTGAGGTGGTGTTGGTCGAAGGCGAACCGGTGCGAATGATCGGGACAGTGCGTGACATCACGGCACGCCACGAAGCCGAGCAGGGGTTGCGGAACGCGAACCAGAAGCTCGTCGCGGCGCGCGATCGCGCTCTCTTGAAGCGCGACATCGTGGCCAAGGTGGCAGGCGCGAGTTCGAGCGTGCAAATCGTCGAAGTTTTTGCAGAGGGCCTGCTGCAATTGGGATCGTTAGGCGTCGCGAGTTGGGAAGTGGCGCCGAGCGGTGCGACCCTGCTGCTCGAGCGCGGCACGCCGGTCGGGCGTGAGCCGCTCGCGCACCCAACGGACGATGTGCCGCCGGCCGTGTTCGAATGCGTGCGACTCGGCGCAAGCATCTGGGGGGAGTCGTACCCTGACGGAACGAGAGCTCGTCACCCGTCACCCTCGTATCATCCGTTGATCCAAAGCCCCTCGGCTGCGATTGTGATCGCCGTGACGCACGACTCGGACCCAGACGACGAGCAGCAAGCCGCGTTGGAGCAACTGTGCGGTCAAGTGGCCGAGGCGCTCCGCCGCGCCGCGCTTGGGACTCGGCTGATGGAGCAAACCACCGCTGACCGCCGGCTGATGGCGATCGTCAGCCATGACCTGCGCAATCCGTTGAACACAATCGCGTTGGCCGCGTCGCTAATCAGCTCTAACACCGCGCCTCACGACCCGTCCCTGGTGCAGCGAATCGATCGCTCGACGCGCACTGCCACCTCGCTCGTGAACGACCTGCTCACGTTCACTCGCATCGACGCGGCCGGGCTCGAGTTGAGATTGGCGCCGGTGCGCCTTTTTCAGCTATTACAGGGCTGCGTGAGCGACGCCTCGCTGCGCGCGACCGGCGGACGGTCGGTCGTGCTGGAGCTGGACGCGGCCGATGACCCGACACTGATGGTCGACGCCGCGCGCATCGAGCAAGCGGTCGGAAACCTAGTTTCGAACGCACTCAGCTACTCGCCCAAAGACTCCGCGGTCGTGGTGCGCGGCTCGGCCGATCGGCACGCTTTCTACCTAGAAGTGGAAAATCGAGGCTCGCGGATCGAGCCAGAGGACGCGGGCAAGATCTTCGAGCCGTTGACTCGGTTGGCCGCCATCGGTGAAAACGGAAGTTTGGGGCTGGGCCTGTTCATCGTCGATCGCATCGTCGATGCGCACCAAGGTCGGGTCTGGGTCGAGTCATTCCAGCCCGACGGCGTGCGCTTTTGCGTGCAGCTCCCGCGCGCTCGGACACGCGAGACCGAAAGCTCCGTCTCGTTGAGCAGCCGCAAGTCGAGTCAGCCCCCGCCTGCAGCTGCAGCCCTGGACCCGGATTTGGAACGGCTGGCGTCGAACTTCCAGGCGAGGGAACTGCGCGCGGTGCTCGAGCTGTGGGCAGCCGGTCGCAAGGGGAGTGCCATGCCCCACCCGTTTGCGCTCGAACGCGAGCGCTTGCGCCCCTATCTCCCGGACACGGTGATGGTCGACGTCGCCCTCGATCTGCTCAAAAATCCTGTTTTTCGTTGGGGACAAGTGGGCGCTCGACTCGAGCGTCGCCTGCACGGAACGCTCACCGGAACGCAGCTGCAATTGTTGGACTCGTCTTTCGGTGCGCCGCAATACGCAGCATATCGTCGCGCATGGGAGCTGCGAGAATGCGCGTATGACTACGTTCGGCAGCGGCGGGCGGCATCATTCAACTTCGAGCGCTTGCTCTTGCCTCTGTCGCGTGACGGCGGGCGGAACGTGACGCAAATTTTGGGCATCATCGTCTTCAGGTGAGAGGGAATATGTTCGACGATCCAGAGCTAGCGCCGAAACTCGACGCGATGTCCGAGCAGGAGCTGAATGAACTGCCGTTTGGCGTCATCAAGCTCGACCGCGAGCTGCGCGTACGCTTCTTCAGCGAGACGGAGGCGCGGTTGTCGGGCTTTGGCGTGCGCCCCGCGCTCGAACTATCGTTTTTCGACGAAGTCGCTCCGTGTATGTCTAATTCCGGGCCACGCGCGGCAGCAGAACGAGCGCTTGCCGACGGGACGCTGGACCTCGAGCTCGGACACACCGGAGATTTTTCCGATCCCAAGCAATTGCTGCGTTGTCGAATCGTCAGTGCGGCGGATCGTGGGCTCTGGTTCGCAATCGCGCGCTAAGCCGTGGTCCCGAGTTTTCGGCGAACAGTGCCCGGGCCCTCGCGTCCCGTCGCTCACGTCGTCCGCTTAGCTCGGTCCTTCGGCGAGCGCGTTCCTCCGGTAGAGCAGGATGAGCACGAGCGGCAGGAGCTCGATGATGCCTGCCGCAATGAAGGCCACGGTCGCTCCGCCGGTGGCGTCATACAGCGCACCCACTAACGGAAAGCCCACCAGGGCTCCCAGTCCGAGCGTGGTCGAAAACAGCACCTGCCCGGTCGCCCGTAGCGGGGGAGGCACACATTCGGCGATCCACGCGATACTGGTTGCCCAAAACATGCCGAAGGTCAGGGCATGGAGGGCTTGAGTCGCGATGATCAAGAACGCGCTCCGGGTGTACGCGATGATCCACCAGTGCGCAGCCGAGACGGCGAACGATGCGGCAAGGAGCGACGCCAGGTCGAAGCGCGCCCGCAGCCTCGCGTAGCACGCGAAAAGCAGGATTTCCGAGCACGACCCCAGCACGAAAGCGTGGCTCGTGGTGGTCGCGGGAAATCCGCGATCTTGCAGCAGAATGCCGAAGAAGCCGTGGAACGGTAACAAGCCCAACCAATGCAGCCCAGCTACGATCAGCAGCAAGCGAAAGCGCTTGTCGACGAGCAACCTTCCCACGTCCCGCACGCGCGGAGCTTTCCAAGTGGCATGCACCGAGAGGCCGAGTCCCGCGAGGAAGCTCAGACCAAAGGCCACGCTGATGAGCGCGGGGACGAGCGGGTCGCCGCCCTTGACCGCGCGCCGATCGAGCAGCGTCCCCAGCGCGAGGCACGTCGCGATGAAGCTGAATGACCCCCACAGCCGGATGCGCGTGTAGTCGAAACCACGAATCCGTGCGGTTTCCATCGCGATCGAATCGGCGAGCGCGGTAATCGAACCCGCGAAGATCTGCTGCACGAAGTACAGGCCGAGCAGCGCTGGCATCGAGTGAACGAAGATGACGGGCACGCTCGCGAGACAAGCGCCCAGACACAAGCCTTGCAACACCCGGTTCGGCTGGCGGGTGCGGTCCGAAAGCCAGCCCCAGACGAGCGGCACTCCAATCTGGAGCATGGGCGCTACGGCCAAAAGGGTGGAAGCGGACTGCCCCGACAGACCGATGTTCCGCAGGTAGGGCCCAAAGAAGGGAGTGCTGGCGCCGATGACGACGAAGTAGCTGACGTAGAAGAACTCGAGCATCGGTTGGGCGCTTACGGATCGCCGAGCAGCTCGTCTCGAATGGCGGGCGGCGTTCCACCCGCGATTCGGGCATGGCGGGTCGACTTTAGCCCAAGAACACGAGCAGCCGGTAGCGGTTAGCCGAGCGGGGAGGAACGTCCGGAGTTGCGACGACGTCGAGTCAGCCGCCACGCGAGCAGCAACGAGAGGAGCCCCGGAGCAACCCCTTCGTGCCGCAACAAGGGGCGTCCCACGCGACAGCCACACCCGGCGGAGTCGCTCGGCGCGACTCCGCTTCCGGCGCCCCCGGTCGCCTGGGTCGAGGCGCCGCCGTTCGCGAGCCCGCCGCCGCCGGGGGTGCCGCTCCCCGCGGCACCGGAAGCGGCGTGCGCGCCCGCGGTGCCGGATTGTCCGCCGCCGAAAGCCCCGCCGGAGGGACCTCCGCCAGTTGCCATGCGGCCCCCGGCGTCCGCGCCCCCCGGCATCGAGGAGCCCGCGGCCCCGGCCTGACTTGCGCCGCCAGTGCCTGGCGCGCCGCTGCTGCCAGAACCGCCCCCCGCGCCGCCCGTGCCGCCCGCACCACCCAGCTTGGTCAACTTGAGGCGATAGCCGTCAGTGGCGTTGGCGCCGGTCACCGAGACGCTGATCTGGTCATTGGCGACGGCGACATCGCTCATCGAGAGGGTATCGGTCGCTTTGACCGCCGTCGTGCGGTTCACGAAGCGCGTGTGTTCGACGACCGCGTGCACCGTGGTGCCCCAAAACGGCGACGCCTTGAAGCCCTTCACGACGACTTGAATCGTGCCGTCGTTCACGCCGCCGAACAGCACGCTCGCGCTCGTCCCGGCTTCGTCCAGGTTGGCGAAGCCGTCCAACGCGGTGGCGTTTGCGGGCGAAGGCGGCGTCGTCGAGACCATGTTGCCCGCCATTTCGCCGTACCACTTGTAAAACCACCACCCGCCGTTGGGCTCGGTATTGCTCGCCATCAAGCTCCCGAGGCGCCCGGGATGTCCGACGTCCCAGAACGAAATGCTGGCGCTGTCGACCCCCAAGCGCTCGAACTTGGCAATCAGCGGTGCCGAAGCGCCCGGTTGCCCTTCGACGTCGATGTGCGCAGCGCCGCTGTACTCATTGATGCTGATCGGCAGCGGACCGATACCCAGCTGTTTCTCGAGTGCGCGATACGACTGCAGCGTGCCCGTGAAATTGCCGCCCCCGAGCTCGTGCCAGCCCACGATGTCAGGCAAACAGCTGTTCGTTTTGCAGAAGGACAAGAAGTCCTTCAGATACGCTTCGTTGTAGTAGGAGAGGGAGGGCCCCGTGATCTTCACGCTCGGATCGAGCTTGCGAAGGTCGACGAACGTCTGCCGCCAGAATTCGTTGAAGGACAGCGGATTGCTGCTGGCATACGTGCCATTGGGCTCGTTCCAAATCTCATACGCGTAGATGTTGGTCAGCCCGGCTGTCTTCTTCCGTGTCACCGTCTGACCGATCTTGTCCAGCCAATCGGTCATCGACGTGAATGTGTAGAAACCCTTGAACCAGTCCGCCAAACGTATCGTGACGAGGCCACCGGTCGGTGCCACGAGGCCCGCGACCACGATGGCATCGCCGATGGGCTGCTGAACATCGGCCGCCGGATTGGTGAACATCCTGGGATGCAAGGGCGTGATCCAGGCGTTGACGTCGGCGGGTAGCTTCTCGGTGACACCGTAGAGCGAGCCACTGGCGACGTGTTTGGCGGTCCCGAGGGACGTCGAGAGGTCGACGTTCAGGGTCGTCGCGGCCGTCGCAGGAGTCGCCACGAGCAGGCAAAGCGCGAGGCAAGTTCGCGACACAGGCAGCTGGGGACGGCGTGTGGACTTGAACGACGAAGGACGGCCGTGCGTATTCATGGACTCTCACTTGCGCGTCAGCGCGCGTCAGCGCGCGCCAGTGGCGCATGCTAGTGCTCGCCAAGGCGCTGGAATTATTCAGCATTTGCCGTAGTTAGATCATTCGCCAAGTGCTGGACGAAGTACCTGGTTGCGGCGACGAACGCTACCCTGCGCTTTCCCACCACAAGATCCAAGGTGAGGATTCCGAACAAGATGGATCCGAAAACGACCTCGGGACAAATCGGCGCCCAGCGCGGAAAGTTACAGTGACGCGCCTCGGCGGGGAAGCTGTTCGAGCCGTCGCGGAGGGCGCTGTTCGCGGCTTTCGCGGTCTCAGCGCGCGTTCACGAAGGCGCGCGCGTGCAGCCGGCGATAGTCGCGCGGGGTGACTCCGTTGAAGCGCTGGAACATCCGACGGAAGTGCACCGGCGTCGCGTAGCCGCAGGCGGAAGCAATTTCAGCGATGGAGTCCGCGGACTCCCTGAGCATGAGGGCGGCGTCGTTCAGCTTACGACGGTGCAAATACTCCGTGATGGTCATGCCATGAAATTTGCGGAAAGTCCGGTTCAGGTAGTCCGGATTGATGCGCAGGGCGCGCGCGATCCGGGCTGTGGAAAGCGGCTCCGCCATGTGACGAATGATGTGCGCTTCTGCCCGCCCGACGAGCGAGGTCCCGCTTGCCTGGGTTCCAGCCACGGGCTCCCGTCCCACCTCGCAGATGAGTTGCAAGAGGCGCAGGGACGCATCATAGGGAGTCAGTCGGTGGGTCGCTTGATCATCGAGCAATCGGTGAAAGAGCTCGATGATGTACTCGGGCCTCTCGAGCCGGACGAGCTGGGGCACTTTCAGGATGGAAGCCGTCTTGCCGGGCGCCTTCCACACCCAGTGGATCCAGTAAAAAGATAGGTCGCGTCCGAACGGAGTCGCCCCGCGATGGCGCCGTCGTGGGTACAGCACCAACGCGTGACCAGGCGGGACCTCGAAGCGAACGTCATTCTCCCAGATCGACAGTGTCCCCTTGCGCACCACGATCAATTCATAGTCGTTGAGGACGCGATCCGGGTGGGTGCCGCGGCCGCTGCTGATGAAGAGTCCGGAAGGACCGACCTTGATCCCCAGTGTCGGTAACTTGACTCGCATTTCAATCTTCCCGGTGCCCCAGTGGGTTCGGAGCCACTCCTTGATCGCACAATGGATCCGGTGCCGTCCACTGCCACGCACACGCGCCGATGATGGCCCATCCGTCTTCAGCCGTCGGCACTGCCGCTTTCGAGAGCGCGCCCCCGTTCGGGGCTAGACGAATCAGGCCGCTGGCGTCCCGCTAGCGGCCGCCAGTGCGGGGAATCGCCTCGTCTTGTCCTTGATGTCCGTCGACAAGAAAACGATTGCCAATCTTGTCCTCATCGAAGAAAGCGAACCTTTGCAGGTACGTCACCAAGCATGGCGCTTCAGGTTCGTGGGGGTCGAATGTGTTAAGGAGGTGCATGTTCCGGCGAGGCCGGCACACTCACTTGGGCAGCTGTGTCTGGAACGCGCGATCCGTGCCTCGAGGAAAATCGTCGCTGTTGCGTGTACATTGCCCTAGCAACGACCATTCCGCCTCAAGCGAGGCGCAATGCCGCGGCGGTGCGTCGGATAGCATTCCCAATGTGTCGTGGCGGAATACGAACTCGGTTCGGTTGTTGATCAGCGTTTGCGTCGGTTCCGTGCGTTGCCGCACCGCGACGTCGAACGCGCGTGACGGTTGATCGCAGCACCTACATGCCGTCGTTCACGATCGTCGTCGGGTTGGCTTGCGGAGGTGCAGGAAGCGGGCCCCGAATTCCGTACTGGCTTCGCTCGGGTCGAGTGCGCTAGTCGCGCGGACAGGAAGGGTGGCTGCGGATAGGAAGAGGTGGCGACGGAGCGACGATGGGCGTAGCTTGAGACCGCACGATGCGAGCGCCTGTCCTCTCGCTTCGTTAGAAGCCGGAAAGGATCGCGGTCATGAGCGAGGCTAAATTGCCTGACAACGTAAGCCCCGCGCTGGCCCGCTTCGCGGACGTGCTGTGCATGTACAATCTCGAAATGTTCGGTCCGCAACTAGGCAATTTGCTCGCTGGGCCGCGAAGTCGCCTAGACGAGCGCACGATCATGTTTCGATTGGCCGAACACGCCGTGCGCGTTTCGGCTGTCGAGACACTCGAAGAGCGAGACCGGAAAGAGGACGCCAACATTCTCCGCAGCCTCGCGCCGATCACAGATCAAGCGACGGCGCGAGCGGCAAGGCTCGCAACCGACACCCTCGACGGCAAACCCGTCGGTCATGCGCGCGGCGCTGCTCTCTTCGCGGCGTGTGATGCCAGTGATCTCGGTGCACCGGCGCGCGCCGCTGAGCACGCGGCCTATGCGGTCGCGGAAAGTGCGGGCTGCTACACGAATCCGGAAGCGACCCGCAGAGTTTTTGACGAAGCCGTTGAGTTACTCACGGTCTTACGCAGCGGCCCGCTGGCGTGACTCGCAGGGTACGGAAGCCGTCCAGGCTTGCGAAGCCGCGACACTCGGCGCAATGGTGAATGATGTCCGTCATGCTCCACGACTTTATTCTTTCGAATAGTGAGCAGATTATCGATCGGGCGCGCGGGCGGGGCAGGAACAGGGCGTCTGGGAAATCATCCCAAGCGAAGCTGGAACACGGGATCCCGCTGTTCCTGGGCCAGCTCGCCGATCAGTTGGTGCCAACGGCATCGACGAACCTTCTGCAGCAGGCCAGTTCGGAAGACGCGAGCAATATCACGGACAGCGCCGCGCGTCGCGGCCACCAGTTGCTGAAGAGCGGCTTCACGGTCGCGCAGGTCGTGCACGGCTACGGTGACGTTTGCCAGGTCGTAACTGATCTGGCACGCGAAGTGAACGCGCGGATCAGCAGCGAGGAGTTCCACGTATTCGATCGATGCGTCGACGAAGCGATTGCGGGAGCGGTCGGTGCATATGGGCGTCAGCGAGAACGCGATGTCGCACATGTTGGTGCGGAACGCCTTGGCGTTCTAGCCCGTGAGCTGCGCAACGGCCTCAATTCGGCCATACTTTCATTCGAGGTCATCAAGAAGGGAATGGTCGGGCTGGGTGGGCGCACGGGCGCCGAGCACTCGCGCAGTTTGTCCGGGCTCCGCGCGCTGATTGAGCGTTCGCTTGCTGAAGTCCGACTCGAGGCGGGCATGTTGATGCCGGAGCGCTTCTCGGCGGCCGAGTTCTTCGAGGAAATCGAAGCGAGGGCCACGATGCAGGCTGAAGGACATGGCCTTCAATTGACCGTAAATTCAGAGGGCGGCGACATCATGATCGCCGCCGACTGGCAACTTTTGGCGCTGGCAGTTTCGAACTTGCTTCACAACGCATTCAAGTTCACTCGGTCCCACGGCCATGTGTCGCTGACAACGCGCGCGACGACAGACTGCATCGTGGTCAGCGTTGGCGATGAATGCGGCGGTCTGCCCAGCGGAAAAGCCGAGGAGTTATCTCGGTCATTCACGCGGGGTACCGCGGAGCGCATCGGTCTAGGGCTGGGTCTGTCGATCGCGCTCAACGCAGTCCGCGTGAATTCGGGCGACCTTTACGTGCGCGACATTCCCGGCAAAGGCTGCGTGTTCAGCATTGATTTGCCGCGGCAGCCCCCGCCGTCGACCGCTGTCCCAGACCCGGCGCGGTCGGCCGAGCACGGCTTTCCCAAGGTCGGCAGCGACGAAGCCACGCAGGGCGACTGCTCGCGGGAGCCCGAGACCCGGAGAAGCGGGCAACTCAGTCAGCGTAACGGGGTTGTCGGCAGTTCGTCGCAACGTGGAGGGACTTGAGCGCGGGCCCAATCGCAAGCGGAATGGTGCAAGCGCAAGGGATTTCTGTTCAATGAAGCAGGTCGAACCCGGACCGCAACTCCGCCAGCAACGCTGCGGCGTTCTCGTATACGTCACGCCTTCGCTGGTCGTCGTAGCCGTTGGCCAGGGCGATCGCGGCGTACGCCGCCTGCGAGCCAACGAATTCTGGCGTGCCTCCGTCACCGGCGGCGCACGACGCGCAGTCCTTGGAATGGCTGATGAGCGCAAAATCCAGTGCCTCGAGCGCGGCAGTCGCGGCGCCGGAGCTCTTGCGATCCGTGAGCGGCGCCAGGGTCCGAAGCGTGTCTGCGTCGAATTTTCTATCCTTCAATTCGAGCATCGCCGCTCCCCAGACGCGAACGGCCTGATCGGCGAGCCGAAATACGATCGTCTCCTCGTCCCGCCAGTTGTACCCAACGTGGGTCAGCATCGCGACCTTCGAATGAAAGCCCTCCGGGTCCCGTTTCGCGAGAGTCCCAGCAAAGTTCAAGAGAGCGACGCTCACGGGCGAAGTTGTCTGGGTCATGACGACATCCCTTTCACGGCTATCGGGAATGGTTTCGAACGCAGCCATGCATGCTGGCAGAATCCACAGCGCGTGCACGCGCTGTTCTCGCGGTTCGCAGTCGCGTCGACCGTGGGTTCAATTTGATCTGAAACGGGCAGGCTGCTGAAGCCGACACCGTGCAGTCTCCGTGGCGGCACCGCTTCAAGCGTCATTCGTCGGATCCTCTTTCGGGCCGGAGGCGGTGCGCCGCGGAAGGCGACGCGGTGACGTCACGTGAGGCGTAAGAGCGTCCGCTCTCGCCGCTTCTTTCCTTGGCCGGCACTGAGGGTATTGATTGTCGGCCCGAGAAGAACAAATCTTCGTCGACCACTCCCGCAACGCGCTGGCAATGCCCGTTCAATTCAAGGTCTGGGTTTGATATTCTCCAGAGGCGTCGAGCACTCCGTCGGTCCCAGGAGAGACCGCCAGCCACTTGGCCGCGGTGTGAGGTGCGTTGCGGGATCGCGATCGCCCAAGAAAATTGTCATGGGCGGGGACAGCCTGGCCCTGCCCAGGTAGTGCGTTTCAGCGAAACCGCGTTCGCGGCCCGCGCTCAGCTATCGGTAGAAATCGCGTCAAGCTCGGTTCCACGATGTTGTTAGGGCTCGGGCTCGGGCTCGGCGTGGAGCTCGGAGCGCGGAGCTCGGAGCGCGGAGCTCGGAGCGCGGCCAAGCTACACGAGCTACCGGAGCGTTCGACTTTCGGACTGTCGGCTTCTGGGCGCGTAGCATTGCCCGAGGGGGGACTAAGAAATGGGTTAGACAACGGCCGTCCGTGCCCGCTTATCGCGCTTTTTTTTGGAGGGTGCTCCTCGCGGCTCGTGGCTGCACCGTGGTTCGCTGAAGGCCGGCTTCCTAACGACGAAATGCCACGGTCTGACCCTGACCGTCGGACGAATTTTGTTGTCGCGCGTCCGCAGGCGCGGTCACAGTCGGCGAGGACGTTCAGGTAACCAAAATAAATAGTAGAGCTGACTTTTTTGGCAGGCTTCCACACGGCCTTCGAGAAAACGCAGTTCGAGCCAACGACGGCGTTTGCTCATAGCTCGCACGACCATGGACACGAAATCCGTTCGCACCTCTGAGGATGCTCCCAAACTGTCGCCCGACGACGAGATGGGCAGCGGCCTTCTGAGGCGCGGCGATGGATTGCTGCCGATTGTGGGGCTCGGCGGGTCGGCGGGCGGCATCGCAGCGTTGAAGGAGTTCTTTGCAGCGATGCCGGCAGATTCCGGGATGGCGTTCGTCATCATCCTGCACCTTTCGCCGACGCACGAGAGTACACTAGCGGAAATTTTCCAGCGCGCGACTGCCATGCCGGTGGTCGCGGCGACGGACGGCGTGACGCTAGAGCCGAACCGCGTCTATGTGATCCCGCCGGGCAAGTTTCTCGCCTCGGCGAATGGCCATTTGCGCCTGACCGATGCCGAAGCACATCGCGGAAAGCGAGTCGCGGTGGACTATTTTTTCCGCACGTTGGCGGAGACGCACGGCGCACAATCCCTGGCGGTGGTGCTCTCAGGGGCGGGCGGCGATGGAGCGATCGGCCTCAAGCGGATCAAGGAACTAGGCGGCCTAACGATCGCGCAGGACCCGGACGAGGCAGAGCACCCGGACATGCCGCGCTTGGCCATCGCCACGGGCGTCGTGGATTGGGTACTCGGTATGAAGGAGATACCTGCCAAGCTGCTCGCCTACTTGAAGCAGCGCGAAGAATTAGAGCTCCCGGACGAGGATGGGCCACACCCCTCGGCGGCAGTGGAGCTTTCGCCGGACGAGAATGAGGCGGCGCTGCGTGATGTGCTGACTTTTCTGCACACGCGGACGGGGCGGGATTTCTCTTGCTACAAACGCGCGACCATCCTTCGTCGCATCGCACGCCGGATGCAGGTAAACGCGCTCGGGGACCTGCCTGGTTACCTCGTCTATCTGCGCACCCACGCGGGCGAGGCCGGCGCGCTGCTGCAAGACTTGTTGATTTCAGTGACGAACTTTTTCCGCGACCCAGCGGCGTTCGCTGCGCTGGAACGAAGCATCCCGGGGATTTTCAAGGGCAAGGCGGCGGGCGATACGGTGCGCGTCTGGGTGGCGGGCTGCGCCACTGGGGAGGAGGCCTACTCCATCGCCATGCTACTCAGCGAGCACGCCGCTACGCTCGTGGGGCCGCCGCAGATCCAGGTCTTTGCCACTGATCTCGATGAGGAGGTCATCCGCGAGGCCCGCGAAGGCCTTTACCCTGAGACCATCGCGGCCGATGTCAGCGAAGGACGATTGCGGCACTTCTTCATCCATGAACAGCGTGGCTACCGTGTGCGACGCGCGGTGCGCGAGCTCGTACTCTTCGCGCCGCACGATTTGCTCAAGGATTCGCCCTTCTCGCGGCTCGATCTCGTCTCCTGCCGGAATCTGCTGATCTACCTGAATCGCGAGGCTCAGAGCCGCGCCTTCGACATTTTTCATTTCGCGTTGCGCCCCGGCGGGCTGCTCTTTCTCGGTACGTCGGAGGCGGTGGACGAGAGCAGCCTGCACTTCGCCTTGGTCGATAAGAAGCAGCGGCTTTACGTTCAGCGGCCGGGGCCGCATCGCCTCATCGCCGTGCCCACCGGCCCGGGCACGTTGGCCCGCGCACTGGCGTTGCAGGAGCGGACACGAGAGCGTCCGACGGTGCCGGGGCGAGTCACCGTCGAGAATGTGCAGGCGGCGCTGGACCAGGCGGCGCCCTTCAAGAGCGGGTTGCCTCCCGGCGAACTTCACTACCGATTGATCGAGCGTCTTTCCCCGCCGTCAATCCTCGTCAACTCCGCGCACGAGATCGTTCATCTCTCGGAGTCGGCGGGCCGTTTCCTTCAAATCACCGGGGGCGAACCGACACGCGACCTCTTGCGCCTGGTGCATCCCATGCTGCGCGTCGAACTCCGCGCGGCGCTCTACGCCGCGGCGCGGACGCACACCGCGGCCATGGCGTTCCACGTGCCGGTCGAGGCGGGCGATGCGCGGAGCCTCGTGGACATATGCGTCACGCCCGCGGGGGACCTCGCGCCGGATTTTCTGCTCGTCGTCTTCGAGGAGCATCCAGCGGATGGGGCGGCCGCGGTCGCCGCGCCGAGAAACGCGGTCGCCGATCAGGCGGCCTTGCAGCTCGAGCGCGAGCTGGTGGCGACAAAGGCACTTCTGCGGGAGACGATCGAGCAATCGGAGGCGTCCACCGAGGAACTGAAAGCGAGCAACGAAGAGCTGCAGGCAATGAACGAGGAGCTGCGCTCCGCGACCGAGGAACTGGAGACCAGTCGAGAGGAATTGCAGTCGCTCAACGAGGAACTGACCACGGTGAACGACGAGCTGAAGAGCAACGTCGATCAACTCGCGCGGTCGAACAGTGACCTGCAAAACCTGATGGCGGCTACGGACATCGCAACCGTTTTCCTCGATCGCGAACTGCGGATTACGCGATTTACACCTTCGGCCAAGACGCTCTTCAACCTCATCGCGTCCGATCTCGGCCGTCCGCTCTCGGACCTCAGCCGCCAACTCGACTACCCGCAGATCGTCGCTGACGCGGAACACGCGCTGGCCCACCTCCAGCCCGCGCAGCGCGAAGTCAGCGCGGGTGAGCGGTGGTACACCGCCCGCACTCTCCCTTATCGCACCGCCGATGACCACACAGCCGGAGTGGTCCTCACTTTCGTTGACATCAGCGACCAGAAGCGAGCAGAGGTGGAGATCGTTCGGCTTGCCGCGGCCTCCGAGCGGCAGCGGCGGGTGTACGAGACGGTCCTGACCAACACCCCCGATTTCGTGTACGTGTTCAGCCTCGACCACCGCGTGCTCTACGCCAACGAGTCCCTGCTCGAGATGTGGGGCCGCGGCAAAGACGGTGCGATCGGCAAAACGTTCCTGGAGATCGGGTACGAGCCGTGGCACGCAGAAATGCACAACCGCGAGATTGACCAGGTGCGGGCGACCAGGCAGCCAGTCCGCGGTGAGGTGCCGTTCAACGGGACGAACGGGCGGCGGCAGTACGATTACATCTTCGTGCCCGTCTTCGGGGCTGACGGCGAGGTCGAGGCAGTGGCTGGGACGACCCGCGATGTGACCGAGCGGAAGCACGCGGAGGAGCGGCTCCGGGCGAGTGAGCAGCGACAGTCGTTCCTGGTCAAGCTGGCTGATTCCATTCGCCCTCTCTCCGAACCTATCGCCGTGCAAGCGGAAGTTAGCCGTCTACTCGGGGAATGGCTAAGCGCTAACCGGGTGGCGTACTTCGAGGTTCGGGGCGACGACTATGTGGTGGAGCGGAACTACACGGATGGGGCCACTTCCATCGAGGGCCGACACCCGGTGTCTTCGTTCGGCGCGGACCAACTCGCCGTATTTCGGTCCGGACGCACCTCGGTCGAAACGGACGTGTGCGCGCTGGCCTCCCGCTCGCCCGCCGAGATGAACGCGTTCGGGGCACTGCAAATCCGCGCCGTAGTCGCCGCCCCGCTGATAAAAGACGGAATCTTCGTGGCGGGTCTCGCGGTCCACTCGGCCAATGTGCGGGCCTGGACGCCAACCGAGGTCGCCATCATCGAAGAAACTGCCGAGCGAACCTGGGCGGCGGTCGAGCGCGTACGGGCAGAAGCTGCGTTACGAGAGAGCGAGGAGCGGTCGGCGTTCGTCCGCAGTAGCAGCGGGGTCGGGTTCTGGTACTGCGACCTTCCATTCGACGTGCTCCAGTGGGACGATTTGGTGAAGGCCCACTTTCATCTGCCGCCCGATGCTGTCGTCACGATCCAGGCGTTCTACGACCGCATCCACCCGGACGACCGGGAGCCGACCCGCCAGGCCATCGAGCGCAGCGTCGCGAGCAGGACGCCATACAACACACACTACCGGACGGTGGATCCCGACACCGGGGCCGTGAAGTGGATACGCGCCATCGGGCGGACGGCTTACGCCGCGGACGGCACCCCGAGGCAATTCGACGGCGTGACGCTCGACGTGAGCGACCAGAAGCGGGCCGAGGCGAGCTTGAGAGAGAGCGAGCAGCGTTTCCGCGTGGTGGCCGACGCAGCCCCCGTGCTGATCTGGTTCAGCGGCACGGACAAGCTACGTTCTTGGTTCAATGAGCCGTGGCTCTCATTCACGGGCCGCTCAATGGCCCAGGAGGTCGGCAGCGGCTGGGCCAACGACGTCCACCCGGACGACTTGGACGGCTGCTTGCAGACGCAGACTGCCGCTTACGATGCCCGCACGCCGTTCTCGATCGAGTATCGGCTCCGGCGGCACGACGGTGAGTTCCGCTGGCTGATCGACAATGGTGTCCCCCGGTTCAGTTCGGGCGGCGAGTTCGAAGGATACATCGGCTCGTGCCTCGACGTGACCGACTACAAGAACGCCGTCGCCGGATTGCGAGACGCCGACCGTCGGAAGGACGAGTTCTTGGCGACCCTGGCGCACGAACTTCGCAACCCGCTCGCGCCGATACGCAACGGACTCGAGGTCATTCGCATGGCCGGGGCAAGCGGGACGGTCGAGCTGGCCCGGTCGATGATGGACCGGCAACTGACGCACTTGATTCGCCTGGTGGACGACCTGCTCGACGTGAGCCGGGTCACGAGTGGCATGCTCGAACTTCGCAGGCAGCGGCTCGAACTCCGGGGCGTGATCGACGCCGCCGTGGAGACGAGTCGACCGGCCATCGAGCAGGCAGGCCACGACCTGTCAATCATCTTGCCGGACGAGCCGATCTTCGTGGACGGGGATCTCACCCGGCTCGCGCAGGTGGTTTCAAACCTGCTCAACAACAGCGCCAAGTACACGCGCCGAGGCGGGCACATCTCGTTGGCCATCGCACGCGAGAAAGAGACGGCGCTGGTGACGGTGACGGACGACGGCATTGGCATCCCGCCGGCCATGCTCGGCAGAGTGTTCGATATGTTCACCCAGGTGGACCGGACGTTGGAGAGAACGACCGGTGGTCTTGGCATCGGCCTGTCGCTAGTCAAAGGATTGGTCGAGATGCATGACGGGACGATCGAGGCTCGCAGCGAGGGCGAGGGCAAGGGCAGTGAGTTCGTCGTCCGACTGCCGATCGTGAGCCCCGCTCCCCGCAGGGCCGATCCGTCGGACGGGCGGGCCCAGGAAGTCGTGACGGCCGACCGTCGTCGCATCCTCGTTTTGGACGACAACACGGACTCGGCGGATTTGCTCGGCGTGCTCCTGGAAAGGCTCGGGAACGAAGTGCGTACGGCCTACGACGGGGAAGCCGGGGTGCTAGAGGCAGAAGAATTCCGGCCCGAAGTAGTGTTTTGCGATATCGGGATGCCAAAGATGAACGGCTACGAAGTCGCACGCCACCTCCGAGAGCAGCCGTGGAGCCGGGAAATCGTGCTGGTCGCGTTGACCGGGTGGGGGCAGGTTGACGATCGCAAGAAAAGTTCGGACGCCGGGTTCGACCTCCACTTGGTCAAGCCGGTCGACCCGGCCGTACTGAAGCAGTTGTTGGCCGGGCTCCGCTCCGCTTGAGGCCAGGTTGCACCCTCATCGATCTGGTCGGGAGCTGATGATAACGTCCTGCCCATGCGCAGGTGTGAAGCATTGGCCTTTGCTGGGCTGAGCTGGGGTCTTGTCGGTTGTGGGCTGATTCACATCACGGTTTCGTCCTCGAAGCGCGGCGCGCCGAACACCGCTGCTGTGGCGACGCCAGAGCCACAGCAATCCGTTCAGGCGACCGTTCAGCGGCCCGCGGTGGCGGCCTCAACCGGAACGCCCTCGTCCGCCTCAATTGCACTTGCCGATGCCGAAGCAGCAGCGGCGGACGACCGCCTTGCAGCCGACCTTCCGACGGCTGCGCGCGTGCAACAACTCATTCAGGGCGTGAACCCCGGCGACACCACAGCGCGCCAGCAGGCAAGCTTCGACCTACTCGAAAACTACATCGACCAGCGACACAACAGCGGGCTCGCTCGATCAGCGGCACTCGCGGCGCTCACCGCTGAATATCGAAAATACGACACCGAGTCCCCGTACGATGTCAATCCGGAGGCGCGCAGGTACTATCTCGACGTCGACTTTCGGGACGATGCGCTTTCCAAGTTGCTGTCCGCACAGGCTCGCGCAGCGTTTGAAAACGACACGACAATGAGAGCCCTTCGGCAGGAGCGCCGCGCCACCCAGGCACGACTGCGTGCATTGGACAAAGGCCAACGGGCGGAGGTCGAGCTGGGTCGCTTGACCGCCAAAGCCCAACCCTTGGCCGCACCGTTCACGCACGCGAGTTATGACGCCGGCGAAGGTCTCGTGACAGCCATCAAAGAATGGGACGACTGGAGGCGGGGGGCAGAAGGCCAATCGTTCGAGGCTCAGCTCTCCGACGCCCAATCCAAACGCTGGCAGAGGACCGTCCAGGAGGCCTTGGCACAAGCAAGCCGGCTTGCGCCGCTCTTGGACGATTGGTTCAGTCGAACTCCTGAAGGCCGTGCTGGCGATCAGCGCGCCTGCTACTTTCGGTGCGACCGACAACGCGGATTGAGCAACACCGCATGTCCGATCGGGACGAGCTTCAGTCAACAAAACACGTTCGGCGAAAACTACTCCGCCTGCCATGATCGGATCGATGCCGCGCACTCGCGATGCGTAGGCGCTTGTGACTCAACGAGATGACCCGAGTCACGAGGACATGGGCACCTCGCTCGGCTACACGCACCTCGCTCGGCTACAAAACGCCCGAGATTTGGCAAGGCCCCATAATCAGTGTTCGAGTTTGGCAGGTTCTTGTCCTGCTTTCGAATACGGTATGTCAGTATTAGTGGGTGGGAGACAAAGCAAGACTCGCTGTCGTCGCCATCGCGTTGAGCTGTAGCGGCCCTCCCGCGCTGCCTGCGGGTGCGGGTTCGGCGGGTGCGGGTTCGGCGGGCGCGGGTTCGGCGGGTGCGGCTGGAAGCGCGAGCGCTGCGGCGGCGGACGTCTCCGAGGCGTGGACATGGATGGCCTGCGGAACCATCCCCAGCACCGAGGTTCCAAGTCTTATCGAATACAGCAGGGGTGACACGATCGTGGGACACCCGCGTTCGACTCCCCTGGACGCGATCAACCGCATCTCGGCGCTGGCCATGAACGCGGACGGCGGGACGCTCGTCAGCATGGGTGGCGTAACACTGGTGTGGGACGTCGCGCCCGCATTCGCTGATTCGCGAGCGACCTACGTGGATCGGGGCACCCCCGAATGGCCGCGCGTCGAAGTTTCGCCCGACGGCCGCTGGATCGCCATTTTTGGCGACGGGCGGCGCCTCGTCTCTCGCGACGGAAAGTCGGGACCTGCCATTGGTGCAGGTTCCACGCCCGCCGAGTGCTGGCCGGCCGAGGCGAGGTTCTCCCCCGACGGTCAATGGCTGGTCGGCCCAGGCTTCGGCCCAGCGATCGACGTCTTTCGCGTTGCCGACTTCGACGTGGCGCGCCCCCAGGTACAGCCCGTCTATTCGCTCGCCGCTGCCTGTGGGCCGATCGATCCGCAATTGGCGCTTTACGCGCCGACCTCGCGCATTGCCTTCGCGCCCGACGGCCAGAGACTCGTAACCGAAACCGGTGCGCA
>Ga0302322_100000284_pt1 | contig 37693 bp, 32 predicted proteins | sample Fen_T0_2_FD_203757 | JGI IMG/M metagenome (GOLD analysis project Ga0302322, IMG submission 203757) | Peat permafrost microbial communities from Stordalen Mire near Abisko, Sweden - Fen_T0_2 | ecosystem: Environmental > Terrestrial > Soil > Wetlands > Permafrost | place: Sweden: Abisko...
TTCTTCGAGCAGCGCGATCCGCCGCGCCGCGCGGCGCAGCCGCGCGTCACTGCGCACGATCCCGACGTAGTTCCACATCAGGCGCCGGATCTCTTCCCAATTGTGGGACACCACCACCGCCTCGTCGCTGGGCGCGGCCGAACCGGTTTGCCACTCGGGCACGCTCGGACGCGGAAAGGTGCGAAGCTCGCCAATCTGCTGCGAAAGCTTGTCGGCTGCGCGACGCGCGAAGACCAAGCCCTCGAGCAGCGAATTCGAAGCCAGGCGATTGGCGCCGTGCAGACCCGTACACGCGGTCTCGCCCAGCACCCACAGGCCGGGCAGCGAGCTGCGACCGTGCAAATCAGACGTCACGCCGCCACACATGTAGTGCGCCGCGGGCACGACTGGGATGGGCGTGGTCGTCAGGTCGAAGCCGTAAGCTTTGATCTCGGCGTAAATATTGGGAAAACGCGTGCGCACGAAATCGGCTGGACGGTGCGTGATGTCGAGCAGCACGTGCTCGGAGCCGGTGCGCTTCATCTCGTAGTCGATCGCGCGGGCGACGACGTCACGCGGGGCCAGATCTTTGAGCGCGTGGTGCCGACCCATGAACGCGTCTCCGTCCGGCAAGCGCAGCACGGCGCCCTCACCGCGCAGGGCCTCACTCAGCAAGAAACCCTTGGCTTTGGGTTCGTACAAGACCGTCGGGTGGAATTGATAAAATTCCATGTTGGCGATCTCGGCGCCCGCGCGATACGCCATGGCCACGCCGTCGCCCGAAGCCACGTCCGGATTCGAGGTGTACAGGTACACCTTGCCGGCGCCGCCGGTCGCCAATATCGTGGCGCGGGCGAGCACGGTTTCGACCTTGCCCGCCTTTTCGTCGAACACGTACGCGCCCACGCATTGATCGGGCCCGCCGAACTTGCTCATCGTGATCAAGTCCACGCCCATGTGCCATTCCAGCACCTTCACGTTCGGGTTCGCGCGCACGGCCGCGAGCAGGGCGCGCTGGATCTCGCGGCCGGTGATGTCGCCCGCGTGCACGACACGCCGCTCGGAGTGCGCGGCTTCACGCCCGAGATCGAACTCGCCGACGGTGTTGCGCGAAAACTGCGCGCCGACGTCGCTCAGCCAACGAATGCTCTCCGGCGCTTCGCGCACGCAGATGTCGACCACTACGTCGTGGCACAAACCGGCACCGGCAATGCGCGTGTCTTCCGCGTGCTTCTCGAACGAGTCATCCGGCGCGAGCACCGCTGCTACGCCGCCCTGCGCCCAGTTGGTCGCTGCGTCATCGCATTCGCGCTTGGTGACCAGCAGCACCTCACCGAATTCAGCAGCGCGCAGCGCGAAGGTGAGCCCAGCAATTCCGCTACCGAGAACCAAGAAATCGGTCGTGAGTGCCATCGTCTCCGCCGTCTGATGTCGTACAAAAGCGCCATGACCGCAAGGGGCGCCCCAGTGAAGCGAGGGGAAATAACGCCGCCAAGCGTTGACGCATCGCGCCCAGGGATTAACCTCACGCCCCAGAAGACACGCGATCCTCGGCCAAAAGGCCGAGAGGAGAACATGCAGTGAAAGTCTTGGTTGCTCTGAAGCGCGTTGCGGATCCCGACAACGCCAACAAGGTCAAAATCAGCCCCTCGGGTGATGCGATCGACACGACGGGTCTCGAATGGAAGACGAACCCGTTCGACGAATATGCGCTCGAAGCCGCGCTGCGCCTGACCGAAAACGGCAAGGCGCCGAAAAAGCGCGAGGGCGAAGTGGTGGTCGTCACGCTCGGTCCCAAAGAGTGCGAGACCATGCTGCGCGCCGCCCTGGCCACCGGGGCCGACCGCGCAATCCGCATCGACGCCAACGACAACGAGCTCGACGGCCGACTGGTCGCGATCGCGCTCAAGTCCATCGTCGATGCCGAGAAGCCGGACCTGATCCTCTTAGGCAAACAGGCGGTCGACGGCGACAGCAACCAGGTCGGTCAACGCTTGGCCGAGCTCTTGGACTATCCGATGGCGACCTTCGCTGCCACGATCAAAGAAGAAACGGGCGCGCTGCTCGTCGGTCGTGAAGTCGACGGCGGCGTGCTCACGCTACGCGTCACCCTGCCCGCCGTGGTCACGGTCGATCTGCGCATCGTCTCGCCGGCCAGCGTGTACTCCAAACTGACTCAAGCCGAAGCCGGCTTCAAACACGGCGACGGCGTGCGCTTCGCACCGCTGCCCGCGATCATGGCAGCCAAGAAGAAGCCCCTCGAAGTCAAGGCCCTGGCAGACGTCGCGGGCGGCACTCAGCTCGCCACCAAGTACCTCAAGTTCGAGCGCCCTCCGCAACGTGCGGGCGGTGCCAAAGTCAAAGACGTGGCCGAGCTGGTCGAAAAGCTCGCCACCGTTTCGAAGGTGATTTGAAGCATGTCCGACGCACTCGTGATTGCCGAACTGTCCGAAGACGGCAAACTCAAAAAAACCACCCTGTCCGCGATCAGCTTCGCAAAGCTCGCCCTGCCCACGCTGGGCGGAAGCTTCTCGATCTTGGTTTTGGGGGCGAACGCGACAACCGCTGCAGCTGAACTAACCGGCTACGGTGCCGCCAAAGTACTCACCTGCACTGACGCCGCGTTCGGCAAATACACGGCGGAGCAATTCGCACCCACGGTCGCCGCGGTAGGCAAAGCCTTCGGCCTGATCGTCGCCACCGCGTCGAGCTTCGGCAAAGATCTCTTGCCGCGCGTGGCGGCTCGCCTGGACGCAGCCTACGCCGGCGATTGCGCAGGCGTATCCGCCGAGGGCAACCAGCTCGTCTACAAACGCCCGATGTTTGCCGGCAACGCCTACGGCTACTGCACGCTCGGCACGCCCATCCAAGTCGCCACTGCGCGCCAAAGCGAGCTCGACCCCGCGATCCCGAGCGGTGGCGCCTCCCCGATCGAAGCCGTCGCTAAGGTAGCTCCCGCGGCCTCCGCGGCACGCGTCGAATTCGTCTCGCTCGAAGCCGTCAAGAGCGCCCGCCCCGACCTCGGTGAAGCCAAGGTGATCGTCAGCGGCGGCCGCGCCCTGAAAGAGAAGTTCATGGAGGTGCTCGAGCCTCTTGCCGACTCCCTCGGTGCCGCGCTCGGCGCCAGCCGCGCCGCAGTCGACGCGGGTTACGCCCCCGGCGACTTCCAGGTCGGGCAAACCGGCAAAATCGTCGCCCCGCAACTCTACTTCGCGGTCGGCATCTCCGGCGCCATCCAACACATTGCCGGCATGAAGGGCTCCAAAGTGATCGTCGCGATCAACAAAGACCCCGAAGCCCCCATCTTCCAACTCGCCGACTACGGCCTCGTGGCCGATCTGTTCACCGCCGTCCCCGCGTTGGTGGCGGAACTAAAGAAGCGCGCTTAACCGCGGGCGCGCGAGCGCCGGTGCCCGGCGAGGCCTCTCTGCGGCAGAAAATCTAGTTGGAATTCCAACTAGATTTTCGCCCGCCGCGCCGTCTCAGATCGGGCTCAGTCGGCGCCAGGTAACGCGCCTGGCCCGGCGATTTTTGCGAAACAAAAATCGCACCCCACGCGCTTCTCATCCTTGACAGATCATTCCCCTCGGACCATTGTCCGCCGCCTCCGTTTCGGGGCGTAGCGCAGTTTGGTAGCGCGCTCGGTTCGGGTCCGAGAGGTCGGCAGTTCGAATCTGCCCGCCCCGACGATAAGAGACCAGAGACAGACTGAAAACCCGGCACCCGAAGCCGGGTTTTCACTTTTTGTGGTCCGTGACTAGTTCGCGCCGCCCGCGCCGAGCAGTACGCTCACGGTATCCGAGTTGCCATTGGCGACCACGATATCCAGCTTGCCGTCGGCATTCAAATCACCGAGCGCCACCGCACCAGGACCGGGATCGGTCATGTAGTCAGCCGGCGCGGCGAATTGACCCGCGCCGATCCCGAGCTGCACTCTCACGGCGGTTCCGAAGAAATCCAGCGTTACGGCGTCTAGCTTGCCATCGCCGTTGAGATCGGCCAGGGCCAGGTCGATCTCAAAGCGCCCGGTGCTGGAGGTCGTGACCGCGAAGCTGCCGTCGCCGCGCCCAAATAACACTCTCGCCTCGTCGCCAGACAAAGTGGCGGTAGCAATGTCGAGAGCGCCATCGCCATTCAAGTCTCCGACCGCTATGGACTGGGGAGCGGCTTGGGAGACATCGACATCCGGAAGCGAGTATTCGGTCGTGACTCCGAATTTGCCATTTCCCGTTGCGAGGTGGACAGCCACGATCATTATCGTCGAGACGCTGACGGTGACGAGATCCAGCTCACCGTCACCGTTGAAGTCCCCGAGCGTCATCGAATAGGGTTCGCGCACGGTCGGGTAGTTCAGCTGTGTTTTGAACGTACCGTCACCATTACCCAGTAGCTCGCTCACTGCGTCGGCATTCTGGGCCGCGGTCACGATATCGAGTGCACCATCCTGATTCAGATCGCCGAGCGCCACGGAATTCGGACCGGCTGCCACGGCGTAGTCCACTCTTTCGGCGAAGGTCCCGTCACCCGCTCCCAAAAACACACCGACGGTGCTCGATACGAAAGCCGGGACCACCAGATCCACGTTTCCGTCAGCATTCAAGTCACCAAGCGCCACTTGCGTTGCCCCATTGCCGGCGTCGAAATCCCGCTTGGTCCCGAAGCTCCCCGATCCCGTTCCGAGGAGCACACTGACCTTGTCCTCGTTTCCCCCGACCGTCACGATGTCGAGCACGCCGTCGCCGTTGAAGTCCGCGATCGCGACCGAAGTCGGTATTTCCGAGACCCGATAGCTCGTTTGCTCAGCGAAGGTGCCGTCACCCGTGCCACGCAGCACCCCCAAGCCACCCGCGCCGGCAGTAGCGCGCCCGGCGCCGCCCGGACTACCGCCGAGCTCGGGGGCGCCGCCTGCGCCGGCATTGAAAGTCGCCTGCCCGCCGCTGCCCGCAGCGTCTCGCGGCATCGATCCAATCACGTGATCGTCCTTGCAGCCGGATGTCGCGGCGACCATCAGCACCGCGCTACAGGCAAGGGAGAGTGCAGCGTTCATCCACGTCCTTCAGTTTCATTTCGCGCTCGGCGCAAGCGATGATCAATTGAGTGGAGGCCCGAAGCGCTGGCGATCACTGCCACTGTTCGAACCGGGTCAAAAGAAATTCCTCACCAAAGTTCAGGCCCAATTCCGCCAACACGCCAACGCTGGGCCCGGCCACCATTGGGGCGGGAGCTCCGGCCCCGTCAATCACGCTGAAAGATTGCGACCGCAGTTGGACAATCGGCCCAATGCGCAGGAAGCCACTCAGCGATTCAGTGAATCCGAGCCCGTAGCCGAGCGTCGGCGTCAGCGTGAGCCACGGGAAATTGCCGGGTTGAGGCGTCAAAAATTGTTCCACCGCCACGTACTGAGAACCGACGCCGAGGCGCAGGCAGGCATCCAAGCGGGACGCTGCGCCGAGCTGCGCGCGGTAACACGGGCCGAGGAGCAGGCCCCACAGCGTGAACGTGATGCTCCCTCCGCGGACCTCGGCGGGAAGCGACCACAGCCTGACGCCCTGCAACGAAAATCCCCAGCCGCTTTGGTCGTACAGCTCGACTCCTGCGGCGGCCCCCAGAGCGGGCTCATCGAGAACTCCGTACCCCCCGACAATCGAAGCGTCGACTTCCGTCCGCACGCGGCGCGCGCCACGCGCTATTCGTGCGCCCGAGCTGGGTGCACGCGCTGATGCGGGTGCGCACACGAGGGCACGCGACGGAGTAGCCTCGTTCGGCAGTGGGGAATTGGAGCCGGAGTCGCGCGTGGCCGGATCCAGCGGGGTTGCGCGTTCGCTGGCCGCCGATGTCGCGCCCGCGACGGCAAGCGGAGAGTTCGAATCGGGTGCTTGAACGAGCATCACGAACGCCAGCGCCAACGCATCGGCAAGCCCATGACAATCCTGGTCCCTCTCTACGATTACCCGCTCACCTCGGCGAGGCAGCAGCGTGATCATCCTGGCTTCGTGGCCAGACGTGAGCGGTCGAATCGAGACGCGCGCGCTGGCAGCGCTCGTGTACACATCGGTGCTGCGCTGGAACGCGCGCTCGGGGAACAGCCGCGCGATCGATCGAAATACCGACTCTGAATCGGGGCACACCTCCGAGCCTGGAGCTCGCTCGATTTCGATCACCGCTGCCATTGCTCGCTCGGCGGCCTGCGGGGTTCGCTTGCTGTTCTGCGCGGGATTGGCCCGGACGCGGGGTGTTGCGAGCAGCGCTGCTGCTAGCAACGCCACCATCGAGTGTTCCCCGCGTTGGCGCATGCCGCGACTATACCTATCCACCCGCCGCAAAGCAGCGCGAACACGCTGAGCTAGACATCATCGCCGAGGGGCGCTCGGCTCGTCGCCGCGGGGGGCGACTCTGGCGGCGGGCAAGGGTCGCTCCCGCCCCTTTGGGCGACGTGGAACCGCTGCCTGATAGGTAACGCGGGTCGTCGGGGGCCTTCGGCGTCACGGGGCAGCTCGAGCGGGCGTTGCCGGGCTCGGGCGCTCGGCTGATGCATGGTGACTCGACGAGGGGCGGGCGACGCGCTCTGGGTCCGCCGTCGGACTCAGAACGCGTCATCGCATCTTACTCATAAGACGTCATCAGCGAGAGCCGGCTCCAGGTCACGTCGGTGCCGGCTCGGCAGGCCGGTTTGGTCGGATCGGGCAGGCTAGGATGTACTTGAGCAGTGCTTCGCGCCCTTGCTCGTCGGCGGCTCCCGCGCGCGTAGCCGCGTGCAAGCTGAAGCCCGCTTCGCGCACCGTCCAAAACTGCAACAAGCAAACGACCGGCTAAGACCCGTGCTGGTGGACGAACACCTCGCCTGGCACCGGACGGAGCTCCCGACGGCTTCGTGGTTCCGATTGATGACGTCGTTCGCACCATCGCGCCCTATTTGGGCAATCGCTTGATGATTGCGGGAATGTTCGACCAAGTCGACAACAAGCCCAGAACCCGGATCGCACGCATCTTCGGAACCAGTCTTGGCGCGAGCGCCGCAGGCGTGAGCGGTGGCCTCGAGCGGCGGCGTGCCCGCTAGCAGCGGTACGCCGCCGAAGAGTTCGAGTGGAGGTTGCGCATTCACACGTCCAGTTGGTCCGTTGAGCGCGCTGGCCGCATGGCTCACCGTCGGCGCGCTCGCTTTGCTCAGCGTGCGCCGGAAGCGCGGAGGCGCGCAGGCTAACGGTGAGAGGCTTTCGGCGCCGTGATCGGGCACAAGGACCTACTTCGGCATGGGTGTGGGTTCCACCGCGGCACGTCAATCGTGGTTACTGCTGGTTTGCGCGACGCTGCAGAGCGCGCGCTGGTGACTGCGGCCTCGATCTCGAGCTGGGGCACACGGGAGATTTCTGCGCCGCCAAGCGCTTGCTGCGGGGTGCGGCATCGTGAGCGCGGTTGATCGCGGGCTCTGGTTCGTGATCGCACGCTGAGCGTTGGCGTCGAGGAGCGCGCCTGACATCGATGTGGCTGCCATTGGCGTTACGGCCCGCTGGTGGCGGCGACAGTATCGGCACGGTGATTGCACTGCGTCACGCGTGATAGCGATTTTCTCGAAGCTTAGGTGGCTTGTTTGGGGTGTGGGCGTGGCAAGCTTGACGTGTGTGGGGACGTTCGCCACGCACGCTTCAGCACAGACCGACACAGGAGCTGCCAAGTCGCAAACGGTCGATTCGACGCGCGGGCCCATCACCGGAAGCACCCGCCGCATCGGCCTCGGCGGCGCGTTCGTCGCGATTGCAGAGGACACTGAAGGCGTAGCCATCAATCCCGCCTCAACCGCGGTGCGTTTGCCTCACTCGTTCCAAGATTGGAACGTCGGCTTCGGTGTTGATTTCGCGGTCGGCGCCTGGCTGCCGAAAAACGACGTCTACAATCAGGGCAACACCGCAAACGGCGACCAAGCTAAAGCCAATAAAAGCACGGCGTTGTTCGGGTCCGTCGCATTGCTGGTCAATTACCGGCAGTTCGGCGTGGGGATCTCGGCAGAGGCGGAACGCAACGCAGCCAGCCGCACACAACAGACGCAAGGCATCGACACCAGCTTTGCCGCCAACTTTGGCACGGTGCACATGAACATGGCGTACGGCTACTTGAACGGGCAGCTCCTGCTAGGGACGGGGCCGCGCTTGATCGGCATGAGCTTCGATCGCTCGGGCGGCGGGAGCGTACTGGGCACGGCCGGCATTGGTTATGAAGCGGGGGTGCTCGTGAAGCCGACTCGAGAGCAGTACCGCATTGCCGCCGCCGTAAAATCACCGATCGACGCGCGACTGGCCGCCCAGCCCGGCGTTGCCGAAAGCACCGTGCACGTGCCGTGGGAGGTTGCGTTCGGGCTCGCTTATCAATTCGGCCCGCGCGTGCTCAATCCCCCCTTGGTTACGGCTCGAGACATCGCGGCTCGAACCAATGGAACGCCGACGGACAAACAGCTCGATCGAGCGGCGCAGGAGCTCTTTGACCGCTACGAGGCACGCCAACGCTGGTATCTACTGGTCAGCACCGAGCTCTCTGTCATCCAAGGCGGAGGCCCAGTGGGTCTGAGCGGTCAAACCGCGATGGATAGGCCAGTGATCTCGCCGCGGCTCGGGTTGGAGAGTGAAGTCATTCCCCACTACCTGCGGTTACGCGGCGGCAGTTATTACGAGCCCGCGTTGATCGCCGGCACGCGGAGCCGCGTGCACGGCGCCGGCGGCTTCGACGTGAAGCTATTCACGTGGAGCGTGTTCGGGCTCTTGAAGCCATTCAACTACTGGCAACTCTCGCTAGGCGCTGACGCCGCGCGCGCTTACCTCAATACTGCGGTCAGCATCGGCATCTGGCATTAGGGTTGCGACGCTGTCAGGGAGTGCTGAACGAGATGTTCGCGGATAGCGGTACGACGCCGAAGCCCCCGTTTCCGTGCCGCGCGAGGCCTGCCTTTACCAATGCATCAATATGCGGGCGCAGGATCGTGGTGCTCGAACTGCCGCGTGGGCGTTGCTCGCAGGCCTGAAGCGATAGCAAGCAGCCTCGACACGGCGTCCCGAAGGTCTGCACCCGGGGCGTGCAGGTAGCGCTGGGTCGTCAGCAGCTTCGAGTGGCCCGCGGGCTCACGGACTGCTTCGAGTTTGCCGCTGACTTCAGAACCTACCGGAGATGGTGAAAGCGGGCTGTAACGGCGAGGTGGGGAGGGCCTGAACGGTTGCGCTTGCGGACGCCGGTTCGCGCGAGGACGGAGCGTGGAAGAGCAGGGGGATGCCGACGCCGACGATCGAGCCAATGACAGCGGCGGTCATGACATCCGAAAAGTAGTGCTTGTCTGCCGCGATGCGCAGGTATCCGACCGACGTCGCCATCACCAGGCCCGACCCGAGCACGACGGGCGCGAGGCGATAGCCGCGCATGAAGGCGATGGTACCGGAGGAAGTGGCGACCACGAATGCGAGCGTGGTGTGGCCTGAAAAGAAGGACAAGTTGTCGTCCGACGGACTATCGGTGAGCCCACGGACAGCGTTGGGCAGCCGCGGAAGGTAGTGCACGAACGGTCGCTCGCGCGCGAAACCGAACTTCACGATCTGGTTGATGGCGCCGGCAATGACGGTGGCTTCTGTGATCAGCAGTGCGTCGAGCGGAAAGCCGTTCCGGGCGTGATCGTTGCCGGCCGCGAGTGCGGTCAAGCCGAAGGCGGAGGCGGGCTCCACCGCAAAGGCGAGCACGGAGCTCGTGATGTCCGCCGCGCGAGTATCTTTCCAGAGGAATTGCCGGCGGACCGTGCCGTCGTACGGGTTGAGCAAGTCTTGTCCGTCGGCGCCGCGGTAGCACCAGCGGCACTTCTCGGGCACGAGCTCGGCCTTCAGGACTTCAGACGCGATGAACCAAGTCGCCCCAATAGAAGTAACGGCCACGTCGACCCGAGTGTCGTAGCGGAGTGAGCGGACGTCCGACGCTTGCGCTCGAACGTGCCCAGCTAAGGCGAGGACGATAGCGGCCGCAGTCAACGCTGGCCAAAAATGCATGGCCATGCACCATAAGCGACACCTATGGGCATGCGGCAGCGAATCCTCGCGTTGGTTGCAACCTCCCTCTCGCTGACTGGGGCAGCACGCCACAGTCATGCGCAGGAACAAGGGTTCGCGAGCAACCGTTTCGAACCCTCCGAGCGCGGGAGCGACTGGTTCGTCAGCGATTCGCTCGATTTTCGCGGTGCCCCGAATATAGCTGGGGGCGCAGTCTTCGACTGGGCCTACGCGCCCCTCGTTCTCCGTGGCACCGACGGCTCGAGCGATAGCGCTTCGCGCCGCGCCATCACCGATCAGATCTTCGTGCACGCCGGAGCCGCGGCGATGATGGGAGACCGCTTTCGATTCGCTATCGATTTGCCAGTTGCCCTCTACCAGGAGGGCGAAGACTCGAGCAGCGTCGCGCTGAGCGCGCGTGCCCCGCACGGAGCGCGCGTGGGCGATTTGCGAATATCCAGTGATGTGCGCTTCGCGGGTCACTACGGCAGCGTCTTCACCAGCGCCGTCGGCGTGCAGCTCTACCTCCCCACTGGCAGTCGAGCATCGTTCACGAGTGACGGCACCGTTCGTGTCACGCCTCATCTCCTCGTTGCGGGCGATGGCGAGGGGCTCGCCTATGGCGCGAAACTCGGATTTGCCTTCCGCCCACTGGATGGCGCGTTCGAAGGCAGGCAGCTAAGTGACGAGGTGGTGTTCAGCATGGCCGCGGGCGCGCGGGTGAATGACGTCTTCGTACTCGGACCGGAGCTTTACGGCAGCACCGCAGTGAGCGGAGGGAACTCGCCGTTTGGAGCTCGGGGCACCCCGCTGGAGCTATTACTCGGCGCCCACCTGACGGTGCTGCAGAACTGGAACGTGAGCTCCGGCATCGGCCCAGGGCTCTCGCGCGGCGATGGCAGTCCCACGATGCGCGTCACGTTCGCGATCGAGTTCGCACCCGACGTGTGCGTCGATCCGGACGGCGACGGGATCTGCAATCCGTTGGACGCCTGCCCGGACGTGGACGGTGACCGTTCCGCCGAACGCAGCAGCAACGGCTGTCCGTTGGATCGGGACTCTGACGGCGTCCGAGACAAGCTCGATGCGTGCCCCGACCGAGCCGGGGTCAGCTCCGACGAAGCAGCCAAAAATGGCTGCCCTGCCGGCACTGAGGAGACGCCCCCACCCGCCGTCCCGCCCAAGTGAACGCGCGCGGCGGTGCAGGTTATGGCAGCCGTCGAATCTGCCCGCCCCGACAATAAGAGACCGAAAAAATGAGAGTCCCCGGCAACCCGAATGCCGGGGACTTTTTTGCTTTTGGCCAAGCGCCTCAGCGCTCGAGCGCAGCACGCACACGCGAGACGGTCGCCTCGATGTCCCGCATGACCAGCGCCGCATCCAACCGCAGTACGCGGTAGCCCGCGCCAGCCAGCACCGCGTCACGCCTAGCGTACGCGCGTGCTCGCTCGACGTGGTGCCCGCCATCGACCTCGATCACGAGCCGCTCGGCGGGCGCCAAAAAGTCAGCGATGAAACGGCCGAGCAGCGGCACTTGCCGGCGAAACACCGCGCCCAGCCGCCGCCCGCGAATGCGCCCCCACAGCAGCGCTTCTGACGCAGTTAGCGCCACGCGCATCCCGCGGGCACGCTCGTCCAAGAGCGCGATGCGCGCAGCGCTTCGATTGCGGAACAAGGGCTTGTTGTCGGTTCGAGTCATGCCCACCCCAGGCGCAGGCGCCGTGACAGCCCCCCGCCGTATCGCGACGGGCAGTGACGGGGCTGGCGCGGCGCGTGCGCCCGCTCGGCAGGACTCGAACCGACAACGAGCCCGAGCCGTAGAAGACTGCGCTCTCGCTCTCTCGAGACGACGTGCGGCGGCCACGCCGACCGTCACACGACGCCACACAGCAAGGAGCACAATTACCCAAAGGCTTCGCGTTACCGGGAAGCCGTGACACGGCGTCACGAAGGTCTGCACCAGAAGCGTGCAGGTAACGCTGCGTCGTCAGCAGCTTCGAATGGCCCGCGAGCTCGCGGACCGCTTCGAGGTTTGCCCCGCCTCGCACCAGCGCCGACAGGAAATAGTGCCGGAGCGAGTGGAAGCTGCGAGCGGGCAGCGAGTGCCGCTTCTGGATCTCCTTGAGCGCGCTCAGGACCGCCTGCCGTGACGGCGTGCGGCCGTTCGTGTTCAGGACCACGCGGGCAGCAGGAAGCTTCCCGCGCATCGCCTGCGTCAGGACTCGGCCAGTGGGGCGCCGATCGGAACCACTCGAATCAGAAGACTCCCAACTCACATCCCCCAATGGCGTGCCGATACTGCTCCACACGGGCGAGCCGTGGTCGCCACCCTCTTGATCGCGGATGATTGCGGGTGACCCCTGTCGATCGCCATGGATATAGAGGACCGCCTGATCCGTGATTGTGCCGCCCTGTTCCCCACGCACAATCCGAACGAGCAAACCGCCCGGTGCGTGAACCTTGTACAGGTGCTCGCGCTCTTCACCTGGGAACGCACGCGGGCCGTTGGCTGAAGGCTGAAAGCGTTCATAACCATCGAAGTGCAGACGGTCGCCCAGGGCGGAGTGCTTCCATACCCGCTGTTAATCCGCATCGTACGCAAAATCTACCGGACGAGGGCGCCCCGGCGCGCGAACAAAACCTCCGCCCTGCAGCGCGCGTCGGCCACCACAGTTGCCTCGCCCCAGATCACCGACGAACAACACACGCTCGGATGGGACGTCGAAGCGCCGGAGCGCCTCTGAAAACAAACGAGGCGAAGGTTTGTCGTGTTGCTCGTCCAAAGAGACTCGCATGCCACGAGCATCGTGTTCAAGTGGAGCGTCTACCGGTCGCTGACTGAGGTGGCTTTGGATGACTTAGACCCGTGGGTAGGGTGAGCATTTTCGCCGCACCGGCCGGCGTCTAAAGATCGCCACGACGGCAGCCGTACGCTTGCTGTGCCCTGCATGCAGCGTGAACTCGGATGAGCCTACCGGTCGGCACCCTGCAAAGTGGGGAGTTATCGTCAGCGCATGCCATCCTGCAAATCCTCGAAGGGGAAGGCGTCGAGTACATTTTCGGGGTGCCAGGCGGTCCGCTCACCGGTTTTTTCGAGGCGCTTCAGCAACGGAAAACGATTCGCTTCGTCCTAGCCAAACACGAGGCAGCCGCCGCGTTCATGGCGGCTGCCTACGCGCGCGTCAGTCGTACGCTCGGCGTGTGCTGTGTCACCAGCGGGCCCGGCGCGACCAACGCGCTAACCGGTATCGCGAGCGCATACGCGGATTCAATTCCCGTGCTGCTTCTCACGGGTCAGGTCGCGACGCACGTTTTCGGGAAGGGCGCGATCCAGGAAAGCTCGGCCCTTGGCACGGATCTGGTGGAGTTGTTTCGCCCCGTCACCCTACAGTCCGTGATGTTTCCGGCCGTGTCACGAATTCCGGACATCACGCGTGCTGCGATCCGCGTCGCGTTGACCGGACGGCGCGGTCCGGTGCACCTGAGTATGCCAGCGGACATGTTGACCCGCCCGGTGCACTGTCCCCCGCTATCGCCCGGTCAGTATCGAGCGCGCTCTACACCTATCGATCGCGAAGGGCTGACGGAGGTCGCTCAGCTGCTCGTCGCGGCAGAGCGTCCTTGTTTATTGGTCGGAAACGGCGTCGCCCTATCCGGGGCATCCGCGGAGCTTCTTCGACTCGCCCGCACCGAGGGCATTCCCGTCGCGACATCGCCGAAAGGCAAAGGGGTTTTCCCCGAGAACCATGAGCTGTCGCTGGGTGTGTTCGGGTTCGGTGGCCATGAGCGAGCCGAGAAGTATCTGGAGACTGCGGGGGTAGACGTGCTGCTGGTGATCGGCTCGAGCCTGAACGAGTTCGTGACGAATGGCTGGAGCGCGAAGCTCAGCCCGAAAATAGCCTTCGTGCAGCTCGACATCGATCCGCGCGTCATCGGCAGAAACTATCCAGTCGATCTCGCCATCGTCGGCGACGCACACGCCTCTATCGCGCACTTGAACGAGCTGCTCGCAGCGTCCACCCCGACGCGCGCACGCGAGCGCGAGCGCGAGCCGCTGGCGGCCCTGCGCGCTAGCACCGCGCGCTACTTGGCGCCAGACGGGCTGGATGACGACCGGTCGCCGCTCAAGCCGCAACGCTTGATTCGCGAGCTGAGGAGCGCGATGCCCGACAAAGTCCCTCTGTTCGTCGACAACGGCACTTCGATCATTTGGGCCTCGCACTACTTCGAAGCTCGCGAACCGGGGTGTTATTTCATTGATCTCGGGTTTGCGGCAATGGGGAGCGCCGTCGCCGGAGTGGTGGGTGGGGCGCTCGCGACTCCGGGTGGCCGCGCCGTCGCCCTGGTCGGCGACGCCGCTTTTGCGATGCATGGCATGGAGGTGCACACAGCGGTGGAACTGCGCCTGCCCATCGTCTGGCTGGTGCTGAACAACGCAGGCCACGGCATGGTGCACCAGGGGGAGACGCTCATGCACGGCGGCAATCTCGGCACGTCCTCGTTCCGCGTGCCGCTCGACTCCGCAGCTTTGGCTCGCTCGTTGGGCGCGGAGGGCGTGCGAGTGGAATCACCGAGCGAGCTTCGCCACGCACTCCACCGCGCACTCACGATCGCGGGCCCAACCGTGATTGACGCGCTGATCGACGTGAACGAGCTGGCCCCGACGCTGGTGCGGCGGGCCCAAACGCTGGCCGAGTTTTTCGCCATGCGCCGCAAGACCGATCCGCCGACTTCCCAGCGCCCGCCCCCGTCCGAGCGACACTAGGGGCTCCCCGCCAACGTGCCCGTACCCATTGCCCGAAAGGTTCTCGCTAGAGCGAGATCATCGAAGCTAGGTTACCAGGCGACGACGGCGCAATTCGGTGAGAGCACGCCTGGCATCGAAGCGCACGGCCTTGGGTGGGTCGTCTATCAGGGCCTCTTCCGCGGTCGAGCGTACGTGAATCGAGAACCGCTTTGGCGCCAGCAACAAGATTGCACCGAGTGCGCTCCGTTTGAGGGCGACGATGAAGCCCGTGCCCTCGAACACGGCAACGCAGAAGTCCAAATCATCCATGATCTTGGGTAGCGCGTTGGCTTGAACCTTGCGAAAGGCCTCGCTCGGGATTTTGCTGTCCGGGGGCATGATGAACATTCCCACCAGCGGCGCGCCCTGCGTCACGCGGGCGCTCTTCAGCTCCGCGACGTACTTCGCTACATCCTGGATTTCCGGCTCTCGGCCCCAGCGGATCGCGAACAGACCGTCGAGCACGCATGATTCGTAAGCCATGATTTTGATCAGATCTGCGCGAGACTAAGCCCAGAAGTCGTCGAACTCATAAAGATCCGCGGGGATCGTGCGACCGCCGACGATTTTCCCATCAGCGAAGCGAAACACGACGCAGTGGTCGCTATCGATTGCCTTGCCGTTTCTCTGTGCAGTGACGCGGCCGTATACGAACAGATACTGCTCATCTGCGACGACCGAGCGCAGCTCCAGTCGGAGCGTCCCAGCGCTCAGCTCTTTGCAGCGACGTAACATGTCGAGCAAACCGCTCAAGTCGCGCGTCCTTCCGGAGATTAAGCTGCGGCCAGGCACGACATAGTCCACGTCCGGGGCGACCAATTCGCTGACCGTACTGAGGTCATTGGCGTTGAACGCCGCCATCATTCGACGATAGCGTGCGACATTGGGGTGCTCTGGAGCAACGTCTACCATGACCAACCGCAATGCTATCAAAGGGGGGTCGGCTTCGTTAGTCAGCGTTGCGGCGAAGCGGATGCCCTTCTGCGCCGGCAAGGCGATCAGGGCAGGCGGCGCCGGCTCGGCAACCGGTGTGCCGCCTGCGAGCTAGGGCTAACTATTCGTCACCAATGGGCAATTTGGCGCGTACTGGGTGCTCGCGCCCGCCCTCCGTCGATCCGCCGCTGAGGCGATTGTGCACTGGGGCATAGCGCAGCGCATCGGACGGGCGTCTTTTTGCGCGCTGCCGCGAGCACTCCGGCGCAGTGTGCGCGCCGCCTCGAGCGCGCGCTAACTGCTCTGCAGCCAGGTCCGGGGCTCGAGCGTCCAGTCCCATTGCGCGACCACGGCGTCGAGATCGCCGTCGCCGTCCAAATCACCGAGCGCCATCAAAATGGGTATCCCCCAAATGCCATAGGGCGTGAGGGAGGCGCCGACCTGCAGCTGGAAGAGGGCGGAAAATTCGTGCTCGACCCAAACACGTTCGATGCGAATCGCGCCCCAATGAATCGGCTGGTCGAAACCAGCGTAGTCGAGCACGGTGGTATCGGTCCGCGTGACTTGACCCGCCTTGGTGTCGGTGGTGGTCGCGCCGTTCGGCAGGTACATGAAGCGCACTTCACCGAGCGCGCGCCAGCTGTCGTCCAGGTTTGAGCTGAGATAGAGATTGAAATTTCACATGGCGAATGAGTTCGACGGGAAGTAGATGCGGTTCCATGGGTTCGACTCTGCCTAGCGGACGAACGCCGAGAACTCTTCGACAGTGAGTCCAGCCGCCTTGATGATCGAACGCAGTGTGCCGCGGTCGAGCTCACTGTGCATCGGGATAGTCAGCGGTGACCGGCCGGCGCATTCGAGACGCACGTGACTTCCGCGCTGGCGCGTCTGCATGTATCCGAGGTGCCCAAGAGCGGCAACGCAGTCCTTGCCGGAGACTAGCGGCGGGGCGACCAAAGCGACGCCTACGCAGCCACGGTGACGTCTACCAATTCGCCACTTGGCTTATCGCCTGATTCCAAGCAGAGCGCGATGGCCTCCGAGATATTCACCAGCGCCTCTTCGCGCGTCTTGCCCTGTGAGACGCAGCCCGGAAGGACCGGGCACTCCGCCACGATCCAACCGTCTTCGCCGGGACGCAAAACAACGGGCAGCGTGCTCATTCCTCTGCCGAGACTAGCACCACAAGAGTAGGCTCTCCAGCGCTCGCGGCGCTGATTATGGATGGGAGCGGTTCGTTCCTACCATCGTAGCCCCGACCTCGAGCACGAAATTCACGCAGGTCAGGAACCTGGCGGTTTGAGCCACCGAGCGCACCTCGACTGTCAGCTCCTCATCGACCCTGACGCGCACGGGGTGCGTCGGGTCCGCTCGAGGGCTGTATCGCCTCGTCGAGGGGTAGTGGCTGGCTCACCCGGCAAGCATAGCAGCGTCCGAATCCGTTTCCCCCCAGTTACCCAACACCCCGTGACCCGGCGTCACCTTGGGTCTCCTTCCATCGGGGAAGCCGACCCAATAACCGCGGTTTTCGTATGGATCGAGCATGAGCAGGCGCCCTCTGTGATGGCAGCCGTCGAATCTGCCCGCCGCGACGATAAGAGACCGAAAAAATGAGAGTCCCCGGCAACCCGAATGCCGGGGACTTTTTCGCTTTGTGGGTACGCTGCTCACGCCGTGAGCCCGCGCGCACGCGCAAGGTGGCCGCCTCGATGTCTCGTACGACGAGCACAGCATCCAGCGGAGCACGCGGTAGCCAGCGCGAGCCAGCACTGCGTCACGGCGCTCGTCCGCGCGGGCCTGCTCGGCGTGGTGCCGCCATCGACCTCGATCACGAGCCGCTCCACGGACGCCAAGAAGTCAGCGATGAAGCGGCCGAGCAACGGCACTTGGCGACGAACACGGGCGCCAGCCGCCGCCCGCGAATGCGAGCCTATAGAAGCGCTTCTGACGGTGTGAGCGAAGCGCGCATGCCGCGGGCGCGCTCTTCGAGGAGCGCCACGCGCGAGCTGTTGCGATTGCGATACAAGGGCTTGTTGTCGGTTCGAGTCATGCCAACCCAAGGCGCAGGCGGCGTGACAGCCCCCGACTTATTGAGACGACAAGGACTGGGCTGGCGCGGCGCGTGCAAGGGCCGATCTCGCCAGACGAAGTGCGACGTGCAAGCCCCAAGTCAACCTCGGGTATCGGGTGGGGGCCGCGGAGAGTGTAGGCGTAGTAGTATCCTTTCGGTTCCGTCGCGTGTCTCTCCAGTATGACCGACCAATCTGAGTCGAATTCCTCCAGGCTGGGCCCGAGCGAGCCTTTGCCGGGCGCCGTAGGGCAGAGCTGGCGCAGCTTTCTGGACGTGTGCGAGCCGCTGCGGCCGGAGCTGTATCGCTACTGCCGCTACCTGACACGGAGCCCGTGGGACGCCGATGATCTGGTGCAGGACACTTTGGCGCGCGCCTTCGTGACGCTGGCCTGTGTCCATCAGGAGCTGGAAAACCCGCGGGCCTGGTTGTTCCGCGTGGCGTCGAACGTGTGGCTGAACCGCGTACGCGGCGGACGGGAGCTAGCCATGGAGGCGCCGCTTGGCCCCGATGCCACGGAGGCGCCCCAGGCTGAGCCCCGCGCGACCCGCGAAGCTGCTGGCACTTTGATCGGGCGGCTCGCGCCGCAAGAGCGGGCCGCGGTGGTGTTGAAGGACGTCTTCGACCTAAGCCTCGAGGAGATCGCCCAGACGCTGGCGACCAGTGTTGGCGCGGTGAAGGCGGCGCTACATCGCGGCCGCGGTAAGCTGATCGCGCCCGACGAAAGCTACTCCGTCGCGCCCGCGCCGGCCGTGCTCGATGCCTTCTGCAGCGCCTTCAACGCGCGCGATTTGAACGGCCTGACGGCGCTGTTGCTCGATGCGGTCGTGCTCGAATTTCCCGGACTTTCGATCGAGTATGGTGTCGAAGCGGCTCGTCGCGGTTCGCTTTCGGGCGTGTTGTTCGGCGATCCGTCGGGCGATCGCTCGGGTATCGGTCGCGCTTACCGGCAGGGGCTGCAGGCGCGGCCGCCGTTGCTGGAGCTGCGCATGCACCGCGGCGAGCCCCTGCTGCTCGGTTGGTTCGCCCACGACGACGGCGAAGCCGTGCGCGCCATCTCGCGCGTGTCCGTGGCAGAGGAGCAGGTTGCGCACATTCGCACGTACCTGCAATCACCAGAAGTTTTGACTGAGATCTGCGCCGAGCTCGGCGTTCCGTTCCGTTCGAGCGGCTATCGCTACTGGTGAGCCATGGCTATTCCGACGGACAGCGTCTGGCGTCCGCTCACCGGAGAGGGTGACGTGCGCGTTCTGAAGTACTCGTGGGGGCCGGCGAGCGCCAACGCGCTGGCCGTTAGGTTGGGTGGCAAGGGCTGGCTCGTGGTCAGTCCACCGCGCGGCGCACCGGCCACGGTGCACGACCAGCTCGCGGATGACGGAGGCGTGGTCGCGCTGTTAGCGCCGAATGCCTACCACTACCTGGGACAGTCCGAATGGCGTCGGCGCTTTCCGGCCGCAACGAGTTGGGCGCCCCAGGGCGCGCTCCGGCGGCTGGCCACGAGGTCGCAGCAAGCGTTCGGCAAAGCGGAGGAGCTGGCGCACGAGCTTCCACCAGGCCTGGCGTTGGTCTTTCCGGACGGACAGAAGAGCCCGGACACCTTGCTGCGGGTGACGACCGCAAGCGCCGAGGTCGTGTGGTGGCTCGGCGATCTCTTCTCCAACACGACGCGCGCCGATCAAGCTTGGTGGTTGCGGCCCCTGGCCCGGCTGGGCGGAAGCGGACCTGGCTACCGCCGCAATTCGCGGCCCGAACTGGTCTACGTGAGCCAGCGCGCGTCCTGGCTGGCTTCGGTGAGTAGTGCGCTCGCCGCGCACCCCCCGACCCTGGTCGTGCCCGCCCACGGTGACCCAGTCACCGACGACGTTGCGGTCCGTACGACACGGGTTCTCGCGTGAGCGTTGTTGCGGCGCGTGGCCTCTTGTTTGCTGGCCAGTGGCCGCGCCACGATACCATAGCGATCTCCTCCCTGTCGGTGAAAACGAGGTACCGAGTCGACCGCGGTCCTAAAGTGACGGATGGCATGCCGCCACCTTGCCGAACCAACGAGCACCAACCGCCGCCGATACTCCAGAAATCGACGCAGCATCCTCGGTCGTCTGGCCCGCCACGATAGCGCTCCAGAAATGCTGCCGCGCAGCGCGCCCGCCCGCCGTCGGACGACCGGGCGAACGCATCGCGGGGCGCCCCGACAGCATCGACTTCCTCCGCGTGACTTTCCGCATCGCAAGACCTCGTCGTTCTCAAGGTGTTGCTTCGACCGCTTGAATTCACCGACTCGAAAACCGCAGTTTTCGTGTGGTTCGCGCATGAGCAGGCGCCCTCTGTGATGGCAGCCGTCGAATCTGCCCGCCCCGACGATAAGAGACCGGAGACAGCGCTTCTGGACCTCCTTGAGCGCGCCAAGCACCGCTTGCCGTGACGGCGTGCGGAGCAGCTGTTTTATTGATGGTCACTCAGCGCGCGCTGGAGGGCGTAGCCTTCGGCGGCTCACTGCGACCGCTCCGCGGGGGAATCACGCGCACCCGCGAGGTGCGTCGCTGGTTCGCGAGCGCCCCTCCCATCACACTGAACTGCATTTTTGTGCGCACTCGCGTGCGCACGAAAGTGCGCTCGCGCCGACTTGCCGGGGCCGAGAACGGCCATTTCTTCGGGCGTTCTCGGCTGACTTCGCTCACTCGCTTCTTGGCATGTTCGCTGCACAGAGGCTGCCACTGGCTGTGAAGGGGGCGACATTGACAGCCAGCTCGCTGTTCGCTTCGAGAAAGGATTCGTTCAATGAAAAACCGGGGTTCAGTACTGGTCGGCATCATTTCGTGCGCGGGGTTTCTCGGCTGCACGTTGCAGACTGGCTCATCAGCAGACCAGACTGAGGAATCGAACGTCGCGAGCACGACTCAGGGGCTTATCGGCGGCTGGGCAAAGGGGACATGGACGTGGTCCCAAGGCCAGCCGCCACAGGTGATGGAGTCGGCGAGCGATCATGTTTGTGTGCTGACCGCGTTGGGCGGTCACTTTGCGGGCGCTGGTGAGTGGGTCCGAGTCAGTCTGACCCCCGATGGCAACAACTGGGAGTTGAACGGGAATTCATCGCAAAGCGGCGTCTTTGGCGAAGCGGTCTGTTTTCCCTTGAATCAGTTCTTTGGCGGCATCAAACCGTTCTACAGCAACGAGACAGTCGCATACGCTTGGTCGCGCGGGAGTGCGACGAGTCAGGCCAAGGGCGGCGGCTGTCAGCAGGCCCAGGTCAACGTCGGTCTTGGCACGGATTTCGGCTTCATCGAGGGGATGCAAGGCGAGATGGCCGGCGGCGGGGAGTTCAGTCAGGCAATCCCGTCTCCGAGCGTGAATACCATCAATATCCTACGCTCTCAGATCTGCACGAAAGGCGAACACTACACCTACGGGCGCTGGTTGAGGGCGAACCCCTATCAGTCCTTTCTCGCCAAGTTCATAGATGGCAAAGTAGACGCAAACGGCAACCCCGTGCCGGGTGACCTCAACGCGACTAAAGAATTTCGAGTCACATTTGAACGCGGCAGCAGCAACCGGGTATGGGCTACTACCAATCCGCTGGTGCCGACCAACGCCGCGATGTGCGCTTTTACTACCATCTCAGGCAAGTTCTTCGGTGAAGGAGAATTTGCCAGGATTGCTCCGAGTCCCGATGGCTCGAAGTGGCAACTGAGCGTCAGTATGGGCGCCGGCTCTAATTACATCAGCGCGGGTGTCCGCTGCTTCTCCCGGTTTCAATAATCCGGAGCCAAGCGACGCGCGGGCCGGGCAAAGAAGGAGTTGCTGGGCGGGGGCGAACAGGGCGTCCAGCTCCGCGCCAGTCTCCCCTTCCCAGCGATCGAGCTCCCGAAATGCATCCGCAGCTGATCGTTTCCTTCGGGTGTCACGAAGCGCGTCGCGCAGTCCTCCGAAGGGAGGCGAGCACGCACGGCCGCCACGCGATGCACCACACGAGGAGCAGCCCATCTGCCCGCCCCGACTGAAATAGAGAAGAAGCGAACCGGGTTTTCAGGTCCGTCGGGATGAAGGCGCTCCGTCAGGGGTCGTCCAGATCTCGGCGGGCGGCGGCCGTAACGCTGCGAACCACGCGTTGCGCGAAGGCCATGTCGAGCGAATCCACCGTGTCCTGCCCTTGCTCGCAGTGGTAGTGCGGGTTACGAAAGTTCGCGGTGTCCGTCAAGAGCATTCCCGGGTAACCCTCATCCCAGAACGCCGAATGGTCCGACCGGCGGAGCTCGCTCAAGGCAGGATCGGTGAGGCGGTCCAGCGGTAGCTCGAACAGCACCGTCGGCAGGCCCTCTGCTTGCGCCGAGCCGACCCAACTCTCGGCGAATCCATGGCTCGTCGAGTCGAGCACCGCCAGCATGAAATCTCCCCGAAAATCGTTGGCCTCGATCTGCTGCACTTGCGTCGGAAACACCGCTTTCAGCCCCTGCGGCAGGCGTTGGGAGCTTGCCTCGTTGCTGGCGTACGCGATGCCATCGAATACGACGGTGCTGACGATCCTCTCGCCTCGCTCGCGCGCACGCTGCGCGTAGGCATGTGAGCCAGTGGTGGACTGATCGTCGCTCCGGCGCTCCTCCTCGTCCCAGCAGGCTGCCACCAGGGTGCGAGCTCGTGGTTGCGTGGCGAGCAGCCGGGCCGCCTCGAGCACCGCGGCGACCCCGCTGCCGTTGTCGTCGGCTCCGGCGCAGCCCTCGATGTGATCGTAGTGCGCCGAGAGCAGCACCTGCTCATCGGGGACGCTGGTCCCGCGCCGCAGCCCAATCACGTTCACGCCAGTTCCGTACGCTTGCCGCTCGACCTCGTAACCGAGATCCGTCAGCCGCTCCGCGCAAAAATCCTGCACCGCTTGCCAGTGCGCCGAGCCCGGCGTGCGTTCGCCCTGGATGAACGTCAAATCGGCGACGTACGTCCCGTTGTCCCCGCCGTCAACCGCCCCGGCATCCGGAACGGCATGTACCGCCTTGTTTCCACACCCCGCCATCAGCGCAACGCCTATCCAAAACCCTCGCACGTACCTCTTCACCTGCATGCTCGTCGTCTCCTTGCGTACCCTTCTTCACCGCTCCGCCCGCAAACCTTCAAAAAGAAGGCGCGGCTTGGCAGGAATGCTCGAAACGCGACGAGTGCCAGCGCGTCTTCGGCGCGCGCAGCGAGGCAGGATGTGACGTACGCTTCGACAGCAACCGCACTTTTTTCGAACGATGCTGTCTCGAGCGACGGAACGACGAAGTCACAAGGCCGTTCTGAACGGCCCACGCCCAGCGTGCGGCGTTTGGGACATGGATTGTGCTTGTGTCTCGACGACAGCCGACATCGCGCGCGATTCTACGTTGCGCGCGTTGGGCATGTCGGTTGAAGGCCGCTTTGATGATCGAACGCAATGTGCCGCGGTCGAGCTCACTGTGCATCGGTATTCGCTCCGCGACGCCGAAGGCTGCGTCGTCTGCGACGTGGCGCGTGACCATCAACACTCATGCAAAACCACTTCGTGCACCAAGTGGTTTTCGAAGCTCTCAGCCCGTCATTTTTGGCCCTTGGTCCCGAAAACGCACAACGCGCGGGTCGGCAGCTGAATGGGCCGGCCGCTTCATTCATATTGGATGCTGACAGCCGCCTTGTGATCCGGAGTCATCGCCTCTGTCAGCGTCCCGAGCAGGACATTCCAGCCGGTGACCGGCGCGAGAGATTCCAACGGATGGTGCCGCTACGCGCTCGCACGGACGCCGGGTAGCTCCTGGTGCGCACCGTGCGGCCTTCCGGCACACGGGAGGCGCACCACGAACCGAGTGCCTTCGCCCACTTTGGTGTCGAACGTGATGTCCCCGCCGTGCTTCTCCTTGACGATCGACCAGACCAGCGCGAGCCCCTGCCCGGTGCCCTTGCCAACCTCCTTGGTAGTGAAGAACGGTTCGAAAATGCGCGCCTGCGCAGACTCCGGGATGCCGGTGCCGGTGTCGCGAATCGAGATCAGCACGTCCTCGCCCTCGAGCCGAGTTTCGATCGCGATGACGCCCCGGTTCGTGGTGCCCTTCACGGCGTCGCCGATGGCGTGTGCCGCGTTCACGATCAGGTTCAAAACGACCTGGTTCACCTCGTTGACGTAGCAAGTGACCGGGGGGATGTCGCCGAAGCTGGTGCGAACGTCTGCGACTTGCTTGTACTCATTTCCGGAGATGGTCAGGGTGTTTTGAATGGCCCGGTTCAGGTCCGCGGCGATCATTTCCGTCTGGGGGGGGTGGGCGAACTCCTTCATCGAGCGCACAATCGTCGCGACGCGCTCGAGCCCTTCCAGGCAGCGCGCGAACGCCGCGGGTACATTTTCAATCAAGTACGGCAGATCGGCTTCGCGCTGGGCCAAACTCGCAGCTTCCAGCGCGGCGGTGAGCGCTTGCCGGTCGCGGCCTGCCTCTACTTCGCGCTGCAGCGCGCCAAATTTGTCGACCACCACCAGCAAGTCGCGCGCGGCTTCGCCGAGGAAGTACATGCTGTCGTTCACGAACTGAATCGGCGTATTGATCTCGTGCGCGATCCCCGAAGCGAGCGTTCCCACGGCCGCCATTCGCTGGGCTGCCACGACCTCGACCTGACTTCGTTTCAGCTGCGTCACGTCTTGTGAGATGATTACGGTGCCCACGATCTGCCCTGCGCTCCACATCGCTCCAAGGTGTGATGCATACCAGGTCTCGATGCCGTTCGTGGTAGTTCGCGACTCTAGCACCTGCTGTTCGCCGGTCTCGAGCACTGCCTGGATCTGCGCGTCGAACCGTTCACGTGACTCGAGCGACACGTGCTCGAGCACATTGGTTCCAATCAGGTGCTGCGAGCCAACCGGCGACGCCTTGCGGTTCGCAAACTCCACCAGGCCGCTGCGGTCGACCGCCACGATGAAGCCTGGAACGCACTCGAGAACTGCGTCGAGCCGCCCGCGAGCGTTCGCCAGGTCATGGAAGGCGACCTCGAGGCGTTGCTTGTGGCCTTCGGCTTCGTCTCTGCGTTCGCGCGCTTCACGCAGGCTGCGACCGAGCCAGCCCGCGACCAGGGACACGATCGACCCAGTGATCGTCACGCCCAGAGCGTCGTGGACCGACGACCAGTCGAGGTGACCCGCAGAAACCGACCCGGCCAGCAGGATCGAGCCGCCAAAGGCCAGGGTCACGACCTGGCCCAGGAGCGCGTCGCCCCGGAAACAGCCCCAGAACACGCCCTGCGCCACGACCATGATCTCCGCGGGGAGCCACAAGGCTTCGAAATACCCGCCGCGGGTCAGATACAGCAGCACGGCGATCGGCAGCGAGACGAACGTGCGCACGGCCTCGGTCAGGTAAATCCGTTTCGTGTGCTTACTCAGCTGGCTCAGCGCGACATTGACGACTGGCAGCGACCACATCAAGAGCGCCGTGACGACGGCCGCCTTGCCTTTCACGGCCGCAACGGTCGCAAACACCGACAACGCGACGGTGATCGCCCCGAGCACCGCATCACACAGGTCGAGGACCTTGTTTCCGTCCTGCAACAGCTCGGCGTGAGGGGTGACCGCGCGCGCTTCCTGGCCTGCGGCCCCGCTGCTCTTGGCGAGAGCGGATAAGTTGGCCGCGTCGTGATTGGCGCTCACTCAGCCGGAGAACGGCCAACCTTCGAGGATCTTGCGCCTGCCTTCATGACGCACATTTCGAGCCCAATTCGTGGGATCTGCAAGCTGCCAGGCTACATCCCTCGAGCGCTCGAGAGGTCCTGACGAGCGATGTTCAAGTAAGATGGCAGCTTTTCTAGAATCCCCGCACGAGCAGCAAATGCTACGTCGACCCCGGCCAGAGGCTCGTCAGCGCCCAGTGACATCGACTCCACGAGCGTCGTCGCGACGTGGATTGTCGCCATCAGCTCGAGCGGGCATCGAGCCGGCGCGGCGTTGGGCGCGTGTTGGTACGCAACCGCCTCGACCAACTCCAGGGGCAAACCCCAGGTCCCCAGCAGGTATGCGCCAATCAACGCATAGCCTGGGCCCGTCCCCTCTGCCTCGACGACGTGCCAAGGTTTGCGCGCCCCGACCGAAGCCGAAACGATCCGCTTGGCGCACTCAGGGGCCTGGAGGGCGAGTAGCATCATGCCCAAGTTGTGGAGTAGCCCCGCGGTGAACGCGAGCTCGGCGTTCTTCGGATCAGGAGCCAAGCGTTTGGCGAGGCGGGCCACCGAGATGGCACGCTGCTGCAAGGCGTCGGCCAGTTCCGCTCCATTCTTGGCCTGATCCGACGCGACGAATGCGTGCGCTCCTTGAGCCAGGGCCGTCAAGAGCTCGACCCCGAGGTACTTGATGGCCGCTTCGACCGTGTTGGTTTGCGTGGGTAGTCCAAAGAACGCCGAGTTCGTCAGCTGGAGTACCTTGGCAGCCAGCGGAGGATCTCGCTTTACGATCTCGGCGATGCGCTGACTGCTCACATCGGTGCACTCGATCGCGTGGCCCAGCTCAGCGACCGTTCGCGGCAACGAAGGCAACGCACCGAGCTCGCCGACCATGCTGCGGACCGAGTCGTTGTCCACGAGGTCCTGCAACGCGCAGAGCCGCTCCAGGGTGGTGCGCAGCACGAGGGGGTCGCACGGCTTGCTCAGGAATTGATGTGCGAGCGGGATCGCTCGCAGGATCGTATCGCGATTGGCTTGGCCCGACAGAATGAGTCTCACCGTCCGAGGACAACGCTCACGCACGAGACCGAGCAGAGCCGCGCCATCGGTGCCCGGCATCTGCATGTCGGACACCACGATGTCGAATGGTTCTTTCTCCATTTCAGTAAGAGCCGCTTGGGCCGAGCTGACGAACACCATCGCCCACTGACGGCGGTGTCTTCGCAGGTTGTCCCGCAAGCCCTCGAGCACTTGAACTTCGTCATCGACGAACAGAATGCGCTTCATGGCGGTCATGATTCAGCCGAGTGGCAATCGGATCTCGAAGGTCGTGCCTTGGCCGCGCTGGCTTTCGAAGCTGAGCTGCCCTCGATGCTTCTCGACGATGACCGAGCGCGCGACGCTGAGTCCTTGCCCGGTGCCGCGGCCGACCTCTTTCGTCGTGAAGAACGGGTCGAAGACCCGATCTTGAATCGAGTCGGGGATGCCCCCACCGGTGTCACTAATCGCGATCACGGCCGAATCCCCGTCTCTTCGCGTTCGCACCCGGATCAGTCCTTTTTCCCCGTGCTTCGCGTGGTCGGCGATGGCATGGGCGGCGTTGATGACGAGGTTCAGCACGGCTTGGTTGATTTCGCCGGCGTGGCACGTCACCTGTGGCAGCTCGCCGAATTCGGTTTCGAGCTCAGCCACGTACTTGTACTCGTTGCTTGCTACCGTGAGCGTACTCTGTACCGCTTGGTTGAGATCGACCGGCTCCATTTGTCGTTGGTCCGGATGCGCAAAGACCTTCATCGAGCGTACGATGGCCGTAATTCGTGACAGCCCTGCCAAGGCACGCTCGATGGCCATCGGAAGGCGTGCGACGAGGTACGGCAAGTCAGCCTCCTGCTCGGCAGCGTTTAGCAACGCGAGGGTATCCGGCGTGAGCTCACCAGAGCTGAAGCCCGCCTGCGCCGCCTGATATTTCTCGATCAGCGACAATAGATCCCTGGTGGCATCACGGACGAAGTAGATGCAGTCGCTCACGAACTGAGTCGGCGTATTGATCTCGTGTGCAATGCCCGAGGCCAACCGGCCGATTGCCTCGAGCTTCTGCGCTTGCCGCAACTCCGCCTCCAGCCGACGATGTTCGCTCAGATCCCGCGCGACACAGATCAAGCCAGCTGCCTCACCGGCTGCCGTGCGGAGCAGCGAAATGGAGAGCGATACGGCGATCTGCTTGCCGTCTTTGTGAAGTAGTTGCGGGTCCTGGCCGGGGTTCATGCTCGTCCCGTCACTAGCCCCACGTTCGGCTCGCGTCAGCAAGGCCGCGAAGCGAGCGGTCCCGAGGATGGTGTCGAGCGGGTTGCCTACGAGCTCGTCTTCTCGATAGCCGAGTGTCATGCACGCGGCGCCGTTGGCCGCCGTGATTCTGCCATCCGGGCTGCAGACCAAGACCGTCTCGCCCAGCGAGGCGAATATATTCGCGAGACGGCTCTTCTGATCGGCCTCCACGGCCAACAACCGACGAATACTTGCGGCCATCTCGGCAAATGCCTGCGCGAGCTCATCGAGCTCGTCGTCTGAACGCCCCTCGGAGGTGAAGTTGAAATCTCCTTCTCCCACGCGAATCGCGGCGTCGCGCAAGCGGAAGAGCGGGCGCGTGACTCGAATTCCGATCCCGGTACCCAGCGCGACCCCGAGCACCGCAGCGGCCAGCGCAATCGCGAGCAATGCATGACCCTCGCGCTTGCGAGCGGCTTCGTTGTCGGCAGTAGAACGCAAGCGAATGTCGTCGGAAAGCTGGTACACGCCATCCGATAGGCCGTCCATCGCCGCTTCGTAGGCCTCGAAGGACGGTCCATCCACGTGCCCGTGCAGCTCGTACACTTCGAACATGTGCCGCGCATCTACTTGGGCTCGCTGTAGCGACTGGCCGAGCCCCAGGAGGACGGCATACTCTTCGTCACGGATGTCCGACTGGGCCAACAGCTGACGCCGTACGACGTCGAACTTCTCGAGCTTGGCCAAGCACGCTTCTTTCTCGGCTCGCTTGCCGGATAGAACGTATCCGAAGCCCTGTTCTGCGGTGGTGGTGGCCATCGCGGCGAGACGATCCGCGATGCGGTCCGTTTCGTTGTGCTGCGCTACGACGATCTCCCCGCGCTGCTGCAGCCAGCGAGTGGACCAGACGTTGATCGATGTCAGCACCAGCCCAACGGCGAGGAAGGTGAGTACCAGCTTGCCTCGCAACTTGAGGCGCACTCCGAACACGCGCCGCATCAGATCCCTTGAGCTAGTCGAGCCCGCACGCTAGCTTCGGTCGCGCTCTTGATCCGCAACGCATCGTGGACGACGCGGCGGAGCTCATCCGGTTCGATCGGCTTGCTCAGGAAGCGATAGAGCCCGTCATTGATCGCTCGCGTGGCTGCGCTGAGGCTCGCCTCACCGGTCAACATGATGCGGATCACGCCCGGATAGCGTTCGTGCACGATGGCCAAAAATTCGGATCCCGAAAGCTTTGGCATGCATTCGTCGGAAACCACCACGTCGATGTGTCGGGTTTCGAGGAGCTTGAGTGCGTCTGCTGCCGACAGGGCGGTAATGACCTCACACGGTTCGCGCCGGAAAGCGTCGCGAAATCCTTCGAGGATATTGCGTTCGTCGTCGACGAAAAGAACTACCGGACGCGCCGGGGCACTCATAGAAGTCTGCGCCATGGGCTCGGCCTTCCCTCTCGATGTTCCCGCGATGTCTTCGCGTTCTCTTTCGGCAGGCCTCTCGAAGGATGGAGCGGCCAGCCCGCGCGAAACTTCAGCGTCGCCGAGGTCGGCCAACGGATGTTCGGCGAACCGCGCGCAGGAATTGCGCTAGCAAGGCTGGCCACGGTGCTCGTGTGGCCGCAGAGACTGCCAAATCCGAACGCCGCGCACAAACGCAATACCGACCGCTGCGGATTACCTGCCGCTGAGCGTCAGAGTCGTGGGCTGCCCGCCGCGCGCGGTTTGCCCAGCCCTACACTGGGCCCAACGGGTGTCGCACTAGGCGGAGCGCGCGTACCACTCCACGACCTTGGGGTGGCCTTGGACGGCTCGAAAGAGCGCCTCGAGCTTCGGGAACGGCGCAAGCACGTCGGTCGGCACGTGATCGAGCGCGCCCTTTTTCAGCCAACCGATCACGACGAAGAGTTTCACATCCGCGACGCTGATCTGGGCGCCGCCGGCGTACGGCCCGATGATTTGCTGCTCGGTGTTGGCAGCCCAGCTCCGAATGGGCCCGGCCACGAGCTCGGCGCGGCGGCGCTCGAGCTCGTCTGGGTCGGCGATTCCGAACGTGTTGCCGATAGCGGCGCGCAAATCCTCCGCGGCGCACAAGAGCGACTCGAGGCGTAGCGCCTCCCAAGCGTCCTTCGGCAAGAGCCCGTGCTCGCGACCGACGTAGCCGAGGATGGCGTTGGACTGACTGACCGCGGGCTTTCCCTCCGCCTCGAAGAGCGGCAAGCCGCCGAACGGTGTGAGCGGTTTGAGCGCGAGCCAAGCGGTGCGATCGAGGCGATGGTCCTCGAAGTCGACGCCGGCCACGAAGAGCGCCAAGCGGCACTCTTCGCCGCGGCTCGTGGGAGCGTCGAAGTAGGTGAGCTTCAGTTTGGTCATGGCGCCTAGTGTAGTACAGAGGCGCCCGAGCAGAAGCGACCCAGCTCGATCGCTTTGCCCAAAGTGGAGCTCCGGCCAGCACGGTCTTGCGCGGTTTGTTGTTCGCGCGCGGCGTGACGACCCCGCACGGGGGCCAGAGCGGCGCTGAAGCCCGTACTGGTTGGCAATGGGCGGCGCCGTGCCGTATGAATCTCGGGTGAGTGTGGGTTCCAATTCGGGAAAGCGCCGGCACCTCGGCGCGGGCGATCCCGCGGCGGTGCAGACGGCGGTAAGCTACCTGGCTGCCGCGTTCGGCGTGGCGTCTCAGGGGACGTCGTTCGAGCTGTATCGCGAAGGCTTGCGCCACCAGGTGCGGGTCGTCGTTTATAGGTCGTTCGCGCTGCTGATTGTCGAGCTCGATTGGCGTCCCGGCCTCCAAACGCCCGATGGGCGCCTCCTCACGCTTCCGCGGCGCGCTTTGGCGCCGCGTCCGGCGTTGATGGGTGAGGCACGGAGTGCCGAACAAGCGCGCAGCATCCCGCGGGAATGCGAGCACGTACGACCGGACAGCGACGCTCACAGCGAGTAGCAACCAATCCAAGGACAATTCATAAGTGGCTTCCCGCCGTTTGCTGGAGCCCACGGCGACCTATCCCACCGGCACGAGTCGCTTCGCGCGGAGCGCTTCGACTGCAGAGCCGATCATCCTCGTGGTCAAAGAATCAGTGAGATCACGTGGACGCGGAAGACGTTGGAGATAGGTCTCTACAGTTATTCGCGACCGAGCTGGTGCTTGATTCACCACTAAGTCATGGCCAATGCTTGAGTCATTGGTAATCCTTTTTGTAGTTCAAGTGGTCGCGCGGACTCGTTCGAGATCGACCTCGGCACGCAGGCTGTCGATGTCTCTGCCGACTGTTGCAACTGCCAACGTCCGCCCGTTCCGTCGATAGCTGACGCGGTAGTCGCGCTGCGCCAGATCGCCGTCTACCTCGAGCTCGTCCCAACGCTCGGCGTGGCCCACATAGCAAATCGACACGTCGTACTGGCGCGTCCAAAAGAACGGCACCAGCTCGCAGCGCTGCTCTTTGCCCAGCATATTGCGCGCCGCGATCTGACCGTGGCGCTGCGCTACGACCCAATGCTCGACACGGATTTTCTCGCCGCTGTGTGGGTCAGGCCAACGTGCGATGTCACCGGCCGCGTAAACCCCCGGGACGCTCGTCTCGAGGTACTCGTTCACGACAACGCCTCGGTCGAGGGTGAGCCCCGCAGCCTCCGCCAGTGCAATGTTCGGTCGCACGCCGATCCCGGCGACCACCAGATCCGCTGGCACTCGCTCGCCATTCGAGAGCGTCACTGCGTCCGGCTCCACGGAGCGAACGGTTTGCCCGAAATGAAATTCGACACCGTGCGATTCGTGGAGGGCACGGGCAAAATCTCCGAGTTGCGATCCGAGGACACGCTCCAGTGGCCGCGATTCGGGCGCGACGACGCGCACCTGCAAGTTGCGCTTGCGAAGCGCCGCCGCCGTCTCCAGGCCGATGAAGCTAGCGCCGACGACCACGGCCTGCTTCGCCCTGGCGCAGAGCTCGATGATGGCGCCGCAATCTTCCACGCTACGCAATGAGTGCACGTGCGGTAGCTCGGCGCCGGGAACGCCGAGCTTCACCGGATCCGCACCGGTTGCTAGGAGCAGCCGGCTGTAAGGGTACTCTTTGCCGCCTTCGAGCACGACGGCGCCGCGGGCGATGTCGATGCGCGTGACGCGCGCGCCCAACACGAGCTCGATCCGGTGCTCTTCGAAGAACCCAGCGGGACGCAGCGGGATCCACTCGTCTGGCACCATCCCTGCCAAATAGTGTTTGAAATTCGGCCGATCCGAGGGCGGTGACGGCTCGGCGCTGAGCAGCGTCAGCTTACCCGAATAGCCCTCGTTCCGCAGCGTTTCGGCTGCGGCATGGCCGGCGGCCCCACCGCCAACGATCACGATTGGGCCTTGAGTGGCCGGTCTGGTCATTTGTGCGGAGCGCTTGCGCTCGGCTTTGCCGATAACGTACAGGCGATCACCGCGGTTCTCGAGCGCCCAGGACTTCACGGGATCGAGCGCAGGCGGCGTCAGCACTTCACCTGTGCGAAGACAGAACTCCGCGTGGTGAAGCGGGCAACGGATCGCGCCTCCCACCAGGATGCCTCGAGCCAAGTTACCACCGTAGTGCGTGCACTTGGCACTCACGGCAAAGCACTCCCCCGCGTCTTTGGCGATGACAACCGCTTCACCGTTGGCGTGCCCCAAGAGCAGCTCGCCGTCATTGAGGCGCGCAGGCTCGAATCCCTGTGTCAGATCAGGACCGGTCAGGCTTTGTGCTTCATCGGCCATGTGACGTCTCTGTGTTCCCGGCCTTCGTACCGCCCATTGCCGCGACGACCACGCTTGCGACCTCTTTGGGCCTTCCTGCAGACAGTAACTTGTAGGGTTTCATCTCTGGACCTCCTGAGTACGGAGCTCCAGAGCACGGCTCGTGCCAACGGTAGAGCGTAGAACCACAGCGTTTTGGCCGTGGGCGATTCCGGCGATTGACCAATACTTGGTCTACATGCGCAATGCATGGCACGAGCTTTGTCTCGCGCCGCGCTCGGCGTGACATGCCGCAGCGCTGGCTACTCTCGCGCGTGAAGCGACGCAGTGTCTGCCGTCAATGGCATGCCGCTCGCGTCCGTTTTTCAGCAATGCTGCAGCGGCAGTCGCTAACGAGACAATGTGTTCACGTCCGCGTAGGCATGCTGCGCTCACTCCGCGCCCGATTCCGTGACCGCGCTAAGCTTCGAATCGAGCACGCTTCTAGGGCAATCACCGTGACGCTCCATCTGTGCCCTGCCCGTCTTGACGTAAGCGTGGGTCGACCAAGTTACAATCGCCACGAAGTGCCCAAGGCGAACTCATCAGTGATGAACGCCCGCGTTTGGCGAACTTTCGCGCGTCACTACAGCGCGCAGCAAATATTCAGAGTTTGCACGCCGCTCGCTCGACTTGGGCGAGCGGCCGCCTAGATCAGTTCAGAGAGGGCGGTCGTGCTCGAGAAGGGCTGGGAGGATTGGCAAGCACACGCGCGCTCGAGCGCCTCTACGCTCGACACGCCACTGGCGGTTTCCTCGCCGTTGCCACGGCGGCTTACCCAATCATCGTCGAGATCGTGAAGCGCTGGACGCTGCGGGGCGCGTTCACCTGGATTCGTCACCCAGCGCGAAGCAACGCCCGTGCGTGGCGTGCCATTATACGGCTCTCATCCGCGGGAACGATCAACACATATCCGTCATCGGCGGGTGCTCCTCTGCTCAGGAAAGGACGAGTTACAGCTCCCCGTCGTCGAGAATCTTGTCGATCACCGGGTGGTGTTCGATGGAACCAGCCGGGCGCATCCAGGCGACTGCTAGGACGAAGGCGATATCCAAGCCCGCGAGCAGTGCGCAAATCGCGATCACCAGCGAGCTGGTGAGTAGCGCAGTTTCGACCGCCAGCGCGGTCACTGCGAAAATCTCGACTAGGGCTTTGCCGTGGCGCCACATCTCGAGCCTCTGTTGGGTTGATGAGCGGTCATGAGCTCACGCTCAGCACTAGTTTTCCAGGTGGCCGCGCCGCGAGGCCATCGAGCATTTCGTGGGCTTTTCGGGCCTCGGCGTGCGGGAGAACCAGGCCCACGCGAGTCTTCAGCTTTCCGTCATCGAAGAGCTCCGCGATGTGGGTTAGCGCATCGGTCGTCACGTCGACCAACAGGAAACTAGCGGAAGCCCCGCACCGATCCGCGAGCTCTGCGTTCGGTTTGGCAACGGAGGAGACCAAGCTTCCCCCTCGCTTCAGCACCGCGAACGAGCGTGTCTGAACGTCACCGCCAACCGTGTCGATGACGACGTCGACTGGCTCGATCACGTCTTCGAAGCGTGCCGTTTGAACGTCGATCCCGCGCGTCGCGCCGAGACTCTTGGCATATTCTACGCCTTGCTCGACGTCCGTTCCCGTTACGTGGGCACCCGTTGCCAACGCGAGCTGGACGGCAAAGCCGCCGACGCTGCCGCCCGCCCCGTGAATCAGCACCCGCTGTCCTGACCGAACTTGGGCGTGAAACAGCATCTGCAGTGCTGTCACGGCGACGACCGGGATGGTAGCCGCTTCGACATCTGTCAACCGATGCGGCTTGGGCGCGAGCATCGACGCGCTGGCCGTAGCATATTCTGAATACGCTCCCGTGAAACGAGGGTTAGTGACCCCGTACACGGCTTGGCCAATTTGAAACCCGCGCACGGCTGCACCGAGCGCAACGATGGTTCCCGACAGATCGGATCCCAAGGTGAGCGGAAGCGGCTGCGGCAGCACGCTCTTGCCGGATCGAATCCAAGAATCCCAGGGCCCGACGCCAGCTGCGTTGACGCGCACGACGACTTCCTGGTCGCTGGGCTCAGGTCGCTCGATGTCTTCGAACGAGATGACTTCCGGCGGTCCGAAACGATGAACACGACTGGCCTTCATGGTATCCTCGTTCACATCAAGGCTGGAGGCGTCGGGGACTGGCATCGACCGCCTCGACGGCCGGCGCAGCGATGGGCAGATTGACCGGGTCGAGCGCCCAGCTCAAGGCGAAGTCGGCCACGGCCTGCCAGCCCGGTTGCCCGAGAATGAAGTGCGTCCGCCCCGAGAACTCCTTGTACGCGGTGATCGCTCGAGACTGCTGCTGGAGCTTCGCGTTTGCGCGCGTCACTGAGGGCGGCGCAACGTGGTCGAGCTCGCCGGCGATGAGCAACAAGGGCGCGCGATCGTCGTTGTGAAAATCGACGCGCGTCACCGCCCGCGGGTTCATGTTGGCGAGCGCTGCTTGGAACAAGACCCGTCCCGGTCCCGGCACCGCGTACCGCTGATAGGCGGCGAAGGAGTCTTCCGCAGACAGCGTATTCGCGAATGCGTAGTGAAACTCTTCCGGCGTCAGCGGCACGGCTTTGTGACTGTTGGCCGGGTTCTTTAGGACCGGGAACGCGGACTTGAGCGAAGCCCAGGGCAGACGGAAGATACCCTTCAACGGGGCTGAATCAATCGCGACCCCAGCTGCGCCAAAACCGTGGTCCAAGATGATCTGGGTGATAGCGCCACCGAATGAATGTCCGATTATGATTGGCGGCTCGGTGAGCTCACGAATGATTGACTCGTAGTGCTCGACAATCTCGGTAACACCGAGATGCGCAGTGGAGGATGGATCGCGACGCAACTGCTCGATATCCCCGTCCATCCCTGGCCAACTCTTTGCAATCACCTGGTGCCCGCGCGCTACGTAGCGCTCGATCCAATGCTCCCAACTGAGAGCCGTCATCCAAAGGCCAGGGATGAGCACGATGGTTCGCGATTTCGTATTGGTACTGGTCATGGACTCGGTCTCCTTGCGCCGAAGCGCGCCACTGTCGAACAAGCCAGCGAGAGAGCAGGAACCGTGCCGCCACCAGCTCGGTCCCAAAGCTCGACAGAAGTGCGCGAGAGAGCGGCTGATGCCGGCGCCAGGCAGCCGCATATGCGAGATTGCGTTGAGCACGCGGACCAGATCCTTGTCACGCTCCGCTCTCGGGTTCGGGCAAGACCCACGGGACCTTGAGGCTTCTCGCTGGCATGAGTCCGCTTCGAACACAGTCGGGGCGATAGGCACGAGGCGTGCATCGGTATCGCATCATGACTCGTCTACCCGATGCAGAATTGGTCCTAGTGCCCGGCAACACACTCATCACGAAGAGCGTGGAGGAGGGTCGCGCGCTGGCGCTGACACTCGCTCGCCACGTCATACACAACCTGCAACCGAACCTCGAAGTGCTGAAGGCCGGGCGGGAGCACTACGCAACGAATGCCAACAGCTTGATCGCCGCCGGTCACGTGGTGGCCACCGAGTTCCAGACGATCGCCGCCGCCAATAACTATTGGCGCTAGAGACTCGGCCCCGCACGTACGCGGAGGCGCTCGATGGAAACGCCGCCGAGAGCTTCCAAAACGCCGCTGGTCTGCGCTTCCAGGCGCCGGAAGAGGGCGGAGGCCTCGACGGGGCGCCCGCGTGCAGCCTCGTCCTCGAGCTCGGAAGCAGTCCGGCCGGCGGCGGTCGAAACAGCCGAAATCATGCCTGCAACTCGGTGCGCTCCCTCCCGGACCTCGGCCAGATCCTTGGCGATGAGCGCGCTTTTCACACTCTGCAGCTCGCGAGGCAGGTGAGCCTGCAATGCTTGGCAGAGCTTTTCAAGAATTGCCGCGTCGTCCCCACAGGCAGCGAGCAGTGCTTGTGCGTCAATCAAGGCCTCGTAACCGCCGCTGGCAGGCGCCGCTTTCGCCGTGACCCTGCCAATGGCCGACCAGAGGGCATCCGCGCGAACGGGCTTGGCGAGGAACTCGTCCATCCCCGCAGTGAGGCACCGCTCGCGATCTTCGCTGCTTGCGCGCGCCGTCAGCGCAACGACCGGCAGGTGGCCGCCCGCGACTCGTTCCTCCGCCCGAAGCCGGGCGATGACCTCGAACCCGTCCATGCCGGGCATGTGGAGATCGAGGAGCACGAGGTCGAATTTTTCTGAGCTTGCCAGCGCCACCGTGTCAATGCCGTTCGCGGTGATCGCCACCTCGTGACCACGGCGCTGTAAGAGCTGTCGAATGAGATCCGCATTGAACTCGTTGTCCTCCGCGACCAACACGCGCAAGAGCCGTCCGGCAGCGGACTCTTCCACGGTTGCTAGGCGCAGCAATTCCGGCGCTTGCCCAGCCATGGGAACCTCCACCATTCGCGCCGGAGCCATCTCGGTTGAGATGCCGAAGGGAGCGGCGAAGGTGAACGTGCTCCCTTGGCCCAGTTGGCTCGACACTGAGATAGTGCCGGACATCAGTGAAGCCAGGCGAGTAGCGATCGTGAGGCCGAGGCCGGTGCCCCCGTACTTGCGTGTCGTCGAGGTATCCTGCTGCGTAAACGCTTGAAAAATCAGGGCCTGCTTGTCGGGCGGGATCCCAATACCCGTGTCGCGCACCAAAAAACGGAGCGAAACCTGATCGTCACCACTGCCCGCGTCCGCGAGCTCCACAGCCACCTCGACCTCTCCCTTGGAGGTGAATTTGATGGCATTGCCCACGAGGTTGAGCAAGATTTGCCGTAGTCGGCCCTCATCGCCGAGGAGCAGCCTATTGGGCACCCGCTCTCCAACGCGCCGGGTCAGCTTCAGCCCTTTGAGGTGCGCGCGAATCGCTAGGGTTCGGAGCGTCTCCTCGAGCACCGCACTCAGAGAGAATGCCGCCGCAGCGAGCTCCAGCTTTCCCGCCTCGAGCTTCGCAAAGTCGAGCAGGTCATCGATGATTGTCAAGAGGCTGTCCGCCGCGAGTTTCGCGTTCCCAAGCCACTGGCGCTGCTCCGCGGTGAGAGGCTCGCCAAGCACCATCTCGGTCATTCCAAGAATGGCGTTCATGGGCGTGCGGATCTCGTGACTGACGTTGGCGAGAAAGTCGTCCTTCGCCCGATTGGCGGTCTCCGCGACCTCCTTTGCTCGAACCAGCTCCTCTTCGAGCTCTTTGCGGTCAGTAATGTCGACGATCGTGCCAACGAATCGCGTCGGCCTCCCGCTCGCGTTCCAAATGGCCTTTCCGCGTAGGATGTACCATCGGGGGGA